>APMI01000540.1_pt1 | contig 113083 bp, 96 predicted proteins | sample 667938 | NCBI WGS metagenome assembly APMI01 (sample SAMN01084076, study PRJNA167559) | wastewater metagenome | biome: Wastewater | place: Denmark: Ejby Moelle, Odense | collected 2011-11-28 | reverse complement strand
ACTTTCGGTGGGTTCATAACCTTCCTTATCGCTCTTTATCAACCAACTGCGTAACTCCTAATTGATTAACTGTATTCGACACGTTGACAGTTATGGGTGCGACCATGGATACGTTCATCGGGATGCGGACATTCGCCACCGTCGTAAAAACCGGCTCTTTCACCGCAGCGGCGAACCGCTTGGGGATTTCTAAGGCACTAGCCAGCAAGTATTTAAACGAATTAGAAAAAAAGCTTGGCGTGCGCTTGCTCAATCGCACCACCCGCCACCTGCATCTGACCGAAGCGGGTCAAATCTACTACGACCGCTGCCAAGCGCTGCTGGAAGCCGTCGATGAACTTGAGGCGGCGATTCAGGATCGCCAGGATTCTCCACGAGGCCACTTGACGATCACCGCGCCGCAAACCTTCGGCGAGATGTATCTCACTCAAGTCATCGCCGACTTTTTGGAGCGATGCCCGCAAGTCACCGTCGAGATCAATCTGACGGATCGTTTCGCTCATTTGCTGGAAGAAGGTTTCGACCTGGGCATCCGCATCTGTGAAATAGCCGATTCCAGCTTGATCGCGCGTCGTTTAACCGCCATCCGCGTCGTCACCTGCGCCGCATCGCATTATCTGGAGCGCCGGGCCGCGCCGGCGCATCCGCGCGAATTGCGAAACCATCCCTGTGTGGTGGACAGCAACATCGACGGTTCCGGGCGTTGGCCTTATGTGATCGACGGAGAACGCCGGAACATTGAGGTGGGAACCGTCTGTCGCACCAACAACGCGCGGGTGGCGCGCGAATTAGTGTTGGCGGGAGCCGGAATCGGTCTGTGCCCGGCTTACGCCATCGCCGACGCGGTGCGCGACGGTCGGTTGCGGGTGCTGCTGCAAGATTATCAAGCGTTGGAATACGGCTTGTACATCATCTACCCGCACCGCAAGTATCTATCCGCTAAAGTCCGCGCGTTCATCGAATTCCTGACTGCCCGTTTCAACGGCCATTTTGAATGGGTAGGATGCTGCTAACAGCCCGTGCCGCGCGTGGACGGAAACCCTGGATCGGGACGAATCTGGCCGTGCGGTCAGATTTCTTGCACCCGAACCACTGTACTCTTATTTCAGGACAGCTTGGCGTATTGCGGCTTGTGTCCCACCCAGCAAGCCGTTACTCTGATTAATTAATCTTCCCAAACTTATTGAACGACCAGAAACCGTTATGTGTGGAATCGTTGGCGCTATCGGCGAGCGCAATATGACCCCTATCCTGCTCGAAGGGCTGCGGCGGCTGGAATATCGCGGCTATGACTCGGCAGGTATCGTCACTCTTGATCAGCGGGATAACCAACTGCACCGGGTCCGAACAGTCGGCAAGGTACAAACTCTGGCAGAACGCTTGCAGCAGGAACCGGCACGCGGGTCACTGGGCCTCGCTCACACGCGCTGGGCTACCCATGGCGAACCATCCGAGCGCAACGCTCACCCCCACCTGAGCAATAATTCCATCGCGGTGGTGCATAACGGGATCATCGAAAACTACCAGGAACTCAAGACCAAACTCACCGCCGCCGGTTATCAATTTGTCTCCGATACCGATACGGAAGTGGTCGCCCATCTGACCGATCAGCACCTGCGGCAAAACGGCGGCGATTTGCTGGCGGCAGTCCGCCAAACCGCAGCGCAATTGACTGGCGCCTACAGTTTGGGGGTGATGTGCCGGGATGATCCAGATCGCTTGATCGCCGCGCGCGCCGGCAGCCCGTTGGTACTGGGAATCGGTATCGAAGAGCATTTCATCGCCTCGGATGTTTTCGCCCTCGTGCCAGTCACGCAGAGCTTCGTCTTTCTCGAAGAAGGGGATATCGCCGAAGTTCAACGGGAACGTTTTACCATTTATGATCGGGACGGCAACGCGGTCGAACGACCCCTATCCTACGCCGGCCAGATGGGCGGCACAGCGGGTAAAAGCGGCTACCGCCATTTCATGCTCAAGGAAATCTTCGAGCAGCCGACCGTAGTTGCCGAGACCCTGGAAGGGCGCGTGCATCAAGGTCGTTTGTTGGAGGACAGCTTCGGCCCCGAAGCCGGGCCGCTGTTTGATCAAGTACAAGGCGTGCATATCGTCGCCTGCGGCACCAGTTATCACGCTGGTCTAGTCGCCCGTTACTGGTTGGAAAATCTGGGAATCCCCTGTACGGTTGAAGTTGCCAGCGAGTACCGCTATCGCCGTAGCGTGACCCCGCCCAATACGCTGTTCGTTACCATCTCCCAATCCGGCGAAACTGCCGATACCTTGGCAGCCTTGCGTGCGGCAAAGGAGCGCGGCTATCTAACCACGCTGGCCATTTGCAACGTCGCTGAAAGTTCGCTGGTACGCGAATCGGCCTTGACGCTGTTAACGCGCGCCGGTCGGGAAATCGGGGTCGCCTCCACCAAGGCGTTCACCACACAACTGGTCGCTTTACGCTTGCTGGCGCTACTGCTTGGTCGCTGCCATGGCCTCAGTGAAAGCGATGAAACAGCGCTGGCACGGGATTTGGAGTTATTACCCAAAGCATTGGAAAGAGCGCTGGCGTTGCATGAGGCCATTGAGCGAATGGCGGAATCTTTCGCAGAGAAACATCATGCCCTGTTCCTGGGGCGTGGCCCTCAATATCCAATCGCAATGGAAGGCGCGCTGAAGCTCAAGGAAATCTCCTATATCCATGCGGAAGCGTACCCGGCGGGGGAGTTGAAGCATGGACCGCTTGCCTTAGTCGATGCCGACATGCCCGTGGTCTGCGTGTTACCCAAGGATGGCCTGCTGGAAAAAGTGTTGTCCAACCTTCAGGAAGTACGGGCACGCGGCGGCGAGTTGTTCCTGTTCGCCGACAGCGAAGTGGACACCCATCTCAGCGGCGTCAGCACACATGTCCTGTCCTTGGGAGCCGTCCCGGAATCCATTGCGCCCATCGTCTTCACCGTACCCCTACAGCTACTCGCCTATCATGTTGCCATCCTCAAGGGTACCGATGTCGATCAGCCGCGCAACTTGGCCAAATCGGTCACGGTCGAATAACGTTAACGTCTTTTCCAGCCCACTATCATCGCAATCACACATAACCTTTCATGGCACACAAAGGGATCATTCTCGCCGGCGGTTCCGGTACGCGCCTGCATCCGCTGACCGTTTCGGTTAGCAAGCAGCTCATGCCGATCTATGACAAGCCGATGATTTACTATCCGGTCGCCACGCTGCTGCTGGCTGGCATCCGCGATATCCTCATCATCACGACTCCTCGCGACCAAGAGGCTTATCAGGTCTTGCTCGGCGATGGCAGCCAATGGGGGATAGCGTTTCACTACGCGAGCCAACCCAGTCCCGACGGGCTGGCCCAAGCTTTCTTAATCGGTGAGCAATTTATTGGCACAGATCGGGTCTGTCTGATTCTCGGTGACAACATTTATTATGGCCAGGGCTTGTCGGCGGTGCTGCGCCGTGCGACTGCCCGCGAGCACGGCGCAACCGTGTTTGGCTACTACGTGCGCGATCCTGAACGGTACGGTGTGGTCAGTTTTGATTCCCAGGGTCGAGCAGTCGCCATTGAGGAAAAGCCGAAAATCCCCAAATCCAATTATGCGGTGACCGGCCTGTATTTTTATGATAACGACGTGGTGAACGTCGCCAAGAACATCAGCCCTTCTCCGCGTGGTGAGCTGGAAATCACCGATGTGAACCGAGTTTATCTGGATCGCGGCGAACTCAACGTCGAGCTGTTGGGACGCGGTTATGCCTGGCTGGATACTGGCACCCACGAATCACTCTTAGCTGCCGCCCATTTCGTCCAGGTTGTTGAGCAGCGGCAAGGCTTGAAAGTGGCTTGCCCCGAAGAAGTCGCTTGGCGGATGAAGTTTATCGACGACAGCCAACTGGCACGATTGGCGGAGCCACTCGCCAAGAGCGGTTATGGCCAATATCTGCTGGAACTGCTTGAGCGGAAACAAGCGCCATGAACGTGATTGCCACAGGACTGCCCGGCGTCTTGCTTTTGGAACCGAAAGTGTTCGGTGACGCGCGTGGTTTTTTCATGGAGACCTGGCAGGCGGCACGCTATCGTGAGGCCGGTATGCCGGAGCGCTTCGTCCAGGATAACCATTCGCGTTCACAACGCGGCGTGTTGCGTGGTTTGCATTATCAAATGGTTCAGCCGCAAGGCAAATTGGTCTGGGTAACGCGCGGTGCAGTGTTCGATGTAGCGGTGGACATCCGGCGTGGTTCGCCCACTTTCGGCCGCTGGTATGGCTGCATTCTCGACGATCAGGATCATCGTCAGCTCTATATTCCGCCGGGCTTTGCCCACGGTTTCTGCGTCATCTCTGAGGAAGCCGATTTCTTTTATAAATGCACTGATTATTACCATCCTGCCTCTGAGTGCGGGATCGCCTGGGACGATCCAGACATTGGTATTGCATGGCCCCTGCGGGACGTTGGGTTATCGGCCAAAGATCAGGCCAATCCGCGACTAGCGGCGCAGCTTGCCGAAAAGCTGCCAGCTTACGAGGGTTAAACGGTGCGATTGGCGATCATCGGTGCGAAGGGCCAGGTCGGTTGGGAATTGCAGCGTCGCGCTCTAGCCTTGGGGCATGAGGTGCTCGCTTGGGATGTTGCAGAATTGGACATCACCCAACCCGCCGCCGTAGATCAGGCATTAGCGACCAGCGGCGTGCAGGCCGTGATCAACGCGGCGGCCTATACGGCCGTTGACCGGGCGGAGCAAGAACCGGAGCGGGCGTTTGCGGTCAACCGTGATGGCCCAGCCCATCTCGCTTTCTCCTGCGCCCAGATGAACATTCCGCTGCTGCATATTTCCACTGACTATGTGTTCGATGGTTCGAAATCCGGTCCTTATACTGAGGACGATCCGGCCGCACCGCTGGGCGTGTATGGCCAAAGCAAATGGGCAGGTGATCAGGCGGTGCAGCGCTTGCTGCCCCAGCACCTGATTTTACGGGTCAGTTGGGTATTTGGGATGGAGGGCCAAAACTTCGTTAAGACTATCTTGCGGCTAGCGCGTGAGCGGGCGGAATTGCGCGTGGTGGTTGACCAGCACGGGTGTCCGACCTATGCCGGCGCGATTGCCGATATCCTACTCAATCTCGTAGGGCGGCTTCGGGAAATCGAAACCGGCAACCTGTGGGGCACTTATCATTATTGTGGTGCTCCGGCCACGACCTGGCACGGCTTCGCCAGTGCCATCGTCGAGCAAGCCCGGCACTACGAACCCTTGAAGGCCGACAAAGTAATGGCCATCACGACTGCGGAATATCCGACGCCTGCCGCGCGTCCAGTCAATTCCGTGCTTGATGGCTCACGCCTGACCGACCGCTTCGGAATTCACCCGAGCGCTTGGCAAAGCGATCTTTCCACCCTGTTGAGCGCCCTTTATGAGCGTTGATCTTGGCGAATTGCTGGTCGAACACCAGAAACTGGCCGATGCCGATCTACAGCGCGCCCGGCGTGTTCAGGACAGCACTGGCGAAGCGCTTGATACCCTGCTGGTCAAGCTGGGCCTGGTGTCGGAACGCGATTTGGCCGAAGCGGTCGCCACGCGATTGGATTTGCCGCTGATCAAACCCGCCGACTATCCAGAAATCCCAGTCACCAATGGTGCGATTTCGGCACGGTTCCTTAAGGAATCGCGTGCGATCCCGCTCTTTGAGGACGAGCGTGGCTTAGCGGTGGCGATGGCCAATCCCACCGATCATTACGTTTTGTCGGCATTGCATCTCGCAACGGGTAAGCCGATCTTGCCGCGCGTCGGTATTCCTTCAGAGCTGGAAATCGCATTCGAGCGGCTCTACGGCAGCGGCCGTTCGGCGATGGGCCAGATCGTCGATTCGATTGGCCTGGCTGATGATCTGACCGATGAGGATCAGATCCAGCATCTCAAGGATTTGGCCAGCGAGGCGCCGGTCATTCGGTTGGTCAATCTCATGATCGCCCGCGCCGTTGAATCACGCGCCTCCGATATTCACATCGAGCCATTCGAAAATCGCCTTAAAGTCCGCTACCGGGTGGACGGTGTGTTGCGCGAAGTTGAATCACCCCCATCCCGGCTGTCGGCGGCGGTGATCTCGCGCATCAAGATCATGGCCAAGCTGAACATCGCCGAGCGGCGTTTACCGCAAGATGGGCGAATTCAATTGCGCGCCCAAGGCAAGGAAATCGATCTGCGCGTCTCCACCGTGCCCACGCTGTGGGGCGAAAGCGTGGTGATGCGTATTCTCGATAAAGCCAGCGTGGTGCTGGATTTCGAGACTTTGGGGTTCAGTCCGCGTACTCTCAAGCGCTTCCTGGAGATTTTGCATCTGCCGCATGGCATCATTCTGGTCACTGGCCCGACCGGCTCCGGTAAAACCACCACCCTTTACACCGCCTTGCAAACCCTCAACACGCCGGAACGCAAGATCCTGACGGTTGAAGATCCGGTCGAATATCAACTGGAAGGGATCAACCAGATCCAAGTCAAACCACAAATTAATCTCACCTTCGCCAACGCTCTGCGCTCCATTGTCCGCCAGGACCCGGATGTCATCATGATCGGCGAAATGCGCGATTTGGAAACGGCCGGTATCGCAGTGCAGTCGGCCTTGACCGGCCATTTGGTGCTCTCAACCCTGCATACTAACGATGCGGCTGGCAGTGTGACCCGTTTACTGGACATGGGCGTGGACGATTATCTGCTGACCTCAACCATTAACGGCATCCTTGCCCAGCGTTTGGTGCGGCTGCTCTGTACCCGCTGCCGTGAGCCGTATCCGGTCTTGCCGGAATTGTCCGAGGAAATGCGGCTGCACCGTTTCAGCACTAGCGACCCTATCACCCTCTATAAAGCGGTCGGTTGCGAGCAGTGCGGCGGCAGTGGCTATCGGGGGCGAGCCGCGATCATGGAGTTTTTGGTGATGAGCGACCCGCTACGCCGTTTGGTGTTGAAACATACCGATGCGACGGTACTGCAAACCGAAGCCCAAAAAGAAGGCATGGACACCATGTATGAGGATGGCCTGCGTAAAGCGGTTGCGGGGCTGACCACCATTGAGGAAGTGTTGCGGGTAACGACTCTACAGGAGCAAGAAGCCTAAGATGCCCCGTTATCGCTATGAGGCAGTGGACGCCAGCGGCGAGGTGCTGCGTGATGAGATGGAAGCGCCCAGCCAAGAGGCGGTGATCGCACAACTGCGCGACGGGGGGTTGCTGCCACTGTCGGTTGCCGAAGCGAAAGGCGGCTTTCTGCGTGGCGCGCTTGGTCAGCCGCTGTTCAGCAAGCGCCGCGCACTATCCCGCAAGGCTGTCACCCTGATCACCCAACAACTGGCCAGCCTGCTGAGCGCTGGAATGCCGCTGGATCGGGCGCTGACGATCCTGATCAGTGTTTCCGAAGACGAGCACACCAAGCCTCTGCTGGAACGGGTGCAGGAAAAGGTACGCGGCGGCTCAACGCTGGCTGATGCTTTGGAAGCACAAGGTGTCTTTTCGCGTTTTTATCTGAACATGGTTCGCGCCGGTGAAGCCGGCGGCGCTTTAGAAACGGTATTGAAGCGTTTGACCGAATTTCTGGAGCGCTCACAAGCTTTGCGGGAAACCGTCACCTCAGCGCTGATCTATCCGATCATCTTGCTGTCGGTGGCGGCGTTATCGGTGATTATTCTGCTCACTTTTGTAGTACCACAATTTCAACGCTTGTTCGCCGACGCCGGCAAGGCATTGCCGCTGGCGACCCAGATCGTTATCGCCGTTGGCGATGGCTTCCGGCATTATTGGTGGGTGGGTTTGATCGTGATCGGATTGATCGTGACGGTGGCCCGTCAGCGTTTGAGCCAGCCGGAGAACCGACTGCGTTGGGATCGCCGGTTACTGCGCATCCCTCTGTTAGGCGATCTGATTGCCAAGGTTGAAACCGCACGCTTATCCCGCACTTTGGGAACATTGCTGGGCAATGGGGTCTCCTTATTGAATGCGTTGACCATCGTGCGCGAGACGCTGAGCAATCGGGTTTTAGCAAATGCGCTGGGCGAGGTTTCTGAACACACCAAAACCGGGCGTGGCTTGGCCGAACCGTTGCTGGAAACCGGCAATTTCCCCAAGCTGGCGGTGCAGATGATCCGCGTCGGTGAAGAGACTGGCCAGCTACAAGAGATGCTGCTTCAGGTTGCCGACACCTATGACAATGAGGTGCAAACCGCCGTCAAGCGGCTGTTGATGCTCCTGGAGCCGGCTTTAATTCTGGGGCTGGGCGTCATCATCGCCGGGATCATCATGTCTATTCTGGTGGCAATCCTCAGTTTGAATGAACTGGCTTTTTGAGCATTTTTCTAAGCCGGCTGATCCTTTGCTCACCGGCCGACAAGTCACTTTTTTAGGTGTGTAATCGATGAAATATCAACGCTTTCAACGTCGGTCGGGCTTTACCCTGATCGAATTGCTCGTCGTGCTGGTCATTCTGGGATTATTGGCCGGCTTGGTCGGACCGCAAGTCATGAAATACCTCGGCGGCGCCAATACCAAAACCGCTAAATTGCAAATCGAAGACTTCAGCACGGCCCTTGATGCGTTCCGACTCGACATGGGGCGCTATCCATCCAGCAATGAAGGTTTGCAGGCCCTGGTCACGGCACCGGGTGGAACTAACCGCTGGAATGGTCCTTACTTGCGCAAAAACCTCGTTCCCAAAGATCCTTGGGGCAACGATTACCAGTATCGGGCACCCGGTCAGCGCAGCGGTGGCGCGTTCGATTTGTATTCGCTGGGCGCCGATAACGCCGAGGGCGGCGATGGGGAAAACCAGGACGTATTAGGTTGGCATTAAGGAACTTCGGGTGAGCCGAATCACGCGCTCGTATCCCCAACAGCGCGGGTTTACCCTGCTGGAACTGTTGGTGGTGCTGGTGATTGCTGTGCTCCTAGTTTCGGTGGCACCACCGCTGTTAAGTGCCATGAGCGGAGCCACTGAATTGCGCGGCGCGGCGCGGCAAATCGCTGCCGGTTTGCGCTTAGCGCGCAACCTGGCCATCACCCATCAAGCCGAAGCAGTGATGAGCCTGGATCTGGCGCAACGACGCTTCGCCATCAGCGGTGATCCGCGCGAGGTCACATTGCCGGAAAGCTTGGCTCTGCACCTTTATACCGCACAGTCGGAGTTACGGGATCAGACAACCGGCAGCATCCGGTTTTTCCCCGACGGCAGTTCTACGGGCGGAGCGGTCACGGTCAGTGGCCCAAAGCTAGCGTATCGCGTCAATGTCGATTGGTTGACTGGTGCTATCGCCATCGTCGAAGAGGATAAGCCACGGTGAAGGGTCTGCTCGTTTTTGGCGCAGTTGATCCACACCCGGCTCTTGCCCAACAGCGGGGCTTTTCGTTGCTCGAAGTGCTGGTGGCTTTCGCCATCCTCGGCATTTCGCTAGGCGTCTTGCTGCAAACCTTCGCCACTGGACTGCGCAATGCGGGAGCCTCCGAAGACTATACCCAGGCCACGTTGTATGCGGAATCGATCCTGTCGGCCATTGGCCGGGAAACTCCGCTCAAGGAAGGCAATCATTCTGGCCCGATTAATGATCGGTTCTCGTGGCGCAGCGCGATCAGCGCCTATACGGAAGGTTTGCCGGACCCTGAAAAAATCCGGGCAAGGGCCTATCGGGTTGATGTTGAGGTACTTTGGGGTGAGCCGGCGAAAAGCCGCTCGGTCAAGCTGGCCACATTACGCTTGGCTCCGCTCGAACCTGCCAACGGTCAGAGAAATTGATGGCCGCACCCCTTCTCGGCTCACGCGCTGGTCAAGCCGGCTTTACATTGCTGGAGCTGGTGATTGCGATCACCTTGATGGGATTGATCCTGGTTGTGTTATACAGCGGCCTGCGGCTGGGGTTAAACGGCTCGGAAAGCGGCGAGCAGCGCGCGGAGTCCACCGACCGTTTGCGGCTGGTCCAGGAATTCTTACGGCGCCAACTGGCTCAGTCGATGACCGTTTACCAAGCAAATGATCAAAAAGAACAGGTGGTGGTGTTTGCCGGCCAACCCAACAGCATCGACTTTGTAGCGCCGATGCTGACCCAATTAGGTCAAGGCGGTCTATATCGGGTGAGGGTCGGCCTTGCCGACGGGCGATTACAGGTGCGCTGGCGGCCCTATCAGCCGGATGATCCCAACGCCGGTGCGGAACAGCAAAAAGTGCTGTTGGAGGGTGTATCGAAGATAGAATGGGCCTATTTTGGCTCGGAGCGAGACGATGATCCGGAACCACCCCGCTGGCATACTGAATGGTCCAGCCCCCAACGGCGACCGTCTTTGGTGCGGTTGAACCTACAAGGCCAGCAAACCTGGCCGGATCTCGTCGTTGCCTTGGTCGATGGGCCTCCACGATGAACCATCATCCCATGACCGCCGGTTGTGTTTCGCCAAGCACCCAACGAGGCATGATCCTGGTCATCGTCCTCTGGATCGTCACGTTGCTGGCGGTGCTCGCCGGTACTTTCGCTTATGCCATGCGAATCGAAACCCGTCTGGCGAGCAGTACGGTCGAGCGAGCGCAAGCGCGGGCGTTGGCCGAGGCCGGCATGGTTTACGCCGTAGCCTGGCAACTGGATCACGAGGCGAGCCGCACGTCTTGGCCCCCCAACGGTGATCCCCACCTCTGGGCTTTTGGCGGCGGACAAGTGCAAATTCGAGTGTCCGACGTTTTTGGCCTGGTCAATCTCAACACCGCCGATGCGGAGTTGTTGAAAACCTTATTCGCGGGGGCCGGGGTCGAACCCGGCCAACAGGAGCGCTTAGCGGAAGCGATCTTGGAGTCGCGTCAATTAGGCCAGTCCGGGATGCAGTCTAATACCGGCTTTGGCCCCACTGGCTTCCTAGGAGGTTCTAGCCTGAACAGCGTTCGCTTTGCAAGCGTTGAAGAATTACAGAAAATTGCCGGAATCACCCCGGAAATCTATCACCGGATTGCCGCTGTACTCACGACGTTTTCAAATCATCAGGGCGTCAATCCCGAACTGGCGTCCGCAGATTTATTGCAGGCTCTAGGCTTTGATGAGCGAACCGTTGCCGACTATATCGTGGCACGGGCGCGGGCTGCGGCCGATGGCGCTGATACGCCACCGCTGCCCGGAATTGACAAACAATCCTTTTTTTCGGCCGGTGGAACTATGAAGGTTTATCATATCGCGACCACAGCAGAGGCAGAGACCGGCACAACCGCTACCCTCCGTGTGGTCGTCGATCCTCGGGCCATCCCATCGGGGCAAACGATGCGCTTGCTGTCTTGGCGTGATGGAAGATAACAACCAGCAAGAAGTAGAGGCCGGATAAGCCGTGTCGTCAAGTTTACAGTCCTTGAGAATCACTCCCCGAAGTAGCTGGAATGCTTTTTGGCGCTGGTGGCGAGATGGCTTACTCGCGTGGTTGCCGTTAGGTATCCGCCGCTGGCTGACCGGTTCGACACGGCGGCTCGTTGTGTCCGTCGAAGATAACCAGCTTGCCCTGCTACGCGAGGATGCCGACCAGGGCCAAGAATTGGCACGGTTCGACCGGCTAACTCCCGACTGGAAAGCAGTTACTGACTGGTTCAAAGCAGAGAAACCGCACCAGATGGTTTTGCGATTTCCCGCCAGCCAGGGGCTGACGAAAATCCTATCGTTGCCATTGGCTGCGGAAAAGAATCCCCGCCAAGTCGCCGGCTTTGAAATGGATCGGCTGACCCCATTTAGCGCTGCACAAGTTTATTACGATATCAACGTGTTGGAGCGCCAGATCGAACAACGCCGCTTACGGGTCGAACTGACTGCGTTACCACGCACCGGAATCGATCTGGTTCTCACCGACATGCAACAGTGGAGTTTGCGGCCTGATGTTTTGAACATCGTCGGTGGTAGCCCTGCACAAAATCTATTGCCCCCAGAGCAGCGACCTGCACGGCGCGGTTTGTCGGAACAGCGGCTGCTCACGGCACTGATAGTAGGCGCTCTGGCATTGGTAGGGATTGCTGCCGTTCTGCCAATCTGGCAGCAGCGTCAGATGCTACTCAGCGCTATCAAGAAAACCGAGCAACTTAAGCAAGCCGCTGACCAAGCTCTTATGCTACGCGATCAATTGGATCGGACGTTGGAATCTTCGCGGATGCTGCCGGAGAAGAAACAGGGATTCCCCCCCAGTCTTAATGTGCTACAAGAGCTAACTGCCATTCTTCCCGAGGACACCTGGTTGGAGCGCTTGCAGGTCAAGGGAGATACTCTACAAATTATCGGTCAATCCGCCAAAGCTTCAGCGCTGGTCGGCATCATCGAAGCTTCGCGCCTGTTCAACAGCGCGGGGTTCATGTCACCGGTGACCACCGATCCTAGAACCAGCAAGGAACGTTTCGTGTTGGGCGCACGGATTCGGAGAGAACCTTGATGATCACTCCAAATCCAGTGGGTTGGAGACAGCGGCTGGGCGCCTTAATCTTGCTGCTAATCCTAGGAATCGGCATAGTCTATTTTCTAGTGAATCAGGGATTGGTTGCCCGCTACAACTTTTATCAGGACCGTTTCGCACAGCAACAAAGTCGCTTAGAACAGCTGGAACGGATGGCTGCCAGTCGGGAACCGATCCAGCAACTCATTACCGGCATCAACCAAGACCGTAATGCCATCGTCCAGTATTTACCCCAAGCCACACCCGCAGTCGCAGGCGCTGAATTGCAACAACGGGTTAAAGCGGTGGTGGAAGCTGCGGGTGGTACTTTGCGCAGTACTCAGGCGTTGCCACCCGCCGACGAAGGCAACACGATTAAAGTAACCGTTAGTGTGAATCTGACAGGCGATACGGAAACCTTGCAAAAGATCTTGCACGAGTTGGAAGCTCAAACTCCGCTCCTCTTAGTGGATAATCTGGATGTTACCGCGCGGGAAAACCGGCCGCGACTCACTAATGGTCGAGTCGCTAACTACTCTCGAATCCAGCTTACCGTGCAGTTAGAGGTTTCAGGTTACTTGCGTAAGGTAGGGAATTAAGTGTCAGCCAAGACGGCGGGTATTCTGTTCTGGTTGTTTGTTGCAGCGTTAGCGGGGGCAGCTATCTATTGGGAGCTGCGCCATCCGCCACAAGCGCCTATCACCAATCAAACAGCCAAACGACCGCTTGAATTGCCATCGGTAACGCCGGTTCAGCCATTTCGTTTGCCGGTGCGCCAGTTCTACGGTGACATTATCAATCGTCCAGTGTTCATCCCCGCGCGCCGCCCTGAGCCACCGCCGCCACCTGAGGAAGAACAAGCACCAAAACCGCCACCCGCGCCCGAGCAAAAATTCACGCTGCTGGGGATACTGATTGCGCCTGGTCTCCAAGCAGCACTCTTGCGGCCGCAAGAGCCAAACGCTAAAACGGTGCGAGTCAAGCAAGGTGAACTATTGGGTGAGTGGCGACTGGAGGCGATCTTTCCCAATCGGGTTATTCTGAGAAAGGATCAGATCACGCAAGAATTACCGCTGACACACCTGAAAAAGCCTGCGGGAATCCGAGGAGCGCGTGCGGGTGCCAGACCACCCCAGGTACCTGCTCCTGTATTCGGAGGCATGCCCGGATCGCCGGAATCAGCACCTGCCGCCAGCGCACCACCGCCGGTACCGCCACCGCAATAAAAAAATGTGGATAATGCATTCATGATGAAAGTTTTGTACCTGTCCATATCCAGCACGCTGCTCACCATATTGCTGGGCGCGTGCGCGACAACGCCACCCGACGAAAGCGTTGCCGATCCCAGTTCCCTCGACAGCCCAGCCCCCGCTAGCCCCCAACTGAGTGCAAAGCCCCTACCCAGAGTCGGAAGTGGGCGCGACACCGGCGCAACGGTGACTGCCAAGCCTCCGCTGATCTTGCCGGGCACAGGCAATTTTATTAATCCTAATGCAGCGACTCCACCAGCAAAGACGACCACACAAACCGCAGCCGGTGAAGTAACCCTCAATTTTGAAGGGGCTGATATTCGTGATGTGATTAAAGTTGTCTTTGAAACCCTCAAGGAAAACTACACGGTCGATCCACAAGTACAAGGTGAAGCGACCGTGCAAACCACGCGGCCCTTGGCGAAAAACCAATTGCTGCCGACGCTGGAAACTCTGCTACGGATGAGTAACGCTGTGCTCATCCGGGAAGGCGGCACCAACCGGATTATTCCGGCAGCGGGTGCCGTACAGAAAGGCAAGCTCAGCCCACGGCTAGGAGGTGGTAAGGTCGGTTACGGGGTGCGGATCGTCCCACTGCGCTACGTCAGTGCAGTGGAAATGCAGACCATTATTGCGCCGTTCCTACCTGAGGGCAGCATTCTACGGGCTGATCCTATTCGTAATTTGCTGATTCTAGCCGGTACTGGACCAGAGTTAGCTACCGTTCAGGATACGATTGATACATTTGATGTGAACTGGCTTAAAGGCATGTCCATTGGCATGTTCCGGCTGCGTAACGTGGACAGCCAGGCCATGGCGACCAACCTCAATCAACTGCTGGGTGAGGAATCCAAAACCCCGGTTGCGGGCTTGTTACGGTTTGTACCACTAAGTAAGCTTAATGCGGTGATCGTGGTCACACCGCAGGCTGAATATCTTAAAGAAGTTGCAGTTTGGATCGAGCGCTTGGATGGTGTCGGCGGTGAACGCCTATATGTCTATCAAGTACAAAATAGCCGGGCGGACTACGTGGCTGATTTGCTGAACAGCCTATTTAATTTGGGCGGTGGTGGGAGCAGTAGCCGGGGTGGTGAACTGGCGCCCGGTTTAAAACCGGCCCAATTGGGTGGATACGGCAGCAGCACCGGTAGCCTCGGCTCTAGCGGAGGATTATCGAGCGGCTCCAGTCTAGGATCGAGTTCCAGATCATCCTCTGCATCCAGAGGAACGACTTCAGCGGGTGGTTCGTCTTCGTTAGGTTCATCGACCCTCGGTGGCTCATCAGGTACGACGGGTACCCTTGGCGGTGGGCACACGAGCGGAGCAACCGGTGGCGCGGGTGGAATCAGCAGCCTGGGTTCCGGTGGGCCAAGCGCAGGCATGGAAGAGGTCCGTATCGTGGCGGATGTTGAAAATAATTCCTTACTGATCTGGGCATCCAACCAGAACTATGAGCGTATCATCAGCACCTTGCAGAAGATGGATATCACGCCTCGCCAGGTATTGATCGAGGCGACGATTGCCGAAGTAACATTAACCGGTAATCTACAATATGGAATGCAATGGTTTTTCGAGAATGGAGTCGGCTCTAATCACGGTCAGAATTTCACGGGTACCGGTTCCCTGGGTATCTCGGCAAATAATCTAACCGTTAATAATGTGCTGGCTGGTAGTTCGTTGGATACGTTTTCCTATGCAATCGCGGATGCTGCGGGTCAAGTGCGCACTCTGCTTAAAACACTGGCGAGTGATTCCAAAATAAAGGTGTTATCTTCGCCACAAATCATGGTTTTAGATAACCAGAAGGCAGTGATTCGCGTAGGCAATCAGCAACCCATCCCCACCGGTGTAACCACCACAACCAGTGGTGTAACGACTTCAGGAGGGGTAGATTACAAAGATACTGGGGTTCTTCTAGAAGTTTTACCTCGGGTCAACTCTGGTGGCTTGGTGAATATGGAGATTAAGCAGGAAGTGATTGATGTGGGGGATATTGATGATGCGACTAAACAGCGTGCGTTCTTGCAACGAAGTGTTGCCAGCAAGGTGGCCGTCCAGAGCGGCCAAACGCTGATACTCGGCGGTTTGATTCGAGACAATCGTATTGACCGTCAGCGCGGCCTGCCGGTGCTGTATAAAATTCCCGTGCTCGGTTCGCTCTTCGGCACTACAACCCAATCAACAGATCGGAGCGAACTGATCGTGCTGATCACTCCCCGCGTAGTGGAGAATACTCAGGAGGCCATCCAAGTGACCGACGAAATCAAACGTAAGATGAAACAAATTGCGCCTTTGGTTCCGGCAAGCTAGGTGGAATTGAGTAAAATTGTGGTGCATTAGGAACTTTTTGTTGTTTTTTAGCATTTTTTTGTTGTATAGTTGACAGGAAAAACGATTATCCTTTAGGCTATGATCGTGATTAGATTTTCAGCGGTGGCGGAGCGAGGGATTGTTGTTTTTTCGCCATCTGATGTTGTTTGGTTGACTTGTGGGGGGTTTCAACGTACAGTTTGTGCTGTAGTTAAAGACTCCCTTCGAACGTTGCGAATCCCTTGCTACCTTATAAGGAGCTTCAAGATGGTACGTGAATTTAAGAAAACTGGTGTTGCCGCAGCGCTGACGGGCGCTCTGCTGGCCACTGCGTCGATGAGCAGCCAGGCGACAGTTCAGCTGTCCGCACCCGGCGATGTGGTATTGGTGCCGTATGTCGTTTGCGACACGACCAAAAGTGTCAACACCATGGTTGGGTTGATTACCTTCTATAAGGAGCGGCTCGGCTTAGCAGCTGGCACCGCTGCGGCCCCTGTCTACTGGCCGGCACCGCTAGGGTTAGCCTCAGGAAATTCTCTAGTCTCTTCTGCTTCGTTACCGTCAGTTACCCGGGGTACCACGACCCGCGTTCTGCACTGGTATTTTTACAACAGCCGGAGTGAGCACCTGCTGGATGGTATCATTCCCGTCACCGATAACGACTTCGTGCGGTTCGACTGGTGCAGTACCTTACGGTCTTTGAACAAACTGACCGATTATGGCCAGGGCAAAACCCCTGGTTATATGATTTTTACTGATAATGTGGTTGACCGTGCTCCAGCTGGTGCCTTCGTCATCCCGTCGTTCGCTCTGTATGGCCACAGCTACCAAATCGCGGGTAACTGGGCTACGCAAGCGTTCATCCCTGTGATCGCGAATCCGTCTCACACCTATGTAGGCCCGGCCACACCGACCTACGATAGTGCTAATTTCATCAGTAACGTCACCAAGCGTAATGGCTATCCGGCCTTCCGTCGCCTGGTCGCTGGTACTGACTATACCGATATTGTTAGCACGGCTGGCTCTACCGGTCTAAGGCAGCGCGATGTGTATATGCGTTACTACCTGGATCCGACCCTGGCCCGGTCGAACAGCATGGTATTTTGGTTCAACGCCAATGATGACGCTCGCAAGTCGGTAGCCGGTGAAACTTACGATAGTGAGCAGAACTATCTCGCATCGTTCTCATATCCGCTGCCGGATGAGTTGAACGTGGTCACTAGCACTCCGACTGCGCCCGCTTTTCCTGGGATGATTCACACTGAAAAGGAAACCTACGGCGATAAATTCGATGTAGTTAACACCGGTATCGTTCGCTTTGGGGTTCCGGAGTTCAAGAGCAGCGTATCTTTCTCTTCTTCGGGTGTATCCTTTAACATGCTGGGCTTGGCCCCTGCTGGAACGGATTCAGTGCAGATTCAGACTGAAATGGCAACAGAAGGGCAAGACTACTTCCTATTCTAAGCGATTCGGTTTGTTGTTTTAAAAATCGGCGCCTTAGGGCGCCGATTTTTTTCCCACTAAATAACGAGATGAACTTTTTCTGATGGAGACCTTCTTAAGCAAGGATTTTCTCCTTGAGGACCGTTTTTTATGGCGAAAGTAGACTCTCGTCACGTTCGGTTACTGCTAGCGATGGCCGCTATCAGCAGCAGCATGACTCTTGCTGCGATGGAAGCAACCCCTACGGTTCCACAACATGCTGACTTACTCCAATCGCTTCCAGCTAACTACAAGGTCTTTGCCGCCGTAGTAGACGATATCGATGGCAATGGCCTACTGGATATTCTGACCACTGATCGTACTCAAGGCATAACCCAGGTTCTTTATCAGAAAAGCCTCCGTAAATTTGAGGCTGGTCCAGAAGCAAAGATTCTAGGTTTTCACCCTAATGGTTTAACCCGCTTTCCCGGTAGCGAGCGGCGCTATGTGCTGAGCGCCGAGGGGGATGCGGCATTGAAAGTACTTGGCTTGGATGAGCAGGGTGGCATTAAGGAAATCGCAAACCGTCCTCATGAAGGCGCGTTCGCCAGTACAGGCTTTAATTGGCCGGGTTGGGGAACATCTTTGGTAGTGGCTCCCTATGAAGGTTCTACGCTGTCCTTATTTCGTAATTTTGACCCAAATACCGCCCAAGCAGAAAAAGAATTCAATCTAGGGAAATCCGAACACCCTGTTCCGGGCGAAGTAACTGTAGCGGATATCAATGGGGACGGCATTCCTGAACTGCTTTATACCACTCGAAGATCACGAACATTGTGGCAAATCAGTTATCCCAACGATAATCAGACTCCCCAAGCCGTACCGATTTGGAAAGCGCCGGTCGGAGCGCCCCGCCATTTAGTGGTTGCCGATATCAATGGAGATAAGGCTTTAGATATTTTGTTACCCCTAGAATCGGAGCGCAGAATCGCGGTTCTAATCAATGATGGTAAAGGTCACTTGGCTCCCGGTGAGGAATTGCCGGTTCCGACGAATACCTGGGCGCCGCAGCGATTGGCCATTTCTGAAAACCGTGACGGTTCTCTACTATTAGTGGCTACCACTGAAAAATCGCTGGTCGTTTACCGAATTGAAAAGGGTAATCCATATCGTTTCAAGACTGTTGAATTACCATTGGAAACACCGGTTAATCAAGTGTTACTGCTTCGTGATATGGATGGTGATGGTGAGCCGGATCTAGTTTTCACCCTGAACAGGGTTAAGGATTCGTTACAAATTCTCTATGGACCTCTGTGGCAGCGATTGGCAAAAGAGCAAGATCCCAACTCTGCCGGCCAACTAAGCCCACAACCGCCAAAGCTAGAAAGCGCATACGAACCCTCTCACGTATTAGCCCGTGTCGGTGATCGCGAAATCACTTTGGAGGAATTCCGCAAATTCACCTTGCAATCGGGTCTTGGTGACGAATCACGTACACAAGCTGGCCAAACCAAGCTGCTGCGCTTGCTTATTGCGCAGAAACTGTTCGAAAAAGCAATCCAGATGCAACAGCCTGCTGGTGAGTCTCCATCCCCAGAAACTTATACTAAGGCTGTGCAATCCCTGGAAGAAGCGCATTTTCCGTTGCCGCCTTTGCCAGATGAATCTGCGCTTAGAGTTTACTATGATGCCAATAAGGAGGAATTTGGCATCCCAGAAACTATTCGCCTCATCCAGATCCAGTTTCGCAATGATCGTGATCAAGCTGGAGGGCCTACCGCCCGACAACGGGCCGAACGAGCGTTACAGCGGATCGAAGCAGGTGAAGACTTCATGAAGGTCGCCCAGGAGCTTACAGAAAACCCTCGCGCGGCAGAGGCAGGGTCGGATCGTGGATTCGTTGCGCGCAATGCCGTAGCGTGGTTACGAGATGCTGTGCAGGGCTTGCAACCTGGTCAGCGCACCAGCATCGTATCTTCGCCAACCGGATACGAGATTCTATTGTTAACCGATGCGCGCCCCGCATTGTTAGCTGAGTATGCGGCAGTAAAAACCAAAGTTGGTGTCCGCTGGCAAACCGAGCAGCAACAACAAGCCCGCGATCGCTATATCAGGGCGCTCGCCGAACAGTTTGGGGTTACGGTGCTGGAAAAAGGATTAGAAAATGCAAATCCCACCAAGCAAAAATAGTTCTTTACGCTATCGATTCTTGCGGTTTGGTGGCTGCCTGATCGCGCTCTTTTTATCTGGCGCCGTCCTAGCCGGCGAGCCGCTGGAGCAGCGAGTCCAGAACTATTGGACCGCTCGCACAGTCAACGACTGGCATACTGTTTATCGTCTGGAATCAGCGGCGCTGCCCGGTGGCTGGTTAACTCCAGACCAATACAAACGCTTGGGAGGGCTGCCGGTACGGGATGTGAAAATACTGGAAAAAAAAATTGAAGGTGAGAGCGCCCAAGTCAAGATCGAGGGCCGGGTTGCCGTAGGCAGTTTAGGCTGGATGCCCCAAACTCTCGAAGAGCAATGGGTGCTGGTGAATGGCGAATGGTATCATCAAACGGTTAAAGCGGAGTGAAGCTCTCCGTTATCGTGTGTGTTGAGCTATGTAAGGTCGGCCATCGTGACGCAAAATCGAAGTGCAGTGGCTACTTTGCTGGCCGACGCCAAACAGCTAATCACCGAAAATCGGTATGATGAGGCTGTAAGTCGATGCCTAAGTGCTTGTCAACTTAGCCCTGATCTCTCTGATCCCTGGATTGAACTCGCTGCAATCTACCTGCGGCAACAGCGCTACGAACAGTCTCTGCAAGCTGTCGCCCAGATCATGACAGCAGGAGAATCACAGAAAGTTCGCCTACAACTCATCGCTGCTGCGGCACTTAGGGGCCTCGGTCGTTATGCTGAAGCCAGTCAAGCTATTGATACCGCTTTGAATTTGGCACCAGGTGATCCACGGGTCATTAATAGCAAAGTCGGAATACTCCTAGCGCAACGTCGTTATACAGATGCTCTGCCACTGGTTGAGAATCTCCTAAACAGCGAACCGACCCACCTAGAAGGCTACCTCAACTTAGGGATTGTGTTGCAGGGTTTGGGGCGATCCGACGAAGCGCTCACCGCCTTCGACCGTTTGCTGGAGATCAAGCCTGACCACGCCAGTGCCTTGATGAATCGCAGTTCTGTCTTAGTCACTTTGGCTCGTCCGCAAGAAGCGCTCCAGGCTGCGGATGCCGCCTTGGCAATGCAACCCGATGCGTTAATTGCGCTGCTCAACAAGACAGCAGCATTGCTGGCCTTAAAGCGACCGCGTGAGGCATTGACCGTCTCAGAACGCCTGCTGCGCCTCAATTCCCGTCATGGCAAGGGCCTGATCAACAAGATTATTGCATTGCTGGATCTGGGCAATTTCCCGGAAGCACTTGCCACGGCGCTGAACGCGCTGACGTTTGATTCTTACAATCCCGATCTGTTGGGATTGAAGATTCAAGCGTTATTGGGCTTGAATCGTTTTGCGGAAGCACAGGCTGATTGTCAAAGAATCTTAGCTAAACATCCTGACCGGATCGTCGTAAAGTTAAGTTTGGCGAAAGCGCTGGTCGGGTTAGGCTCGTCTAGCGTAGCAATATCGACCGTAGACGTGATTTTGGCTGCCATCCCCCATCATCCTGAAGCGGCATCACTCAAAGCCGATCTCTTGGTTGGCCGCAATGAATGGGAAACCGCCGCTACACTGATTAAGGCAGCGCTGGTTCAACATCCAGACCAAGCTCAATTATGGGTTGCTCAGTCGGCGCTACTGCTCAGCAAAGAACGTTATACGGAGGCGTTAACCGCCACAGAGCGTGCTCTAGCGCTAGACCCTAACCATCTTCAGGCGACCGTCAACCAAATGGCCGCTTTGAATAGCCTACAGCGCTTTACTGAAGCTCTGGCCGCTGGACAGACCCTGATCGCTCAGCAAACACCCGATTGGCAACTCTATGCAAATCAGGGCGCGGCCCTGGCGGGATCAGAACGTTTTGCAGATGCCCGCCAAGCATTTGCCACGGCGGAGGCGTTGGATCAAAAAGCGTTTCGTGCCTTCCGCTGGCGTCAAGAGGTCTATGGGATCGCATCCGATGCCCTGCTGCCCGATATTGATCCCTACGCAGAGTTTCTGGCATTTAAGGTAGCAAAGTTAGAACACTGCTACTGGCGTAGCTGTGAAGCGGTTTTGGCGCGAGCAACCGCTTTGATTGAGGAAAACCTTGCGCAGGGACAACTGACGCCATTACCGCCCTTCAAAGCCCTATCGCTACCGCTTTCCCCTGAGTTGACGAGGGCAATGGCCCAAAGCCGGGGAACCTTCCTCAACAATGGTATGGCGGCTCCCCGTCAAGCATTAGCATTCAGTTATCCCAACGCCATAACGGATCGGCTCAAAATTGGCTATGTCTCAGCGGATTTCCGCGAACATCCGACCGCGCATTTGATGCGAGGTCTCTTTTCCCGCCATGACCGGCAACAGTTCGAAATTTTCGTCTACGCACTTTGCAAGGATGACGGCAGTGACTATTACCAGCGCATTAAAACGGATGCCGATCAGTTTGTGGATTTGACTGCACTGAGCAACGCTGAAGCCGCCACACGGATTCATGCCGACGGCATTCATATTTTGGTAGATTTGATGGGCTATACAGGCTATGCCCGTAGCGAAATTTTCGCGTTGCAGCCGGCGCCGATCCAAGTGAGTTATCTTGGCTATCCGGGGACTTTGGGTGCTCCTTTTATCCCCTATATCCTGGCCGATAACGTCGTACTTCCTGAGCCACTCCGACCGTATTTCACCGAGAAACCGGTCTATCTACCCGAATGCTATCAGGTCAATGACGATTCGCAGGAAATTGCAGCGACCGGAATACAGCGACGCGATGTCGGTTTGCCAGAAACGGGCTTTGTTTTTTGCTGTTTCAATAAACCCGCCAAGATCGATCCGGTCCTCTTCGCGGTTTGGATGCAGATTTTGGCGCAGGTACCCAGCAGCGTGTTATGGCTACTGGCAGCGAATGATGAGATCACCACGCATCTACGGAACGAAGCGGAAGCTCAGGGGATCACCGGTGAGCGCCTTATCTTTGCCCAAAGATTACCCAAATCCCAACATTTGGAACGCCACCGGCTAGCTGATCTATTTTTGGATACTCGCCTCTATAATGCCCACACCACAGCCAGCGACGCCTTATGGGCTGGTTTGCCGGTTCTGACGTGCCTCGGTAACACCTTTCCAAGCCGGGTCGCGGCCAGTCTGCTCCAAGCGGTCGGCTTACCGGAATTGATTACCCATTCCCTGGAAGAATACCAAGCGCAGGCTATTCATCTCGCTACGACACCGGCCGAACTGCGTAGCCTACGGACAAAACTGGCCTATAACCGCACCCGAATGCCCCTTTTCGATACCTCCCGCTTTACCCGCCATTTGGAGGAAGCCTACCGCCTGATGTGGGATCGCCATGCGCGAGGCTTGCCGCCGACGCTGTTACGGGTTACCCCCCTACCCTCCGACGCCTGAACCGATGCGGGTCACTGATCTGAGCGAAGTTCCCGGCACAACCTGGACCCTTTGCCAAGTGCTGCGCCAATCCTGGTTGCAGCGCCAACTGTTTCTGAAGCTGCTGCGGCGCGATTTTGCCGAGCGTTACCGTGGCTCGTACTTAGGGGCAGTTTGGGCGGTGCTGTTGCCGCTGCTTTCGCTCACGGTATTTACCTTCTTCTTTGGCGTTATTTTCAAGATCCGTTGGCCTGCTGCACCTAGCGGCGACTCGCTGCATAATTTGGCGCTCATCCTGTTCATCGGCATGGCGCTGTACAACTTTCTCGCCGAATGCCTCTGCCGTGCACCGGGCTTGATTCTGGCTCATCAAAGCTACGTCAAGAATGTCGTCTTTCCTCTGGACATGCTGCCCGCCGTCATGGTGACCTCTGCTTTACTGATGTTAGGGGTCACGCTAGCAGTTATTCTATTGCTACAAGCGCTAGTCGGCGAACTGACGACAACGGTGCTGTTGTTACCGGTTATCGTCCTACCGCTCGTGCTGTCGGCACTTGGGCTGAGCTGGTTTTTGAGCGCGCTCGGCGTCTTTATCCGCGATACCCAGCAATTGGTTGTACCCCTCGTGCAGTTGCTGATGTTTTTAAGCCCGGTCTTTTACCCGGCCAGCGCCCTGCCATCAGAGGTGCGTCCCTGGCTGGAATACAACCCACTCGCGCTCGTCATTGAACAAGCGCGCGGCATTATCCTGTTCGCCCAGCCACCGGCCTGGATACCCTATCTATTCGCCTTAGCCGCTTCTTTACTGTTAGCTCTCTTGGGAGCCTATTGGTTTGCTCGCACCCGTAAAGGTTTCGCTGATGTCCTCTGAGCCGGTCGCCACACTGTCCCAGCCGGACGAGACGGTCATTGAGGTCAGGAACGTCGGAAAGTGCTATCAAATCTACGAGCGGCCACAGGATCGCCTGAAACAGATGCTGTGGCGCGGGCGGCGGCGTTACTATCGCGAATTTTGGGCGTTACAGGATCTGTCTTTTTCAGTCCAGCGAGGTGAGACAGTGGGTTTGATCGGCCGCAACGGCTCTGGCAAATCCACCCTGCTTAAAATGTTGTGTGCGACATTGGCGCCGACGACCGGAACTTTGGCGGTACGCGGCCGGGTTGCGGCGTTGCTGGAGCTTGGCACCGGCTTCAACCCCGAATTTACCGGACGAGAAAACGTCTATCTCAACGCCGCCATTCTCGGCCTGGACGATGCGGAGATTGAGCGCTATTTACCGGACATTTTGGCGTTCGCCGATATTGGCGAATTTATCGATCAGCCGGTAAAAACGTATTCCAGCGGGATGGCGGTACGTCTGGCGTTCGCAGTCGCCGCCCATGTCTGTGCCGATATATTGATCATCGACGAAGCGCTATCGGTCGGAGATGTATTTTTCGTCCAGAAATGTATGCGTTTTCTGCGTAAATTCCAAACGCAGGGTACGCTGTTTTTCGTCAGCCACGACACCGGCACGGTGGTCAACCTGTGCGATAGAGTCTTGTGGCTGGAGCGTGGACAACTCAAAGACATGGGGCCAGCCAAGGAAGTTTGCGCGCATTACCTGGCAACCCTGCGGGAAGCACCAGGGCAAGTTGTCTCAGAAACGCCCCAAGATAAATCCGCCTCTAACACTCCGCGCGCTCCGGCCGAGACGACCGACCAGCGCTTACAGTTCCTTAATCAAACTCGCTTTCGCAATGATTTGGAACTGTTCACATTCCAACGAGATGTTGCCGGTTACGGTACTGGAGCGATCCAAATAGTTGATGTTTATTTTCAGGATCAACAGGGAGCCATTTTGCAGTGGATCGTTGGCGGGGAATTGGTCACTCTCATTATTAAAACCACCGTCCTGGCTGATCTTGAGAGTCCTATTATCGGATTTTTCGTCAAGGATCGATTGGGTCAAAACCTGTTTGGGGAAAATACTTATCTAACTTATTCCACCACCCCCTATTCAGCAGTTGCCGGTCAAGATTTGCTGGCTCTATTTACCTTTCGGATGCCGGTCTTACCGGTCGGCGATTACTCGGTGGATGTCGCAGCCGCCTCCGGAACCCAACAAGACCATGTGATTCATTGCTGGCGCGATGATGCGCTGATTTTCAAATCCCATGCCAGCAGCGTCCATCAGGGATTAATAGGCATTCCGATGCTGCACATTGAGCTAAGCGCGACTTCTTCCGAAGCGCCCGGCTTGAATTAACCCTTCATGCCACCGAGCATAATTCCGGCGATGTAGTACTTTTGTAAAACGACAAACAGCACCATGACTGGTAACACAGTCAGAACCGAGCTGGCCATCATCAACTCGGTATCCTGCACATGTTCTCCCAATAGATTTGCCAATGCGACAGGTAGCGTATGGTGTGCGCTATCGGTTAAGACGATCAGTGGCCACATAAAATCGTTCCAGGCACCGAGGAAGGTAAAAATGGCCAAGGTTACGAGAATGGGTCGGCACAATGGCAATATCAGGGACCAATAAATCCGGAACTCACCGGCCCCATCCATGCGCGCGGCTTCAAGTAAACTGTCAGGGATGGCGAGCAAGTATTGGCGGATCAGGAAAATACCAAAGATGCTGGCCATGCCAGGGATAATCACTCCCCAGTAGGTATTAATCAAACCCAACTGTTTCAACAAGAGAAACAAAGGCAACATCGCCACCTGGGCCGGAATCACCATAGCCGCCAGCAATGCCCGAAATATCCCCTCCCGGTAGCGAAAGCGAAATTTCGCGAAAGCGTAGCCTGCCATCGAATTGACCAAGAGCGCGATCAGGGTCACGGTGCCGGCAAGCAGGGTGCTGTTAAACAGATAACGGGCAAGATCAAGGCGGGTGAACAATGCCCTGTAATGTTCGAAGGTGATGGTGCTGGGCCACAGCGAGGGGGGGTAACTGTTGGCTTCGCCCGCAGGCATGAAAGAAGCCGCCACCATCCACAACAACGGCAACAAGGCCATGGCCGCGCCGAATAGCAACGCGCCATACAGCAACAGCATTGCGCACAGCCGGCTGATTTGGTGGGCAAACGCGGATCGGTTCGACGGCGAGCCTACGCTAACGATAGAGGACATGGTGCCCGCTCCAAATAGCCTAGCTGCGTACACAAAAAAGCCCAGGGATAAATTCCTGGGCTGATTGATTGGCGCGCCCGGAGAGATTCGAACTCCCGACCCCCTAGTTCGTAGCCAGGTACTCTATCCAACTGAGCTACGGGCGCATTGTTGTGGGAGGCGGATTATGCAAACTGGGCCAGGTATTGTCAATTCCGCACATCTTCGCGATAAGTGGCGGAGAGAGAGGGATTCGAACCCTCGATGGAGTTTTATGCCCCCATACTCCCTTAGCAGGGGAGCGCCTTCAGCCGCTCGGCCATCTCTCCGGTGAACGCTAGACGGTAACAGTACCGTTAAGCCATTTAACTTATCAAGGATAACGCCTCAAGTCGCTGAGGTAAAGCCTCAGTCGTCAAGTTTCGGGTTGGGGGTTGTTACCTGCGGCCGCATGGTCTTGCTCGCGTTTGATCCGTTCGTAGATTTCCTCGCGATGCACCGCAATATCTTTAGGCGCATTGACTCCAATGCGGACCTGATTGCCCTTTACGCCGAGCACGGTGACGGTTACCTCATCACCGATCATCAACGTTTCTCCAACTCTGCGCGTCAGAATCAACATAGCAAGCTACTCCGTGTTCTCCATCAAAAGCATCAGGTCATATCGCGGTTGTTCATTTCCCGCGCTTGTTATTGAGTTAATCGAAAATCGCGTCGGCTGCTTTAACCGATGCAAATCCGAAGCGCTCAGGAAACTTGGTCCAGTTCAAAAACCTCGTGCAAAGCACGAACACCAAGCTCTAAGTATTTCTCATCGACGACAACCGAAATCTTAATCTCAGACGTCGTGATCATACGAATATTGATCCCTTCCTTAGCTAGAGCTTGAAACATGCGGCTGGCAACGCCAGCGTGCGAGCGCATACCGATACCGACAAGAGAAAGCTTAGCAATCTTATTGTCGCCGGATACCTCGCGCGCACCCAAGCGTACAGTTTGTTCGCGCAGAATCTCTAGGGTGCGCTCGTAATCATTGCGATGCACGGTAAAGGTAAAATCAGCGGTGCTATCACGGCCGACATTCTGCACGATCATATCGACTTCAATATTAGCATCCGATACCGGCCCCAAGATGCTAAACGCGATCCCTGGCCGGTCGGGCACACCGAGGACAGTGACCTTGGCTTCGTCACGGTTGAACGCGATGCCGGAAATCAGCACTTTCTCCATAGATTCGGCCTCTAGCACTTCCTCGAAGGTAATCAGCGTGCCCGGACCTTCCTGAAAGGTCGATAGCACACGTAATGGGACATTATGTTTGCCCGCAAATTCCACAGAGCGGATTTGCAAGACTTTGGAACCCAGGCTGGCCATCTCCAGCATCTCCTCAAAGGTGATGCGGTCGAGACGACGTGCGGTAGGCACGATCCGGGGATCAGTGGTATATACCCCATCGACATCCGTGTAGATCTGGCATTCATCCGCCTTGAGCGCGGCGGCCAACGCGACACCGGTGGTATCCGAGCCGCCCCGTCCCAGCGTGGTGATATTACCGCTCTCATCCACACCCTGAAATCCGGCGACGACCACAACCCGCCCAGCATCCAGATCGGCACGTATGGCATCGGCTTGGATGTCTTGGATGCGAGCCTTATTGAAGGCACTATCGGTCAGAATCCGGGCTTGGCCACCGGTGTAGGAACGTGCTGGACAACCGCGTTTTTCCAAAGCGATACACAATAGCCCGATGGTGACTTGCTCACCAGTGGCCAGCAGTACATCCAACTCGCGGGGATCTGGACGTGGACTAATCGCTTTAGCCAAGTTGAGTAGACGATCCGTCTCACCACTCATGGCTGAGACAACTACGACAATCTTATGGCCGCGCTCGCGCCAGCCAATAAGCTTTTCTGAAACTTTTTCGATACGCTCAACAGTCCCGACTGAGGTACCACCATATTTTTGTACAATCAGTGACATGACGCCCTTACCGACTCCAATCTAAATCGAATCTACCCCATCATAGCCTTCGGGGTCAGCGGACGTGCAAGTATAACGAAAGATCGGCGATCTCCCAAAAATATCCGTGTCGCATTGCGGCAACGCCGGCTTCTGGACAACTCAATCGGTAGTGCTCGACGGTTTGCCGAAAAAGAGAAAACCCGCCATTACAATTGGCTACGAATCCACTGCGGGACGGCGCGGAGGGCCTCATCCAGCTTGCCGGGGTCAGTACCGCCGGCTTGAGCCAAATCCGGACGCCCTCCCCCTTTGCCACCAACCTGTTGAGCCACGAAATTGACCAACTCGCCGGCCTTGATCCGCTGGGTTTCCGCAGGCGTCACCCCGGCGACCAAGCGTACCTTACCCTCTTCGACGGTAGCCAATACCACCGCTGCCGCCTTGAGTTGATCCTTGCAACGATCTACCGCTTCCCGCAAGGTCTTGGCATCAACACCCTCCAGGTGAGCGGCCAACACCTTGACGCCGTTGACCTCAACTGCCTGACTCAGCAAGTCGGAACCTTGGCCGCTGGCTAAGCGACTTTTCAACTGCTCGACTTCCTTTTCCAACTGGCGGGTTCTATCGACCAGATGCTGAACCTTGTCGGGAAAATTATCGCGATCCCCCTTCACCAAGTGAGCGACTTGGCGAGCACGATGTTGTAAGGCACCGATATGATCCAAGGCACGCTCACCGGTCACCGCTTCAATCCGTCGCACGCCGGCGGCGATGCCGCTTTCCGACACGATTTTGAGTAAGCCGATATCGCCCGCGCGGCGAACGTGAGTCCCACCGCATAACTCGGTCGAAAATTCACCCATTCGCAGCACCCGAACTTTATCACCATACTTCTCACCGAACAGAGCCATCGCGCCAGCAGCAATCGCCTCATCGGGTGCCATAATGGTGGTTTCAACAGCGGCATTATCCCGGATCTGCGCATTGACCAGCCGTTCAATGGTCTCCAGTTGCTCAGGGCTAATCGGCTCGAAATGAGAGAAATCGAAGCGCAACCGCTGCGAATCAACCAGCGAGCCTTTCTGCGTGACGTGCGTTCCCAGAATCCGGCGTAAGGCGGCGTGCAACAGATGGGTAGCGGAGTGATGCAAGGCAGTGGCTTGGCGTTTGGCACCATCGACTTGCGCCAATACAGTATCACCACGCCGCAATCGGCCCTGCCGCAAAACACCGATATGGGTGAAAACACCTTCACCCTGTTTCTGGGTATCGTGGACCTCGAACTCCGCATCGCTCGCGCGCAACCAGCCGGTATCACCGACCTGACCACCGGATTCTGCATAAAACGGCGTCTGATTTAAAACCACCAGGCCCTCATCACCGGCATTAAGCGCCTCAACCGGTTGTTGCGCATGGAACAGAGCGACGACGGTGGCGTTTTCCTCCAGCCGGTCATAGCCGTGAAACATGGTGCCAACCGTACCCGTTACCTGGACTTTGGCGTCATCTAAGATACCGAAGCGACTCGCCGCCCGCGCCCGTTCCCGCTGTGCTTCCATCTCGCGCTCGAACCCTGCGCTATCTACCTGCAAGCCACGCTCACGGGCAATATCGGCGGTTAGATCGACTGGGAAACCATAAGTATCGTACAGCTTGAATATCGTCTCACCCGGAATAACCGCGCTAGACAACCCGGCAATGCCCTCCTCCAATAAGCGCATCCCGTGATTCAGGGTTTCAGCAAAACGTTCTTCTTCCTGATGGATGACGCGGGTAACCTGAGCCTGCGCACTGAGCAGTTCAGGATAGGCGGCACCCATTTCCGCCGCCAGCGGCGCGACCAGCTTGTAGAAAAAACTGCCTTCAACACCAAGTTTATAACCGTGGCGGATCGCACGGCGCATGATCCGGCGCAGCACGTAGCCGCGCCCTTCGTTAGACGGCAGTACGCCGTCGGTGATAAGAAAAGCCGTGGCCCGGATATGATCGGCAATGACCCGCAGCGAACTGGACTGCAAATCAGCCGCGCCAGTCACATCGGCAGCGGCTTTGATCAGGTTTTGGAAAAGATCGATCTCGTAATTGCTATGGACGCCCTGCATGACCGCCGCCAACCGCTCCAGCCCCATGCCGGTATCGACTGAGGGTTTCGGCAGTGGCGTCAGCACACCATCAGCGCTGCGGTCAAACTGCATGAACACCAGATTCCAGATTTCGATGTAACGATCTCCGTCGGCATCCGGCGTACCGGGCGGACCCCCGGCGATGTCTGGACCATGGTCATAGAAGATCTCGGAACAGGGGCCGCAGGGGCCGGTGTCGCCCATCGCCCAGAAATTATCGCTTTCGTAGCGTTTGCCACCGGGCTTGTCGCCGATGCGGGCGATCCGTTCGGCGGGTACTTTCACCTCATCAGCCCAGACCTGATAAGCCTCATCGTCAGTCTCATAGACCGTCACCCACAGCTTATCTGCCGGTAGTTTCAGAACACCGGTTAGAAACTCCCAGGCAAAATGGATGGCATCGCGCTTGAAATAGTCGCCGAAGCTGAAATTACCCAGCATCTCGAAAAAGGTGTGATGGCGGGCGGTATAACCGACATTTTCCAGATCATTGTGCTTACCGCCGGCCCGCACACAGCGCTGCGCGGTGGCCGCACGGTGATAGGGACGGCGATCACGGCCAGTAAACACATCCTTGAATTGCACCATGCCCGCGTTGGTGAACAGCAGCGTACTGTCGTTGATCGGCACCAACGGGCTGCTGGCGACCACTTCATGGCCACGATCACGGAAGTAATCCAAAAAGAGCTTACGAAGTTCGGCGCTGCTGGTCATGGTCAGGTTTCTTGATGGCGATAAGAAAAATTTAGTCCGTTGCAAACAACTGCTTGATTTGATCCAGGGTAAACCCATGCTGGCGCAATACGCGAGTTTGCTGCATTCGTCCAGCGACATCGGCGGGGTAGTGAGATTTGAAGCGTTTGTGATGCAAGTCGCGCAGCTTAGCGGGCCAACTGTCCTCCAACATCGCCAGCGTTGCGGTCACTATCTCTTCAGGTACTCCGCGCTCACGCAGTTCACGCGCGATCCGCAGCGGCCCATACCCCTTATCCGCGCGCGAACAGGCGTATAACTCCGCATAGCGACCTTCATCCAGCAAGCGTTCCGCCGCTAACTGCTCCAGCACAAGGCCAATCGGCTCGGCCGGGAAACCACGCTGGAGCAGTTTTTGGCGCAATTCCAGGCGAGAATGCTCACGTCGCGCCAACAACTCCAGCGCTTTGGCGCGGATAACGGCCGGCTCCGCCGAGGTTTGCTCAGGCGTCCGTGTCCAGTTCATCACTACCGGAAAGGCTGGCTTCATCCTCGATAGGACCATTGGCATCAACGGCGGGGACTGCCTCGGGGCGGGACAGGAAATGGGTACGGATTTTCTCCTCCAGCTCGCGTGCCAATTCGGGATTTTCCTTGAGATATGAGCGGGCATTCTCCTTGCCTTGACCGATGCGTACTCCATTACAGCTATACCAAGCGCCGGACTTGTCAATCAAGGCAAGCTTAACCCCCAGATCGATGATCTCGCCCAGCCGTGAAGTGCCCTCGCCATAGAGAATCTCGAACTCGGCTTGCTTAAACGGTGGGGCAACCTTGTTTTTGACCACTTTGACCCGCGTTTCGCTGCCGATCACATCATCGCCTTTTTTGATCGAGCCGATTCGCCGGATATCCAGCCGCACAGAGGCGTAAAACTTGAGCGCGTTACCGCCGGTGGTCGTTTCCGGCGAGCCGAACATGACGCCGATCTTCATTCGGATCTGATTGATGAAGATGACGAGGGTATTGGAGCGTTTGATGTTGGCCGTGAGCTTGCGTAGCGCCTGACTCATCAGCCGGGCGTGCAACCCGACGTGTGAATCGCCCATATCCCCTTCGATTTCGGCTTTAGGGGTCAGCGCCGCCACCGAGTCAACCACCACGGTATCGACCGCGCTAGATCGCACCAACATATCGGCGATCTCCAGCGCTTGCTCTCCGGTATCGGGTTGAGAGACCAAAAGGTCATCGACATTGACCCCTAGCTTAGCGGCATAAATGGGATCGAGCGCATGTTCGGCATCGATAAACGCCGCGCAGCCTCCTTGGCGCTGCGTCTCGGCGATGACCTGTAAGGCGAGCGTGGTTTTCCCTGAAGATTCAGGGCCATAGATTTCGGTCACCCGCCCACGCGGCAACCCACCGATTCCCAGCGCGATGTCCAGCCCCAAGGAACCGGTGGAGACTGTGGTGATATCCCGCGCTACGCTGGTATCCCCTAGCCGCATCACCGCTCCTTTGCCGAATTGCCGTTCGATCTGCACCAGTGCCCCGGCCAGGGCTTTTTTCTTGTTGTCATCCATCCTGCTTGTTCCCCTCCGGGTGAGATAAGCGGTTAACCGGGCAGAACCGGTTGTTTTGGCGATTATTCCATAGAAGAGGTGGCTAACCTAGCCCTCTCTTTCCACGCTCTCATCAGGTTGTTATCGATGAGTCATTGGATAATATGCAGTTGGTAAGATTGCCAAAGAGCGATCCATCGCTAAACGTGCTTGTAGCGTTGCTGCCGTTAGCGCTTACGCGACCGGCGACAGCCAATGTGAGATTGTTTGCTTAAGATCTTCCAGGAAAAAAGGTTTTTTTAGATAGTCATCCATTCCAGCGGCCAAACAGCGTTCGCGATCACCCGGTAGTGCGCTGGCCGTCAAGGCGATAATCGGCATCCGCTCCCGACCTTCAACCAATTCCAAGGCGCGAATCCGGCGAGTTGCTTCATAACCATCCACATCCGGCATCTGACAGTCCATCAAAACCAGATCATATCTATGTGCATGCGCCATCTGCACAGCTATCACTCCATTTTGCGCAGTTTCGACCGTAAGGCCGCAATAGTTGAGAAAATTTTCTGCCACCAAAACATTCACTGGATTGTCATCTACCAGTAGCGCAACACCGCTCCAACAAGCTTCGACCACCGGTTTAGACCGAACAGACGTTACCGTCTGTTCTTCTTTTGCTAGGAAAAACCGGCCACTAAAACTAAAACAAGAGCCAACCCCCAGTTCACTCTGTAACTCCAGCTTGCCTCCCAACAGCCTCACTAACTGCTGGCTGATCGCCAATCCCAGTCCAGAACCACCATAACGGCGGGTGTGGGAATCATCGGCCTGAGAGAAGGACTCGAAAATAATCGACTGTTTTTCCTTCGGAATGCCGATTCCGGTATCGTGCACTTGAAACTGTATAATTAAAGACCCATCTGCATCAGTTTCAAGATATCTCACCACCACCTTGATCTGGCCATGCTCGGTAAATTTCAGCGCATTGCCCACTAAATTGACTAAAACCTGCCGCAAGCGGCCCACGTCGCTATGCAGGCGATCTGGTGCATTCGGATCAATCGATACCAGCAGATCCAAATGCTTTTCCTTAGCGCGACCACCGAGTAAATCAACGATATCGTTAATGGTTTTGCGTAAGGAGAAATCTTCAGGCGACAGTTGCAGGCGGCCAGCCTCAATCCGAGAAAAATCCAGGATTTGATTGACCAGGGCCAGCAAATGCTCACCGGAATGCTTCAGCGTCGCTAAAAAATGTTGGTGCTGCTGGTCGAACGGTAGATTCATCAACAACTGCGTCATGCCCAATACCCCATTGAGAGGCACCCGATTACCCACATCTTTTTATATTTTACAATCAATCGGTTATGATGATCTGATATGACTGTCAGCCGCTAAGAATCCACGCTCGTGCTGGCGTTCCTAAAGGGTTTACTGGTTTTCAATGTCTTGATCTGCTCTGGGGCACATGGAATCGCTTCAACATCAATCCGATGATGGCCGGTAATATGTTGATTTATAAAATATAAACTCAAAGCAATACTAAATTCCGCGTAACATATTGAGTATAAAGACAAAAAAGATGTGGGTAATCGGGTGCATTGAGAGGGGTGCGAATTTCATGGCTCATATTGGCCAGAAATTGGCTCTTGGCGGAATTGGCGGCCTCAGCGGCTTCCTTAGCCTGTTTAGCCTTCTCAAGCGCATCCACCAATTGAAATCGCAGGCGCAAGACTTCGACGGCGTTTCGCTCCAAACGCCGGACGCTGACTAAAGCCAGTGGGATGAACATCACCAGAAAGCCACCAATTCCTATGATCTGCTCGCTACGACCTCCAAACAGAATCAGATAGATCGCGGCAGGCACCAACATCGGTATCACCATAGCGGTATACGATTTTGCCGATCCCGACATCGAAAAAACGCTAACCGCCGCAATTCCAGTAATTGCCATGAGAGCAACGGTTTGGTTGGGGTTACCTGGTGGGGGATAAAAAACACTCCCTAAAAGCCCCCACAGCAACCCTGCGAGTGCGGTTCGCAGGACAAAACGACGCTCCCATTGTTTGGCGTGGGTCAGGGCATCATCGGCCCTACGATAAGCGCGGATTAATTGGTAACGCCAGATCACTACGCTATTGGTGGCTATCCACCACAACAAAAGGGCTTGCCAATTGCCACCCTCAATTAACACGCCGACCATGATGGTCGAAAAAACGGTAGCCGCCACCAAATTGAACGGGGTAAGCCGATAAAGCGCAGCGATCCGCTCGGCAAAAACACGCGCCTCAAGCTCCGACTCTGCGGTTTCACTGGCCGATAAATTGATCTGGTCCGTTGCGGTGGCGTTCATGTAGCTCATTGTAAGCCAAAATAAAAACGGCGCTAAACACGCCGTTTTTATTTATAAAACAAAGCCCTCCCGATTAATCCATCGCTTCATACAACGGCAGGGTCAGAAACTCTGGATAATTCGGATCCAGCGACATTTTCTCAAAGATACCCGCCGCCTGATCGTAGGTCGCGGTGTCCTCACCCTGAGCGCTGACGGTCTTTTTCACCTTCGCCAGTTCTTCGGGGATCAGGCTGCGCACCAGATCAGCGGTGACTTTGCGACCATCGTCCAGTATGCCCTTCGGGCTGACCACCCACTGCCAGACCTGTGAGCGGGAAATTTCCGCCGTGGCGGCGTCTTCCATCAAATTGTGAATCGGCACGCACCCATTGCCCGCCAGCCACGAACCCAGATAGTGGATGCCGACGTTGATGTTATTGCGCAAGCCCACTTCAGTAATCGGCGTTTCCGGCTGAAAGTTGAGGAAATCCTTACCCGCAAACACCTCGGTACGCTGCTTCTGCCACTGATTCGGCTTGTCACCCAAGACCTTAACAAATTCCTCGTGAGCAATCGGCACCAGACCGGGATGGGCCACCCAGCCGCCGTCGAAACCGTCATTGGCGTCGCGGGTCTTGTCATGGCGGATACCGGCCAGCGCCTTTTCATTGGCAACCGGATCATCCTTAATCGGAATCAGTGCCGACATGCCGCCCATCGCGGGGGCGCCGCGCTTGTGGCAGACCTTGACCAGTTGCAGCGCGTAAGAGCGCATAAACGGCACTTCCATAGTAATCGCGCCGCGATTGGCCAGACAGAAATCCTTGTTCTTCTTGAATTTCTTGATGCAGCTAAAGATGTAATCCCAGCGTCCGGCATTCAGCCCGGCGCTGTGTTCGCGCAGTTCGTAGAGGATTTCTTCCATCTCGAAGGTGGCGAGAATGGTTTCGATCAGCACGGTGGCCTTGATGGTGCCGCGTGGAATGCCGAGTTCATCCTGCGCCATGCAGAAAATCTCGTTCCACAACCGCGCTTCCAGATGGCTCTCCATCTTCGGCAGATAATAGAACGGCCCGGCGCCACGGGCGATTTGCTCCTGGGCGTTGTGGAAGAACACTAGGCCAAAATCGAAGATACCGCCGGAAACGCGCTGGCCATCCACCAAGACGTGCTTTTCGTCCAGATGCCAGCCACGCGGACGAATCTGCAAGGTGGCGATATTGTCGTTGAGCTTGTATTCCTTGCCGACTTCATTGACAAAGCTGAGCTTGCGACGGATGGCGTCTTTCAGATTCACCTGGCCCTGAATCTGGTTGAACCAGTTGGGACTGTTGGAATCCTCGAAATCGGTCATGTAGGAATCAGCGCCGGAGTTATAGGCGTTGATGATCATTTTCGCTTCGACCGGGCCGGTGATTTCGGTGCGACGACGCTCCAAAGCTTTCGGCAGCGGCGCGATTTTCCAGTCACCGTCGCGGACGGCTTTGGTTTCCGGCAGAAAATCCGGCATTTCACCGGCATCGATACGCGCTTGACGTTCAACGCGCTTCTTCAGCAATTCCTGACGGCGCGGCTCAAACGCCCGGTGCAACTTCGCCACCAGGCTCAGTGCGTCATGGGTCAGAATTTCATCAAAACGGGGATGCAGCGGGGCGTTGACTTGCACGCCAGCAGGTAACTTGAGGCTCACGGCGGCTCCTTTAGAGAGAGGTTCGTTCAAAAGCGGCAGAAATTATTTTAGCGGTTTCCAATGGCAAAAACCCGGAGGGATTCTCCGGGTTCGCGTAGACCTCAACGCCGCCTGCCGATACGACAGTGCAGGCGGCGAAATTGCAGGCTTAGTGGAATTGCTCTTCCTCGGTCGAACCGGTCAGCGCCGTGACGGACGACACACCGCCCTGAATCACGGTGGTCACCTCGTCGAAATAACCCGTGCCGACTTCCTGCTGGTGACTGACGAAGGTATAGCCACGGTCGCGGGCAGCGAATTCTGGCTCCTGCACCTTCTCAACGTAGGCCGACATGCCGCGCTTCACATAATCCTGCGCCAGATCAAACATGTGGTACCACATGTTGTGAATACCGGCTAGGGTGATGAACTGGTACTTGTAGCCCATCGCGCCCAGCTCGCGCTGGAACTTGGCGATGGTGGCATCGTCCAGATTCTTCTTCCAGTTAAACGACGGCGAGCAGTTGTAGGCCAGCAGCTTGCCGGGGAACTTGTCACGAATCGCGTCGGCAAATTTCTTGGCAAAGTTCAGATCGGGGGTACCGGTCTCGCACCACACCATATCGGCATACGGCGCATAGGCCAGACCGCGTGAAATGGCCTGATCCACGCCCTTGCGGGTCTTGTAGAAGCCTTCCACAGTACGCTCGCCGGTGCAGAACGGCTTGTCGTTCTCGTCGCAATCGCTGGTCAACAGGTCGGCCGCTTCGGCATCGGTACGGGCCAGCAGAATGGTCGGCACGCCGTACACGTCAGCCGCCAGGCGGGCGGCGATCAATTTCTGCACCGCTTCCTGGCTGGGCACCAGCACCTTACCGCCCATGTGGCCGCACTTCTTGACCGAGGCCAGTTGATCCTCAAAATGGACGCCCGCCGCCCCGGCGCGAATCATCCGCTTCATCAGCTCATGGGCGTTGAGCACGCCACCGAAACCGGCTTCGGCATCGCCAACGATGGGCAGGAAGTAGTCGATGAAATCCTTATGGCCGGGGCCAATACCGCGAGAGCACTGAATTTCGTCGGCGCGCTTAAAGGTATTATTGATGCGCTCGACCACCACCGGCACGGAGTCCACCGGATACAGCGATTGGTCGGGATACATCGACATGTAGCTATTGTTGTCGGCGGCGACCTGCCAGCCGGACAGGTAAATGGCCTTGACGCCGGCCTTGGCTTGCTGCATCGCCTGACCGCCGGTCAGCGCACCCAAGCAGTTCACATAAGGAGTATTGTTAACCAGGTCCCACAGCTTCTCAGCGCCCCGTTGCGCCAGACTGTATTCAACCGGCAGATTGCCGCGCAGCCGCACCACGTCTTCAGCGGTATAGCCGCGCTTGATGCCTTTCCAGCGGGGATTCTCGGCCCAATCTTTTTTCAGTTGTTCAACGCTTAGAAATGACATTTTTTATCCTCTTGGGGGTTTACGTGATAGGTGCTCAAGACCTGTTTATCATTTCGCAAGGCCCCCAATCATTTTCATCGTAAAATTAAGGGCACATCGAGAAATTGTGGTCATTTTAATGCCGCTATGCAACATTTTACAACATTGTTCGGCCAAGACGGCCAGGCATTGAAACGCCGCGCCTTTTCCATTCAGCAGGAATTCCCGCAATGACCCAAAATCCTACCGAAATTCCCGATTTGATCGCCGATATCGGCGGAACCAATGCCCGTTTTGCACTGGCAACCGCCGACGGGCGTATCCAGGCTGAGCGGATTCTGAGCGGTGCGGATTACCCTGATCTGATCCAGGCCGCCACCGCTTATCTGCGTGATAGTCCTCACCCCCGGCCACGCCGCGCCGCCGTCGCGGTCGCCACACCGGTCACCGGAGATTGGGTTCAATTCACCAACAGTTCCTGGTCTTTCTCGCAGGAGGCCGCTCGCCAAGCGTTGGCATTGGAAGATTTAGTCATTATCAATGATTTCACCGCCTTGGCGTTGGCACTCCCGTTGCTGGATTCACACGAACGCCGAGCGGTCGGTGGTGGGGATGCAGTCGATAAAGCCCCTATTGCTTTACTGGGCGCAGGAACCGGCTTAGGAGTTTCGGGACTGGTCTGGTCGAAAAGCCACTGGATTCCACTAGAAGCCGAAGGCGGTCATGCCACCTTCTCGGCCACCGATGAGCGGGAATGGGCTGTCTATCAAGTCTTGCAGCAGCGCTTTGGCCATGTCTCCCCCGAACGCCTTTTGTCTGGACCAGGACTGGTCAACGTCTACACCGCGTTGGCCGAAATCCAAGGCTGGCAGGCCGAAAAGCTGACGCCGGCTGACATCACCAATCGGGCCATGGCGGGAAGCTGCCTTCACTGCGTCGAGGTGCTGGAACTATTCTGCGGCGCATTAGGTACGGCGGCGGGTAATTTGGCCATGACACTGGGTGCTTTAGGAGGGGTTTATATCGGCGGTGGTATCGTACCCAAGCTGGGCGATTTCTTTGATCGCTCACCGTTCCGAAGCCGGTTTGAGGCCAAAGGCCGATTCAGCGATTATCTCACAAAGATTCCGACCTGGGTCATTACGGCTACCAATCCGGCATTCAGGGGAGTGGTTGCGGCCTTAGCGTATTGACTGAGCGATTGCTTTGGTGTTGAGTCAGAACGGTTAAATTTTTAGCAAAATCAGTAGAGAAACCAGTTTATCTAGACTGCCAAAAAATCCTTAATCTTGAACGAATGGGAGAATCCTCGTGCGCTATGCTCTAATTCTCGCGCTGGGAGCGATACTGGTCAGCGGTGTCGCCCTGTCCCGCCAGAAACAACCACCTGCTGACCCAGCCGATGCTATCCCAACCAAAGAAATCCACAGCAGCCGTGCTATCGTACAGAAATTTAGTGAAACGTTGCAGGCGGCACTGCACCAAGCGATGGAAACTGGCGGCCCGGTCAACGGCATCGCGGTCTGCCATGACAAAGCGGGTCAAATCGCCACGGACCTGTCTGCTGAAGCGGATATGATCGTGGGCCGAACCAGTCTTAAACTCCGCAACGCTAACAACGCTCCAGATAACTGGGAGCTGGCCGTACTGAAACAATTCGATGCGCGTCACGCACAGGGCGAACCCGCCGAGAAGCTGGAATATTTTGCAGTCATTGATGACGATCAAGGGCAGAAAACGTTCCGCTATATGAAAGCGATCCCCACCGCTTCGCCCTGCCTGAAATGCCACGGTGAAACGATTGATTCGGACGTGGAAACTAAACTGAAAGAGCTGTATCCAGAGGATAAAGCACGCGGTTACAAAGAAGGTGAACTACGCGGCGCATTTACGCTATCCAAACCCCTGCCCTAGGAGACTGCATGGAATCCTCACAATGGCTACCTCGGCTCACCGTCGCCACCATCATCGAGCGGGACGGCCGTTTCCTGCTGGTGGAGGAATATGCCGACGGTGAGGAACTGGTCTACAACCAACCCGCCGGACACCTGGACGAGCATGAAACGCTGGCGGCCGCAGCCATTCGAGAGACGCTGGAGGAAACCGCTTGGGAGGTGCAAGTGGACGCCATCGTCGGCGTCTATTACTGGACCCATCCCAAGGGCCACACGTTCATCCGCACCTGTTTCGCCGGTACCGCTTTGCAGCATCATCCCGGCCAACCGCTGGATGATGGCATCCAGCGGGCGCTATGGTTAACCTGGGAAGAAATCGTCGCCTTGGGGCCGAAACTGCGCAGTCCGATGGTACTGCGCTGTCTGGAGGATTACCGCTCTGGAATAAGACATCCGCTCAGTTTAATGAATTATCTTTGAGTAACTCAGTTTGTTAAGCGGGTATGGCTTTTGGTATGGACCCGCCGCAAGGGCTGTTTACAGCGCTGTAACTTCAGCCCTTACTTTCTTGCGATCATTCGCCGGCAATGGAATGACCCCCATGTCATAAAAATAGCCCACTAACCCGGTTGCTTCTTCTGAAGTTAATTCAGTCAAATATTCCTTCAGGCCAGGAATAACCCCAATATGGGATCTTTTCAAAAAGACCTGCATGGAAAAGGTAAGCTCATATTCATTGCGAGAAACTTTAACAACATTGGGTTCCATGCCATCTAAAACCAAAGCTGTTAAATTATTTTTCAATACCATCGTTAGGGCAACAACGCCAACCGTGTCTACACTGGCTTTTAGCTCCTGTATCGCATCAGGAACTTTGGTAAACTCAGTATAGCTGCCGTCCTTTCGAAAAGTTTTACAAGCGGCGTCAAAGGCTTTTGGATCGCTCGCCTCCAAAGCCTTCAAAGACTCAACCTGCCGGCAGCCAACCATAATCAAGGAATTCATATAAGTTTGATAAAGGCCGACAGTCGCCTCTGGCGCCAATACTTGAATCTTACTGTCGGGCAAATCCGGATTGATGCTCTTCCAAGTTTTGTGCGGATTTGGAATCAGTTTGGTGCTGTCTTTCGGATCAGGGACATCCTTGGCAACGGCCAGAAAAAAATCTTTTCGGCTGATCGTTTTCAACCGACCACCTGAAGCTTGAGCGGCTACCAGCGCATCACGCCCCAGATGGAGTTGTACCACGCCTTTCACACCATTTTTATCGCACAGTTCCAGTTCCGAGGGCCGAATATCACGGGTGCCTGCATTAAGGCTAGGCGTTTCAGGGCCAGCACCCGAACAAAAGAGCTTAAAACCCGTGGTGGTATCATTATTCAGAAACTGTGGAGGCTTATATTGGGGAGCCTTGCTAACAAGCTTCTCTCCAGCCTTTAGCATTAAGGGAGCGGGCGTAAAGCCGCCGGCAATAGTAATTTGGCCTGCTCCGCCTTGAGCATTCACGAGATTGATACCAATACCTGCGGTTAAAACAATAACGGCAAGAACAACTTTTTTATCACGCATGACGATAGCCTTTGGTGAGATTTCGTGTAATCCTGTAAGAAACTTATTTTTATTCTTCTGCAATAGCCGTTTGATCATAAACTAATTGAGCATTAGCAGTACCCACTGGGATCCCGACCGCTTTAAGGATACAAACTGTGTGGTTTTCCTTAAGCACAGGCTATGCCTCACAAGCTATAAAAGCATAAAACCCATTAGCCTTCAAGCTCAATATGAGCTTATCGAACCTCTAATAACACAAAATATGCCATTAGTTTACTATTAAGCTCCTAAATAGGCTTCTTTAATGCGCGGATCGCCCAATAACTCTGCACCAGTTCCAGACAATGTAATGGAGCCGGTCTCCAACACATAAGCGCGGGATGCAATGCGCAAGGCCATATTGGCGTTTTGCTCCACCAATAAGATTGTGATACCGGCTTGATTGATGTCTTGAATAATCCGAAAGATATCTTGCACCAAGCGCGGTGACAAACCCATCGACGGCTCATCCAGCAGCATCAATCGTCCCCGGCTCATCAGCGCCCGACCCACAGCCAGCATTTGTTGCTCACCGCCGGATAAGGTACCGCTGGCTTGATGTTGCCGTTCTTTGAGACGCGGAAACGTCTGAAACACCCGCTCGTAATCCGTTTCAATTTCGGCCTTATCCGTGCGCTGCCAAGTCGCCAACCGCAGATTTTCCAATACGGTCAGATTGCCGAAGATACCCCGGCCTTCTGGAACTTGCGCAATCCCTAAAGCCACGATGCGATGGGCGGGAATCCGTTTTAAGTCCTGCCCTTCAAAACGGATGGCGCCGTTATAACTCACCAAACCGGACACGGCGCGCAGAATCGAGGTTTTTCCGGCGCCATTGGCGCCGATCAACGTGACGATTTTGCCTTGCTCCACCGCAAAGGAAACCCCTTGCAGCGCCTTGATACCATCGTAGCTTACCACCAGATCACGCACATCGAGCAGCGTTTGATTAGAACCTGTTGTTTCAGCACTCATCCGACCGGCCCCTCCCCCAGATAAGCTTCCAGCACCTTGGGATTATTCTGGATTTGCTCCGGGGTGCCATCGGCGATGGTTTCGCCAAAATCCAGGACTTTCAGCCGCTCGCAAATGCCCATCACCAATTTCATCTGGTGCTCGATCAATAAAATAGTGAGATGAAATTCTTTCCGAATCCATTGGATGAATTCCATCAGCAGATCAATCTCATTGGGATTCATTCCGGCGGCTGGTTCATCCAGCAACAGCAATTCCGGGCCGATAGCCAAGGCGCGTGCGATCTCCAGCCGCCGCTGCAAGCCATACGGCAGGTTCTTGGCGGTTTCTGCAGCCATCGCTTCCAGATGGAAAATCGCCAGCAAGCGCCGGGAGTTGTCGATGATGCGGCGCTCTTCCCGTTGATAGCGGCCAATCTGCAATAACGCTTCTAACGGGCTGTACTCACCTTGCGCATAATGCGCGATCCGCACGTTATCCAAAACCGATAAATCCCGAAATAAACGGATATTTTGAAAGGTTCGCCCGATCCGTAATGCGGTGATCTGATGCGGGGTCTTGCCGACCAGTTCCGTACCCCTGAACTGGATGCTGCCTTCAGAGGCACGATAAACCCCGGTGATGAGATTGAAGATCGTGGTCTTGCCCGCGCCGTTTGGGCCGATGATCCCCATCAATTCACCGGCTTGCAGTTCCAGATTGAATTCGGAGACCGCGCACAGGCCGCCGAAGTAATGCTTGACCTTACTGGCGGTGAGAAGCGTCATGTGGATTCTCGCGCTCGGCGTGATGTTGGTGTTGGTGGGCGTCCAGATCGCGCTTGGGGACAAACCAGCGAAATTCCCGCAAGCCCATAATGCCGCGCGGCCAGAAAATCATGACCAATACCAGCGCCAACGGCATAATCACCATGCGCCAGACGCCCAGATGGCGGATGAAATACTCATTCAGCGGATCGAATAGCATATCGGGCAGCCAGGACAACAGCGCACCGACGGTCGAAGGTCGCAGCAATTCCAGTAAGACGGTATAGACCGTGGCCCCAAGAATGGAACCGCCAAGCGAGGCGATGCCGCCCAGATACACCATGATCAAAACATCCGTGCTTTTAATAATGTCGAATACGCGCGGACTGATGAATTGCAGCAGATGGGCGAATAAACCGCCGGCGATACCGGCGAAAAACGAGGATAACGTGAAGGCGAGAAATTTAACACGGCGGGTATTGACGCTCATCAACTCACTGGCAATTTCGTCCTCGCGGATCGACAGCACGCCTCGGCCGTATTTGGAATAGACAAAATTTCGGATCACCCACAGCGACAGCACAGTCCAGAAAAACACCCACGGCAAAGTGGTCAGTTTACGGATACCGGGAATACCCCGTGGCCCGCCGATGACATCAATGTTCTCAATCAGCGATTTGACGATCATCAGAAAAGCCAGGGTAATCAACGCCAGATAATCGCCGCGTGTCTTGAACGAGGGCACCGCCACAATCAGCCCGAATAGCGCCGCCACCAAACCACCGGCCAACACCGCCAGCGGAAATAGCCCCGGATACTCGGCAACCGGTAACACTTTCATGGTCAGCAGTGCGGAGGTATAGGCCCCAAGCGCCATAAACCCGGCATGGGCCAGCGAAAACTCGCCCATGTAGCCGTTGACCAGATTCAAGCTGGCGGCCAGGATGATGTTGATACCGACATACATCATCACCAACTGCACATATTTGTTAAACAAGCCGTATTCGGGAATCGCAAAGGCCAGACCAAAGCCGATCAGGATCAGGATCGGCAACAACCAGCGTTGGGCCGCCAGCCACTCCTTGGTTTCAATCAATGCGCTGCTTTTCATACTTTTTGTATCCGCGGCGAACCCAGGATGCCGTAAGGCCGGACGATCAACAACACCAGCAATAAAGCGAAGGCCACGAAATCCCGATAGGTTGACGGCAAGAAAGCCGCGACGAAGATTTCCACGCCACCGAGAATGAAAGCGCCGATCATCGCGCCGCGAATATTGCCGATACCGCCAACGACGGCCGAGATAAATGCTTTCCAGCCCACCATAATCCCCATGTAGGGATCGATCACCGGATAGGCCAGGCCATACATGGTGCCCGCCGCGCCCGCCAGGCCCGCGCCAATGGCGAAGGTCACGGAAATCACCAAATCCACCGGCACGCCCATCAGCGGCACGAAGGTTTTGTCCCACGAAATCGCCCGCATCGCCATGCCGACCGGCGTGCGATGTACCACGTAATCGAGCAGGAACATCAGTCCCAACGACAGGCAAATAATGATGATCTGCAATGAGGAGACCGAAACACCGCCCAGATTCCAGTTGGTGTTTTCCAACAGCGCCGGAATATGCTTGGGATACGGCGCGAGGGCCAGCGTGAAATTCTCCAGGAAAATACCGACGCCCAGCGCGGTGATGATGGCGGACACGCGCGGCGCGTGGCGTAACGGCTTGTAGGCCAGCCGCTCAATTGCCACCCCTAACAGCGCGGTGCCGATCATGGTCAGCAACAACACCGGCGCAAAGGGCAAGCCCAAATACACCGCTGCCAGAAAGCAAAAGAAGGCACCGATCATGAACACGTCGCCGTGGGCGAAATTGATCATGGTCAAGATGCCGTAGACCATCGTATAACCCAAGGCAATCAGGCCGTAGATACTGCCCAATTGCAAGGCGTTCAGGAGCTGCTGAAGCCAGTAAACGATCCCTTCGCTCACGGTTGCTAACCCACCTTAGCACTGATTAATAAGAAAGGCGGCCCAGTGGGCCGCCTTGGCTTGGCTTACACCCTCATCCGCAATCGATTAAGGATTGGCGTTGGTGAAGTAGGTGAATTTGCCGTCCTTGATCTGTAACACCACCGCGCTCTTGATCGGATCGCGCGAATCGGCCTGGAACTTCATATCACCCGTCACGCCCTTATAGCTGGGTAAGGTCGATAATGCGGCGCGAATGGCTTCACGGTCGGCCTTGCCCGCGCTCTTGATCGAGCCGAACAGCAAGCCAAACGCATCATAGGTCAAGGCTGCTACGTCATCCGGCTTGGCGCCATAGGTTTTTTCGTAGTCTTCGATAAACTTTTTGGCCACCGGTGCGGCGTTGTCAGCTGCGTAGTGGGTACTGAAGTAATAGCCATTCAGATCAGCCCCACCCAGCGTCAACAGTTCGTTACTACCCCAGGAATCGCTGCCGATGAACGGGACATTGATGCCCAGGCGTTTGGCTTGCTGCACTTGCAGCGGCACTTCGCTGTAATAGTTCGGCAGGAAAATCACATCAGGCTTGGCGTCCTTGATCTTGGTCAACTGCGCTGAGAAATCCTTGTCGTTGGTGGTATAGGTCTCGAAGGCCACGATCTTGCCGCCCTGCTTCTCATAACTGGCTTTGAAGACTTCGGCAATGCCTTTGTTGTAATCGGACGCTACGTCGTACAGCACTGCGGCATTTTTAGCTTTCAGCTTTTCCAAGGCAAACTTGGCGAGCACACCGCCTTGGAAGGGATCGATGAAGCACGCACGGAAGACATATTTCTTTGGCTTGTTGGTCGTTGTGTCCAGCGTCGTCTTGGGATTGGTTGACCACGGGGTGATCAGCACCGTCTCAGAGCTTTCGGCGATTTCTGAGGCGGGAATCGCGTAGCGGCTGGCGTTAGGGCCAACAATCGCCAGCACTTCGTCCTGGGTAATGAGTTTTTGCGCGGCAGCGGCGGATTGGTCGGCTTTACCGGCGTTATCCTCAATCACCAGTTCCACTTTCATCTTTTGTTTGCCGACTTGCACACCACCGGCAGCGTTGATTTCCTTGACGGCCATTTCAGCGGCGTTCTTACAAGAAGCGCCTACGGCGGGCATATCGCCGGTCAATTCGGCGATCACCCCCAGCTTCAAGGTTTTCTCAGCAGCCGAAACGGTAAAGCCAAAAGAAAACAAGCAAGTGGCTATCGCTAGCGCCAATACTTTTCGCATGTGTATCTCCCTAAATTTCATCACGATGAGCTAGATTTCGTGGTTTCTAAACAGTGAGCCGGGCCAAAGAAAGCAAGGCTTCTGCTCCAACCGGTCACAGAGGTCATGATAGGTACGCCATTGATCCTGTCACCCGCAGGAAGTATAGCTGTATCAGCACAACTTGTACGATTGTGGCGCCCGTGTTCACCCGTGTAACGCCACCGGTCCTAGCGTGCTACAGCGGGCTACACCCTGGCACAGCGGTTACGCGCGCAGCGGTTCGCTTTGTCATAGCGAGCAGGATCGGGGCTGGCAACAGATTAAAGAGATCCCTTTGACTCCCAAGACGGTGCGATGATCTGTTCCGAACGCTTGCGGCACACTTCTTCCAATTGTTTCAGGATCGTTTCCATTTCGATCAGTTTTTCCAAGATGGAACGGATATCGCGCAAAGCAAAAATCACTTCGACATCCATTTCCAAATATTTTTGCCGCTCGCGGTGCTCGGCCCGCTCGATGCTTGCCTGGATGCTTTCGGTGTGATCGGGTTCGGTACCGAGCAGCCGAATAAACAGCCGCAGCTTCTGGCGCTGTTGTGCCAACCAATCGGTATAGCGATATAAAAGTTCGTACCCATCCTCAATCGAATACGCTTTATAGCGAAATTTCAGCTTGAGATCGTCAAACGTGTTGTGACGTAAGATTTGCCCTTGCTTCCATTGGTCGATGGTGAGTTTGAATTCAAGCGGCAGGAAATCAACCCCGGCTTCAATCCGATTCTTAATAAAATCGAGATCCGCCATTTCTTTCTCGACTTTCTCCATCGTCAGGCGCACTTGTTCATGGATTGCTTGGGCGCGGGTATGTTTTTTGGTCGGAACACTATCTGGCGCCGCGATAGCGACGACGTGACTGCCATCCCGTTCCGCGTCGAGCCATTCGGAGATAGCATCCTCCACGGCGCGCATCCGTGCCTCTAACTGGTCGGTTTCCCGACGTTCCTCGGTGGTTCGCCGCACTTGTGCCCGATCATTTTCAGCCTGCTCCGCCGCTGCCCACTCGGCGATGGTTTGTTCTAAGGCCGCTTTCTCCATCAGCGCTCGTTCAGCGGCGGCGGCTTCGGCTGCTGCCCGTTCCGCCGCCCGTTCCGCCGCCCGTTCCGCCGCCCGTTCCGCGACCCGGTTACCTTGAGCATTTGCGCGCTCTGTCAGCCGCTTCGGCGTCTTTTCCAACGACTGCAACTGTTCATTCGACCGGCCCTGGCTAAAACGCTTCACGAGCCAAAGGGCCAACAAAACCAAACCCACCACACCCGCTAACACGAAGAACCCAGTCAGTTGCCAATCATTCATAGCCTGCCTCTAGAAACTGCCAAGCCTTGCCAAAAGACCCGGATCGATTGTGAAAGATAGCCTCGGCACCGCAAGCAATAACACCTTTTTTTGACTCGTTAGCAGATGGACGCCCGGCCTATTTGCCATCATCACAATGCCTCTCCGACAACCTGCTATGCCTCTCCACCAAACAACGCCAACAGATCCGGTAACAACAGCGTCAATTCACCGGTCATCAGCGCATATTCAGCGTCAAAAATCGCTTCCGGCGAATCCGTGGCACTCTCGCCCAGGGATTCGTGAACCACATCGAGAAATTTTAATCGACGAACCACCAGTGCTTCATCCAGAACAAATTCAATCCGTTCGCGCCAGCGCAAACCCAACTGAGCCACTTGCTTGCCCGCGACCAGATGGCTATGTATCTCGTCGCCAGTCAAATCCTGACCCCGACAACGGACTACGCCCCCTGCCTCGCCCGGTTCTCGCAGTTCGCAACTATCAGCAAACTCAAATCCCGCCGGTGGCCGGCCCTCAGCCAACCAACCTGTCATGGCGGCTGTCACAGACTGCTTCACTTTCGGCGGGGCGATGGCTAAACCAGCCAATGCCTTACGCAATAAGCCGGTGATTTCCTCTACTCGATGGGGGCTGGCGCTATCGACCACTAACCACCCTGCCGCCGGATCTAGATAAGCATAGCTGCGGCGCGCGGCGACCAAAGCAGTCGGCATTAATGCCTGGAGAAGCTGGTCACGCAATTCCTGCCGCTCTCTGCGGCGCACTGACCGCCGCTCTCGGTCTTCGATAGCCGCGATCCGCTCGGCCACCATCTGATTGACCACACCAGCCGGCAACACTTTCTCTTCTGCCTGCAAGCACACCAAAGACCTTCCCGCCACGGCATGAACCAGATCGACCGCTTTGCGACCCAGAGGCGGAACCCAGCCAATGACGCTCGGCTGGAAACTCGGACAAGGCTGAAAAACGTCTTGTGCCAGTCGCGCCGCCAAAGCTTCCCCCAAGGAGGAGAACGGCTCAACAGTGCGAAATAACGTTAGATTTTTAAACCACATGTGAGAGCAATTTGGAAGTCGAAAGGGCCGGCATTATCGACTACCCGCCATAGAATCGCCAAGCGGCTCACCTCAAAAACTATTTTGCATCACGACAACGAAAAGGGTTTATATTGCAATGCAGCAAAAAATTCGTTAAGCTTAATGGGTAAGGTCGATAGAGACCGTCAACTCATTAACCGACATAGTTTTTGTGGAGATTCAGCATGGCGAACGATGCCTCTAGCAAAATTACCGAGCAATATCAAAACTTCCTGAACCCGGTCCTCAAAGCCAATAAGTTATCGGCGGCCAACCTGGAAGCTTTAGTCAATTTCCAGATGAATTCCTTACAGTCCTACATCGATTTGGCGATGAGTCGCATGAAAGCGGCCGCCGATATCAATGATCCGATTAGTTTACAAGCGTTTCTCACAGATCAGGCCCAATCAATTGGCAATTTGCACCAGAAATTCTTGGGTGACACTAAAGCATTAGCCGATTTGATGGCGCGGTTTAAGACCGAATTTGACAAACTGGTCCAGGAAAGCCTGCCAAAGTAAGTTATTCGGTTTAGTCCTCACAGGGGCCGCCTGCTCTAGGGCGGCCTAATTGTTTATGGGCCATGCGGTAATCCGCACCCGTGACCAGGCGAAACCGCACGGCAGAGGTTAGTCCTCTCCCATGCCAGATGATTCCTCGGAAGAGGCAGCTTTCAAACCAGAGTTTATTGTGATGAACCCCATTTCTCTATGGATTATTGGCGCATTAAGGGTCACTAAATTGGCAACTCCACGCCTGCAAACCCGATCCAAAAAGTGTCTGCTATTATAGGTAACTGCACGCCTGAATCTCATACCATCGACGTACCGAGCTTCTCTTTCTGATGCCTCTCACACGAATCATCGTCGGTTTGTCCGGCGGCGTCGATTCTTCAGTCGCTGCGCTGCTGTTGGTTGAGCAGGGATTTGATGTGCATGGGGTGTTCATGAAGAATTGGGAGGACAGTTATGAAGCTGGCTATTGCTCCGCCGCCGATGACTTGGAAGATGCCCGATTAATCTGTGAAACCCTTGCTATCCCCTTGCATCAAGTGAATTTCACCGCCGAATACCAACAACGGGTATTTCGCTATTTCCTCGACGAGTACCGCGCCGGTCGTACACCGAATCCAGATACCCTATGCAACACTGAAATCAAATTTAAGGTGTTCTTGGAACATGCGCGGCGCATGGGTGCGGATCGGATCGCCACGGGCCATTACGCGCAAACTGTGCAGGTAGGGGGACATTGGCGCCTCCTCAAAGGACGGGATACCGGTAAGGACCAGAGCTATTTTCTGTATGGGCTTGATCAGGCTCAACTGGCCAGTGCGCTCTTTCCAGTTGGTGATCTCTGTAAAGAGCAAGTCCGAGAGCGAGCCGCCGCCGCTGGTTTAGTCACCCATGCTAAAAAAGACAGTACGGGGATTTGCTTTATCGGCGAACGCCGATTTGGGGAATTCTTGCAGCGTTATCTGCCCGCCCGGCCCGGCCCGATTCGCTCAACCGACGGCGAACTGCTCGGCGAACACACCGGTCTGATGTTCCATACCATCGGCCAGCGGCAGGGACTTGGCATCGGCGGCCGGCGTACCGGCAGCGGCGAACCCTGGTATGTTGCCGGCAAGGATCTGGCCAACAATACGCTGATCGTCGCTCAAGGCCATGATCATCCGGCCCTCATGCACCGCTGCCTGCAAGCTGCAAAATTGCACTGGATCGCCGGTTCTCCACCCGATCTCCCACTGCGCTGCCAAGCGAAGATCCGCTACCGGCAAGCCGATCAGCCCTGTATCCTGGAAACATTGGATAGGGCAGGCGCCACAGTACGCTTCGATGAGCCGCAACGTGCTATTGCCCCCGGTCAGGCCATCGTCTTTTATTTGAAAGATGAATGCCTGGGCGGTGGCATCATCGACGCTGCCTACGATTGATCCAACCGCAACGCATCTATCCCATGCCTCAGACTGACCATGACCGCGCCATTGCCCTTGCTGGAACCTTACAAGCTGCCGACCTGGTACGTAGCATCGCTCGCCGAGGCCAGGCCAACCCGGAAGAGGTCGATACTTGCCTGAACAGTTTGCTCAAGATCGATGCCGCCAGCAGCATCGAGATTTACGGCGATATCCGCCAGCTACGCTCCGGCTTACAGTTACTGGAAAAACAACTCGGCAACCCCAGCGATATGGAGTTAACTCGATATGCCATCGCGCTGCTGGGTCTTGAGCGAAAACTCTCGCAGCGCACCGATCTTTTAAAAGCGATTGGCATCAGTCTGGAGGAGATCGTACAGAATCTACCCCATTTTCCGATCAATCACAGCAACACCATCGCCCGCTTTGCTGATATTTATTTGAAAAATATCAGCACCCTATCACCGCGCATCATGGTCAATGGCGTCCAGGTTCACTTGAACAATCCCGAAAACGCCAACCGGATTCGCGCATTGTTGTTGGCCGGTGTTCGGGCAGCGACCCTGTGGCGGCAAAGCGGTGGCACGCGACTGACCTTGCTGTTGCGGCGCAATCCACTCCTGCGGGAAACCCGCGTGTTGTTGGCCAATATCCCTTAGCTCACCTCAACGCTTGCGGTACGCTGCCACCACATTGGCCAATTGGCCGATCTTATTCAGTACCCGGCTCAGTTGGACGACATCGGTAATTTCCAACGTCAGGCCCATGTGGGCGATGGCGGTTTCTTTTCGAGTCTGGGTTGCCGCTGCCAGGACATTGACTTGATCGTTAGCCAAAATCGAGGCGATATCGCGCAATAAGCCCGCACGATCCCGCGCCACCACCATGATATCGACGGGATACGTCGCCGGTGTGCTACCCCACTCGACTTGAATGACTCGCTCGTGATGGCGGTTAGCCAATCCCAGAAAATTGGTGCAATCCTGGCGGTGGATAGTCACCCCGCGCCCTTGGGTGATGTAGCCAGCGATTAGCTCGAACGGGGCTGGCCGGCAGCAGCGCGCGGCTTGGGTCAGCAGCCGGCCAACTCCACGAATGCGCACATCATCCTTGCCCGGCCCGGCCATATTGCCTTTGCGCACAATCGATATGATCTCTTCCGCTAGTACCTCTTCCGCCGCCGCCGCAGGCGGCGCGGGCAAAAGATCTTGAATCCGGGTCACGACCTGAGCGGCGGTCAAGGTGCCATGGCCGATGGCCGCGCACAAATCGTCTACTCTGAGAAAGCCCAAGCACTCAGCGACTTCTTCAAACTTGAGATGTTTGATACCGAGCCGCTGGAACTCCCGATCCAGGATCGTTCGACCAGCGGCAATATTTTTTTCTTGATCCTGCTGTAAAAACCATTGCCGGATTTTCGCTCTGGCCCGGCCGGTTTTGATATAGCCTAAATGTGGGCTGAGCCAGTCTCGGCTGGGACCGCCACTCTTCGCAGTCAGCACTTCAACTTGCTGGCCGTTTTTCAGTTCATAACTGAGCGGCACAATCCGTCCATCGATCTTGGCGCCTCGACAGCGATGGCCGATATCGGTATGAATGTGGTAGGCGAAATCAAGCGGTGTGGCGCCTTGCGGAAGATCGACGATGGCGCCTTTGGGGGTAATCGCATAGACCCGATCCTGAAATGCCTCGGCCTTCAACCGCTCCAACAAATCACCGCCGTCACCATCGTCGCCGTCTTCGTCACGATATTCCAACATCTGCCGCAACCAGGCGATCTGCTGTTCAGCCGCTTGGCTAGGCTCTTGGCCCCCTTCCTTGTAGTGCCAATGGGCGGCGACACCCAATTCGGCGTTCTGATGCATGGCGCGCGTGCGGATCTGCACTTCCAACGGTCGTCCTTCAGGACCGATGACTGCCGTATGGAGCGACTGATAGCCGTTTGGCTTGGGATGGGCGATATAATCGTCGAACTCTTGGTGAATATGGCTCCAGTGCGTATGCACCACGCCCAGCGCGGCGTAGCAATCGTTCACTGTCTCTACCAACACCCGCACAGCGCGCACGTCAAAAATTTGCTCGAACGAGAGCCTTTTGCGCTGCATCTTCCGCCAGATGCTATAGATGTGCTTGACTCGACCACTGACTTCGGCGCCGATACCAGCCCGTTGCAATTGCTCCCGCAAGTCTTCCATCACTCGGGCGATGTAGCGTTCTCGGTCAGCGCGACGCTCGTCAAGTGCAACGGCGATCTGTTTATAAACCACCGGGTCCAGATAGCGCAGCGCCAGATCTTCCATCTCCCACTTGATCCGACCGATACCCAATCGGTTAGCCAAGGGGGTGAAAATATCCAGCGTTTCCCGCGCAAGGCGTCGCCGTCTGTCTTCAGATGCTTGCCCAAGTTGACGCAAGGTATGTAACCGCATCGCCAGCTTGATCAGGACAACCCGTACATCCTGTGCCATGGCTAGCAACATCTTGCGCAGTCTTTCCAACTGGGCGCCGATGTGCTGGTGGCTCTGGTGTAATTCGCCAACGGCATCAAGCTTGATGATCCCATCCACCAAAACCGCGACTGAAAGGCCAAAATCCGTTTTGATCCGCTCCAGCTTGATTTGCCCGCTGGCGACTGGGGCGTGCAATAGGGCAGCAGCGATCACTTCGTAAGCCATGCCCAAATCGGCCAACAAATCAGCGACCGCCAAATCCGGTTCACCGCTTAGGACATAGGCATTTCTGACCAGCTCGATTTGCGCGGCCGACCATGGGATCTGTAACGTATCCAGCCATGTATTGAAATCAGCGCCCGCCAGCGCGCTCTGTCTGGAACTGACCATTAGCGTCCCCTAACAAGCATCAGCATCGGGATAACATGACTTTAGCCGGGCGTTCAGCAAAGAAATGGGCAGAGTACGAAGGCGCCCTCAGAATGATGGGCTGCTTGGATCAGCCGATGGTCGCCCGCCTCTTGCTCAGGGAGAGGCGGGCAAAGGCGGGAAACGAAAGAGAACCGGCTTAGTTGTTCTTGGCGCCTTGGTCAACCCATTTGCGCAGAACAATCAGTTGCGCCTCCGGCAACTTCACCTTGCCGTGCGGCATCTGAATCGATGGGTCCACACCAGGACGCCCTTCGATCAACCGATTGAGGCTACTGTTGAGGCTTTGGCCGGGGATGATGACCTTACCCAGCTTGGTCCCTTTCATTACATCGTCATAGGTGGCTACCGATAGACCAGTCTTTTGATAGCCTTCTCCATTGGGTGGCGTATGGCACTCCGCGCAGCTCGCCTTCAGAACAGGAAGCACATCTTTCTGGAAGCTTACCAGCTTGTCCGGCTGTTCTCCGGAACAGCCTACCAACACACCTAACCCTAAAATCAACGCGGATGTAAGCAGTTTACGAGAGTTCATGAATCGTCCCTTGTAGCTATTGTAGACGAGTTGTTTTTAATCACCACGGAGAATACGGCTATCATCTTAACAGACTCCAGTCCTACGGGGAGATGGGCGCGATGAAACTCGCTCGACTTTCCTCAAACCACCATCTGATAAATCATCGGCAAACCCGCAGGCCCCAAGCGATGGGGTCCGCTAACCATCCTTGAATTCGGGCCGATGTCGGTGATCGCCGCCCCACCCTACTCACGCCGTCGTCTTTTTAATCCAAGCGTTCGCCCCCAATTCCCTTATAAAAAACTATCCTTATGATAGGAACCTATCCTTGGAGTGATTCGCGTATAATGGTTAGCAGCACGCACGCCGCTTGACGTCTGGCTCCAGACGTTCGCCACTGACCGGCAACAGCACTGCTCAAAGCCGGTGACAGCTTGAAAACGGGCTATTTGCGATCTGGGGCAGTAGCTGCCGTCGGGCACGACTTCCACTGTTAACATAACCAGGATGAACAACGTGACGAGCCCGCAACTCAATCCCGAACTACAACGTCTGATCGAAGCCCGACACCACGATCCCTTCGCCTTGCTGGGCCGCCACCCCCAAGACAAAAAAGTTGTTGTTCGAGCACATTTTCCCTACGCCGAAGAGGTTGTTCTCGTTGAGGCCAATCAACCGCTGGAGCGCATCCCAAACACTGATCTGTTCGAGTGGCATGGCAAACCCAGCCAAGTGCCCGAACGCTACCAACTGCGCTGGCGGGATTCCAACGGTAACGAGTCTACGGCACACGATCCCTATTGCTTCCCACCACAAATCGCCGATTTCGACTTGTATTTATTTGGCGAAGGCAAACATTGGCATGCTTACCGCTTTCTAGGCGCGCACCCACATGTAGCCGATGGCGTCTCCGGCGTCCTGTTTGGAGTCTGGGCGCCCAATGCCGAACGGGTCAGTGTGGTCGGCAACTTCAATCGCTGGGATGGGCGCTGTCATCCGATGCGCGGTCGCGGTGCCAGCGGCATCTGGGAGCTGTTCATCCCCAGTCTTTGCGCCGGCGATCTTTACAAGTTCGAATTGCGTAACCGCAACAGCGGTGTCGTGTTCTTAAAAGCGGACCCCTACGGCCAGCATTTTGAAATGCGGCCCAGTACCTCGACCATCGTCCCCAAAGCCGATACTTACGTCTGGGGCGATAGCGAATGGCTGGAGAAACGGAAGAATTTCGACTGGCTCCATCAACCGCTTTCGGTTTACGAAGTGCATCTTGGCTCCTGGCGCCGCGGCTGGGAAGGCGAATTCATCAATTACCGAGAACTCGCCCACCAGCTCGTGGACTATGTGAAGGACATGGGTTTTACGCATATTGAGCTGCTGCCCATCACCGAGCATCCATTCGACGGGTCTTGGGGCTATCAGACCATCGGCTATTACGCCCCAACCAGCCGCTTTGGCACACCGGACGATTTCCGTTATTTCATGGATTACTGCCATCAACAGGACATCGGTGTAATCCTGGACTGGGTACCGGCCCACTTTCCCAAGGACGCTCACGGGTTAGCCCGGTTCGACGGCGAGCCTCTCTACGAGCACGCCGATTCGCGCAAGGGCGAACACCTCGACTGGGGCACCTTAATCTTCAATTACGGCCGCTATGAAGTGAAAAACTTCCTGCTGTCGAGCGCCCTATATTGGCTTGAGGAATTTCACATCGACGGCCTGCGGGTGGATGCCGTCGCTTCAATGCTGTATCTCGATTACTCGCGCAAGGAATGGGTGCCCAACCAATATGGCGGACGCGAGAATCTGGAAGCCATCGACTTCCTGCGCGAGCTGAACACCGTCGTCCACAGCGAACACCACGGCGCCATGGTCATCGCCGAGGAATCGACCTCCTGGCCACAGGTAACCCGGCCCACCTATCTTGGCGGTCTGGGCTTCAGCTTAAAATGGAACATGGGCTGGATGAACGACACACTACGCTACATAGCCCAGAATCCGATCCATCGCAAATACCATCATGACCTGCTGACCTTCAGTATGCTTTATTGCTTTACTGAAAATTTCATGCTGCCGTTCTCACACGATGAGGTGGTACACGGTAAGGGGTCGATGCTGTACAAGATGCCGGGCGACGAATGGCAGCGTTTTGCCAATTTGCGGCTGCTGTACACCTACATGTTCACGCATCCGGGCAAAAAACTCCTGTTCATGGGAACGGAATTTGGCCAAGGGACTGAATGGAATGAAGCATCCTCTCTCGACTGGTACGTTCTGGAATACAGCTTCCACCAAGGGATGCAATTGCTGGTCAAAGATCTGAATCGGCTCTATTGCAATAGTCCGGCGTTGTATCACTTCGAATTCGAATGGCAGGGATTTCAGTGGATCGATTGCCACGACGCCGAACAATCGATCATCAGCTACATTCGCAAGCAAGATGATGACTTTTTGGTCGTCATCGTCAATTTCACACCGGTACCGCGCCACGGTTATCGGATCGGGGTACCACGCGAAGGCCGTTATACCGAAGTGCTCAATTCCGATTCACACTATTACGGCGGCAGCGGTGTCGGTAACGGAGATGTTGAATTGATTGCCGAGGAACGGCCCTGGATGGACAATCCTTATTCCATCTGCGTCACCGTGCCACCGCTGAGCGGGATCGTCTTGAAGCCGGAACTGTTGCCACAACCTGAGTCTGTCGCAGCAAGCGCGGAAGAAGAGATTGCACCTGAAGAAGCCGTAGCTGTTGTGGAGGTTGTTCCAGCAGCGACGACCCCCGTTGCGGTTAAAGACACCCCAGATCCCGTGATCGCCGAGGAAGAGTCGAAACCAGCAGCCGCCTAAAACAGCGGCCGGAATCGTCTTTTCACTGATAGTGGGGCGCAGTATTCCGCGCCCCATTCCCTAATGCAAGGCCATCAAGGCAGGTCAAGCGACTTGATGGCTTCGTGTTCGACCGCCGCAGAGAAAGCAGCGTTGCGATGCTCGCGGTGCTGTCGCCCACATCTCCCGCACCGATAGCGTTGTTTGCCGTTGGGGGTCACGCCGTATTTAATCAGGTGGTCGCTCCCACAGTACGGACAGATTAGACTCGCCGTCGTCAATCTCTGACCCTCTTGCTGGGAAGACTGACCGAAGCCAACAGGCGACTTTTGATGTTCCGGGCCACCTGTCTTACTGAGCACCAGCTCGTAGACCCGCCCGATGGTTTCAAATGTTTCAGCGCTGATTTCATCATCGCTAATTTGAATGCCGAACCGTTCCTCAAGCGCCTGGATGAGGGCGACCACCGCCATCGAGTCGAATTCTGGAATACTGCCCACCAGCGCCGTATCGGGATGCCATTTTTTCACCTGGTCGCCCAAATGCAACAACTCGCCGATCAGTTGCCGTATATCGTCGAATTCGGCCATCGAAAACCATCTCCTGGAATAGGAAGCCCCAAGGAAAGCGCTTGGCGCGGCCATCAAACCGCTCGGCGCGTAGAGGTTGTCAAGATAGCGTTGCCGCCGACAAGAATCCAGCCGATTAGGTCAGTTAGCTAAGATTTGATTTGAGAGCATGTGCCTGGAAAGAGCACGACTGGGCATAGGCGGTGTCGGCTGGGCGATACTTGCCCTTCGTGAAGCCAGCCTACGCCGCTGGCTGGTCAGATCGCAAGAAAAAACTGCGCCTGGCCTGCCTGATTTGTGGCAAACGATGCAGTATCAAAAGGCATCAGAATTGCGCCCGACGCGACGCAGCCAAAACGGCAGCGTGCGTTGATCGGGTGCCAACCAACGCAAGAGCACCTCGTCACCATTGAATTCGATGATACGGTAGCCGGGTACGGCTTCCAGCGCTCCCTCGCTTTGCCAGCGCCGCAGAAATAGCAATGGCCCGCGTAATTCCCAGCGGCCAGTGATGTTCTGGGTCGGCGAAACCGTCCAGACAAACTCCCCATCTGCGTTTAGCTCGACCTGCTGATGATCCTGTTGCCAAATTCCGATCAGTTCTTCCTGATTCGGTAGCCGCAATAAGTCCTCTAGCGGATCAATCCACCCGGGGCGGGGCAACCGGTTGGTACGCGCCGCTGGCGGACTGGGTGGCTCTGCGGGTACGGGGGGCACACGCGGCGTTTGCCGCACCGGCGCCACCCCATTGCTTCGGCGCAGGACATAATGCTGTTCGACGATCTCCCCTAAAAAATAACCATCTGCCTTCCAAACCTGCTGCCGCGAGTCCACCCAGCCGAGATAGCGACCGTCTGCCGCGAATAGCCATTCGTTCACAATAAAGCCGGCGTAGCGCCCTTGCCAAAAATAGATCGATTTCATGTCGCTAAGATAAAGTGAGGGTTAGGCATTTGGTAGGTAGCCAATAAATATTAGAAGCCAAAATCAAATCCTAGATTAGCGCCAACCCAATAGCCGTAATCACCCTGCGTTAGCGGTCGATTTTTCTCATCAGTCCCCTGATAGCCTTGGTCAGCAATATCGATTCCAGAGATCGCTGATCCAGAATAAACATAATTCAGAAAAACAAAGGAATGACCATAGCTGCCATCTGTGACTGACTTACCCTCCTTGACCCGATCAAAATCACCAAAAGCGTGCCAAGTCTGGATAACCGCACCCGGTATTAAGCGCCCTGACCATATACCTTGAGAATCCACCAAATAACCCAAACCAACCGATGCCATTGCACCGGGTGCCCCTTTACCCCGATACTCCTCTGGAAAAGTCAACCAACTTTTCTGAGGAGCAATCAGCGAACCCCATAAGCGACTAAATTCACTTTTATTATCGAAAGCGGGTACAGGGCTGCCGACCTGTTTCGCTGCCTCTTTGACCCGTGCATAACAAGCCTCATAACAGAGACCACCGGGTCTTTTTTTAGTGGATAAATTATAATTATCCACTATTTTTTCTCCGAGTCTATTCAAATAACTCCGTCTTGGCTCACCAAATTTTGGAATAAAGATTACCCCGGTATTTTTTGCTGGATTGTAAGTCGCCCCATAAAAACCATAGTATTTTTCACCAGCTTTAGGTGCTGGACAAGCTACATAATTTGCCAGATACCAGTTGATTTCTTTAGGATCTTTAGTTAGAAAATTATAATAAACCAGATCCGAAGCGCCCATTCCATGTTTCTTGGCAATGGTGAAAAAGTTTTCGCTCTTATCAGAACCTACTTGATAAGGTTGAGGGTATCGATAAAGGGTATCATTGGTACGTACTGGAGGCCAGGGTGCCTTGATTGTAGGTTCTTTGGTAATCGACATAGCAGCTTCTCCACATCACGATAGTTAAAGTCACTTAGCAAAGTGTTCAAACCACTCTATTTTTAATAGCGTGATCTGCTTATTAGCTACCAGACCTATTTTATTAATAGATTCATTTTTTTTTAAACGCATCCCAGACAAAAAAACAGCCTTATCTGAAATATCATTGGGGTCTGGTACTTTTGGCTTCATGGGCAAAGTGCGCCCCTTGTCTGTATAGAGAACGACCTTTAAAATCGTATTATCTCTATCATTAGAAGGACTCCTCTTGGTCGGCTGATGAATAAATCGTGAAGTGATTTTTCCATCAGCCGTTACCAATATCCCTATATGACCTTCTCTATCTGTAATGGGCACTGGTAGATCGAGTTTCAGCAAGCTCCCTGGTAACAAGGTTAGTGACTGAAAAAAAAGATTTTGTGTCTGTGGGGGAGTCTCTCCCTTCACGTAAAAGGATATGAGCGATAACAGAATGAGCAGGCTGAAAAGAACCACTTTTTTCATAGCACTACCACTCTTACACCTGTAAAGCTCTAAGCCTATTGACTCATTGACTCATTGACTCAATTCAATCAAGAGTCAAGGCGCGGATGGCATTAAAAATCATATCCAAACTCGCCTTCTCGTACCGCCACATGTACCCGCTCAATGGTCTTGCCCTCGACCATCCGGCTCAGGAATTCCTGGCTGATCGCCGGCAACATGGTATTGGTCAGAATGGCATCGACCATTCGTCCGCCGCTCTCCAATTCAGTACAGCGGCTGACGATCAACTTCACCACCTCATCGTCATAGCTGAACGGGATTTTGTGATTTTGCTTGATGCGTTTCTCGATTCGACCCAATTGCAGCCGGACGATATCGCCGATCATTTCATCGCTGAGCGGATAATAGGGAATCGTCACCAAACGTCCCAATAGAGCGGGCGGGAACACCTTGAGCAACGGTTCTCGCAGTGCTTTGCTTAAACCTTCAGGATCGGGTAGCAATTCCGGGTCTTTGCACATCCCGGCAATCAGATCGGTACCGACATTGGTAGTTAACAGAATCAGGGTATTCTTGAAATCGATAAAGCGCCCTTCCCCGTCTTCCATCCAGCCTTTATCAAAGACCTGGAAGAAGATTTCATGCACATCGTGATGGGCTTTCTCCACCTCATCCAGCAACACCACACTATAAGGCCGACGGCGCACCGCTTCGGTCAACACCCCACCCTCGCCGTACCCGACATAACCCGGCGGTGCGCCTTTCAAGGTGGAGACGGTATGCGCTTCCTGAAACTCACTCATATTAATGGTGATGACGTTCTGCTCACCGCCATACAGAGCCTCTGCCAAAGTCAGCGCGGTTTCAGTCTTGCCCACCCCGGACGGCCCGGCCAACATGAACACCCCAATGGGTTTATTGGGATTGTCCAGCGCGGCGCGCGACGTCTGAATGCGGCGGGCGATCATTTCCAAGGCGTGGCGCTGGCCGATGATACGGCGATTGAGGATGTTGGCCAGATTCAACACCGTTTCGATTTCGTTCTTCACCATCCGCCCAACCGGGATGCCGGTCCAATCGGCGACCACGGCGGCAACCGCCTGCGCATCCACACTGGGCAGAATCAGTGGTGACTCTCCCTGCAACTCGTTCAGCTTAACCTGCAAGCCCTTTAACTCCTCCAGCCAAACCGCTCGCTGGGGATCTACTTCGGTCGCAGTCGCAGTCTCAACCGTACCGCCAACACCGCGCAATTTGGCACGCAACTCCAAAATCTGATCGACCAGCCCCTTCTCTTCCTGCCAGCGTGCCTCCAATGCCACCAGCCTCATTTCCTCAGTCTGCAATTTTTCCGTGGCGGCGGCGGTGCGCTGAGCAGTGTCGATCCCCACGGCTGTTTCACGACCAATGATCTCCAGTTCCGTTTTGAAACCGTCGATCCGCCGCCGACAATCTTCTACTTCAGCCGGTACTGCGTGCAGACTGATCGCCACGCGGGCGCTGGCGGTATCGAGCAGGCTCACCGCCTTATCCGGCAATTGGCGGGCTGGAATATAGCGATGCGACAGCCGAACCGCTGCCTCCAATGCTTCATCAAGCACCTGCACCCGATGGTGCTGTTCCATGGTCGAGGCCATGCCGCGCATCATCAGCAAGGTTTTCTCTTCGCTCGGCTCACCGACCTGAACGACCTGAAACCGACGGGTCAAGGCGGGATCTTTTTCGATATGTTTCTTGTATTCGGCCCAGGTGGTGGCGGCGATAGTGCGCAGCTTGCCGCGTGCTAAAGCTGGCTTGAGCAAGTTGGCCGCATCGCCCGTCCCGGCCGCACCACCGGCACCGACCAGCGTATGGGCTTCGTCGATAAATAAGATGATGGGCTTGGGGGAAGATTGCACTTCATCGATCACCTGCCGCAGCCGATTTTCGAATTCGCCTTTCATACTGGCGCCGGCTTGCAACAAGCCGACATCCAACACCCGCAGCGTCACATCCTGTAGAGGCGGCGGCACATCGCCAGAGGCGATGCGCTGGGCGAAACCTTCCACCACCGCCGTCTTGCCGACCCCGGCCTCACCGGTCAGGATCGGGTTGTTCTGGCGGCGGCGCATCAAAATATCGACAATCTGGCGAATTTCCTCATCGCGGCCGACGATGGGATCAAGTTCACCCTTGCGCGCCCGTTCGGTCAAATCCACCGAAAAGCGCTGGAGCGCCTCTTGTTTGCCCATCTGGGCCGGTGCTATTGCGTCGCTGGCTTCGCCAGGGGCCGCCCCGCCACCGACTTGCGAACCGTCGGTCGCCCGCAAACCAGCTTCCGGGGACGCCGCTACGATGGCAGCAAACTGCTCGGTGAGGGTATCGAGCTTGACCTTGTCGAACTCGCGGGAGATCGCGAGCAGCGCGTTACGCAGATCAGGCGTTTTCAGCAAGCCGATCATCAGATGGCCGGTACGCACTTGCGAATCGTTAAATAACAAGGTGGCGTAGACCCATGCCTCTTTAACGGCGGCATCGACGTGCGAAGACAAATCGGAAATCGACGTTGCACCACGCGGCAAACGGTCCAGCGCTTCAGTGAAATCCTTAGCGACCCGGCTCGGATTCAGGTCGAAATGCTGGATAATTCGGTGCAAATCGGAATCTTGAAGTTGCAGGATTTGATGGAACCAATGCACCAATTCGACGTAAGGATTGCCCCGCAACTTGCAAAATACGGTGGCGCTTTCAATCGCTTTGTAACCGACGCTGTTTAATTTTCCAAATAGAGCGACGCGGCTGATTTCGGCCATGGGTACAGACTCCGGTGGCGAGGCGTTCGTTAATGAAGAGAGTCAGATGCAATACGTGATGGCATCTAATTTTAGATCGTCGGCGTCACAGGCCAGGGGTTGACCGGTGAGCCAAGTGGTCCAACCCAACTGCGAGCCAGCACCCAGCCTCAGCGGCGGCACCTCTTCCTTTTTGAGGATTAAATTCACATCCCACAGCAACTCATCACCGATGTAGTTGCGAACCCAGGCAACCAACCGACGCAAGCTAGTACTGCCGGGCAAAAACCGCTGAAACTCGGCAAGCCCCATCGGGCCAACCACAATGCGAAACTTGTACTGGCAATCCCAAACCCGCTCGCCGATGACCGCCGTCAGGCCGAGCAGCCCCGTGGCAGGCGTTTCACCGAGGCGACAGCGGCTGGATTCATCCAGGGTCAGCCAGTGGCCGACAAAACTTTCAACCTGGACCGGCAACTTGAAAAAATCACCCAGGATCGCCGCCAACCCTTCGGGATTACGGGTCTGACACACCAGCCGACCCGCATAATGGAACTTGGCCAGGTCCGGCGCCTCATCACGCTCCCACAGCGCCGGCATCCCCAAGCCGAACGGCGCCCCGACATAGGCGTTGAACCGGTCGGTTTCCGGTCGATCATAGCTCACCGTCGGCTGAGCATCGGCCCAGGCCCGATAAAACAAACCGACCATTCGGTGATGGAAAAGATCGGCAAACCAAGCGAAGGTGCGGTCGCCGTGATGGCGGGACCGCTCGCGGGCGTATTCAGTCAAATGCAGCGGCAGCGGCCCGTTCGGGCCAAACAGCCCCAGAAAATACTCGAACAAGCGCGGGGGTCGGCCATCGCCCCCTGGATCAAACGCCGCCAACGTCGCCGGCGCAAACGCCATGGAGGGTTCCTGGGCCAGGCGTACCGGGTCATCAGTCAGGCGCGTTGCCTTCCCCAACCGGGGTTGCTCACGATAGAGGCATTCCAAGCGCCGCAGCGCCTGAAATAAATGAAAGGCATACGGCTTGCGCCGCAGCGCTTCAAATAAGGCTACAGCGTATGCCTGCGTCCGCTCTGAGCCGGCCATCGGATGATCTCACCCCGTTCGGTCGATCTGACCACGGTCTCAGTCAATGAATTGATGGAGGCATACTTGGTAAAAAACCGCTCCAACACCGCTCCCATCAGAAAGATACCTACCCCTTCGAACGCGGCCTCATCCAGCGTCACGCTGACCTCCAAACCACGGGCGAACGCAATCGGCCCAGGAATCGGCGCGCGGCGGGTAATCGGCGTCGCCCGCACCGAGGTCACCCCATCGATTTGTCGGCGCACGGCCAGTTCCGCAATGTCTCCATAAAGTCCCAACAGTTGCCGCAGTGCGACAGCGCCTTGCTGCGAATCGGTGTCGGTGATCGAGAGATAATTCAGCGCCAAATGGCTGATCAAGCGCCAGGCAGTATCGCCGTGTGCGTGAGACGGGCGCGGCCGGGTCGGCCCGGCCAGGCAGCGAACAGCGCGGATCGGCGCCCCTGAGACCAGGGTAAAATCGGTAGCGCCGCGGCCAATGGGCATGTGCAGCGGCAAATCACGATTGGTGCAGATCGCCGATACTGCCAATTGCCGCAAGTTGGCTTGATAGGGAGCCTCATCGGCATCCACCAGAGCCAGATAAATTTCACTACCGACATAGCTAGAGCGCGGCCCAACCCGCCGTTGATGGCCGGATAGTAAACGCGGTAACCGGTGAACCGTGTAATAGGCTCGCTGCTGTCGTTGGCTGATTTGGTCGTAGCTGGCATAGAACGGCAGAAACTCCTGTTCTTCCCCTTCTGCACCGATCCCGGTCACGCTGGTAACCTGGTAAACCTCAAAATCCATCGGTCGAGTGCGATCCGGCAAGACATGGTGCTCCGCCACCTGATCGCTCAGATGGATGCGATCAGCCCGCTTGGGAAATAGATTGACGGCCGGTGTGCAAAAGAGGGCGAAATTCTCCGCCGCCACCACATTTTCTAAGGCGGGGTCGGCTCGATTCAGCAGGATCAGCAATTCTAATTCGTTCTCGCTACAGCGGCGCGTCGCCCGCGTCAAGCCGTTCAGTTCGACGAACAGATAGCGCTGCGGAAAGGCAAAATACTCGTGCAACAACCGATAGCCCTGAAACGAGGGCGCCGTGCAGGGCAGCAACGCCTGCTCGTCCTCGAAACCAAAACGCCGCAGGTGTTCTTTTCCGATCAGTTCGTGCCAGGGGGCAGGTCGCTGGCCTGGTCTCGCTACCAGCATGACTGCGTTACCCAGCAGTTGCTCGTAGAGGCGGGCCGGTACCGTGTCGCTACCGTGCAGAAAAATTGGCAAACGCTCCAGACCCAGCTTGTCGAATGTCAGGCCCGGCAATGTGGTGCGTAACCGCAGCCGGAGACCGGCACGAACCTTGGGTAAATCCGGCAGATCCAGGTGCGCAATCGGCTCCTTGCCGGCGAAATACTGGGCTTCGGTGACTTCCAGCGGCCACAGAGTCACCTCGTGGGCTGTCCGGTACTCACATGGGGTCTGCTCGTCCTTACCCAGCAAGCCAAGCAACTCGTTACCCCTGGGCACCACGAAGCCTTGTGCCAGCGAACCTTCGGTCGGCTCTGGGCGGAATTGCGCAACCAGCATTGAAGGCGTTGGCGCTAGAAAGTGCGGGTAGATAATCTCCAACAAATGCTGGGTAAAGCGCGGAAACTCATCATCCATTTTAAGTTGCACGCGCGCTGCCAGGAAACTGAAGCCTTCGAGCAAGCGTTCAACATAGGGGTCCGCGCACTCGAACCCTTCTAAACCGAGCCGACCAGCGATTTTGGGAAATTCACGAGCGAACTCACCGCCCATTTCGCGCAGGTGCTGAAGTTCGCGGTTGTAATAGTCAAGCAGACGCGGATTCATGGTCGAAGTGGCTAGAGTTTACGAGCTAATGCGGCCGTGCTTGGCCGGCTTCCTCGATTTTGGCCTGGCCATTTTCCAGGTCGATCTCGGTGCGCAAATACAACTGCAACGGCAAGGGCTGCGCCCACAGATCACCTTCGATCTCGAAGCTGAGCGCATTGCGGCCCATGGTTTCCCCGAGAGACGCACGGACGCGCAGGGACTGGCGCAGGATGCGCGGCTCAAAATCAATCAGCACCTGGCGCAAAGTTTTCTCCAGCATAACGACATCCAAACCGTGAACCATCATTCCCGCCAAAGCGGGTAAGCCGAAATTCACAACGGAGCGGGCCGCGAAAGGATAGCGTTCGATCTCCTCGCTCATGGGCATACAACTGGAGTTCAACAGCCAACCGAGATCGCGCAAGACACACTCTCGCAGCCGATTGGTGGACAGTACCCGCTTATCACGGGATTCCTGCTGATGCTCAGGCTCATCATCGGTCAGCCGATCCAGCAGCGAAGGCTGCAAACGCTCCTTGGGGGTCAGCTCAGCCATCGCCGCTGGCTACCTCTGGAGCGATTTGGTCGGTGGGATCTTGATCGACGACCAATTCAATGCGGCGCACATCCAGCAGCGGATAATCATCCACGTCGGTCGCCAACATACGCTGTCCGAGGCCAAGGGCATGACCTTCACCAGCTAGCCATTCGGTCTTGCGGCCCAGTTGCACCAGCGGATCAGCACTGTTTTCAGAAGCAGGGTAACGCGCCGGGATCAAGCCAACCGTCTCGCCGCCATTGGCCCAAGTAAAGTGGACCGGCGCCCAAACGTAATCACGCAAGTCAGCAGGCCGTTCGAGCGTAACGATATGAATACGCTGGAAAGGAATCCAATAATAACGGCCGTTAACAATAGCTTCCAGCATCGGTCCCAGCCGAGGATCGGCGTCGGCGATCCAGCCAAACGGGCGCTCATCAACCACCCCGGCGGTCTCCATGGCCGCTGCGAAGGCGCGTTCGCGCACCGCTTGCGCCTCGGCCTGATGACCGGCGGCGTCTAAGCTCAGTCCTTCAATCAATAAGGCGACCCACGGCTCAGGGTCGCCGAAAATCAACGGCGAGCGCCGACCGGCGAAGACCTCCGCCCGCAACCGCTCGCACTGAATGGCTTCGCGATAGGTGCGCACCATCGGCAGGGTGGTCGCGTCCATCTCCGCCAATACCCCCAACTGATTGAGGGCGCGCTCCCACTGGCCCAGCACGGCCAGTAGTTGAAATAAAAAAACCCGCAGTTTGGCATCGGCGGGCGCCTTACGGATCTCGGCTTGCAGGGACTGCAACGCCTCGTGCGGGCGACCTTGACGCAGCAATTCACGCGCCTGGGCAGCATCGTGCATGGCTAAAGTTTCTCCATCGGACCAACAGCGGGCTACAACCCAAGAAAGCCAGCGAGGGATAGGAAGGCGGTAAAGCCTTTCCCATCCCCCTGAACCAACTTACTTCTTGACGTTTTCTGCAATGTCGAAGGTGAACTTCGGCTTTTCGCCCTCGCCACCGTCTGGCTTTTGCTCGGTGTAATTCACTTCCACCTTAGCAAAGTTCAGGCTGACGTTTTCCGTAAGCCGATCCTCGCCACCCGAACCACCGGTCGAATACGAGGTGATCAGCACCTGGGTCATCTTAATGGTCATATAGGTCATGGGCTTATCGCCCGCCTTGCGCAGAATCAGCGTGGCTTCCTCATAGTGCTTGCCGGTTGAGCAGCGGCCCATGATGTCCGGTGAGGCTTTATCGACATATTTGGTGAGCGACATATCCTGCACGTTCACCTTGCCCGACCCCGAACCGCCACCAACATGGCCAGAACCCGCCTGGCTCAAACCCCAACTCCAGGCCAGAACATCGATTTTGCCCTTGTGCTCACCGTCCCGCGACTCACCTTTGATACCTTTGATCTCTAAGAAAATGTCAACGGCCATTTTGCTCTACTCCTCAATCAGATCACTGTTTAATGAACATCCGGCGGATGTCCCCTCGGTCACAACTTAACATTCGGTCAACATCTCACATTCGCTGAAGGATCAACACGCTTTGGGTTTTCCGCTGAATGTGACCATCTTCCGAGGTATTCATTTGCACTATCCGTGCCACTATTGAAATCACCTTTTCCAGACTTATTTGCAACGATTAACCTCACTTCAGCACCCACTTCACGCCAAAATGAACCGATGCAAACCACTCTGAACCGGCTCACTCGTCTTGGCGCGAACGAGCGAACCGGTATCGGTTAACCGCCGCCCTTGGCGGAAGGCAGCTTGGAAACCAACCGTAGCGATACGGTCAAGCCTTCCAACTGGTAGTGGGGCCGTAGGAAGAATTTCGAGGTGTAATAGCCCGGATTGCCCTCCACTTCCGAAACCACCACCTCCGCCGCCGACAGCGGATATTTCGCTTTGGTCTCCTCACCCACCGCTTCCGGATTGCTGACCACATAGTTCCTGATCCACGAGTTCAGCCAGGACTGCATTTCATCACGTTCCTTGAAGGAGCCGATCTTGTCCCGCACCATGCACTTCAAATAGTGGGCAAAGCGACACACCGCAAACAGATAAGGCAAACGGGCTGACAGGTTGGCGTTGGCGGTGGCGTCGGGGTCATTGTACTCCGTCGGCTTTTGCAACGACTGGGCGCCGATAAAGGCGGCAAAGTCGGTGTTTTTCTTATGGATCAACGGCATGAAGCCATTTTTGGCCAGCTCCGCCTCGCGGCGGTCGCTAATGGCGATCTCCGTCGGACACTTCATATCCACCCCGCCATCATCGGTTGGGAAGGTATGGGTCGGGAGATTTTCCACCGCCCCGCCGGATTCCACGCCGCGAATCCGCGTACACCAACCATACATCTTGAAGGCCATATTGATATTGGTCGCCATGGCATAGGCCGAATTGGCCCAGGTGTACTTGCTGTGATCCGCTCCTTCCACGTCCTCTTCGAAATCGAACTCTTCAACCGGGTCGGATTTCGCTCCATAAGGGCGTCGCGCCAGGAACCGGGGCATCGCCAGTCCGAGATAACGGGAGTCCTCGGATTCACGCAAAGACCGCCAGGCGGCATACTCCGGTGTCTGGAAGATCTTGGTTAGATCGCGCGGATTGCTCAGCTCCTGCCAAGAATCCATCTGCATGGTCGTCGGCGAGGCGGCCGCCAGAAACGGGCAATGCGCGGCAGCGCCAATCTGGGCCATGCCTTGTAGCAGCTCGACATCGGCTGGCCCATGATCGAAGTAGTAATCCCCGACCAGACAACCGAACGGTTCGCCACCGAATTGCCCATATTCTTCTTCGTAGATTTTCTTGAAGATCGGGCTTTGATCCCACGCCGTACCCTTGTACTTCCGCAAGGTTTTGTGCAATTCCTTTTTGGAGATGTTCATCACCCGAATCTTGAGCATCTCGTCGGTTTCGGTGTTGTTGACCAGATGGTGCAACCCACGCCAAGCGCTCTCAACCTGTTGAAAATCCGGATTATGCATGATCAAGTTGAGCTGCTCGCTCAACTTGCGGTCGAGAGCGGCAATCATTGACTCGATGGACTTGATCACGTCCTTCGAGATGAGTGTCGTATCTTGCAAGGCTTGTTCGGCCAGGGTACGGACAGCATTCTCGACCGCTTCCTTGGCCTGGTCCGACTTGGGTTTGAACTCGCGCTGTAAAAGCGAGGCAAAGTCGCCGGTTTCAAGCGTTTGGACCGCCGCTGCGGACTGAACCTGATCACTGGAACTGGTTTCGGCCATGGCTCATTACTCCTCGGCGGGTTTTTCGCTGCTCTGGGGCTTGGGGGCCGCCGCCAGCGATTGCAGCAAGGTCGGATCGTTGAGAACCTTAGCCATCAATTCCTCGGCGCCCGTCTTACCGTCCATGTAGGTCATCAGATTAGACAGTTGCTGGCGCGCTTGCAGCAGCTTGTTCAAGGCATCGACCTTGCGCGCGACCGCCGCCGGGGAAAAATCATCCATGCTCTCAAAGGTAAGATCCACGCTTAGTTCCCCTTCACCGGTCAAGGTGTTAGGAACCCGAAATGCCGCACGCGGTTTCATCGCTTTCATGCGGCTATCGAAGTTGTCCACATCAATTTCCAGAAACTTCCGATCCGCCACTGGCGCCAGGGGATCGACCGGCTTACCGGACAAATCCGCCATCACACCCATCACGAACGGTAACTGGACCTTTTTCTCGGAACCGTACACTTCCACGTCGTACTCGATCTGTACACGCGGTGCCCGGTTGCGGGCAATAAATTTCTGACTGCTCATCGCCATCGGAATATCACCTCATCAATCGCTGGAAAAATGATTGGCCATGGCTCTGAAAGCCTAGCTGACCCACGGTTAATTACTACTGTCCTGATCCTGAAGACCCAAAATCAGGATGGCCTGCTCGGCGCCGCCAGGCGCAAGGTCGTTTAGAATCGACATAAAGTCTTTGGCCACTAACCTCTTCGCCCGTTTCAACAAAAACGGTACCGGACTGGACGGTTCGTGCCGCTCAAAATAATCGGCGATTCGATCCAGCATGCGTACTGCATCTTCTCGACTGCCGATTTCGCCGACGACCAAACGCTGGGCGCCAGACGTTGCTGAACCGGACAGCAGCGATCCTTCCTCAGTCGCATCAGCGGCAGAAGTGTCACTGACCAGGCCAGCTCCCCGCCGTTGCAAATGTTCGGCCAATACCTGCCGCATCTCCTTTAGGACATCGGTCAAAGCGCTCATATCGGGCGCCTGGCTGACACCGACTTGCTCAGTTAAAACGACTTCGATCCGCTGAGTCCGCTCGATGGCCGCTGTCACAGTGCCAGCGGTGGCTTGCAGCGCTTCAAGATCGGCCTCCTGAAACGCCCCATCGACCGCAGCTCGGGTCGGTTCACCTTCCTGATCGTTAGACCCCACGGGGATCAGCGCGCCGCTGGCCACCTGGATATCCCGCAGATTGAGCCGTCCGAAGGCACGGGTGCTGACCAGCGGCGTCTCCCGCAAACCGCGCAAGGTGGTTTCCGGATCGCAGAGCGCCACAATGGTATTGACCCGCAGCATGGGATCGTTGCCGTCATCGGGATCAAGCCGTGGGTGAACGCCCTCCCAAAAGCGTTCCAGTAACCCCTGTACCAGGCTGAGGCCGTCGGCGAAACCCGGCAAACCGTCCGTGTGGAGGGATGCCCTAGCCAAATAGACCGCCACCCGCAAATCTCGGGTGCGCTCCAGTAGACTCAAGGCACTTTTCCGAACACTCCGCCAGTCCGGTGGCTCAGCGGGAATGACGGTATCGCCGTATTGGCGCTCCGGGGTCTCCTGCGCCAGCTTTTCCATCGCCACGAACTCAGGATCGTATTCAAGATCATCACCACATAGCGCATCGGGCGCGATCTCGCTCAACAGCGCCTCGACATCCAGCACACTCATCGTCGCCTCCTTCCTCGCAAACCCTGAAGATTTCAAGTATAGCGGCGCTGAGCGCTATTACCCGGCTGGCCACAGACTCGGTTACAATCGGTCGCAACCAATCCGACGGACTCCGCCCGGTATAGTTGTTGCAATTCATCTGCCAACGGAACGTGGGCCATGCCTCTGAAATTAACCATCACTAGCTATCAGCGGCTCTCTCCCGACCAGGAAGCCAGCAAAACCCTGGATTGCGGGTCGCTTACCATCGGCCGCGCGGCTCAAAGCGATTGGGTGCTGCAAGACCCGGAACGCATTCTGTCCAAACTGCACGGCATCGTGGAATATAAAGAGGGAGCCTATTTCCTCACCGACCGGAGCCAGAACGGTATTTTTCACAACGACGACGCCGAGCGGATGCCGAAGAATCAGGCCATCCGCATCAACGATGGCGACCGTTTCACCTTGGGCGAGTACGAAATCGCGGCTACGTTCCAAAACGAGGCTGACAGTTTTTCAGAAACCGGTTCCGAAGGGCCGTCCACCGATCTCCTGCCACCCGGTTCTGACTTGTTCGGCCTGCCGACTCCGCCAGTCGATGAACCAACCCCGGTCCGGGTTGAGCGTGCGTCGCCTATCGATCCGGTGCCTTTTAATGATCTTCTGTCTGGAGAACATGTTGGCGGCGGATTTCAGTACTCGGCCAGAGCCGTTCCCGGTACTGCCGCGACTGCACGGCCACCGGATTTATCAGCGCCGGAGCGGGTCAATTTCGAGCTGCCCTCGCTGATTTCTCGCCCGCAGCTCGGCAAAGAGCATCCCAGACCCCCTTTGCTGCCCGAAGCCGCACCGACAGACCCGGTGCCCGCCTCGGTGTTTGAAAAGCCATCGGATAGCCTGAGTCTGCCTGAGCCTGCCGCAAACAGCGCCCAGCCACCGGCCATTTCCCCCTTAATACCACCGGAAAGCGTGCAAGACATAGCGCAAGGCATAGCGCACGAATCGCCGGCCGATCTGGCCAGACCGACATCCGAACCCCTTATTCCCGAAGATTGGTGGAGTCAGCCGCCCGCTGCGCCGCTCAGCCCGACACCGATTCCGCCCCTCGCCCCGTCCGCGATTCCAGCGCAATCACCGCCACCGAGGATCGCTCCAGCCAGCCAGCCCTCGCCGGCCCTTCCCGTTGCAGCCCCGCAGCAAGCCCCGCCCAGCCTGCCGGCTTCGGCCGCTGCCGTCGCACCCAGTACACCCCGTGCGGACATTTTGTTGCGCGCCTTTTGCGAAGGAGCGGGTTTGCCACACTTGAAGCTGACCGAAGAGCAGATGCACCGCATAATGGTCAACCTGGGCGGGATGCTGCGGGAAACCGTGCGAGGCTTGATGGAAATCCTGCTTGCCCGCAGCGACATCAAGGGTGAATTCCAGTTGGACCGCACCAGCATGGGGCCTATCGATAACAACCCGTTAAAAACTCCGCCCGGTCGCCCCCCATTAAGCCCGGAAGAAGTGATGGTGCTGCTGCTGGTTGGCCAAAAAGATGCTTACATGTTACCGGTGCAAGCGGTTCGTGAAGGCTTCGACGATATCAAAGCCCACCAACTGGCGGTCGTGGCCGGCATCCAGGCCGCTTTGACCCGTTTATTGCAACGCTTTGACCCGGACAACCTGGAAACCCGTCTTGAACAAAGCGTACTCGACAATCTCTGGCCCGCTAATCGGAAAGCGAAATATTGGGATTTATTCACTACCGAATATGAGGCCATCGCTCACGAAGCCGAGGATGATTTCAAGAAGCTGTTTGGCGATGAATTCGCTCGTGCCTACGAAAACCAGTTGCGCCTTTAGTGGCCGCTCCGGGTGTGGCATCGGCTTTTGGCCGGCGATTTCAATGCTAGGCTTAAACGATGTCCGTCACTCCCCAGTCAACCCAGCGCTGAAACGAGCAAGATGCCCATGAGTTGGTACAGCAAAGTGGTATGGTCGGAAGGCATGTTCCTGCGACCTCAGCATTTCCAGCAGCAGGACCGTTATCTGGAAGCCTTCGTCCGGCAATCCTGTAGCCCGTTGCGCCCTTACGGTTGGGGTGTGACTGAGTTGGCGCTGGATCGGGAAACGCTGGCCCTCGGTAAAGTCGCCATCACCTCAGCCAAGGGCCTGTTACCGGACGGTACCCCATTCAGCATTCCCGACCACGACCCGCCACCCGTACCGCTTGACATCGACGCGACCGCCCGCGATGTCCGGGTCATATTGGCTCTACCCTTGCGCCGCACCGGCATGGCCGATGTGGAGCGTGGCGAGCAGGCCGATACGGCGGCCCGTTATCGCGCCACCGCCCATGAAGTGCGCGATAACAACATCGACACGGCCAACAACAGCGCCTTTGTCGAAACCGGCGACCCCCGCTTGCGGTTATTTCCCGATAGCAAGGACTTGAGCGAATATACCGGTATCGGTATCGCGCGTGTGGTCGAAAAGCGGCCTGATCAGAAGATCGTCCTTGACGAGCACTACCTGCCGCCCTGCCTGGACTGCCGTGGCGTGCCGGTTTTGCAAGGTTTCGTCGCCGAGTTGCTCGGCCTGCTGCACCAACGCGGTGACGCATTGGCTGACCGAGTGGTCGGCGGCGGCACCGCCCGCGCAGCGGCATTGGACTTGGCCCAGTTTATGCGTCTGCAAGCCGTTAACCGTTTCGAACCGCTCTTCGCCCATCTAACCATCATGCAGGGTTTACACCCCGAAATGTTTTACCAAATCGCCCTGCAAATGGCTGGGGAGATGGCCACTTTCACAGATAAAGTGAAACGTCGGCCGCCGCCCTTTCCGGCTTATGATCATGATGATTTGCAGAAAACCTTTGCGCCGATCATGCAGGAGCTACGACGCTCACTGAGCCTGGAGGAAGTGGATGCCGCCATCCAGATCCCTCTGGAAGAACGCCAGTTTGGTATCCGTGTCGGCATCATTACCGACCGGGAAAAACCGTTGCTCACCAAGGCCAACTTTATTCTGGCGGTTCGGGCCGACCTAGCCGCCGAGGTGGTGCGCTCTCGTTTCCCCCCTCAACTCAAGATTGGCCCGGTCGAACTGATTGCCAAACTCATCAACCATCATTTACCCGGTATCGGCGTCAGCGCGCTGCCGGTGGCGCCGCGCGAGATCCCTTATCGAGCGGACTTCATCTATTTCCGGCTTGATCGCAACAGTGAATTTTGGAAACAACTGCTCAATTCGGGCGGTTTCGCCTTTTTCGTCGGCGGTGAATTCCCTGGGTTGGAAATGGTTTTCTGGGCCATCAAAGAGTAGCCGACTGTGACCATCGACGATCCGTTTGCGACGTCTGACGAAGATACCAGCCGCACGATCATCCGGCCAGCACCGGGTGGCCGCCGACCTGGCCGCAGTACACCGCCACCGCGCCCACCGTCGGTCAGTGCGCCAGAAGACGTGACCGTCGCCGGTGGCGTTGGCTTGAACCCACTGGAAGCCGCCGCCGCGCCGCTCCTGAGCTTGATCACACGCCTGAAAAACACTTCCACACATCCCGATCCTGAGCAGTTGCGCCAGCGGATGATTGAGGAACTGAAAACCTTTACCGCCCAGGCCCGCAATGCGGGTATTGATGAAAAAACCACCTTTCGCGCCCGCTATGTGCTCTGCACCACGCTCGATGAAGTGGTTCTGAACACGCCCTGGGGCCGAGCCAGCCAGTGGAGCGAAAACAGCCTGCTGATCACCTTCCATAATGAAGCCTGGGGCGGTGAAAAGTTTTTCGAGTTGCTGGATTCCGTCGTCCAGGACCCGCGCAAGAATCTCTATCTGCTGGAATTGATGTATTTGTGCCTAGCCTTCGGCATCCAGGGGCGCTACAAGCTGCTAGAAAACGGTCGCGGCCGGCTGGAAGAGCAGCGGGAGCGCACGTATAACGCCATCCGCAGCGCGCGCGGCGAGTTCGAGCGCGACTTATCGCCACACTGGCGCGGGGTGCTCGACCAACGCAATCCGCTGATCCGCTACGTCCCACTCTGGGTGGTGGCGGGCGTCGCCGCCGCTTTGCTGCTGTTGGCTTACGCGCTGTTTAACTGGTCGCTCAACAAAGCCTCCGATCCGGTGCTTGCCGCGCTCGCTGACATCCGTGGCCAAACCATGGCCACTGTGCGGCGCGGCGGGGTTACTGCCACCGCCGCTGCTGTCAAAATCGATCCAGGTTTTGCAGCGGCCAGCCAACGAATACGCGCTTTTCTAGAGCCTCAAGTGCAGCAAGGGCTGGTGAAAGTGATCGAAGAACCCCAGCAAACCACCATCCGCATCCGTGGCGATGGGCTGTTCGAATCCGGCAAAGCCGAGGTCAAGGCCACCTTACAAGGGTTGCTACAACAAATCGGTGCTGAGTTCGCCAAGGTGCAAGGCCGGGTTCTGGTGACGGGTCACAGCGATAATGTGCCGATCCGCACCCTGCAATTCCCCTCCAACTGGCATCTATCAAAAGCCCGCGCCGACAGCGTGGTGCAAATCCTGGCGTCTGCCGGCAATAACCCCAACCGCTTCATCAGCGAAGGTCGTGCCGACACGCAACCCGTGGTTGCCAACGATAATCCGCAGAATCGAGCGCTCAACCGGCGGGTTGATATCGTCCTGCTCGCGCGCGTCAATTAGGTCAAGGGCCATGAAGAAGATCCTGAATTTTCTCAAAAATCCTTGGCTGATCGGCATCACCGGCTTTCTCGCCGTCGGCGCGCTGATCTGGTATCTAGGCCCGCTGATCTCAGTAGCCGGCAGCTCGCCGCTGGCTACCGATCTGGGCCGTGTCGCCACCATCCTGGCCTTTGGCGGCTCGATGGCGATCTACAAGGTCGTCTACTACGTCCAAACGTTACGCAGCAACCGCGACATGCTGGCGGATCTGGCCGGTCAGGCCGGTCAGGCTGGCCAATCAGGTGGCGGCGGTGCGGGATCGGCCGACGACAGCGCCGCCCGCGAACAACAGCAAAAAAAGAAAGAGCAAGAAGCCGCCTCGGCCGAAGAAATCTCCACGCTCAAGCAAGGACTCGATGAAGCCCTGGGCGTGCTGAAAAAGACCCGGCTGGGCGGTAAAACCGGACGCGGGCAATATCTTTACCAGCTACCGTGGTACATCATCATCGGCCCGCCCGGCTCTGGCAAAACCACCGCACTGATCAATTCCGGCCTGCGCTTTCCGCTCGGTGCCGGCAAGGTGCGCGGCGTGGGCGGCACCCGCAACTGCGATTGGTGGTTCACTGACGAGGCGGTCTTGCTGGATACCGCCGGCCGCTACACCACGCAAGACAGCCATGAGGAAGTTGACCGGGCCGCGTGGCGCGGTTTTCTCGATTTACTCAAGAAGCACCGCCGCCGCCGGCCGATCAACGGTGCCTTTGTCGCGATCAGCCTTGCCGATCTGATGCAAAAGCGCGAAGACGAGCGGGCGGCCGATGCGCTGGCCATCAAGCAGCGTATCCAGGAATTGCACGAGCATTTCGGCATCCGCTTCCCCATTTATGTGCTGTTCACCAAGGCGGATTTGATCGCCGGCTTTATCGAATTTTTCAACGATCTGGGCAAAGAAGAACGCGATCAAGTCTGGGGTATGACCTTCCCGATGGATGACCCCGCCGACACTGATGGGGTGATTCAGTATTTCCGGGGCGAATTCGACTTGCTGGAACAGCGCCTCAACGACCGGCTGGTGGAGCGCTTGCAGAACGAGCGTGATCCGCCACGACGCGATCTGATTTATACCTTTCCCCAGCAATTCGGCTCACTGAAACAGGTCGCTGAACAGTTTTTGCAGGCCGTGTTCCGGCCCAGCCGCTTTGAAGAGCGCGTGCTCCTGCGGGGCGTGTATTTGACCAGCGGCACCCAGGAGGGTACGCCGATTGATCGGCTGATGAGCGCCTTGGCCACGACGTTCGGCTTACGGCGACAAGCCCTCAGCACATTCTCCGGTAAAGGCCGCAGCTATTTCATCACCCGCCTGTTGCGCGATGTGATCTTTCCTGAAGCCGAAATCGCCGGTGCCAATCTGCGAGTGGAGCGCTGGCGGGCCTGGATTCAGCGCGGCGCTTATGCCGGTGCTTTACTGATCACCATAGCGGCCGCCCTGCTGTGGTTGACCAGTTACGCGCGCAACGAGATGTATGTGCGGGCAGTCGAAAAACAACGGGTGGAAGTGAATAAGCAGATTCAGGCGCTGTCTGCCGACCAGACCGACCCGGCTGCCGCTTTGCCGCTGTTGGATGTCGCCCGCGCCATCCCCGGCGGTTACGGCGAACGCGACACCGGCAAGCCGTGGCTGATGGGATTTGGCCTCTATCAGGGCGATAAGCTGGGCGGGGAGGCACTGGCGATTTATCAACGCCTGCTGAGTCAGGCTTTCTTGCCGCGCATCATCCTGCGCCTAGAAGAGCGTTTGCGCCAAAACACCAATAATCCCGGCTACTTGTACGACACGCTCAAGATCTACCTGATGATGGATGACACCGAGCATTTCGATGCCAACGCTGTGAAAGCGTGGCTAGAACAGGAATGGCAAACGAATTTGCCCAGGACCGTTGACCGGGAACAGCGTGACCATTTGAACGCTCACCTCGCCGCACTGCTGGAACAGGCGCCGCTGAAATCACCCATCGCCCTGGACAATACCCTCATTCAAAGCGTCCGCGCCCTGCTCAACCAGGTTCCGCTCGCCCAACGGGTTTACGAGCGCGTCAAACACAATCAACGCACTGCGGGTAATTTGCCCGAAATCGGCCTCACCAGCGCCGCCGGCCCGGATACGCCACGAGTCTTCGACCGTAAAAGCGGTCAGCCGCTTAACGGTGGCGTTTCCGGCCTTTACACCTACAACGGTTACTATCAATTCTTTCTGACCGAAACCCCCAAGCTGGTGGAACGGCTGGCCGATGAAAGCTGGATCTTGGGACCGGCAGCACGGATAGCCAACACGCCGGCCGACCGCCAGCAAATCGCCGACGGCGTTTGCCGGCTTTACTGGGCCGATTACGTGCGGCTGTGGCAAGACTTGCTCAGCGATATCAAGATCAAGGAATTCGATAGCCCCGAAGCGGCGCTCGACATCCTGCAAGTCCTCTCAAGCCCGACCTCGCCCTTGCGCACCTTATTTCAAACCATCGCCCGTGAAACCGCTTTGGATCGGCCACCGGCGCCCGCCCCACCGGACGCCAGCAAACCGCCCGCCGACCGGTCGCTGACGGATAAGATCGCCGGCATTCTCGGCGACAATCCAGACCCGGCAGCGCAAAACAAGCCGCTCAACTGTGGAATCGAGCCGCGCCTGGTGGGCCTCAACACCCAGTATGGCCGCGAAATCACCGGCCCCGAAGGCACGATCCCGGCGCTCGATAAAACGCTATCCGCCGTTAACGACCTCTACGGTCATATGAACGCTATCGGCCGGGCGCGGGAATCCAGCCCCGACGGCAAGGTGCCAGACAACCTTAAAACGCAGTTTGGGACTGTGGTCAGCCAGCTACAGGCGGATGCCGCCCGCAAACCACCGCCGTTTAATCTGCTGCTTAACAAATTAGCCCAAGATAGCGCGGATATTGTGCGCAGCTTGCGCGACCGTTTGAACGCAGGATGGAAAGCGGCACAGATTGCCGCTTTTTTTCAGGATAACCTGAATAACCGTTATCCCTTGGTGCGTAGCTCAATTAGCTGGGCTGGCGGTGGACCCAGCGGCGGCACCGGTTCGGCCGTGCCACCCAACAGTATCAAGTGGACGATGGACTCTACCGTCACCACGATCAGCCCACCCACGGTGCAAGGTCCGCCGGATGCTACCCTGGCCGCATTTGGCCGCTTCTTTGGCCCCAACGGTTTGCTGGATGGCTTTTTCAAGCAGCATCTTCAGCCCTACGTCGATACCTCCCAAGGTGCTTGGCGCTGGCGTGGTCCGACGGGTCCCGAGCAGAGTGTGCCACCGGAAATCTTGCAAATTTTCCAACGGGCCGCCGCCGTGCGTGACTCGCTTTTCGCCGGCGGTGGGCAGACGCCGACTATCCGCTTTCAACTCACGCCGGTGGAGATGGGTGGCGATGCCGGGCAAGTGGTGATCGCCCCGGATGGTCAGACACTCGCTTATACGGCCGGCCAAGCACCCCGAACGGTTAACGTCCAGTGGACCGGTGCGGCTGGTCAAGCCAAGCTGGAAATGCAATCGGCCGGCACTAATCCGGCCCAATACACTGAAACCGGTCCTTGGGCTTGGTTCAAGCTGCTCGACAAGGCGCGGATGGAACCGCTCAGTACCGGTCAATTCCGGGTTACCTTTCAGTTGGGTGGCCGACAAGCGGTTTATGACCTGCGCACAGCGGGGGCTAATAACCCGTTTCGTTTGCGGGAATTGGAAAATTTCCGTTGCCCGGAACAGCTATAATGAATTTCTGATCCGTTATTTTGATCGCACCAAAAACAGCCGCTTTCAATGCCCGGAAATACCCCATGTCGGAACCAATAGCCCAGCGCGTGGCGGGTTTTTTCGGTAAGCTGCCAGCTCGGGGGGATTTTATTGGCCGCCACTTGCCAAAATCCTTTCTCGATCCCTGGGATACCTGGCTGCAAGCCGCCATCGCCCAAAGCCGAACTCAGTTGGCGGAGATGTGGCGTGAATACTATTGCACCAGCCCGATTTGGCGCTTCGCGCTCGGCCCCGGATCATGTGGGCCGATGGGTTATACAGGCATCCTGATGCCAAGCGTGGACCGAGTCGGTCGTTACTACCCCCTCGCCATCACTATTCCCCTGGAGCCGGCATCACCCTTGTTCGCATTACCGTTAACCGCTGAACCTTGGTTCCTTCAAGCCGAACAGTTGGCACTCATGGGCCTCGACCTCGACAGTCTGGATCTGGACGATTTTAGCCGACAAGTCGCCGCCCTGGGCACACCAGACACCTCTCTAGAAACCGAGATCGGCAGTGCCGTCGGTAACATTTGGTACTATGTCTGGCCGGAAAGCCTGGGACTGGCATCAATTGAGCCGACGCTGGCGAGCGATCTGTTAAATCGCAGTTTAGCTCGGTCAAGCCTGTGGTGGACCGAAGGCTCCGAGCGCATCCCTCGCTGCCTGCTGGTTTGCGAGGGCCTGCCACCGGTTGCCGGTTTTGTAGCACTGCTGGCTGGCGGATGGCAACAATGGGGTTGGATAGAAAAACAATTAGCCGGCATCACTATCGCTCCTGACGTAGGAGAATCCGGCACTGCCGAGGAGAGTGCATCATGAGCCAACAACCAGCTTTCCTGTGGTCGTCAGCCGGCCGCAGCCATGTCGGCATGGTCCGCGTCATCAACGAGGATGCCTGCCTGTCGCTGCCTCAATTGGGTCTTTGGGCGGTCGCCGATGGCATGGGTGGCCACGAAGCCGGCGATATCGCCAGCCAAATGATCATCGAAACCTTACAGCAGATCGAACCGCCGGATGACTGGGAGGCTTTTCTAGGTTCGGTACAGGAAGGGTTGCGCAAGGTCAACCGGCGATTACGCGAGGAATCGGCCCAGCGCTACCAGAATCGTACCATTGGCAGCACCGTCGTGGTGTTGTTGGCGCGGGAAGCGCACTGTGCTTGCTTGTGGGTCGGCGACAGCCGCATCTATCGGCTGCGCGAGGGTCAGTTACAACAGTTGACCCGTGATCACAGCCATGTGCAAGAGTTGGTCGATCAAGGCTTGATCCCGCCGGAAGAGGCGCATCGCCACCCGCTGGCCAATGTCATTACCCGCGCGGTCGGTTCGGCGGATGAATTGCTAGTCGATGAGGCCGTTTATCCGTTACAAACGGGGGATATGTTTTTGCTGTGCAGCGATGGGCTGAATAAAACGGTCAGCGACGACGAGATCACGCACCTGCTAACCCAAAGCAACCACAATTGTCAGGAAGCGGTCAAAGCCTTTATCCATCTTGCGCTGATGCGCGATGCCAACGATAACGTGACCACCGTCGTCGTCAACATCGCCGCTGCAAATCCAGATGCGGTCACCCTGGACGCTAAAACCCCAAGCGATCCGATTCCGACAGATTGGTACTTGCAATGAGCGCGTGCATCGCTCAGGCCAGCGTCAGCGCGCCCGCCGATACAGGGGTTGTGGCTGATCGGCGGCTGGCTGATAGGTTTCGGTAAACTCCTGGAACGCTTGCAAGGCATCTTCCAGGTCGCGATCTGACCGCAGCGCGAAGGCGTCGAATCCGCTACGCGCCATGAAAAAGAGCTGATCGCGCAGCACGTCCCCCACCGCGCGGATTTCACCCCGGTAGCCGTAGCGCTCTCGCAGCAGCCGAGCCTGCGAATAAGCCCGACCATCGGAAAACTTGGGAAACTCCAGCGCCACTATGGCCAAGCTGGGCAAATCCTGCACCAGATCGGCCACATTCGCCGTATTCGGTAACCGGACACCGACCGGTTCCTGGCGCTTTAACAGCGTATCCCGCTCCCGCTGCCAACGGATCAGCGAGACGATGACCGGCCCGGCAGGTAGATCGCCCTCATCGGCCGCAGGATGCCAATGATCTTCGATAATTTCCCGGTTTTTAATAACCGACGGCATAGCGCTGCTGCTCCTGTTTGGCTTCGTTGCTACCGGGCGTATAGGCCCGCAGCCGGAACGGCTCCAAGCCGATCCGGCGGAAGGTATCGATAAACCGCTCGCCATCTTCCCGCCGTTCCAGATACACCCAAAGAATCCGTTCCAGGGTATTGGCGACCTCCGTCTTGGGCACCGACGGCCCCAGGATATCGCCTAATGAGACATCGTTCTCCGAACAACCGCCTAGCGAAATCTGATACCACTCCTCGCCCTTTTTATCGACGCCCAGAATGCCGATATGGCCGACATGGTGATGACCACAAGCGTTCATGCACCCGGACATATTGAGCTGGAGGCGACCCAGATCGTACAGATAATCGAGGCGGTCGAATTTTTCGTTGATCTGCTGGGCTATTGAGATCGAGCTAGCGTTTGCCAAGCTGCAATAATCCAAGCCAGGGCAGCAGATCATATCGGCCAGCGTACCGATGACCGGCGCGGCCAGATGTTGCCTGACCAGGGCCTGCCAAAGCGGATGCAGATCGGCTTGGCACACATCGGCAAACAACAGATTTTGGTGATGAGTGGAGCGGATTTGGCCGAAACTGTAGCGGTCGGCCAGATCCGCCACTGCATCCATCTGCTCGGCAGTGATATCGCCCGGTGGGGTTCCTGGCTGCTTGAGTGCCAGATAGACGTTACGATAGCCCGGCACTTTGTGCTCAGCGACATTGTGGCGCACCCAGGTAGCGAAATCTTTGTCCTCTTTCAGCCATCGTTCAAAACTAAGATCGCGGGCAGCCTCAAGATCATACGATGGCGGCGCAAAAAAGCGCCGGACCCGCTCAACTTCGGCCGGGTCCAACACCAAACCGGTATCTCGGATCTGGCTCCATTCGGCCTCGACATCCTGGCGGAATTTTTCCGGACCGAGCGCTTTGACCAGAATCTTGATGCGCGCTTTAAACAGATTGTCGCGCCGACCGTGTTGGTTGTAGACCCGTAAGATGGCTTCCAGATAAGACAGCAAATCGCGCTGCGACAGCCATTCGCGGATGACATGGCCAATCAGCGGGGTCCGGCCTAAACCGCCACCCACCAGCACCCGAAAGCCGATTTTGCCCTGGTCGTCTCGCAATAAATTTAAACCGATATCGTGAACCTGGGCAGCCGCCCGGTCGTGAGCAGCCCCGGTCACCGCAATTTTGAACTTGCGCGGCAGGTAGGAAAATTCCGGGTGAAAGGTGGACCACTGGCGGATGATCTCGCAATAAATGCGCGGGTCTTCGATTTCATCTTTGGCCACACCAGCCAAATGGTCGGCGGTGACATTGCGAATGCAGTTGCCGCTGGTTTGAATGGCGTGCATCTGTACGCTGGCCAGTTGAGCCAGAATATCCGGTGTTTCTTCCAGCTTAGGCCAGTTGTATTGGATATTCTGGCGCGTGGTGAAATGGCCAAAGCCTTTATCATAACGGCGGGCAATATCAGCCAGAGCGCGGAGTTGTCGTGATGACAGCAAGCCATAGGGAATCGCCACCCGTAACATGGGCGCGTGGCGCTGGAGATAAAGCCCATTCATCAGCCGCAGGGGCCGAAATTCGTCATCACTCAGTTCGCCGGCTAAATAGCGCCGGACCTGACCGCGATATTGCGCCACGCGCTCATCCACCAGGGTTTGATCGTATTGGTCATACTGATACATCGGGGTAAATCCTCGCCTGGAAATTCGGTGATCGGGCTGCGGGCAAAGCGGGCTGGGGTTCGGCCAAAACGAGACCTTACCATCGGCCTATATGCAAACAAAGTATTTTTTCACCATAAATTTATGCTAATTATTTATAAAATCGCACAAATTCCAACGGGCCTCCGCACGAAGCCGACCCACTGGTACGGCTTAATCGCAGACATGAATGAAGTTTTTTGCTAACTCATCCAGCAGGGGAAACACTCGTCAAAGCGGTGGGTCGTGGCGCACGGCGCTGTGTCGGCTGGGTGGTGGGCGGTCGTGATGCTGACTCCAGCTTAGAAATTCGCCTTACTGCGCTCTTTACGCGCATACATATCGGCATCTGCCCGCTTGATTAGCTCGTCGGCCGTTTCTGCATCGCCTGGATAGCAGGCCACACCAACCGACCCGCCCAACACACTGCTAACTAAATGCTGGGCGGTCGTGATGCTGCTCATCGGCTCGCGTAACAGCCGCTCCAGAGAAGAACGCATTTGCTCTGCAATAGCCGCATTGGGAATATCGTTGGCCAGCAAAACAAATTCATCTCCGGCGTAACGTGCCACCAAATCGCCGGAACGAATCGAGCCACGCAAGCGCTTGCTGATTTCGATCAGCACTTGATCGCCCGCGTCATGTCCCAGGCGGTCGTTGACGAGTTTGAAGTTATTCAAATCCATAAAGAACACCGCAAACGGCCTATCGTCCGTTTGGCGCCGATGTTGGTGGATACGGTCGTTAATACTGCGCAGAATGCCTTCCCGATTGACCAGTTCGGTCAGCGAATCGGTTCGCAATCGCTGCTGCATCTGCCGAAAACTGTTGGCCAAATCGCCGATCTCATCGTTCCGGTGATCAGGTAACGGACTATCGAGTCGGCCTTGTCCCACTTCGCGGGCGGCGGCGGCTAATTTGTTCAAATCTCGGCTGACCCAGCTCAGGATACTCAAGCCAATCCCCACCACCAACAGCGCTGCCACCCCGCCGATGATCGCCGTTCTTCGCACATTCTCGGTGACGCCCTGCATGAAATCAGCGCGTGGCATCGCCACCACGATAACCCAATCCAATCCCACCGCGTCGCTGAGTCGGCTATAAGCCAGTTCGACTGTTTCTCCACCGGCATCAAAGTGCAGAGTTTGTGACGGCGTGATCATTGAGCCATTGAGGTCACGCCGCACGCGCTCGAAAGCCGCAAGTTGAAAGGCATCTTCGCTCTCTCTAACACTGAGGCGCTGACTGGTGCCATCGGCCAATCTTTTGATATTGCTGGTGCGGGACGAAGCGATCAGTTTGCCATCGACTTCCATAATGAACGCCAGCGAGTGTTCGCTGATTTTCAGCGTGCGCACAAAATCGTTGAGCTGACGCAGGGAAATATCCGAGGCGACAACGCCCGCCAAACTGCCTTGTACGTCGAGCACCGGCCGAACTGAGGTCGCCACCAGTTCGTTGCTACTAAAATCGATATAAATCGGGGTCCAGGCATAGCCAGGATGGGTTTCACCGACCTTGTACCAGGGCCGTTCACGCGGATCGAGCACCTTGGATTCCACGACCGGCGCAGACAGAGGACCCTGGATGCCGGTGAAGCGATAGAAGGAACGTGGCGCGGCAGAATCGATTTTAACGCGCAACTCCCCTTCCTGTAGCGAGTGTCGCCACAAGCCAAAAAATTGGCCTTCCCGCGAACCGTAGTAAACGTAATTGTTCGGGTCCAGATACAAGGACGTAGCAATCCAGAATCGAGCGCGCAACTCGTCAAAATGAGTTTCAATAGCCTCCGGCGCAACCATCCCTGGGGGAAAGGCGGCCTCAAGCACGGCCTTTGAACCGACGATATGACGATCTACCGCTTGGCTGATCCGCTCGACGGTTTCGCGCAGCAAATGATCGGCCACCGTATCCACCGCTTGGCTGCCCGCGCGGTAGGATAGCCAGCCGATCAAGGCGGCTACCCCTAGCACCAGCACCACATAGGGCACGGTTAGGGATTGACGAAACGAAAGGCGCATCATCCAACGTTACCGCACGGCAAAGCGATCACCCACAAAACAAGGGCGTAACCGGCGTCACCGGCCGCAATAGGCTGCTGCTGCTTGAGCCATGACATCCTCTTTGCCGCTGAATGGCTGCGGTGGATTGTCATTGTTTTTCATCGCATGAATTTTCTTGCCGGTGGCGAAATCCTTGGCAAAGTAAGCGATTTCCGGCATTTCGTAGGTCTTTTTTCCGCAGTCGATGACATAACGAGCGCGCAGCGACTTATGCCCGCCCTCAGTGACGTGTTCAAAATTCATCAGGCCCGTAAAGCTCACGCGCTGGGCTTGGCTTTGACCCTCGGTTTTGACCTTGCGCGGATTGACTAGCAACTGTTGACCCTGACCCGCATAGGCATCCTGCTTCCATAAAGTGTAATCGGATTTACCGCCGGAGGGCTTGCTGCCTTCGCCCAGAAACTCGACATAACCCTCGCTGACGAACAGGACCCGGTTTTCATCCTTGCCCTTGAGTGCCAGGGTCGGACCATCTTTTTGCCATTTGGCCCTGCCGGAAGCGCGGAACGTCTCCGGTTTATCCTGCTGATAGGTTTCGACCAGGTTATATTTCGTTTTACCATCAAATTCATTCAGATACAGCCAGGTGTCGATCCCTGAGCAACTGCCGCAAGGCACCGTCCCCGTGTAATAGCCGTGCCAATCCACGCTGGTGCGGGTGGAATCCTGCCCATAAGTCATCGTACTTGCGACTACGAAAACAGCCCCGATAGCCGCCACAAAGATTTTTGCAACATTCTTATTGTTCATAACTCACTCAAAATATTCGATAAACGGATTAGAAAACTTCAAGCTTGCACCATCAAATTCCGACACAGCCATTCGCGTTGCTCGGTTCGCAGTTTCCGCTCTTCAGCCCGGCCGTTGACAGTCAATTCCAGCTTCCGTACCTCCGGGTGGCCATAAACCACCGGCGTAAAGCGCACGGTTTCGCGCGGATAATCGCCGCTCTCCTCAATCTTGACCGTCGTGCGCTCCTCCCGCACTTCCGCCGTCACCTGGGCCAGGCCCCAAGTGCCCTGCTCATAGCGGCGCGTTTCCCGATCATCCAGCGTGTACTCAAACTGTGCGGGCTGGTCATGACAGAACAGATGCAGCTCGATGGCGCTTAAATGCATGAAACTGTTACGCAACGGCCCGGCGTAATACGGCAGCACCGCGCCGTCGCGGGCAAACAGCGGCAATTCATCGGCGGCGGCCGCGTAATGCAGCACCCGTCCGCCCTGTACCCAGACGCCATGATTCAAGTCGAACCACCAGCCCGCTGGCAACGCGATCCTTCGTTCCTGGTATTTCACACCACGCTGGATCGATTCCGGCCCCTGGCCCTCGCCGTGCAGAATCGGCGCAACCAGCAGCGCATCGCCAACCAAATACTGATCGCCCAAATGGGCATATTCGGGATGGTCGTAGTGATAGAGCAGCGGTCGGATCACCGGGTCGCCATCGCGCCAATGGGCAAAAAAGCACTGGTAAAGATAGGGCAGCAAGCGATAGCGCAGCCGAATCGCACCCCGAATGGCCGCCAAGGTGGCAGGGCCGAATTGCCACGGTTCCTGAAAGCGGGAATCCCGCGAGGAATGATTGCGGAAAAACGGAAACAGGCAGCAGGCTTGATGCCAGCGCACCAGCAATTCGGCGTTGGTGTCGTCCATAAACCCGCCGACATCGGGGCCGTTGAAGGCGATGCCGGACAGGCTCAGGTTCAGCGAGCACGGCAGCGCCATCCGCAGATGATCCCAATTGCTGGCGTTGTCGCCGGTCCACACCGCCGTATAACGCTGAGTTCCAGCGCACGCACTGCGGGTCAACAGAAACGGCCGACCGTCGGGATCGCGCTGTTCACAGGCCGCGCGGCTGGCCAACGCCATAAAATGCGCGTACTGATTGTGATAGCGCTCATGCGGCGCTTGACCATGTTGAAAGCACATTTCCTCGGTGCGGCTGTAGCCAGTGGCTGGATCGTTCATATCCAGCCAGACCCCATCCACCGCGCTGTCCCGTAAAAAATCCGCCAGATAAGCTGCCCACCAAGCGCGGGCGGCCGGTAGGCTAAAATCGGGAAATACCGTATCACCCGGCCATACCTTGCCGACATATTCACGGCCGCTGGCGGTCTGACAGAACACCGCCTTCTCACGGCCACTGTCGTAGACGGGATAGCCCGGTTCGCGTTTGACGCCAGGATCGACAATGGTAACGGCGTGGATGCCAGCGTCTTTCAGTTCGCGGTTCAACCCCGCTGGGTCGGGGAAATCCAGCCGATCCCAGCTAAACAGCCGGTACTCGTCCATGTAGTCGATGTCGTACCACAAGGCGCTGACTGGCACATCGGCGGCGGCGAACTGTTCGGCCAGCGCCCGAAATTCCCGCTCATGCCGATAGCCCCAGCGGCACTGGTGATAACCCAGCGCCCACAGTGGCGGCAGGGGCGCACGGCCAGTTAGCGCGGCATAGCGGCGCGTCACCTCGCGCAAGGTCGGCCCGGCCAACAGATAGAGGTCAGTCACGCCGCCGAAGGCTTGATACCAAAACTCCCCCGGCCGGGTCTTGCCCACATCCATCACCACGCGGTGGGGATTATCGAAGAACACGCCTAAAAAGCGCTCGCCGACTTTGAGAATCGCCAATGGAATGGCGACATAGGTGGGATCATAATCGTCGCGGGCGTAGGTGTGCCGAAACACCGCCACTACATCCACGTTCAAAAAATCAGCCGTCTGGCCGAGTTTGTTGAGCGGCCCGGCCCGTTCCCCCAGGCCGTAACAACCGTTGACGCCGGTCAGGGCAAAATTCAGCAACAGCGCCTCACCGCAACAGCCGATCCCATCGGCGACGGTTTCCAGCATGACCTCGGTCATTGCTACCCGCAGCCGGGTGGGCTGAAGTTCGATCTGGCCGATAGCGGTTACAAACCGCGCCGTGTCGGCCTCTAGCCTGGGCGTCGCAACCGCACCGCGCCGATAAGCGGGCCGTACTGCGTCTGAATACTGGGTCGAATCGGCCACCTGCCCATTTTCAAAGCGCAGGCGGCAACAGCCATCCATGACGGTTTCGCAACCGACCCGCAACGCCATGCCGGGGCCGCTTAGCTTTACGGCCTCGCCATCAAGGTGGAATCGCTCGGCACGATCAAAATTGAGGGGATGAATTTTCTGGCCAAAAAACATAGCGTGGCCCTGAGCTTAGCAACCCGAAACGCTTTGCGAGAAAGCGCAATTTTTATCTAAGGCTGGCCAAGGGGTTTGGCGGTCTTGCTCTTGACCTCCGCCAGCATCTCCGCCAGTTGAGTCGGCGAAACATAGCCGGGGATCATATCGCCGGATTCTAAAATAATGCTCGGCGTCCCCCGTACCCCCAATTTCTGCCCAAGCTCATACTCTCGCTTCACTGGATTATCACAGCTTTTAAGTTCGATATTCTCGCCACGCTTGGCTTTGGTCATTGCCGCGCGCCGATCATCGGCGCACCAGACCGCCACCGCCTTCTTGTATGACTCCGAATCGATGCCCTCGCGGGGGAACCAGAGGTAACGCACCTTGATCCCCTCTTTGTTGTAAGCCTCCATCTGGGTGTGTAGCTTGCGGCAGTAACCGCAATCGATGTCGGTAAACACCGTCACGGTATGCTTAACCGGGCCTTCGGGGCTAAAAATCACCATATTTTGCTCACCCAGGGCATCAATCGCCTTGCCGCGTAACTGGCCACGCCGGTTCTCCGTGAGATTATCGAGCGAGGTTAGATTGACGATTTCGCCTTGGACTGCGAACTGGCCATCCTCACTGAGATAAATCACTTGCCCGCCCAGCACGACTTCATAGAGTCCCGGAATGGCGCTCGGCGTGATACTGTCAGGCTTCTCACCCTTTAGAACAGTTTGTAAATGGGTGGTATCGGGTCGCTTGGCGGTCGCCGCCGGTGCGGGATCGGCGGGCGGCGTTTGCGGTGTCGGATCGGCGGCCAAGGCACCGACAGCATAGAGAACAGCGACGAACAGCAAGGTCTTACGCATCTTTCAATACCTTATAGATAGCGACAATAATGAATTGAGAGGGCCGACACCCGTCTGGGTTCCAGAAGGATCGGCTGAAATTTACAAAACTGGATTAGACCCATCCGGCAAAATTGACCCCCATGCTACAGCGCCAAGATTTTTATTTCGACCTACCGTCTGAATTGATTGCCCAACAGCCCCCCGCACAGCGCGGTGATAGCCGGTTATTGGCCCTGGATGGTGCGACCGGCCAGGTCGCTGACCAGCGCTTCAGCGATCTGCTGGAATTGTTACGGCCAGATGATTTGCTGGTCTTTAATGACACTCGCGTTATCCCGGCCCGCTTGTCTGGCCGCAAAGCCAGCGGTGGCCGGGTTGAACTGCTGGTTGAGCGCGTTTTGGACGAGCAGCGGGCTTTAGTACAGATTCGGGCAAATCGAGCACCCAAGCCAGGTAGCCTGTTGGTATTTGATGCGGGTGGCACCGCTATCGTCGTTGACCGGCAGCAGGATCTGTTTGAAATCCGCGTCGATATCGATCAGCCCCTACCGACCTGGCTGGAGCAACACGGTCGGCTCCCCCTGCCGCCCTATATTACCCGCGAACCGACCGCCCATGACGCCGAACGCTATCAAACCGTTTATGCCCGGCAACCGGGCGCCGTGGCAGCACCCACCGCCGGGCTGCATTTCGACCAAGCCCTGCTCACTCGGATCAGTGAGATGGGCGTCGCCAGCACGTTTATCACCTTGCATGTCGGCGCCGGCACTTTCCAACCGATCCGCATGGAACAGATTACCGAGCACGTCATGCACGCCGAACGCTTCGCAATTACGCCGGAGACGTGCGAGCAGATCCGCGCTACCCAGGAACGTGGCGGACGGGTGATTGCGGTCGGCACCACCACGCTCAGGGCGTTAGAAACAGCCAGTGACGAGCAAGGTGTCCCCCAACCTGGGCCGGATGAAACACGCATTTTCATCTATCCCGGCTATCGCTTCCGCTGCGTCGATGCGCTGATCACCAACTTTCATCTGCCCGAATCCACGCTATTGATGCTGGTGGCGGCTTTTGCCGGACGGGCCGCGATCCTGGAGGCTTACCGCCATGCGGTGGCCGCAGGTTATCGTTTTTTTAGCTACGGTGATGCCATGTTTATCACTCGCGCGCCGCACAACTAAACCAATCCCCAAGACACAATTACCCAGTCGTCGCCGACACGGTTGCAATTGCCGCTGGCTAGCCCCTACAGTTGTCGGCATCGTTGGTTGTCATGCACTACCCTGCTGGAGCTTGCTATGAAACGCATTTTCCTCTTTGTCGCCACTAACCTGGCGGTTGTCGTACTCTTGGGAATTATCGCCCGGCTGCTGGGCGTGGACCGCTTTCTAAACGAATCGGGGCTTAATCTCACCAGCTTGCTGGTTTTTGCCACGATTTTCGGCATGGGCGGTTCGCTCATTTCCCTGCTGATGTCCAAGTCCATCGCCAAAATGTCGGTCGGCGCTCAGGTGATTGCACAACCCACCAGCCAAACCGAGCGCTGGCTGGTCGATACCGTCCAGCGCCAAGCGCAGGCTGCTGGCATCGGAATGCCGGAGGTCGCCATTTACGATTCACCTGAACCGAATGCGTTCGCCACCGGCGCCAACCGCAATGCCGCACTGGTGGCCGTGAGCACTGGCCTGTTGCAACAGATGTCGGCCGAGGAAGCGGAAGCGGTGCTGGGCCATGAGGTGAGCCATGTTGCCAACGGCGACATGGTGACGTTGGCTTTATTGCAAGGGATACTCAACACCTTCGTTATCGCCCTGTCACGGGTAGTTGGCTCTGTGGTAGATCAGGCGCTATCGCGTGGCCAAGATCATCGAGGCTCCGGCATGGGCTATTACCTGACCAGCATGGTGCTGGAACTGCTGTTTGGGTTCATCGCTTCACTGATCGTGATGTGGTTTAGCCGCTACCGGGAATTTCACGCCGACGCGGGTGGGGCCAAATTGGCTGGGCGTAGCAAGATGATCGCGGCGCTGGAGCGGTTGCGGCAATTGCACGAACCGTCACAGTTACCTTCGCAGATGGCCGCATTCGGCATCAACGGTGGACTGGGGGATGGATTGCGCAGGTTGTTGATGACGCATCCACCGTTAGAAGAACGTATCGAGGCGCTGCGTCGGCAAGGTTAACCTGATAGCCACCAGGGGAACCGGCAGCCGGCCCACTAAGGCACCCGGTTCCCCGCAAGAGACGAGGATGTCAGCTTGCGTATTGCTTGAAATCGAAATCCAGCTCTGCTCCGGCTTCTGCGACCATATTGCCTTGCACCAGGGTCACGCCGAATTGCCAGATGCTCGCCATCTGTGGTGCTGTAGACACCCCGGCCGCGACCACCCGGACATTCAACTCCTGGGCTTGTCCGGCCAACGTCGCCATAGAGCGGCGGCTTTGCTCATCTCTGGCTTTGGCCAGCTTCTCAATCAAGCTCCCATCGAGCTTGATGAAATCGGGCAGCATTTCCTTTAGCAGGCGCTCGGAATTCTGCTTACCGCCGAAATGCGACAACGCAATCCCACACCCCAGTTCTCGTAAGCGGGTGCGCAGCGCCTTCGCCTCCTCGAAATACTCCTCGGCGTTGTCTTCCTTGATCTCCAGCACCAAGTGATGTCCCGACAATCGGCTTTCTTTGACCCGTTTACTAAGCCAATCAAAAAATTCTTTATCTAGTATAGAGTTATACGAAATCCTCAAGAATAGGATCGGTGGCTTGGTACCGGCTTGCTGGGTTTCCATCAGTACCGATAGTCCTCGGATGATGGTCCATTTATCCAGAGCACCCATGGCGCCATAACGCGCCGCGACCGCACCCACCTTGTCCATGGGTTGCAGGTTACCGCCCTCTTCGTCGGTGATCTGCAAATAAGCTTTGTAACGCGCTTCTTCGGCAGTTTCGAAGCTGACAATCGGCTGATAAAGCAGGCTCAAATGGCCCTTCTTAGTCAACGCTTCCCGGATCATGCGGATGATGGCCTCATCCTGAGGGCTAACTGAGCCTTTCTTATCGGACGGGGGCGGTACGTAAATCTCGACCTGATTACCACCTTTCTGGCGAGCCGCCTCGCAAGCACGATCCGCGTGCGAGAGGATTTGTATCGTGGTCTCCTCCCCAGATCTGGCCTTGTAGATACCGATGGAACAGGTGGTGCTGAACATTTTGCCGAGGATCTGGAACGTGTGCGCGGCGACGGTTGCACAGATGCGCTCAGCCAGATCTTTTGGATCGGCGGGAGATTTCGCGGGCATATAAATCGTGAACACCCCGCTGGCGAAATGCGCAGCGATATCTTCAGAAGACAGTAAGCCTTTGATCAAGTTGGCAGCTTCACGCGCAAATTGCTCGACCGCCTCAAATCCCATGTTGTAGCGGACAGTGGCATAATCAGCCAGCAAGACATACAGGAGGCTGCCATCGTGGCCAATTTCCAGGGTTTCTAGGAAAAACCGACGGCTGTAGAGTCCGGTCACCTCATCGTACTTGAGCAAATCTTCCAGTTGCTGGTTGTGAGCTTGCTTGTCCGGCGTCGCATCTCGCACGATGATCTGGGTGCAAGGCTCATCGTTCATCCGAGTCGGCGCACACTCCAAAAAAATCGGAAACATCGTCCCATTGCTGCGCACCCCAAGTAGTTCGACCGGCTCAATCGCCTTGCCGGAGCGGATACTGCGACGCAGGACACTTTTTAGCGCATCCCGATAAGTCGGCGGCACCATGTGCAGCAATTGGATATTGGCCAGATCTTCCTTACCCTCATAGCCGAATAACCGCAGATAAGCCGGGTTGGCGTAGGCGTGCAGACCTTCGTGAATATAGGCGATGGCCTCTTGGGTATTTTCCAGCAACGCCTTGGTGCGGTTTTCGCTTTCCTTAAAACGGGTTTCAAAGGATTCGCCGATCCGCCGCAGCCGGGCCTGCTCCAGTTCCTTGCGGATCACCGCCAGCAAGTGATCAGCGTCAGCCAATGGCGCAACATTATCGGCGCCTTCGAATAAAAGATGAGCGGGTTTGTGTTGCTGTTGCGCGCTCTCATCAACCAGCGCAATCAGTGGAATCGCCTGCCCCGATTCCGCCACCATGAGCCGGATTTCGGCCACCGTTGGCAACCCTTCGGCCACCCGCAGCAGAACCAGGTCCAACGGCTGATAATCAATGGCATTGCGGGCTGCTTCGCCCGCATCGGCTTCGGTAAGTTCGACCTGGTAGTCATTCCCGCGCAGGGTTTTGACAATATGCTCGATATCCGCTTTGGCGCGATCCACGACCAGCAGATTAATGACAGAAGGTTCAGACACGCGTTGCAACCTCTACTGATGGCCAGCATCCCGGCCGAAAGCCATGATTCGTGCTACTCCCACACCGGTGTCTTGGCCAGTTGACCCGGTTGTTCCCGCACCAAGCGGGGCAGCAAATAGCCCGGTAACCGTTCGCGCAATGCTTTCATGATAACGGATGCCTCGGTTTCGTTCACCTCATAATGGGCCGCACCGCGCACCCGGTCGAGCAGATGCAAGTAATAGGGCAGCACGCCGGCGGTGAATAGGGCTTCGCTCAGCTCAGCCAACCGCTCGACCTCATCGTTGACGCCTCGCAACAGCACCGACTGATTCAATAGTGTAACACCAATTGCCCGAAATCGCTGTAAAGCAGTGCGGACAGCAGCATCAATTTCTCGGGGGTGGTTGGCGTGGACCACCAAGATGGGCTGCAACCGCGTCGAAGCCAGCAGCGCCAACAAACCCTCATCGACCCGCTCCGGTAAGACAATCGGCAGGCGACTGTGAATGCGCAAACGCACCAGATGAGGAATTCGCTGCAAACCTGCCAACAGCGTACCCAAGCGCTGATTTGACAGCGACAAAGGATCACCGCCGCTCAAAATCACTTCTCGGATGCTGGTGTCGCCGGCCAGATAGTCCAGCGCTGATCGCCAATCTCTTAGGTCGCTCTGTGCCTCGGCGTAGGGAAATTCCCGGCGGAAACAATACCGGCAATGGACTGCGCAAGCCCCCGTGACGATCAGTAACGCCCGACCCTGGTATTTGTGCAGGACCCCCGGCACGGCTTGCGCGGCTTGATCGCCAACCGGATCGGTGACAAAACCCGGTACAGGGATCAATTCCGCTGCGAGCGGCCAGACCTGCCGCAGCAGAGGATCATCAGGATCACCCTTGCGCATCTTGGCCACGAAGCCGCGCGGCACTCGCAAAGGGAACTGCGTCGGCCAAACTATCGGCAACAGGGCCGAATCAAGCGCCAATTCTTGCAGCAATTCGGCCGGATCGCGGATCGCCTGGGCGAGTTCTCGTTGCCAGCACGGCACCTGCCTTCGACGCGCGTTTACCGGTATCATACGTTGTTTTCACTCAACCCTTTCATTAAGGCGGACTGCCGCATGGCGATGTATAGTACCAACGAATTCAAAAGCGGGCTGAAGATCATGTTGGATGGTGATCCCTACACCATCGTCGAAAACGAATTCGTCAAGCCCGGCAAGGGCCAGGCGTTCAACCGCGTCAAGGTGCGCAACCTGAAAACCGGCCGGACGATTGAGCGCACCTTTAAGTCGGGCGATACCGCCGAAGGCGCCGACGTGGCGGATGTCGAGCTGCAATACCTTTACAACGACGGCGAGTATTGGCATTTCATGGATCAGCAAAGCTATGAACAGCTCACCGCCGATGCCGCCGCCGTCGGCGATGCCGCCAAATGGCTCAAGGAAGAAGCGATCTGCCAGGTGACTCTCTGGAACGGCATACCGTTGAGTGTCGCTGCTCCCAATTTCGTCATCATGACCATCGTGGAAACCGATCCGGGCCTGCGCGGTGATACGTCGGGCGGCGGTGGCAAACCGGCCACTCTGGAGACCGGCGCCGTCGTTCGAGTGCCGCTGTTTGTGCAAAGTGGCGAAATCATCAAGGTAGACACCCGTACCGGGGAGTATGTTTCCCGCGTTAAAGAATAGCGCGCTGGGCCACGAACGCGATCCGTGGCTGCAAACCTCTGGCGACCCCAGGCCGAATTAAGCACCCTACGCTTGCGGGCCGAACTATTAGCGAAGATTCGGGCTTTTTTCGCGGCGCGCGGGGTTTTGGAAGTTGAGACGCCCATCTTGTCGGCGGCAGCGATCCCCGATCCTCATTTGGCCAGCTTCAGCACGCGCTATTCCGGGCCGGGGCCTCTGGATGGCCAGACGCTGTATCTGCGCACATCGCCGGAGTTTTCGATGAAGCGGCTGCTGGCGGCTGGCAGCGGCTGCATTTATCAGATCGCCCCCGTCTTTCGGCTCGGCGAGGCCGGGCGCCGCCATAATCCTGAATTTACCCTGCTGGAATGGTATCGGCTGGGATTCGACCACCACCGACTGATGGCGGAGGTGGCGGAACTGGTCATTCAGTTGCTGGCTGACCGCTTGCCCTTGGCCACGGAAGTTGAGTGCTCTAGCTACCGCACGCTATTCCACCGCTATTTGCAGATCGACCCGCATCGCGCTAGCGTGGCCGAGCTGACCGCTTGTGCTACTGCGCATGGGGTTTCCATTCCCCCTGGGATGCCAGTCGATGATCCTGATCCTTGGTTGGATTTGTTGCTGACGCATTGCATCGAGCCACAGCTCGGCCAAGGACACTTGACGTTCGTGTACGACTACCCGGCCTCACAGGCAGCGCTGGCGCGGTTACGACCGGATGATCCGCCAGTTGGTGAGCGCTTCGAGTTGTACCTGAACGGAATTGAGCTGGCCAACGGTTTTCACGAGCTGGGTGAGGCTGCCGAACAGCGCAGCCGATTCGAGCGGGAAAATGCTGAGCGCCAGGCTTTGGGTCTGCCAGTCATGCCGCTTGACGAAAACTTGTTAGCGGCATTGGCCTCCGGCCTGCCGGATTGCGCCGGTGTAGCCCTTGGCTTCGACCGCCTGGTCATGCTGGCGGCAGGAACCGACTCACTGGCTACGGTGCTGGCCTTTCCGTTGGATCGCGCCTGAAGCGGGCGGTCAAATCGGTACGGCCAACGACCCGATCTGTTGCCCCATACGCACCGTCGCCTCCGCAGTCATCGTTGATTCCCAGCGCACCACGTCTTTAGCAAACAGCAAGATCACGGTTGAACCCATATTAAAGCGACCCAGCTCAGCGCCCTGCTCCAGCCGCACCGCGTCCTGGCCATCCGATGGATAGCTCCACGCTCGGATCGTCGTGCCCAGCGGCGGCGTGATGGCGCCAGCCCAAACCGTTTCCATAGACGCAACATTGATCGCCCCCACCAACACGACCGCCATCGGGCCGGCTGGCGTCTCGAACAAGGTCACCACTCGTTCGTTGCGGGCGAACAGGTTGGGTACGGTGCGCGCAGTCAGGGGCGAGACGCTGAACAGCTTGCCCGGCACATGAATCATGGTTCGCAATTGACCGGTCAGCGGCATGTGGATGCGGTGGTAATCGCGCGGCGATAAATAGAGGGTGACGAAAGACCCATCCCGAAATGGCCGTGCCCGCTCGGCATCACCGCCCAGCAGCGCCGTCAGGGAAAACGTTTGCCCCTTGGCCTGCAACAAGGCCTCGCTTGCGGCTAGGCCGATCTGGCTGACTGCACCATCCACCGGACAGCACACCACCCCGGCACCGGCTGCAATCGGTCGCGCACCCGGCTTAAGCGCGCGGGTGAAAAATGCATTGAAATCCGCATAAGCCTGCGGATCAGGCTGGAGTGCTTCGGCCAAATTGACCTGAAAACCCCGAATAAAAACCCGGATCAGCCAATTCTTAAACCAAGGCAGCCGGACGCGAGTCAAGCGATACGTTAAGCGCGTTAGTAACCGCTGGGGCCATAGGTATTGCGGTAGATTGCGCAGATAGTCGCCCAAGGTAACAGCAGGTTGATCGGTAACATCAGGCATCACAGTGAAATCCGGTCATGTTTCAATCCACGCCCGTGACCGGGCGCAACAGCATAAGGGGGAGATTTCAAACCAGAGTTTAGTTTGATGAAAATACGGCTGAGGCTTGGCCGACTTTTAAGGCGCAGCCTGGCGAATCTTGATGAAATCGGCCGCCATTTGTTCTGGGTTCTGCGGCGGGGTGAAAATGGCGCGGGGACGGCCGGTCGGATCAATCAAGGTGATCGTCGAGGTGTGATCGACCGTATAGTTGCTGGTTTTTTCTGGATTTGACCCGCGCTGATAAAACACCCGCAAAGGCTTGGCCAAGCGCTCCAGTTCGCCATCCGGGCCGGTCACGCCCTGGAACTTGGGATTAAAAAAGCGCACGTATTCGCTAAGTCGCTCTGGAGTATCGCGTTGGGGGTCCACCGAGATAAAGAGGTAAGCCGTCTCTTGATCAGCGCCCTGCGCGGCCAGAACCTTTTGCAAGCGATCCATCTCGGCCAGCGTCAGCGGGCAGACATCTGGACAAAAGCTGTAACCAAAATACAGAAAGCTCCATTGACCGCGCAAATCAGCGCCGGTAAACGGTTGACCACTGTGATGGGTCAAACGGAACTGATCAAGCGGCTGAAAATCCCGTAGATAAATACCGCTGATCTCCGGTGCCGGTGCGGTGCGCTCGCCGAACAGCCATACCCCCAGCCCCCAGCCCCCAGCCAACGCTAAAACGCCGACCAAGACTAAACCAATCATCGTTGCCCGCTGGGTCATATTCCTCCGCCTTAATAACGCAATGACAGACGACCGGCCTTTTAAGCCAACCGGCCAGGATTGTTTAGCGAGCATACCCGCTCCGCCGACGAAACGGTAGAATCCCACTCAAACACCCTCAGCCCCGCAGCAGGCGGGATCAACGGACATTAAACCCAGTCTAACCGCTTCAGCTATCGCCATTCCCAACCGAGGCTTCGATGACCGATCACGACGACGCCCTATCCGACCTGCACACCCTCCGCGACTTGATCCGCTGGGGTGCCAGCCGCATGAACGAGGCCGGTCTGCATTTCGGTCACGGCACCGACAACGCCCTCGACGAAGCGGCGGCTCTGGTCTTACACACGCTGCATCTGCCGCCGGACTTGCATGTCGAGTATTTTCAAGCGAACGTGACGCTAGCCGAAAAACGGGCGGCGATTGATCTGCTGATGCGACGGGTTGCCGAGCGCAAACCCGCCGCCTACCTAACCCAGCAAGCCTGGTTCATGGGGCTGCCTTTCTATGTGGACGAACGGGTTCTGGTGCCGCGTTCGCCCTTAGCCGAACTGATCGAGCGACATTTTGCCCCCTGGCTCAATGATGCGCGCAAGGTGGAACGCATTCTGGATCTCGGTACTGGCAGCGGTTGCATTGGCATCGCGTGCGCTTACGCCTTTCCCGATACCGAAGTGGATTTGGTCGATATCTCCGCCGAGGCGCTGGAGGTTGCGCGGCGCAATATCAGCGAGCACGGTTTGGAGGATCAAGTCATCGCCATCCGCTCCGATCTGTTCACGGCGCTACAAGGTCGCAGCTATGAGTTGATCATCAGCAATCCACCGTATGTGGGGACAGAGGAACTTGACAGCCTGCCTTCTGAGTATCAACACGAACCTCGACTGGGGCTAGCGGCCGGTCGGGAAGGGCTGGATGTGGTTGAGGCAATCCTCCATCAAGCCACCAACCACCTTAGCGACGACGGCTTGCTGATCGTGGAGGTCGGCAATGCCCAATACGCCCTGTGTGAAGCATTCCCTGACATCCCTTTCACCTGGCTGGAATTCGAACGGGGGGGACAGGGCGTTTTTCTTCTAAACGCCTCGCAACTGCGCGACTACTGGGCGACGAACCCGCCAGACCCTTTGGTAGGCCGCTGAGATGGAGCAACGCTGTATGAATGCTGACCTGGTTTTCGATTCGGCTTTGATCGGCAAATACGACAAGGCCGGTCCCCGCTATACCTCTTATCCGACCGCTGTCCAATTCCACGAGGGGTTTACTGACAGCGAGTATCGGGACATGGCGCTGGCCGGTAACGCGACTGGCAAACCACTCTCCCTGTATCTGCATATCCCGTTTTGCGACACGGTGTGTTTCTATTGCGCCTGTAACAAGATCATCACCAAGAACCGTCGCCACGCCGGTCCTTATCTTGATCATCTGCACCGGGAAATTGCCCTGCAAGGCGCACTGTTTGCGCAAGCCCGGCCCGTGACGCAATTGCATTGGGGTGGCGGTACACCGACGTTCATCAGCCCCAGCGAAATGCGCGACTTGATGCGGGTTACTGGCGAACATTTTCATTTGCTTGACGATGACAGCGGCGAGTACTCCATTGAGGTCGATCCACGCGAAACCGACGAGCACACCATCGCGCTGCTGCGGGAATTGGGCTTTAATCGTTTGAGTTTGGGGGTACAGGATTTTGAGCCGATAGTGCAAAAAGCCGTTAACCGGCTCCAGTCGCGGGAGATTACGCTCAACGTGATGGACGCCGCGCGGCGCGAGGGCTTTAAATCGATCAGCGTCGATTTAATCTACGGCTTACCGCTGCAAAGCGTCGCCAGTTTTGGCCGCACCACCGACGACATCATCGCGCAAAACCCGGATCGGGTTTCAGTTTTCAATTACGCACACCTGCCGGACCTGTTCAAAACCCAGCGCCAGATTGATTCGGATGCCCTACCCCCGCCAGCGGTCAAATTGGATATTCTCAAGATGACCATTGAGCGGTTGACCGCTGCCGGTTATGTCTACATCGGCATGGATCATTTCGCCAAGCCCGATGATGAGCTGACGCTGGCACAGCGCGCCGGCACCTTATACCGCAACTTTCAAGGCTACAGCACCCACGCCGACTGCGACCTGATCGGCTTGGGTACGACCTCTATCGGCATGGTGGGGGACAGCTATAGCCAAAATTTGAAAGGACTGGAAGCGTATTATGAGCGGATTGATCAGGATCGATTAGCGGTCTTTCGCGGCGTGCGGCTGGATGCCGATGACCGACTGCGGCGAGCCATCATCACCGAGCTGATTTGTCACTTCGCCCTGAATTTCGCCACTATTGAATCGAAGCACGATATCGGCTTTAGCGATTATTTCGTTGTGGAGCTGGCGGAATTGGCCGATATGGCGAGCGATGGCTTGTTGGCGCTCGATAGCACCGGAATTCGTGTATTGCCAGCCGGTCGCTTGCTGATCCGCAATATCTGCATGGTGTTCGACCGATACTTGCGAGAACAGGTCAACCGACGGTTTTCCCGGGTTATTTAATCGATTCGGCAACTTGGCGCACTGTTTACCACTCTAAGCGCTGCACCACCATCCTGACCGAGCAGACGCCACACTATGCGCCTTTATCTGATCCTCTTTGTGCTCGGCTGCGGCATTGCGACCGGGCTGACGTATTCGTTGATGAACGGGCGCCTAAGCAATGCCTACGCTATGGTTTCGACGCTGGAAAAAGAGGTCTCGCGCAAAGAATCAGAGCTGTTGGGATACACCAAGTACACCAGCTATCTGACCATCGGCAAGCAATCGCTCGCAGAACAGATGAAGCTGTTGAGCGCGACCATGGTGCGCGAGGAAAGCGTCACCCAGGTTATCGAAAAATCGCTGCTGGGACTGCCATCAAATGGCACGGTCGCCATCTGGTATTCGGTCGAATATTCGTTCGGCTTTGACCTGCAACCCGACAGCTACGATGTACAGCCCACCGATTCGGGAATCGAGATCCGCGTCAAAAAACCGGCCCTAGTGGCAACGCCCGCAGTCACCAACCTGCGCTACAAGATCCTTGCGGGCGGCTTGTTCACCGACGAACAAAGTGCGGTGCTGCGTTTGTACGAAGAAGCCTCGCAAACCGCCAAGCAGCAAGGCGAGGCGCTAGCCTCCGATCCGGCTGTGGTCGCGCTCTGCGAAAAGCGCTTAGCTGCCTTCCTGCACGATTTTCTCGCCAAGCAACCGGGCGTTAAAATCGTGCCGCAAATCACGGTAACCTACCAATAGAGAAACCGGTCGAAGACAAGTGAAACACCTCTACCTAACAGCGGCTTAAACCGTGGCTTACTTTGAGGACTTTTCGGAACTGATCGCACCTGATCGGCGTAGCGCAGCTCGTAGTCTCTATGATGTGCTTGCGACGGTTGAAGGTATGGTTGATCCTGACCTGTTTCTAGCACGCCTGCGCGCTCAGGGGCTGTTGGATGATGCGGCAGCGCGCCGCTATCGCTCTGATGAAACAATCGAACTTACTGTTGCTCGTCCGAATAAAAAATCTTCTTCAGACACAACCGTTGTACTGCAACAAAGCGCCGGAAGCACTGTACAGGTTGCTGCCCCCCCCTCAAGTTCCGACTCTCGCCAGCAGATCCAGGGCCTTGGTCTGGCTACCGCTACGCTTGATCGCGCAGCGTCCCAGTATAGCCTCTTAGGCCGACTCAATGCTGGCGCCATGGGCCAAATCCATCTGGCAAAGGACCGTGACCTGCGCCGCAAGGTAGCCTACAAACAACTACTAACAGGTTTAGAAACCAGACCAGGCCTAGTGCAGCGGTTTTTGTTGGAAGCCCAGGTCATGGCGCAACTCGATCATCCGAATGTAGTCCCGGTTTATGCCTTGGAGCAGATCGCAGAAGGACGTTTTGCCTATGCTATGAAACTGGTGAGGGGGCAGACTCTGGCCAGTCTTCTCCGGGAAGCACACCGTTGCATTCAGGAACGGCGAATTCTGCCAACGGATCTGAGCCGTGTAACTTTGCTTGATCATTTCCTTAAGGTCTGCGACGCGATGTCCTATGCCCATGCGAGGGGTGTGCTGCATCGTGACCTCAAGCCCTCCAACATCATGATCGGCCAGTTTCGCGAAGTTTACGTCATGGACTGGGGACTAGCTCGGGTTATTCATGCGCCGGATTTGATGCTAGAACCTGACTCGAGGGAATCAATATCGTTGAGAAGCAACGATCCGACCGCTACCCAGACCCGTCTTGGCGATATCATGGGCACTCCCAGCTATATGTCGCCAGAACAAGCTAGCGGTGATCACGCAAACCTTGACGCTCGAAGTGATCTTTATGCGTTGGGCCTCATTCTTTTTGAGCTGATCAGCCTGCAACGGGCCTTGCACGCACCATCACTTGAAACAGCGCTTAAAATGGCGCAACGCGGCGACAAACAGCCTTTAAAAGACCCCTCAGCCGCGTTGAAAATACCTCGCGAACTGCGTGCGATCATCGCCAAAGCCACCGAAACCCGGCGTCAGGCGCGGTATCAGGCCGTCACTGAACTGGCTGATGACCTGCGTCGCTTTCTTCGAGACGAGCCGGTTACGGCGTTACCGGATACCTGGTCCCAGCGAATACTGCGCTGGATTGGGCGGCACCGACAGACTACCTTGCAACTGCTGATGGCGGTGCTCCTGGTGGCCCTGAGTGCGATTGGCTGGGATTTTTATCAACGCTTCCGCTCGCTTGCTGAAATCCAGGCACACAAGGAGCGGCTGAGTGTTTATCTGACCAGTGTAGCCAAAAGCAGCCACACCATTGATCGCCATTTTCTGTTTTTTGAGGAACTTCTGGAGGGGCTGTCCAGCGCCGTGATGCAGGCGCGATTGAATGGTGCGGCCTCCAAAGAATCGGTCCATCTGCTCAAGGATTATCGGGCACGGGGCCTGCCCCCGTCTGATCTGGCCGCCGCCAGTCGCTATGGCGGTAGGCCGATCAGCACGGAATACCCCGTTTTCATCATGGCCCCCGGTGTATCTGCGGCCAGTCCGGGGTTACGGGACACCATGCAGCGCCTTGCCCCTGTGCGTCGCTATTTTCAGCGGATGTTTCTGCTCAGTCGCAGGTTTCATAACCCGCTGCTGGCTACCCAATCACCAACGACTGATCTTCACCAGATCATCGGTGAACAGCGCGGGCCGCTCGTATGGGCTTATTTTGCATTGCGCGAGGGCCTGCTAGTGATGTATCCCGGTCAGGCCAGTCCTGATCTGCCCGCCGATTACGATCCCCTCCAGCATCCCTGGTATCAGGATGTGGCCGGGAAGAGCGGCAAATTCTGGGGCAGGCCCTATCGGGATCGGCTGGGGCAGGGTGTATTACTTTCTTGCAGCATGCCTTTACTGGATGGGGCGGGGCAACTGCTGGGCGTGGCGGGCATCGACGTCTCCCTCGACTATGTCATTGAGCAATTCATGAGCATCCCAGGCCAGCGGGTGCGAGAAAGCTTTCTGCTGGATCGGGAAGGCCGTATCGTGGTTCGCTCCAGCGACCGGCATGACGATCCTAACTTAATCGAAGCGCGCAGCATCGAAAAACCGGTGCTTTATCCGTATTCTGACATCGTTGCTGATCTGCAAGCAGGGAAATCCAGCTACCGCGAAATTGACCAGGATGGCCAGAAAGTGTGGATCGTCTATAACGACATCAAGGCGCTGGACTGGACTTATGTTGTTGAGTTTGTTCAGGAAAGATAAGTGAGTGACCTTTCCCTCACAGGGCGGTAGATACGGATCACAGGCTTTCAACGGATTCGCTGCAAAGCCCGGATGCCCTGCCCCAACCCCTCCAGGGTCAGCGGATACATCCGCTCACCCATCAGCTCCCGCACCATCTGGATGGACGGCACGTAGCTCCAGCGCTTTTGTGATTGTGGGTTCAACCAAATGGCCCGTGGCCAGGTCCGCAACAGCCGATCCAGCCAGACCTCGCCCGCTTCCGGGTTGAAGTGCTCAACACTACCGCCGGGGTAGGTGATCTCGTAGGGACTCATGGTGGCATCACCCACCAGGATCAGCTTGTAGTCGTGACCGAAGGTATTCAGCACGGTCAAGGTCTCAGTCTTTTCGGTATAGCGCCGCCGGTTATCCTTCCATAAGCCTTCATATACCATGTTATGGAAGTAAAAATATTCCAGGTGCTTAAATTCGCTCCGAGCCGCCGAAAATAACTCCTCGCACGCGCGGATATGATCATCCATCGAGCCGCCGATATCCAAAAACAGCAATACCTTCACCGCATTATGGCGCTCCGGCACCATTTTCAGCTCCAGATAACCAGCATTACGCGCCGTGGAGCGGATGGTATCGTCCAAATCCAACTCCTCAGCCGCTCCCTCACGGGCAAAGCGACGCAAACGGCGCAGCGCCACCTTGATATTGCGGGTGCCGAGTTCGACCGTATCATCCAGATTGCGAAATTCGCGTCGATCCCACACCTTGACCGCGCGCCGCTCGCGGGACTCATGCTGACCGATGCGGATGCCTTCCGGGTTATAGCCGTAAGTGCCAAAGGGCGAGCGACCGGCGGTACCGATCCATTTATTACCACCCTCATGGCGGCCTTCCTGCTCCGCCATCCGCTTGGCGAAGGTTTCCATCAGCTTTTCCCAACCACCCAGCGATTCGATCAGTGCCTTATCCTCATCGGTTAGAGTGAGTTCCGCCAGTTTATGCAACCACTCCAGCGGCACCTTGGCACCGATCACCTGATCAAACAAGGTTTCCAACCCTTTGAAATGACTACCGAACACTTGATCGAAGCGATCATAATGCCGCTCATCCTTTACGAGCGCCGCCCGTGCCAGATAGTAAAATTCCTCGACATTGTGAGCGGTTACGCGCTGGCTCAACGCCTCCAACAAGGTCAGAAACTCGGTCAGGGTGACCGGGATACCGGCCTGACGGAGTTTTAGAAAGAAATCGGTCATCATCGGTGGCTCTCCCCTGCAAACCGTTCTGTGCAACAGGATCGAAAACGCCGCGCTTAGTCCTTTTTGCGTCGTGACATAAAAAGAAGCCTCTCGAACAGATGCACATCCTGTTCGTTCTTGAGCAGCGCACCATAGAGCGGTGGGACGATCTTGTGCTGATCGCCACGCAACGCCTCTGGAGGGATATCCTCCGCAACCAGTAACTTGATCCAGTCGAGCAATTCGGACGTGGATGGCCGCTTCTTTAAGCCCGGTACGTCGCGAATCTCGAAGAACGCTTCCAGGGATTCGCTGAGCAGACGCTTCTTCAAATTCGGGTAATGGACATTGACAATCCGCTCCATGGTTTCCTTATCGGGGAAACGGATGTAGTGGAAAAAGCAGCGGCGCAGGAACGCATCCGGCAATTCCTTCTCGTTATTGCTGGTGATGATGATGATCGGCCGATGATGGGCCTTGATCACTTCCCGCGTCTCGTAAACGAAGAACTCCATGCGGTCGAGTTCGTGCAGCAAGTCGTTGGGAAATTCGATGTCGGCCTTGTCGATCTCATCAATCAGCAACACCGGCTGGACATCGATGGTGAACGCTTCCCACAGCTTACCCTTGACGATGTAATTGCCGATGTCGTGTACTCGCGCATCGCCCAACTGCGAATCGCGCAGCCGAGACACCGCGTCATACTCGTATAACCCCTGCTGAGCCTTGGTGGTGGATTTGATATGCCATTGCAGGAACGGCCGGTTCAAAGATCGAGCGACCTCCTCAGCCAGTTGCGTCTTACCGGTGCCCGGCTCGCCTTTCACCAGCAAGGGCCGACCCAAGGTGACGGCGGCATTCACCGCCATCATCAGATCGTCGGTGGCGATGTACTGCTCGGTCCCGCGAAAACGTGATTCTGACATGGGGGTTGGCTCTCCTGCGGCACGGTGACAACGGTAGTGGCCGGACCGATTGTCCAGCAGACGGGGCCTATAGCACAAGCGGTGGTCATCCCGCATTAGCGGCTAGACAACTTCGCGGATTCGCTCAGCATGAGACTTGTTTTATAAGAAAATGTTATTTGCAAGCTCCGATTTATTATGCTTGTCGCATAAGTTTTTTTGCTACTGTTAATAACCAACAGGTCCGAAATTTTGGATCTTCTCCTGCAACAGCGAGCGAGCGAACAGACATGAAGGCGAACAATATTCTCGAAACCATCGGTAATACTCCGCATGTACGCATCAACCGGTTGTTCGCAGACCGCCGGGTTGAAGTTTGGATGAAACAGGAACGAACCAATCCCGGCGGCAGCATCAAAGACCGCATCGGACTGGCGATGGTCGAAGACGCCGAGCGCCGTGGCGTCATCAAGTCGGACACCGTGATTATCGAACCGACCTCCGGCAACACCGGTATCGCGTTGGCGTTGGTGGCAGCCGCCAAAGGCTATCGCCTGATCCTGACCATGCCGGAATCGATGTCGCTGGAACGGCGCCGCTATTTGGCGGCACTGGGCGCGGAACTGGTACTCACGCCCAAGGAAAAGGGAATGCCGGGTGCCATTGAAAAAGCGCAGGAATTGGCTGCGGTGACGCCGAATGCGTGGATTCCACAACAGTTTGAAAATCCTGCTAATACCGAAATCCATCGTCGCACCACGGCCCAGGAAATTCTTACGGATTTCCCCGATGGCCTGGATTACATGATCACCGGCGTCGGCACTGGCGGCCACATCACCGGTTGTGCTGAAGTGTTGAAGGAAAAATTCCCAAAATTAAAAGTCTTCGCGGTCGAACCCACCGCCTCACCGGTATTGAGCGGTGGCCAGCGCGGCCCACACCCGATTCAAGGGATCGGCGCCGGTTTCGTGCCGGGCGTGCTGAACGTGAAGATTCTGGATGGTATCGTCCAAGTCCCGCATGAAGCAGCATTCAAGTTCGCCGTGCGCTGCGTCAAGGAAGAAGGCATCTTCATTGGGATTTCGTCAGGAGCTTCGCTGGCCGCCATCGCCCAGAAATTGCCGGAAATTCCCGACAATAGCCGCATCCTGACCTTTTGCTACGATACCGGAGAGCGCTACTTGTCGGTTGGTGGCTTGTTCGACTGAGAGCCTATACGAAAATACCCCTCTCTCTCTGGGAGAGGGAAGCTAGCCCGGCATGAAGACTTGCAGCACATCGTTCAAGAAACGCAGCCCTAAAGCGGTCGGCTGCAAGCGCGATGGGTCGGCCTCCAGCCATTCCCGCTCACGGGCTTGGGTCAGCGCCGGTTCCAGCGCAGCCAGCGGTAAGCCGGTACGCTCGTAAAACAGCGCTGCCGGTACTCCATCGACCAGGCGTAAGGCGTTCAGCAAAAATTCTACCGGCAAATCTTGTCTCTCGATCATTCCATCCCCGCCAACACCGGCCGGTGTGCCGGCGTGCGCCAGATAATCACGCGGATGCTTGAGTTTCCAAAGCCGATGAATCTGTCCACTCGCGGGATCGGTCAACTTGCCGTGCGCACCTGCACCGATACCGAGATAATCGCCAAATTCCCAGTAATTTAGATTATGTCGGCAATGCCGCCCCTCGCGCGCATAAGCCGACACTTCATAGCGGGCGTAGCCGTGTCGGGTTAGTTCCAAATGAGCGCGCTGCTGGAGGCTATCGGTCGTCTCCTCCGCCGGCAAAGTGGGTGGCGAATGGTGAAATGCCGTGTTCGGCTCGATGGTCAGTTGGTAATACGATAGATGCGCCGGTTGCAGCGCGATGGCATCGGCGATGTCGGCTAAGCCTTGCTCGACGGTCTGCTGCGGCAAGCCGAACATCAAATCCAGATTGAAATTAGCCAACCCGGCCGCATGGGCCGCTTCGGCGGCGGCGTAGGCATCGCGCCGACCGTGAATTCGGCCCAACCGCGCCAGGTGTTCGTCGTGGAAACTCTGGACACCAATCGACAGGCGGTTGATACCGATTGCACGAAACTCGGCAAAGTGGCCCCGCTCAACCGTGCCGGGATTCGCTTCCAAGGTCATTTCTGCATCCGGGCGCAAGGGCAACCGCGCCCGCAACCCGGACAGCAAGCGATCCAGTGCCTCGGCTGAAAACAGGCTGGGCGTACCCCCACCAAAGAAAACGCTGTCGATCCGGCGTCCCCACACCCGTGGCAAATCCTGCTCCAGATCGGCCAGCAGTGCATCAACATAAGCCCGTTCCGGCACCGCTCCGCGTGCTTCGTGGGAATTGAAATCACAATAGGGGCATTTGCGCACACACCACGGAATATGGATGTACAGGCTCAACGGAATCGGTGCGGCAAAAGCCGACATAGCGCGGACACTCCTTTCGTCAGGGTTCTAGCGGCTTCAGCGGCACGGTGACTAACCATTGCGCCCCGCCTACACCAGCGACCAATTCGATAGCGCCGCCATGTGCGGCCAGCAGCGATTTGACGACCGCCAAACCCAATCCGGTACCACCCTGGGCGCGAGCGGTGGTGAAAAACGGTTCAAAGACGCGAGTGGCATTTGCAGCGGAAACGCCAGGGCCATCGTCGCTGACGCTGATCCGTAGCATCGCCTTGGCGCCGATGCCGAAATCGGCGCACGCCACGGTCACTGTGACCTCAGCCCCTCCGTGCTGGCGGGCATTATCGAGCAGATTGCTCAAAATGGATTCCAGCACATCTTCATTGATTGCAGCTATACCAGCGACCAGCGGCTCGACGACGCTCACCGGCAAACCGAGTTCTCGGTAACGGGCAGCGAGGCGGCGAATCACCTCATCGACCCTGGCACGGTCGCTGGATGCAGCCTGGAGCACATCGGCGCGCGCCAGATCAAGCAACCGCCGTACCATGCGTTCCAAGCGGGCGGCGTCGTCATCAAGATTACCGAGAAAGCGTTCCCGCTCGGCAGCGGTCATGGTCTCCAGATGATCGCGCAGCAGCTCCACCGCCCCCCGGATTGCCGCCAGCGGCGTCTTGAACTCGTGCGAAACGTGGGCGGCGAAGGTCCGAATATAATCGGCGCGCTGCTCCAGATGACCGGCCATCGTCGTCACCGCGTGGGATAAATCGGCGATTTCCCGCGTGATGGGACGCGCCAGCGGCGTTACTGCGCCCTTCTCGCCAGCGGTGGCGCGTTGTGCCTGTTGCACCAATTTGCGCAGCGGTTGCACGACCGTGAATGAGGTCAACACCGACATCGCGATAACCGTCACCAATAATAAGCCCACCGCCGCTAACAGATGATAACGTTTGCCGTGCAATACCTGGGACAGTGAGGCTGGTGTGCGCCATAGCAGCGCCACAGCAACAATGCGCTCCCCCTGGAGAATCGGCGCGGCGACGAAGACACGCAACAGAGTACCGCGACTGATGGAATCGATAGCAGGCGGTGGCGCGTCGGGAATGCGGCGGCGTAAGAGGCTGACCGGCTCACCAGCCAGCGCACGGCGCACCTCCGCAAACGGCATGAGGGAACGGCCCAGACTGGGGCCGGTAGTGGCAATAACCGTTCCTTGCATATCGGCAATGGCGATTCCTGCCAGCGTCATCACCTGGGCATCGACCAGCAAGGCTTGCAGTTCCTGGCCGACCGCCTGTGCATAAGGATCGGGCGGTACGACCGGCGCGATGGTATCAGGCGGTGGCGGCTGGATGACCTCTTCAGCCAAATCCAAATGGGCCGGGCGCGGCCGCCAGCGGTCTTCGCGCAGGTATTTTTTCCGCCAAGCCGGCGGGAGCGGTAAGCCGTAAGCCGGATCGGTCGCTGTTTGCGGCGCCAGCCGGGTCAGGGTCGCCCGGTAGCTCGCCGTGACGAATGCGGCTTGGGCGAGCAGTTCCGATTCGGTCTGGCGCACCAGCGCGCTGTCGTACAGCCGCAGGGCTTCCAACCCCAGCAGCGGCAGCCACAGCACCGTCAAATTGACCGCCAGCAACAGGTAATGCAGCTTGAGCCGGGGTCGGGCCACTGGCGACATTCAGCACGGCCCCAGCCGATAACCGATGCCGTGCAGGGTTTCGATGGGATCGGCACCGACAGCTTTGAATTTGGCGCGCAACCGGCGCACATGGCTGTCGATGGTGCGGTCGCTGACCACCCGATAATCCTGATAGCCGCCGTCCATCAACTGATCGCGATTGCATACCTTGCCGGGGTAATTCAACAGGGTGCGCAAAATGCCGAATTCGGTCAGGGTCAACACCACTTCCTGACCCTGCCAGAAGGCGGCGTAGCGATCCAAATCCAATCGCAAGCGCCCGTGTTCGAGCCAGTGGCCATCCGCTCCGGGCGTCTCGCGCCGCTCCTCCTTGCCGCGCCGCAGGATCGCTCGTACCCGTGCCACCAGTTCACGCGGGCTGAACGGTTTGGTGACGTAATCGTCGCCGCCTAGTTCCAAACCGAGGATGCGATCCACTTCGTCATCACGCGACGATAGGAAAATGATCGGCACGATGCTGCTTCGTCGCAGCACCTTGCAGACTTCAGTACCGTCCAACTCCGGCATGACGATATCCAAAATCACTAAATCGGGCGGGGCCTGGCGAAACAATCGTAAGGCGTGCTCGCCGTTTTCCGCCTCAATAGCACTGAACCCGTCTTTTTTGAGGGCAAAGCAAATAACATCGCGGATGTGGGGGTCGTCATCGACAACCAGAATGGTGGGCATGGCCTAATGCTCGACTCTCTGATAACAGTGGCAAGCGAGCCTTCGCTTCACATCTGCCTGCTGGGGCCGAGGCTCGCTGACACGACGCTGATCTTAACCGGTGTGGTGCTGAATTACGCCCTGAAGGCCAGGAGCAAGACACCGCCAGCGATCATGCTGATCCCGGCCCATTCTTGAAACGTCGGGCGCTCGCCCAGAAAGGTAAAAGCAAAGATCGCCACCAGCACCACGCTGAATTTATCTACCGGGGCGACCTTGGACGCTTCACCGATCTGCAATGCGCGGAAATAGCAGACCCACGAGGCACCGGTCGCCAGCGCGGAAAGGCTAAGAAATAACCAAGTCCTAGCCGACAGTTCGAACGGATTGCGCCATTTATCCGCGTACCCAACAAAGGCGATCAGTACGAGCAGGATGATGGCGGTGCGGATCAATGTCGCCAGGTCGGAATCGACCCCTTGAATGCCGATCTTGGCAAAAATCGCGGTCAAGGCGGCGAACACCGCAGACAAGAAAGCCCAATAAAACCAGGTTGTGGAACTCAACATGACAGGAGGATGGCGGTCAGTTTCGTTTTCTAAAGTAGCACATCTGGAAGGGTTAGGCTCTAAAATAGCGCTAAGAGGAAGACGGCATCGGCCCGGAGAGCGTGCTCATCCCAGTTCCGCGTTACCCTTCCTCTGGCGTGTGCGCCTTCCATAAGGCACAACACCTTGCACCCGCGCCGTCTCGGCGAGCCAGCCATCACGCAGTCAATCCGTGGCTTTGCGGACGCAAAATCCCCGCCATGGGTTGAAGGTTTGCCGAGGCGGCGTTTTATCAAAGGCTTACTCATGAAAACGCTGATTTCCATCGTCGTCGTGCTGGGGCTGCTCTATGCTCTGGTCAAATATGGCATTCGCCGCACCACGATTCTCGACTATGAACGCGGCTTGCGCTACACCAACGGCCGATTCAACCAACTGCTGGAACCAGGCTTGTACTGGCACAGCCCGCTTTCGACGGTGATTCATAAAGTCGATATTCGACCGCGTTTTATCTCAATCACCGGCCAGGAAATTCTGAGTTCCGACGGCGTTACGCTAAAGATCAGCCTCGCCGCCCGTTATGAAATCGCCGATCTGCTCGCTGCCACTCACCAGTCGCAGAGTTTCGAGCAGGCGCTGTATTTGGAACTGCAACTGGCGCTGCGGGAAATCGTCAGCGCCGCCGATATCGACACCGTATTGCAAAGCCGAGGCGAGTTTTCCAGGAAGCTGCTGGAATTGACCGACGCCAAGGCGCAGGCGCTCGGCTTGAAACTGATTTCAGCGCAGATCAAGGACATCACCTTTCCCGGCAAGCTGAAAGAGGTGTTCGCGCAGGTGGTGACCGCCCGCAAGGAAGGCTTGGCGATTCTGGAAAAAGCCAGAGGGGAAACGGCGGCGCTGCGCCATCTCGCCAATGCTGCCAAGTTGATCGAAGCCAATCCGCAGTTGTTGCCCTTGCGGCTGGTGCAATCATTGGGGCAATCATCCGGCAACAGTCTAGTGTTCGGGATGCCGCCTGCTGCCCCTATCGCTCCCACCCCATCGAAATCGTCCGCTCATGAGTGATCAGTCGCCTTTGGATAGCTTATTGGCGGTGATGGCACGGTTGCGCGACCCGCAAACCGGCTGTCCGTGGGATCGGGAGCAGAGCTACGCCAGTATCGTCCCCTATACCATCGAAGAAGCCTACGAGGTCGCCGACGCCATCGCTCGTGAGGACTGGCCGGAATTGCGCGATGAATTGGGTGATTTGCTGTTTCAGGTAGTGTTTTACGCCCAGATCGCCCGCGAGGAAGGCCGTTTCGATTTCAATGACGTGGCGCGCGGGATTGCTGAGAAGATGACCCGCCGTCATCCGCATGTATTCGCCGATGCTCATTACGCCAACGCCGCCGAACAAACCGCCGCCTGGGAGCGATTAAAAGCAGCTGAAAAAGCCGAACCGCCCGCCGGTACATTGGCAGGCATCCCGCTGGCCTTACCGGCGCTGACTCGCGCAGTCAAGCTACAAAAGAAAGCCTCGAAAGTGGGTTTTGACTGGGGTGCGCTGGAACCGATTTTGGCCAAGATTGAAGAAGAAATTGGCGAAATTCGCCATGAAATCATCACCCAAGCGCCGAAAGAACGGCTGGCCGATGAATTGGGCGATGTGCTATTTGCAGTCGCCAACCTCGCCCGCCATCTTCAGCTTGACCCGGAAGCGGCCTTGCGCGGCACCAATGCCAAATTCGAGCGGCGCTTCCGGCAGATTGAACACTGGCTGGCGGAACAGGGCCGAACTCCGGTGGAATCAACGCTGGAAGAAATGGATGCCTTGTGGGAAAGGGCAAAGCGGGAGGAGCGTGAACCGCATATTCTCTGAAGCAGGTTTTAGGCGATTGGATGCCTATTATGATCAGAGTAATTTTGTGTATAACTTCTTTAAAATCAGAGTTATACAGAGCCATATAATCATTAGTTAGGCATCTAGTGGGCAGCCGCAAAAGTTTTGATAGGTTCAGCTTCGGCTGACGTGGCCAAGTTTTGGG
>APMI01006609.1_pt1 | contig 114522 bp, 102 predicted proteins | sample 667938 | NCBI WGS metagenome assembly APMI01 (sample SAMN01084076, study PRJNA167559) | wastewater metagenome | biome: Wastewater | place: Denmark: Ejby Moelle, Odense | collected 2011-11-28 | reverse complement strand
CTAAAATGCTCAACCGTCCCACCACAACAATATGCTAAACAAAAACTGCAACAAAACCTCCCAAAAACATAACAAGGTGTCCAGCCAAAAAGCTGCACTGAATCTATTGAGAGAAACCACCTAGTTTAAAAACTGGTATTGTCAGCCGAAGCCAGCTTGTACTTAACGACCAGATATTAAAGCTGACGGGATATACATAGCCCGTCAAGCCCGGAACGTCTGACCAATTTGATTAAAATTTGAAGTTAACAATTAGTTGCCGAGTAGAATTCCGTCAAGCCCGAACTGAAGATTGACGATGCAAACTGCTCATTGTTTCAACGTCAAGCCCCGTTAGATTTAATATTTTTGTTAGCCGAAGTGTTGGCTGATACTACCAAGTTTTTAAAGCCCAAAATGTTTTTCAAATAACTTAATAATGACTAAGGCTTTTTGGGCCACTATATATTTCTCAGCATATCTTCTGGGGTTATAAGAAATATAAAAATTATAATTACTTTTTGAAGCGTATTCGAAAGAATAAGTTACTCCATCGACGACTACATCCTCTATATTAATATTGTCTTTTGAGTGAATTGTATCAATCCCACTTTGAACAAGACTGTTTACAAATAAATTGGGATCGGTTTTAAATAGTTGTGAAGCTTTTACATTTTTTGTTATCGTTGGCATTAAGTCATTCTTTTTACTGGGATATGCCCAAAACGTATAAGAGTATGCAGTCCACTGACCGTTGGATTTAAATAATTCGTACATATTTTGCTTGCCCCAACCACGATTTATCCAAAGTCTAATTTTAATGCTATCAAAGCCGCTTTTTATATCTGGCAAGTGGAGCTGCTGTCTCAGTCTGTTAGTGTATTTATAAAAAATATAGTCTGTGTCATTGGGATCGGGCAAAAGAGTTTTGCAGAAGGTTTGTGCTCCTAAAAATTGGACACAAAAAATAAAACCCAGTATCATACAGAGTGCTCTCATAACATTTCGGCTAACGACCAAGTATTAAAGCTGACGGGATATTCATAGCTCGTCAAGCCCGGAACGTCTGCACAATTTTGATTAAAAAGTTGAAGTCAACAATTAGTTGCCGAGTAGAATTCCGTCAAGCCAGAACTGAGGATTGGCAATGCAAACTGCCGATTGCTTCAACGTCAAGCCCCGTTAGATTTAATATTTTTGTTACTTGCAGTGCTTTTCGGTCACACAAAAGAAGCTTGCCTTGTCAATTGAGCCTCTTCTAATCCTAAGTCAGCAATAAAAAGTTCCTTGACTTTTTGTGCAATCTCGTTATTATTTGCTGTAGTTGAAAGTCGTCTTGATTTTAAATAATTTTCTGTTGAAAGTTTTTCTGCAAACTGTCCAACAGTTAACAAGTCAAGTTCGTTTCCGAGACTATTTGCAATGGTCACTGCAATTATAGAGATGATCAAACCTAAAAGTCCCGCTTGCCAAAATACAAAGAGTCCAATAAGTGATAAGAACAGAATAATTGCAAATGCCCCTGTGACAGAATACTTAGCTCTTAAAACTTTGGTCTTGAAACCTAAATAACGGTCAATAGCTTTAATTGATTTTCTACGGATATTTTTAGGTAAAAGCTTTTGTAAATCTGTGTCTGGAGTTATACTTTTCTTGTCGATAAGTAAGGTGTCGGCAATAGCGTCACGTAGTTTGTAAAATGCTTGTTGTGTCGTGCAGTCATTTGAATTGTCAGCCGGAACCTTACTTGTAATAATGTCGCAGAGTTCACCAAATGTTTTCACGTCCTTAAGTTCTGTGTCGCCAAACTTAAAGCCAAAAGATTTCTCAACTTTTACCAAAACCTCAGAGATGTCTTCTGGGTCAATGTTGCAAAGTTCGTATGTGTCGAGGTCTGTCATAGCATTGCAAGTAACGACCAGATATTAAAGATGACGGGATATTCATAGCCCGTCAAGCCCAGAACGTCTGCCCAATATTGATTAAAAAGTAGAAGTTAACAATTAGTTGCCGAGTAGAATTCCGTCAAGCCAGAACTGAAGATTGGCGTTGCAAACTGCCGATTGTTTCAACGTCAAGCCCCGTTAGATTTAATATTTTTGTTAGCTGCAGTATTAAATACTAAGTATGATAAAGTATTTGTTCTAGTCAGTGGCAATATTATTTCCATTTGCAATTAACGTTGCCTTGTCTGTTAACCCCTGTCCGGTTGGAGGAGCTGGCGGGGTCATATTTGAAATTGTAATGCTTTTGTTTGTTATTGGAGGAACAATCCCTGCAAGGCTTTGGAGAAGGCTGTTCACGTTAGCAGAAGTCAATTTTGCTTCATATATTTCCAATCTTGCGTTTTTAAATGAAGTAAGATTACCAATTGAAAGAGAGGCGAAATTCGGGCTGCTATACATACCACTCGTCTGGTCTGTCATATAAAATTCGACTAAAGACGGAAATGACAATGTCGTCAGGGCATTGTTATAAATAAAATAAAAGCTACCTAACCTCTGTAGCAGCGGGCAAGAAATTGTGGTTAATGCAGGATTGCTTTCCATTTGAACGGCAGGCATAGACAGCACAACTGGAAGAGAAATTGTTGTTAGAACAGCATTTTGGGAGAAAAGTATAAAATTCGATACCCAATTTAATTTAGGGAATGCTAGCGTCGTAAATCCTGTATTGCTTATAGAGAGCCCAGTACAGGAAAGACCGCCTACTATTTTTTCCAATGATAACACATTAAGGTTCGTAAGAGAAGGGCAATTGGCAATATTGAGACATCCATTACATATCTTTAAGTTACTAAGGTTAACACTCATTAGCTGCGCATTATTTACAATACTAATATTTATTAAACTTGTAAACATGGATAGATCAATTGAAGTCAAATTTGTACAATTGTCAATGGCTATTTCCTCCGTATTGACTCCAAACTCCGTTGCAATTTTAGCTTGGGCCGCACTATTCGAAATAGTATCACTGATAATGATTTTGCGTTTTCCACCTGATGCATTAATATTTCTCCATTCTGTTCCATCATAATACCAAAACCCTTTAATGCTGTCTGTTTGATATATCATTAACCCGGTTGCCGGATTCTGGATGTTGTTCCTGTGCGTCATGTCCATCCTTGGAATCAGCAAACCTCTTGTACTATCTTTAATTTCGACGGCTGCGCTAGGATCTGGATTACTCGTGCCGAAACCTATTTGGGCATATGAAAGTAACGTTGTTACTAATAGAAGGGGAAACAATAAAATCTTTTTCATATTCTTGGTGACAGTTTATAACATTTATGTTAAGGCAAGTTAATTAGTTTCATTGAGAACTTTAATGCTATGTCCCTGATCATCGTTGCTGTTGAAAGCATTGCAGCTAACGATCCAGGGCTTGGCGAAGGTGTGGAATTCATTGAACGTCCAGCCCGGTGATAACGATTAAAGTAAGTGTAAATTTTATTTGCAACGAAACGACAGCTTCCTAAAATCTTTTATCATTGCGTATAACTTAGGACAATGTCTCACCAACTTGAAGCCAAATAGCGATTTGCTGCTGATTGTTCTTCCGTCAAGCCACACTTTTGCCAAACCCCTTGTTAACCGATGCCCTTGAGTGCTTTTATTCAGAAAAGAGAAAACTAGCAGTTCCTAATAGTTAATACTGCTGACTTATTTGCGTACTCTTAAATCAATATTCTAGTTCCTTTTAAAATGCCAGTGCAATCTTTAAAATTGAAAAAGAGTTCAATAAAGATCCACTGTTCGTGATCTAGCTTGTCAGCCCGCAAATTGATTTGATTAGGGTATTGGTTAACGTTCCAGGGCTTGGCGAAGGTGTGGAATTCATTGAACGTCCAGCCTGGTGATGACGATCAAAGAAAATGGAAATTTCATTCGCAACGAAACGGTAGCTTTCGCTAACCCCTCTCCTCTGCTTATGGCTTAGGACAATGTCTCACCAAACTGAAGCCAAATAGCGATTTGCTGATGATTGATATGCCGTCAAGCCACACTTTTGCCAAACCCCATGTTAAGTACAGGCGATTAATTTTGTGCTGTTGAAGATAAGTTGCGTACAACCAAAATTGAAAATCGAATATTATTGATTTTCCTGAAAACTGCTTGCTTTAAAACCTGTAACCATCTTAAGTTTACAAAGTCACCAGGAAAACAATAAACTCACACAAGCAACGGACAAAATAGTTCCAACAAAAAACAACTATAACGACAGAAATGATCCTAAAAACTATTTACGAAAAAGCAGATACCCACCTTATAACCCGAAAATTCTTGATAAGAAAAGCAGTTACTTCCGGATGCGGTATGAAGTTAAAACTGTAATTAAAGACGCATAAGCCGGCAGTCAGCGAAAATGCTGAAATCCGCAAATATTCCAGCGCCCACTGCAAGAAAAATCATGAGCTCTAATAAATAGAAAAAATTAGCTGCAACAAACTTGAAAAGTGTTTTCGCCGTAAAACGCTCAACCGTGCGGCGAAAAACACAAGCTAAAAGAAAACTGCAAGGAACTCTGTAAAAAATCAAATACAGTGTCCAACAAAAAAGCTGCGATGAATTTATTGAGAGAAGCCACGGAGTTTAAAAACTGTTATTGTCAGTCGAAGCCAGCTTGTACTTAACTCATAAATATACGCAGATTTACAGATTTCATAAAAAATAACAATGTAGATAAACCATTTACGTACAAAGGCTTGCAAACAAATACGCAAAGATCTACTTTTTGCACTTTGTATTGTCACAATGTAAAAACGCAAGCGTTTCTTACTCTAAACAATTTAAAAACGCAGATGATCTCTTAAAAATCACAGAGCTTCGCTTCTCTCACTTCCATTGAAAAGTGAGTACAGTACTTTTTACCCCTCTTAACTAAATTAAGGATGGGCATTATTATCAAATCAAAATTGTAAACAAAGATGTAGTTTCCGGCTGGGTCAGTAGTCTTAATTGGTGGGATAGACCATTAAGGGTTGATAGCAAATTATCGAATTTTTCTTAGGGCAGGCCCTTTTACCATTAATTTATTTTATTACCTCTCAAAATTTAGGGAATTCTTGTAGCGTGTCGGAAATGTATCGGAATATAGAAAAAAAAGGGCTTCATTCGCATAAAACCTTTACTTTATTAGTGCCCTCGTTAGGATTCAAACCTGAACCTTCTAATCCGTAGTGAGATTTGGGTCAGCAACTCAGATCAAAATCACTAATACAATTAAAATCACTAACTAAAAAGTTCGAACTAGGGCCTGCTAGGACTACACGATACAAGTAAAACGGTTACAATTCAACATTTTGTAGCTTTCTTTATGATAGGGTGAACAATACTGAAACTTTGTTGTCGCTGCTCTGTATGCAAAACAGTATTTTAAGTTTAACTGCGTCCGAAACTTGCTGTTCCAGCTCTGGAAACATATGCCAGGCGAAGAAATAGTATCATCACAAAATATTTTTTTGAGTTCCCGGGAATTTAAGTAGAAATTATAAGATCATTGCTGACTTAACTGGTAAAAGTAATACCCTAATATATTCAGCTCACAATCCCGAGTAATAATCATAGCCCTGCTCTGCCCAGTAATCAGGCGGGCGCTCATTACTGAAAGTAATAGTTCCTATACGTTTTAAATTTTTGATGCCATATTTCACAGGAATAATCAATCGCAAAGGCTGGCCATGCTGAACTTTTAACAACTGCCCATTCATTTCGTATGCCAGCAGCGTTTGCGGATGCAGGGCACTAGGCATATCAAGGCCAATATAGTAGGTTTTATCAGGGGTGGCCATACCGACATATTGCATCAATGATTCTTCCTGTAAGTTGTAGTGGGCAATAAAATCAGTGAATTTTACACCTCCCCAATGTGATATCTGGTCCCAGCCTTCCACACATTTAAAATCGAAAACGATTTCTGATTTTGGCAGTGCCATAATATCTTTTAAACTGAGGTTTAATTTGGCGCCATTTTTTTTAGTGACAACCAGCGACCAGGCGGCGGGATCAAAATCTTTATCATCAATGCCAATCTCACTGTTAACCCTCACTTCTTTTGCTGCCATTGATTTAGGATAGGTCTGTACCAGGTGGTTGTTGCTGAAAGCATTTCTAAAAACCAGTTCATCTTTGTTCAGCGCACGGCGCAGGAGTTTTTTTGCACCGCCTGTAACCCCGGCAGTCTCTTCGGCTGAGTTATTCAGCCATCTCCAGCCGCCGTATACCAATGCATTGAAACCGGCGAATATGGAGAAGGCAACAAAATTGCGTCGGTTAATTTGTTTTTGCGTTACCTGCTTTATGTCTCCATTTTTATCAGGCTTTTTCATCTTCAACAGTTTGAATGGTTACTGGGTTATTTTCCTTCACAATTTCAAAGCCGGATATTACTGAACGAAAATTATTCCAGCCGGCTATTATCACCTGTATGATATGGATGATAAAAAAAAGCACATAACCGATAGTCAGAATAAAATGCCCGATCCTTGCTGCATGATACCCACCGCAGAGCCAGGTGAGCCAGTAAAACTGCACCGGTTTATAAATAGCCAACCCGGTAACCAGGGAACCAAACCCCATAATAAAAATACTGGTATAGGCTATCCGTTGTGCGGCATTATACTTGTTTTGCGGAGGCATCATTTTTCGTATATGAAGATCATGCAGCAATACTTGCCAGGCTTCTTTAAATGAATGCCTGTCAGGAACCAGTTGTCTCCATTCCCCGGAAATAATTGTATACAAAAAGTAAATCACACCATTGATGGCAAAGAACCACATAAAAAAGAAATGCAATGCCATACCTTCTGCCAGGCGCTGCGGAATATGCAGAAATTTGTAGAAGCCCGGAGGGAAAAATGGGAAAAAATTATGGCCAAAAAGCGTAATTGAATAAACATCATTAGCCCAGTAAATAAGCATACCCGACCATATCATGATCAGCAGCGCCGGGAAATTTATCCAGTGTGCCCATCGCATTGCCAGGGAGTGTTTTTCCTTGATCGTTTTCATAAAATTTATAGTGCCTTTTGTGTAACGCCAGATATCTGTAAGGTTTTTTTGTTCTGTGTATATGCTGTTAACTGTAAAGGTATCCCGGAAAGTTCACCGGGTATTTCTAAAGTGATAATGCCCCGGGTATCTGCATCCACTGTTCTTAATTCTCTTACGATATTTACATGGCGCAATGTCCGTCCGCCGTTCTCACCGTTTTTAACCGAAATGGTCGCTTCCCGCTGCACCAGGGCAATATTAAGGAATTGTGTTTCTTCCCCCTTTCCTTCAACAGCGTAATTAATAGTAAGCAAACCGCCGGTCTTTTTTACATCAATATTGATCTTAAACAAGGGGGCTTTTGCCAAATCATTTGTTACTGTTGAACTCAATTTTTCTTCATCTGAACCCACAAATTCTGAGGTACCATTTATTACTATTTGTGGCGTATAAACGCCATCAAGTTTAAACACCGCTGCATATTGTTGCTGCCTTTCTGAATAAGCAGCCTTGCTGAAAGGGTCTTTCCACCCGAGTCTATTCCAGTAATCAACGTGATAACAAAGTATAAAAACATTGTTCCTGTTTTTTGATAGCAGCCTGGCAACAGCTTCATCGGCAGACGGACAGCTCGAACAGCCTTCAGATGTAAATAACTCCACCACGGCAAACCCATCCTGGTCAACAGGCACAGGCTTGTTCATTTTATGGCTCTTTGCAAATGAAAAGGCTGTGACTATAAAGATCACAACAACGCCGATAGCCAAAAGATAATGCTTGCTCATTGTAATAGTTGGTAATGAGATAAATTCAGTAGATAATGTACAACAAATTATCACAGAAACATAACATTTTATGCCATCTGATTTTTAATTGTAAAGGATCTGCATGGCAATACAATTTTCGATGGAACTGTAAAGCATGTTTACAGTTTGAAGAACGGCTTGTTAAAAAGAATGGATATTGAAGTTTAAAGTCTGCCCGGAAAAAAACGTCAATCGCCCAACAGAACATGAATGCATTAAAAAGGGTACCACCGATCTGTTGGGTTTTACGGAATTCAACCCTCAATTGATTCTCACCTTTTGCTTTTATAACTTCATTGTTTTGATGTGCCTGGCTTGACACGCCATCTTCGTAGGCGCCCGTTATTGGTAAACTTTCCCTGTTTGCAAAAACAAACAACGTTTCGGGAAAAATGCCGAAATCATAATTTTCCTAGCAAAGGTCATGGGTCAATTCATTTTCTGTGTTTAAATTTGTTATGGTCAGAATGGCCGTTATGAGACATCTCTATCGTTTTTTAATAGCAATGACAGTGCTTCCTTCTGGAAGTTACTCCCAGGATACGATCATACTTAAAAAATATTTTGGAAATTTAAAGAAGGTCGATATTTCTGTTAATGGAAAAATATGCTCTTTTTTATTTGATACCGGGGGAGGCGAAACTTTTATATCTCCTGAAGTTGCCAATTTCCTAAACAGGCCTGTTTATGGTAATGCTACGGGTTGATGGATGACGGGTGAAATGATACATTACCGAAAATGCGACAGCGTTCTCTTAAAGATCAACTCAACTGGTTTTTTCCATCCTTCAATTGGCGTTTGGGACATTTCCGGGCTCTTGCCAAAAGAGCTTCCCAAAATCGATGGTGTACTGTCTTTAAAATCCTTTTCTGACATGATTCTAACACTGGATTTGGCGAATGACAGGCTTATTTTGGAAACGCCGGCTTCATATAAAAGGAAAATAAAAAGTATGGCACTTGTGACCAGTCGTTTTGCAAATGGCCAGGATGGCAATGAGTTAATTGTGTTCCTCGGGTTATTCAAACAAAGGCATTTATACTGGTTTCTTTTTGATTCAGGCAATCTTGATAAACTGCTTTTGTCTTACACCACTGCTTCTGAATGGGCCATTCAAAGTGACACAATTACCGAACGGATGGAACACGGAAGAATCAATCTGCGGATAGGTAGAAAAAACTTTGAGGTGGAGGCAGCATCCCAATCCCTGATCTATGATGGCGCCTTAAACTATTCTATCATCAGCAGGGCAATTTTCCTGATCAATTTTCCCAAAAGGCAAATCTGGATGCATTAAACTGCCACCAGTACTCCCTTGTTCCGGGATGCAAGAGACTTTATGCATGGGTTCAACGGTAATGGGTACTTTTAAACCAGTATTGGTAAAAGGGCAAGGCTTGAAAAGCCATGAATATCACGTCACCATAAATATCTGGTCGTTGAAGTCATATTAACCAACATTACAGTATGACAAGAAAGACAGTCATTTTAACCGGTTTCCATCTTGCTGAAATTCCTGCTGCAATACATTTTAATAAGTTCAGGATACGACTTACACAGAGACGAATATCTGCACCTCGACCAGGCACAACGCCATGTATTGCTGAGCGGCTGCTTAAGCCATACTGGTTTCAAAAGAGATTCCCTCTTCTCAATTGACTGCTACAGCCCTGCATGAATTAAAGCAGGAATAAACAGCAGGGGCCAATTATCAAAAAAGGCTGCCTTGTAAGGACAGCCATTTTTTTGGTTTCAGAAACAGCACTTCATGTTCTATACTCCGCAACTTTTTGTTCAGCCACGAATTTTAAAAAGCAAAGTGCATGAGTCGCTTTACACAATTGATGCCAATGCAGTAAACCCTTCACTGTAAAGCGTTTTGCATTTTGTTACCGTCGAGATCTTCTTCAATATGGAGCCATTGTTTCCAAATGAGAAGGGAGGTTTTATAAATTGTATTTCAATGAAACTTTCTGCGCCATTTTCTCTTAAATAAATAATTCTCCTGCAGAGAAAAATCGTCCTCTCCATAGAAGCCTGTAATTGTGTTGCTGTTCTCAAATCCTTATCTATCAGGGATTTCGGCTGTTGGCATCATTATAGGTAAAAGCGACCGACTGAAATAAGTATCAATGCTTTTTGAATATATAAAAATACTGCTGTGTTGATTTTGTAGAAAGAAGACTACAGCGCACACAACAAAATTCTGATGCTGATTATAGCAGGTTTTCGATAAATATAAATACCAGTTCGGCGTTTTATAAAAGTGTGTGGTGGCAAGTTTTTCAGTGCATTGATAACAGCAGCAGCAAGAAATTCTTAATTGAACACAACCAATTCTGATTATGGAAATAAATACCGAACTGAGGATTTTCCTGGTGGATGATGACAGGTTTAGCCTTACCGTGTACGAACAGCATCTTCGCAATCTTGGCTATAACAATGTATGCTCTTTTGAAAACGGGGATGCCTGTTTGAATAATATCACACAGCGCCCACATGTAATTTTTCTTGACCACAATATGGAGGTACTCGATGGTGTGGAAGTGCTGAAAAAGGTAAAACAATTGACCCCTGAAACTTATGTGGTATTCATTTCCGGCAGGGAAGATGCTCAAACAGCGGCCAATTCATTAATGCACGGCGCTTTTGATTATATCATTAAAGGAGACAATGATACCAGCAGGATGGAACAGGTGTTAGGCAAGATCAATGAAGTAAGGGCATTGCTGATGAAGAAAAGAGACAAACCTGGCAATCGTATTTTATCATTTATATAAATCCAATCACCTGCTGCCACGCAGTACGAACTTGTAAAACCTAAAAAAATAACACTATTATGAAAATTGTAATCGTTGGAAGCGGATACGTAGGACTCGTAACGGGCGCCTGCTTTTCTGAAGTTGGTATTGATGTTGTTTGTGTAGACATCGACCGTAAAAAAATTGAAAACCTGAACAACGGCATCATCCCCATCTTTGAACCGGGGTTGGAAGAAATGCTGCACCGCAACATGAAAAAGGGCCGCCTCAGTTTTACTACCGACATTGTAGAAGCCATCAAGGATTGTGAAGTGTTGTTCATTGCTGTGGGTACACCACCTGATGAAGACGGTTCTGCAGATCTTAAATATGTACTGGCTGTTGCACGTGACTGTGGCAGATATATGAATGACTATTTGCTGGTGGTTACAAAGAGTACCGTACCGGTAGGCACTTCTGAAAAAGTGAAAAATGCTTTGCAGGAAGAACTGGACAGGCGCAATGTGGAAATAGAATTTGACGTAGCATCTAACCCGGAATTTTTAAAAGAAGGCGCAGCGATCGATGATTTTTTAAAGCCAGACAGGATTGTGATCGGCCTTGAAAGTGACAGGGCGAGAGACCTGATGAAGAGCCTGTACAAGCCATTTACCATGAACGGCCATCCCGTGATTTTCATGGATATTGTTTCGGCAGAAATGACGAAGTATGCTGCCAACTCTATGCTGGCTGCCAAGATCAGCTTTATGAATGATATCGCTAACCTCTGCGAAATTGTTGGCGCTAATATCAACCTGGTACGCAAGGGCATCGGCTCCGATTCCCGTATCGGGAACAAGTTCATTTACCCCGGCATCGGTTATGGTGGCTCCTGCTTTCCAAAAGATGTGCAGGCATTGATAAGAACTGCCGGTGAATACAATTATGATCTTCGTGTACTCAAGGCCGTTGAAGCTGTTAACAAAGATCAGAAAATGGTTTTGTTCAACAAGATCATGCATTTTTTTGGCGGCGATCTCAAGGGAAAAACCGTTGCACTGTGGGGACTTTCTTTTAAACCACAAACAGACGACATGCGTGAAGCGCCATCGCTTACCATTGTGAAGAATTTGCTCGAAGCAGGCGCCGTTGTAAAGGCATACGATCCCATCGCTATCAAAGAAGCAAAACATCATTTTGGTGAAACCATTGCTTACTACGAAGACCAGTATGAGGCATTGATTGATGCTGATTGCCTGGCGATACTCACAGAGTGGCCCGAATTCAAATTCCCCAATTTCAAGATCGTAAAAAAATTATTGAACAGTCCTGCTGTTTTTGACGGGCGCAATATTTACGAACCTGCGGAGATGAAACAACAGGGCTTTGCCTATTTCTGTATCGGCATCAATACTTCCGGCACGTTCGAAACATCGCTTGCCAAGGCCGCAGCCTTAAAAGTATTCTGATAAAAAAATAATTCACACCCAAGAATAACAGCAATGACACGTAAAAAAATTTTGGTTACCGGTGGCGCCGGATTTGTAGGGTCTCATTTATGCGACCGATTATTGAAAGAGGGCCACGAAGTTTTTTGCCTCGATAATTTTTTCACCGGGCAAAAACAGAACATCGTTCACCTGCTGGATCATCCTTATTTTGAATTGATCCGTCATGATGTAACAGCTCCTTTCTTTATTGAAACGGATGAAATATACAATCTCGCCTGCCCGGCATCACCGGTGCATTACCAGTACAATGCCATCAAAACAATGAAAACCTCGGTGATGGGAGCCATCAATATGCTGGGCCTTGCCAAAAGGGTAAAAGCCAGGATACTGCAGGCCTCTACCAGCGAAGTGTATGGAGATCCGCTGGTGCATCCGCAAACAGAAGATTACTGGGGCCATGTAAATCCCATTGGTGAACGCTCCTGTTATGATGAGGGAAAGCGCTCGGCGGAAACCCTGTTTGTAAATTATCACAAGCAAAATAATGTACAGGTAAAGATCATCCGGATATTCAATACCTACGGCCCAAGGATGCATCCCAACGATGGAAGGGTAGTATCCAATTTTATTGTGCAGGCCTTAAAGAACGAGGACATTACCGTGTATGGTGAAGGAAAACAAACAAGAAGTTTTCAATACGTGGATGATTTGGTAGAAGGCATGATCAGGATGATGGCATCGCCGGAGCGTTTTACCGGTCCTGTTAACATTGGTAACCCCAATGAATTCACCATACTGGAGTTGGCGCAGAAAGTGATCGAACTCACCGGTTCAACTTCAAAGATCATAAACCAGCCATTGCCTTCTGATGATCCCATGCAACGGCAGCCGGATATTTCACTGGCGAAAAAGGAACTTGACTGGGCTCCCACAATTCAGTTGGAAGAAGGATTGATGAAAACGATCGATTTTTTCAGGAAGATCATCTGATTAGTTAACAGCCACCGTAACCGTCATTTATAAAACGTATACAATGCAAACAGAAAACAATATTATTTCAACAGAAACAGAAAAATTATACGACCTGTGCATGATCGAAAAATTCTGCAGGGGCAACCAGGAGCAGGTAAAAAAAATGCTCCAGGTATTCATCAGCAATGTGCCTGCCTCAGTGGAAGAGATCAAATCAGCTTACAGCCAGGGAAATTTGCCGGAAGTAAAAAAACTGGCGCACCGCATCAAATCAACCCTTAGTTATTATGCAGTGGTAAAAATGGAAAAAGACATGCGGCAGATCGAAGTACTTGCTGGTGAAGGCGCTGCAGGCATTGAGCTGGAACAAAAGATCGATAAGCTTGACAAAATAACCAGCCAGATCGTAACACAAATGACCAGGAATTACCTGTACCAATAAAAACTCCAACTATGAAAAAGAAAATACTGGTGGTGGATGATGAAATGAGCATCTGCCTCTTACTTGAAAATTTCCTGTCGCAGGAATATGATGTTGTAACCATTAACAGTGGCGAAGATGCGCTTGTATGGCTCGAAAGCAATTTACCCGACCTGATCATCAGCGATATCCAGATGCCCAATATGGATGGATTTGAATTTCTTACAAAAGTGCGCCAGCGGGGCTTTACAAAGCATACGCCGTTCATCATGCTTTCCGCAAGGGCAGAAAGCAAGGAGCGCATTAAATGCTACAGGCTGGGTGCGCAGGATTATCTCACCAAACCATTCAACCCCGAAGAGCTGGAAGAACTGGTGAAAAAGAATCTATCACCCATTCACTTTGCACTCGCCTGGTAGTCTTTTTTTAAATAAGCCTGATCACATTCAATATCCAATACACTCAAATGGAACGCTGTATCAACATTCTTTATATCGGTAATGCGCCGGAATATTTTGATCCTTTAAAACAAAAGGAAAAATTATCACTTACTATCCTGGAAAATAATTTGCTGGCGGTGAATTATCTTAATTCGAGCAAGCAGCCCGATGCGATTATTTGCGATTATCATTTAACAGGACAGAACGGCCTGCATTTATTCGACTGGATCAGGCAACGCACCATCTACAATGGCATACCTTTTATTTTACTGGCAAAAGATTTCAGTGCCGAGGTATTCAAAAGCGCCTTTGTAAAAAAAGTAGATGATTTTTTTGTAACATCAGACGGGTTGCCGGATGATTTTATTGCAAGGGTGAAATTCCTTTGTGGATTTAGAAAGGGTTCAGGCCCGGCGCTTCCTGCCGGCCGTTCATCCGTTGCTTACAGGATGCCGCTTTCAAAACGCATTTTTGATATTGCAGTGGCTTCTTTTGCACTGTTGCTGGCATCGCCTTTACTGCTGCTGGTAATATTGGCCATCCGGCTGGAGTCAAAAGGCAAAGTGTATTATATCGCCAAAAGAGTGGGCCGCAAAACATTTGATTTTTACAAGCTCCGCTCTATGCGTACCGGCTCCGACGACCTGCTGAAAAAACTGGCAAAGGAAAAAAATCAATACAACAAATCAACTGTAAAAGAAGAAGGTATTTTAAATAAGCCCTGCCCCCGCTGTTTGCAATTGCCGGAAGGGCAAACATGCTCACCGGTGATGTACATCGATACACATGAAGTGTGTGATTATTGGTACAATGTTCAAAAAAATGAAAGCGCCAGGAACAATTCCACTTTTGTAAAAATTGTTGATGACCCCCGTATCACAAGGGTGGGTAAGTTTATCAGGAATACCAGTATTGACGAACTGCCGCAGTTGATCAATGTACTAAAAGGTGATATGTCAATTGTAGGCAACCGGCCATTACCGGTGTACGAAGCAGAGTTGCTTACCGTGGATACTTTATCAAAAAGATTCCTGGCGCCGGCCGGTATCACCGGGTTGTGGCAGGTAGAACTGAGGGGTAAGGGTGGCAACATGAGTGAAGAAGAGAGAAAGCGCCTTGATAACGAATACGCCGATCACTTTGAAGGAAATAATTTTTCTTTTTGGTACGACATCAAACTCATTCTACGCACCATCCCCGCTTTGTTACAAAAAGGTTCTGTTTAATCAACTCCAGGTACAATCACAAAAATGAAAAAGATTTTTATAATAACGTTTACGGGTATCCTGCTGGTAAGTATGTGCCATACGGCTCCAGCCCAAACTGCCGGTGCAGGCATCAGCAGGCAACCGGTGGATTCATCGGTCACTCTGGCAGATCCGGATTTTCCGCCATTGCTGCAACTGATCGACTCGGCCGTTAAACACAACGCCATGGTGGGTTACAGGGCCCAGGAAATAGTTGCCAAGAGAGAAAATTTAAAGACCCAGCAGAATTACTGGTTAAGAAATCTGGGCTTACAGGCAGATACACGGTATGGCACTTTTGATAATTTTTCTTCTACCGCCAACTCTCAGTCTACCACCCTTCAAACGGTTACCAATAAACAATTCAATTATGGTATTGGCCTGTATATAAAATTGCCGGTGTTTGATGTGGTGAACAGGAAGGTACAGATAAGGCAGGCCAAAGCAGAGGTAGAACAGGCTAAAAGTTTGCAGCAGGCGCAGCAGAATGAAGTGCGGCAGATCGTGATCAAACAATATGAAGAAGTGTTGCTCAAGCAAAAGATACTCAGCATCAAATCGCAAAACCTGGGCAGCGCCACTGTCAATTACGAAATGGTGGAAAAGGAATTCAGGAATGGCGTGATCCCGACTGCTGAATATGTTCGTCTCTCTGACATGACCTCGAGGATAAAAACGGAATATGAAATGGCGAAGTCAGATTTTATCGTGGCCAAAATGATACTGGAAGAGATCGTTGGCTTTTCATTTAAAAACCCGGTCAATAATCAATAATGAAATTAGTAGCGCTGATACGACTGATATTGAAGCATAAGATACTGCTGATCGTTGCGCCCCTGCTGTTTGCATCGTTGATAATAGTGCTTACCAAGGAACCAAAGCTAAGCTATACCTCCGGCACCGTTTTATATACCGGCCTTGCCTCCGGATCTTCCATCGAAATGGAAAAGTCCTTTAATTATTTTGCTACCAATACTGCATTTGACAACCTCATCAATATCATTAAGTCGAGGGAAACCCAGGAAGAAGTGGCCATTCGTTTGCTGAGTCAGCACCTGTTGCTTACACAAGCTGATCCCAAATACATTTCTCCTAAATTATACACCGCTTTTAAGGCGAAGATCCCGGCTTATCTCTACGCCTATGTTGCCCATGGCAGCACAGATTCTGCGGCAGACAGTACCAATGCTGCGGCATTTAGTTTTGCTGATACCACTGCCAATGCAAATCTATTTCCGGCTTCTATTAATAAGGCCGATTATGAAAAAACCGTGGAAAATCTGACAGCTTTAATGAAAAGCAACGACACCAATTTCGTTTACAAATTACTCAACTTCGAGGATGAACATTATTCTATTAAAGCGATATCATCTATCAAGGCTGAAAGGCTTAACAGTAGTGACCTGATCAAACTTACATACGAAGTGAATGATCCGGGCATCTGCCAGCAAACACTGGTGATCTTCAATGAAGTGTGCATCAAAAATTACAAGAACATCAAAGAGAACAGGTCTGATGCGGTAGTAAAATATTTCGAAGGACAACTGGTGCAGGCCAATATGCAATTAAAAAAGGCGGAAGATCAACTGCTCAATTTTAATAAATCCAATAATATCATCAACTACTACGAACAGAGTAAGGCGGTAGCAGTAGTGAAAGAGGATATGGAAGTAGATTACAACAACAAAAAAGCACAGTTGGCCGGTACAGAAGCTGCTACCCGTAAGCTGGAAGAAAAGCTGGATATCCAGCAGCTTGTCCAGTTAAAAAGTAACAGTGTACTCGAGAAAAGAAAACAACTCGGGGATGTGAATTTCGAAATTGCATCTGCAGAAGCAGAACAAAATCCTGCAGGACTTCAAAAAATTGAAAGCCTGAAAAGGCAATCGGAAGCGCTGCAGAATGAGATTAAAAAAACTGTGGGTGATCTGTATCATTATCAAAATTCGGTAGAGGGTTTACCGATCAGCACTACGCTCAATCAATGGATCAGCAATGTGGCAGAATCTGAAAATCTCAAGGCAAAGATCCGGGTGATGGACCAGCGCAACAAAGATTTCCAGCAGCAATATGCAGTGTATGCACCCGCCGGCGCCAATATCAAAAAGATCGAAAGAGAAATATTTGTAAGCGAACAGGGTTACCTGGAAATACTGCATGGCTTGAATCTTGCCAAGTTAAAGTTGCAGGACAATGAACTTACCTCTAACCTGAAAGCGGTTGATCCTCCCTACTACCCGCTGCAATCAATGCCCACCAAAAGGGCGGTACTGGTTGTTGCCGGAGCACTGGTTGGTTTTATCCTTGTGTTGGGTGTGATACTGGCCATGGAGTACCTGGATGACACCCTGAAGAACAGTAAAAAAGCTGCCCGTTTACTTGGCTTGCCCTCATTGGGAATGTTGCCAAAGATCATGCTGAATCCCGGTGCAGTGAATTTGGCATTTGTGCAAAATCGGCTGAAGGAGATCACTTCACAGAATATACTGCAGTTCGTTCACTCAACCCATGAAGGCGCCGGAACAAAAACAATTTTGTTCATCAGTACCAATACAAAGGAAGGGAAGTCTGTTTTGTGTGGCAACATTGCCCGGCAAATGGCACAGCAGGGAAAGAAAGTATTGGTATTGAACTATTCTTCTTCCCAGCAACCTGTGATGCCAACAGGAAGGTTCCCGATCCTTAACAGGTTACTGGGTTACCCAGATCCGAGGATTGATGTAAAGAATCCTTTCTTAGCTAACGCTGCCGGTTACCTGCAACCAGGCACTTATGTCACTTATACTATCAACGAACATTTTTATACAGCTGCTGATTATACGGATATTCTTGGGCAGAACAATATCAGCCTTTCTTTTGTGCCGGATTATGTATTGATAGAGATCCCGGCCCTCATCTTTAACAACTACCCCGGTGAACTGGTTGCCAGCGCTGCCTTATCTGTTTTGGTTTGCAGGGCCAACAGGTTATGGACAGAGGCTGACCAGGAAGCACTGAATCAACTGCTGCCACTGGCCGGCAACAGGATGCAGTTCATTGTTAATGGCGTGGAGTTGAAGGAAGCAGAAGCGGTGATCGGCGACCTGCCAAAGAAATCGAACAGTTTCCGGAAGTACATAAAAAACTTTTTCCGGTTTCAATTCTTTTCAAAAAATCAACTTTAAAAACCAGTACCGTTGAAAACCAATATCCGCAAGATCATACAGGAAGATAATTTTCTTTCCCTCGCAGGGAATCTTGTGATCGCATTTTTTGGCATCGCTGGTTTTGCCATGCTGGCAAGAAGTTTAAGCGTGGAGCTATTTGGCCATTGGGTATTGTTTATTGCCGCCGGGTCTTTTATTGAAATGTTCAGGTTTGGCATTACCAACACCGGCTTGATCAGGTACCTCTCTGGTGCCGATGAATCTTTTCGCATCCAGCTCATGGGTTCCAATGCGCTGATCGGATCAGTTGCAACCATCATCATTGCCTTGCTGATCGCCGGGTGTAGTTTGTTTTTTCACGAGTCCATTCAGCATTCAGGCTACCAGTTGTTTTTTACCTGGTATCCCTTGCTGGCATTTTTAAACCTTCCCTGGAACAACGCCCTTGTAGTATTGCAGGCCGACAGGAGCTACGGAAAAATACTGGCGCTTAAATCCATCAACAGTGGCGGCTTCTTTATCGTATTGTTGGTTAATTTTTTCTTTTTTAGCATGAGCCTCTTACAAATTGTTTGGGTGTACCTGCTGATCAATGCCATTACCTCACTCGTAAGCATATTCGCAGGATGGGATGGATTGAAATATATCCGGAAAGCATCACGGGCAACGAACAATACCTTATTTCATTTTGGAAAATATACCACCTTCACCCTGGTGGGCACCAACCTGCTGAGAAGTGCAGATACACTTATCATCAGCCTGAGTCCGTTGGGTAGCGCAGCCGTTGCCCTGTACAGCATTCCGTTAAAGCTTACGGAATTACAGCAGATACCATTGCGGAGTTTTGCTGCCACCGCTTTTCCTAAAATGTCGAAAGCAAGCCTGCATGGTAAAACGGCTGAGGTAAAAGCATTGTTCTATACTTATTCAGGCGCACTTACCTACCTGTTTATTTTCATCAGCGGGTTTACTTTTTTATTCGCTGATTATTTCGTGTTGTTCCTGGCCGGAAAACAATACCTGCAAACCGATGCTGTTACCGGCTTTAATGCAGTGAGCATTGTAAGAGTGTTCTCTGTATATGGTTTGTTATTGCCGATCGACCGGATGACCGGAATTGGCTTAGACAGTATCAATAAGCCCGGCATCAATGCATTGAAAGTATTGATCATGGTGATCGCCAATATCACCGGCGACCTGGTAGCAGTGTTTCTTTTTAAATCACTGATACTGGTAGCGGTGTCATCCATCTTATTTACCATCGCCGGTATTTTGATCGGGATGAAATTCTTAAACAAAGAACTCAGCCTGCAATACAGCGAAATATTTTCAGAAGGAATAAAATTTTACCGCTCAATGTTTCACAAACTCACGGGCAACCGGCGGGTTGAAATTGCAAAAGTGTAGGAACGATACAATGATCATCGAAAATACGATACATCCATTTGAGCAATACTCCGGTTCTTCCAGCCTGGCGAAGCCCCGTAATATGTTGCTGTTGCTCATCGCCATTGCGGTGTTTGCCGGCATTGCTGCAAAAATGCAACTCATGGGCGTTGGCATGCTCATTGGACTTTTTATTGCTACGGTTTACCTATACCTGCTTTTTGCTCATCCCATCATTGGAATATATACCGCTATTGCGATGAGTTTTTTATTGATCGGAATGGGCCGTTATGTGAAAGACGTACAGGTAGGGCTTGGCATGGATGCCATCCTTATCCTAACTTACCTCGCCCTGTTCATGAACCGTTTTGATCAACGTATCAACTGGTTGCCGGCAAAGAAGGATATCCTGTTCCTGTCGGTACTCTGGTTTGGCTATTCTGTGTTTGAACTGGTAAACCCCGAGGCAAGAAGCATGGCCGCCTGGTTTTCAGGTCGTGGTGTTTCCCTGTATATGTTTTTACTCGTGCCACTTACACTGCTTTTTTTTAACTCCCATCGCAAGCTTGATTTCTTTTTGTACGTATGGGGTGTATTTTCTATCCTGGCAACATTAAAAGGCATCATGCAATTGAAATTTGGCCTGGATGCCGGTGAGCAGGCCTGGATGAACGAGGGGAATTATAAAACGCATATGTTGTTTGGCAAGCTGCGGGTGTTCTCTTTTTTGAGTGATGCCGGGCAGTTTGGCGGTACACAGGCATATGCAGCAGTGGTGTTCACCATCTACTCTATGTCACAGTCAGTAAAATGGAAGAAGTATTTTTTTATAACGGTGGCGCTGCTTGCTTTTTACGGGATGATCATATCCGGTACCCGTGGCGCCATTAGTGTACCACTCGCCGGTTTTATGACCTTTTTTGTATTGCGTAAAAATATAAAAGTGCTTGGCTTTGGCATCGCCATTCTTGCACTGGTATTTGTTTTTTTCAGGTTCACCAGCATTGGCCAGGGCAACGACCAGATCAGGAGAATGCGTACCGCCTTTGACCCCAATGATGCATCCTTGCAGGTACGGCTCGACAACCAGAAAATACTCAAACGTTATCTTTCATCAAGACCTTTTGGTGGTGGTATTGGACATGGTGGTGTGAAGGCGCAGCGTTTTTTGCCCAATGCTTTTTTGTCGCAGGTGGCAACGGATAGCTGGTATGTGTTGGTTTGGGTAGAAGAAGGTATTGTTGGACTATCACTTCATTTATTCATTCTTTTTTATTGTCTTGCAAGGGCGTCTTATAAGAGCATGTTCAGGATCCGGGATCCTTTGCTCAAATATAAAATGAGTGCACTGGTTGCCGGTATGGCGGGCGTTATGGTAGCTTCCTATGGTAACGCCGTATTGGGCGGAATGCCTACCGGGATTCTCCTTTACGTTTCAATGGCAGTGATGCTTCACCCTGAGGTACTCGATCAGCCTGCAGCAATTGAATTGCCTTCAACTAATAAAATTCAGTAATCATGAAAGGAAAAGATTTTATCATCACCGGCCTCCAGTCATGGGACATTCCCATCGGCTCCAATGCCATTGATATTGCCAAACAAATAGCGGTGGACAACCGGGTATTGTATGTGAACAGCCCACTGGATATGATGACCATGTACAGGAACAAACCTACTGCAGAAACAAGGAGGCGTTTGCAGGTATTGAAAAAACACCGGGAGCCTTTGAGGCAGGTATCAAAAAATTTGTGGGTACTTGATTTTCCTTTTTACATATGGTCCATCAATGGCCTGCCCGATGGCTTTTTGTTTGATGTTTTTAATAAAACGAACAACCGGAAGATTTTTAAATACACTAAGAAAGTAGCAGATGAACTGGGCTTTCAAAACCCGGTGCATTTTATCGACAATGATATTTACCGCAGCTTCTATTCAAAAGAAATATTAAAACCAGCGTTGTCTGTTTATTACAGGAGAGACAACGTTCAGCCTTATGCCTACTGGAAAAAGCACGCTGTAAGACTGGAGCCAAAGCTTATTCGAAAGAGCGACCTGGTAGTTTGCAATTCTCCACAACTGGCAGCGTATGCTGCCAATTTTAATCAGCAAAGCAATGACGTAGGGCAGGGAGTCGACTTATCGGCGTATGATCCTGCGATCCCTTTCAGTATTCCTGCTGATCTTAAAAAAATTCCATCACCAAGGATCGGGTATATCGGGGATATCAACAGCATGCGCCTGGATGCAAACCTTATCTATGAACTGGCAAAAAGCAAACCCAGCTATTCTTTTGTGCTGATCGGTCCTGAAGACAAAGTGTTTACATCTCATCAACTGCACAGCCTAAAAAACGTATACTTCACCGGTAGTATCGCCAAAAACAAAGTGCCGGAATACATGAGTGCACTGGATGTGTGCCTGAATCCGCAACTGGTGAACGAGATCACCATTGGTAATTATCCAAGAAAAGTGGATGAATACCTTGCCCTTGGTAAGCCGGTGATCGCTACCAGAACAAAGACGATGGAATTGTTCAGCGATCATGTTTATCTCTGTTCATCATTGAAGGAATACGATGCGGCAGTGGAGAAAGCGTTGAAAGAAAATACGGAAGAAAATAGAAATGGCCGCATCCGTTTTGCCAGGTCTCACTCCTGGGAAAACAATGTGCATGCGATTTACAACCAGATTGAAAAATATTTAAAATAAACCTATGAACTACCGCAACATTCGTGAACTCAACAACATCATCCTGAAAAGACTCAGCATCATTCCACGTGATATTGACCTGATCGTCGGCGTACCGAGGAGCGGTATGCTACCCGCCAATTTATTGTCGCTTTATTTAAACCGGCCGTATACAGACATTCATTCTTTTTTGAACGGGCATATTTATAAAGCCGGTGCCCGTGGACAATTCTTTGATATCAAACAGTTCAAAAAGATACTCGTAGTAGACGATAGTGTTGCATCCGGGGCCGCCCTCGCAGAGTGCAAAGAAAACCTGAAACACCTCGCCGGATCTTTCGACATAAAATATTGCGCCGTGTATGTAGTGCCGGGTAAGGAAAGATCCGTGGATTATTTTTTTGAAGTAGTAACCCTGCCAAGATATTTCCAGTGGAATATTTTAAACCATACTACGCTGGAAAAGGCCTGCTTTGATATAGATGGTGTGTTGTGTGCTGATCCCTTGCCGGAACAAAATGATGATGGAGAAAAGTACATCGATTTTATTTTGAATGCGCCACCCCTGTTCATCCCGGGGAGTAAGATCGGTACCATCGTAACATCAAGACTGGAAAAATACAGGCCACAAACTGAACAATGGCTCAAAGCCAACAATGTAAAGTATAACGACCTGGTGATGCTTGATCTGCCGGATATGGCAGCAAGACAAAAAGCCAACAATCATGGTGATCACAAGGCAAAAGCCTACATGGCGAAACCGTATGTATTGTTTGTAGAAAGCGATCTCACCCAGGCGATACAGATCAACCGGATTGCGAAAAAGCCAGTGCTGTGTACAGAAAATTTCGAAATGATATTTGATAAGGAATCCGTGCTATATAATATCAAAAGCGGAAAGTACATGCCTTTCCTGCGCAAATACGCATTGAAAGTGAGAGACAGGATCAGGAAATAAATCATCGCAGCCAATCATCATGATCTGCTGTAAAAACCAAAATCAATTCTATGCTTTTATATAATCTTTTGCAGTTAGTTGCACTTGTGTTACTTGGGCTGGCTACCCTATATATTTTTGTTTTTTCCCTTGCCGGGTTATTTTATAAGCAACGGGTATATAAAACAGCGGGTAGCTTTAAAAAGATCGCTGTACTGATACCGGGTTACCAGGAGGATGAAGTGATCGTAGAGGTTGCAGAAGCAGCATTGCAGCAGGATTACCCGGCTGGTATGTTTGATGTGGTGATCATCGCCGATTCTTTTCAACCGGAGACGCTTGAAAAGCTGCGGTTGATGCCGGTGAAATTAATTGAAGTAAGTTTCGATAAAAGTACCAAGGCGAAGGCATTGAACAAAGCCATGTCAATTCTTACAGCACCTTACCAAATAGCGGTAGTGCTGGATGCAGATAACCTGATGGCTTCAGATTTCCTGGAGAAAATAAACGCTGCTTATGAAGATGGTTTTATGGCGATACAGGGTCACCGCACGGCAAAGAACCTCAACAATTCCTGGGCAATACTTGACGCCATCAGCGAAGAGATCAATAACAATATTTTCAGGAAGGGGCACCGGGTGCTGGGGCTTTCATCTGCCATCATCGGCTCAGGCATGGCCTTCAATTATGAATATTTTAAATCATTGATGGCAGGTGCTACAGCCGTTGGCGGATTTGATAAAGAGATCGAACTGAAGATCCTGAAAGCCGGTCATACGATCGCTTACCTGGATGATGCGCTGGTATTTGATGAAAAGGTGCAAAAGGCAGATGTGTTCGGTAACCAGCGCCGCCGCTGGCTTTCGGCCCAGTTGCACTATTTCAGGCAGGATTTTTTAAGCGCTGTAAAACACCTGCTCCTAAAGGGCAATGTAGATTATTTCGACAAAGCCATACAGTTTATTCAACCACCCAGGATCTTATTGCTCGGAGCTGTATTGTTGACAACAACCTTGTTTATAAGTTCCAATTATTTGCTTCAAAACGAAAACCCTTTTTCTATTGCATGGGCAGCGATAGTAGTTGCCTGCATATTGTCATTCCTTTTTTCTGTGCCCCGCTACTTTTATAATGCCGGCACTTTTAAGGCACTTATCAGCTTGCCTAAGGGAATGCTGCTGATGATGCTCTCTTTGCTTCGTATAAAAGGAGCCAACAAAAAATTCATACACACAAAACATACTGCCAGCATTCGATAAGTGCTGATCGTTAGACATTCTCTTATACACGATGAAAAAGAACCGACTTGAAAAACTGGAAGCCCTCCGTGGATTTGCCGCCCTGTACGTGGTGTTATTTCATACATTGCCGCAACATTTTTATTTAGCTGGTATCAATATTGGCATTCTTTTCAGGTTTGGTCCGGAAGCAGTGATCGTATTCTTTGTTTTGTCCGGCTTTGTGATCAAATACACTTACGAAAGATCTGCTGATAAATCTTTCCGGTATTATTTCATTCGTCGTTTTATCCGTTTGTACATTCCGTTGTTTTTTATTTTCCTGCTTGGTTACCTGTTAAAATCTGTCAGTGAAGGTGCGTTTGCCAACCCTGACTGGAAATCCCTGCTGGGAAATATTTTTATGCTGCAGGATGTGATCTCACAAAAGCCGCATGTGATCGTTCCGGCATATATGGGGAATGGGGTGCTCTGGTCACTGTCTTATGAGTGGTGGTTCTATATGTTGTTCTTCGCCCTGGCTTCCAATATTAAAGCGGATAAGCTCAACCGATGGGTGAACATTGTTGTGATAATGGCTGCTGCATCATACCTGGTTTATCCTTTTATCCTTAACAGGCTGGCAATGTATTTTGCTATCTGGTGGATAGGTGTGCGCTTTGCAGGTATATATATAAACAAACAACAGTTTACCTTTCGCAATATCATGCCCTATGCTTATGTGTTGTTTACGATTACAGCGATCCTGGCTTTGAACCTCTACATCAATTTTTCATACACTAAGATCTACACCTACCCTTTGGTTGCATATCCTTTTATAGAATTGAGGCATTTTGTTTTTGCCATTTTTGTATTGTTTGGTGCAATTGCCTGGCATCGGCTGCGATGGGTTGGCTTTAATAAACTCTTTGGTGTTTTTAAACACCTGGCGCCCTGTTCCTACGTGATCTATATCTCACATCATTACTTGGTGGTAGAAGCAACTTATTTAAGTTTTCTCAACAACAAGGTCGTGGAATACGGACTTTATATTTTATTCATGATCATCTTTTCTTACCTGCTCGAAGTAGTGATCTATAACCGGATCAGGAAGCTACTGATCGGCTAACATTTAAAACATTAACCCGGTAACTATGAAAATAGGAATAGAAGCACAGCGGCTTTTCCGCCCCAAAAAACACGGCATGGACATGGTTGTACTTGAGCTCATCCGCAACCTGCAGCAAATAGATCACGACAATGAATACTTCATTTTTGTTAAGCCGGATGCAGACCAGCATGTGATCACTGAAACGCCCAATTGCAGGATCATACCCGTAGCAGGTGGCGCCTATCCTGCCTGGGAGCAGATCGCTTTACCCAAAGCTGCTAAAAAAGCTGGCTGCGACATATTACATTGTACCAGTAACACTGCACCAATGCGCTGCGGTATTCCATTGGTAACGACCCTGCATGATATCATTTATATGGAGAGCAATTATTTGAAGATATTGGGAGGCGGGGCAACAGCTTATCAAAAGTTTGGCAACCTGTATCGGAAAATGGTGGTGCCTTCCGTGATAAAGAATAGCAGGAAGATCATCACCGTATCGAATTTTGAAAAGAAAAGGATCGCCGATTTTTTCAGCTTGAAAAATGATAACAGGCTAAAGGCTGTTTACAATGGTGTAAGCGGACATTTTAAACCGGTGACCAACTGTGACACGCTGAACCGGGTAAGGCAACAGTACCGGCTACCCGAAAATTATTTTTTCTTTTTGGGTAATACAGATCCTAAAAAAAATACAATAGGCACTTTAAGAGCCTTTTCGGACTTCAGGAAGCAGACCGGTGCAGACTATAAATTGGTAATGCTTGATTACGACCGGCATGAACTGGAGAAATTACTGGAAGAAATAGGCGATCAAGGTCTTGCGGAACACATCGTACTCACCGGGTATGTTGTCAATACCGATCTGCCGGCGATCTACTGCCAGAGCAAAGCCTTTCTTTATCCGTCATTAAGGGAAAGTTTTGGCATACCTATGCTCGAGGCAATGGCCTGCGGCGTACCAGTGATCACGTCTTCCACTTCTTCTATGCCAGAAGTCGCTGGCAACGCAGCGCTTATTGTTGATCCCTTTAAACCAGGAGAAATAACAGCAGCCATGATCCGACTGCACAGCGAAGAAAGGACAAGGCTGCGGTTGATAGATGAAGGGTTGAAGCAGGCTGCAAAATTTTCCTGGAAGGCCATGGCGCAGGATGTACTGAATATTTATAAAGAACTATACAGCGAACGCAATCAATAATCCAAACTAAAAAGATCATCACCGTACTTAAATCAAATCTCACATGTTCATCTTACAATTATTATTCTGGCTGTTTGTGGCCATCGTCATTTACACCTATGTAGGTTATGGCATATTGTTATACGCCATCATAAAAGTGAAACGATTTTTTCAGCGCAACAAAAAACCCTTTTCTAATACAGGCTATGCACCCGATGTTACCCTGTTCATTTCTGCCTTCAACGAAAAAGATTTTGTAGCGGCAAAAATGAAGAATAGCCTGGCGCTGGATTACCCGAAAGATAAACTGCACATTGTTTGGGTTACTGATGGTTCGGATGATGGCACACCGGATTTGTTGCGCAAGTACAGCGATGTTATTGTGCATCACCTGCCGGAGCGCAAGGGAAAGATCAGTGCAATGAACCGGGGAATGCGCTTTGTTGATACGCCCATTGTTATTTTCAGCGATGCCAATACCATGCTGGGCAGGGAGTCGATACAGCGGATCGTAAACCTCTTTGGCAATCCAAAAGTTGGTTGTGTATCCGGTGAAAAGCGCATTATGGACAAGGGCAGTGATGCCGCAGCAGGCGCTGGCGAAGGCTTGTACTGGAAATATGAATCAGCGTTAAAAAAATGGGATGCTGAATTGTACTCTGTGGTGGGTGCAGCAGGTGAATTGTTTGCCATCAGAACGGAGTTGTACCGTGATGTGGAAGGCGATACATTACTGGATGATTTCATCATCTCACTGAGAGTAGCGCAGGATGGTTACACCATTCAATACGATCCGGAAGCATATGCGGTTGAAACTGCTTCTGCCAATGTAAAAGAAGAATTGAAACGTAAAATTAGAATTTCGGCCGGTGGTATCCAGGCAGTGGTACGTTTGAGCTCCCTGCTCAATATCTTTAAATACGGCACCCTGTCGTTCCAATACATTTCTCACCGGGTATTGCGCTGGACGGTAACGCCGCTTTGCCTGCTGCTGCTGATCCCGGTAAGTTACCTGCTGGCCTTTCATGAAGGACTGTTCGCAACAGGGATGTATGCAGTATTATTCTGGTTACAACTCCTGTTTTATGTTGCCGCACTCACAGGCTGGTTTTTGGAGAACCGGTCTACCAGTATCAAATTGCTTTTCGTACCCTATTATTTTTTCATCATGAACCTTTCTGTTATACTCGGGTTCTTTCGTTACATCAAAGGATCGCAATCGGTGAACTGGGAAAGAGCAAAGAGAGCTGCCTGATAAAATGTGTAATTATTGTTTGATGAATTTTCCGTAACTCATTTCCGTTCCCTGGCTGATGCAGTATAAATAAGTTCCCCTACAAAGTGTTGTACTATCCAGTTGTAGCTGCTGCATACCCGGTAACACTACCGTTGCAGATTGCTGCATCACCAATTGTCCTGATAAGTTATAGATGCGGAATAAAATAGTGGATATGCCGGTAGCTAAATACTGCACGTTCAATTTGGAAAGAACCGGGTTGGGAAACAGGAATACTTTTCTACTAACGGTATCGGATAACCTGTCATCGCCGCCACTGTATTCCATGGCGCCTATATCATAATAACCGCCCAATGGCCGGCGGTTGCTGTTAAAATCTGTAACAATGGAATGATCCTGCTGGTAACCCTTGTTGATCAATGGAGAGCCCGGTAAAGGAGTGTAATCAGTAGCAGATATGCGTGCGGCATCGATGCTGGCAGCAAAAAAATTATTTGTTAACTGTACTTCTGCTGCAACGTTTGGGATCATCACGTAGGCATCGTTGCCGGTAAAAGAAGTGTTGCCGCTTGCATACAGATTATAACTGCCGGGATCAACGATAAGGTTGGAGACGATAAGGTTATGCCTGCTTTTTACACTCTGGAACCGGATGCCGTCTGATTTTGGATGGATGATATCATTGAATTCGATATTGAATGCAGCGTCTTTCAACACTGATACATCCGAAACAAAAATTCCGTGTTTCGCTTCGCTGGCATCGTTGGGTTTAAAATCACGGCCTGCATTTACAATTACATTGTTGTATATTTTATTGCTGCCTAATCCATGATCTTCTATCCCATCTCCCTTACCGTCTTTTACCAGGTTATTGTAACAATCACAACGGGAGCCACCGCCCAGTAAAATGCCCGACATCTGGTTCTTTGTTTCAGCCTGGCTGTCGTTGATCACCGTGTTATGGTGAATGCCGCAATGCAGCGGAGCAGAACTTACCTGTATACCGTCCCAACCAGTGCGCTTTACAATATTATTGTACACCTGTACATTGTCCAGTACGGCTGGCTTTGCAATCGTATCTTTTCCGTTGCAGCTAAGATGAACGCCGGAATAATACGAGCTGCCGATATACATTCCTTCATTCCCGATATCCGCAATGTAATTGTCATGGATGCTGGTGTTGAATTGCGTAAAGCTATCTCTTGATGCTTTGAACGAACAATCTGGGTCTGTTTTGGCAAGGATGCCTTCTGTAGAACAATGTTCTATCGATACATGATCCACTTCCACATCAGAGCTCATATTGCCAATACCAAGGCCTGCACCGTTGGCAACTTTTTTTACCTGTATGCCATAAAAATTTGCTGCATCTCCCTGTCCGCACAAACGGATCGCATTGCAATTAACAACAGAGATGCCGTAATAACTATCGGTGCTGATGGTTACGATACCATTTTTATTCATAAAGCAAACCGGCTTTCCGGCCGAACCACTAAAATTCCGGACCAGCAATTTATCACGCTCCCCTGCCAGCAGGTAAACGGTGTCTCCGGGATGTACATTATTATAAGCAGCGCTGTGCCCATCAATCATGTGGATACTGGAATCAACAGGCCAACCAGCATGCTGTGCATACAAAGTTGAAACGGAAAATAAAACACCAAGCAGTAATAAACTGCGGAATAGACTTCTTGTTTGCGGATCGTTGTTGAAGGATACTGGTTTCATTGAAAGAATTTTAAGCAGCTAAGATTTACGGGCGTTTTGGTAAATACAAATTGTGTTTGACTCCCGGATAGTATAACGTCATATTTCATCATTTAGCTTTGATAGCCGCCTTTTTTTTCTGCAGCACCAATCATAATAATCCACTTTGCATTGTAAGGCAATTTCCTGCTTTGATAAATGTATTAAAAGCTATTGGGCCACCACTTTCCATCCGCCTTTATATGTTGTAGAATGTTTGTAAAATGGAAAATTTTTCCAGCAGGTGGAAATTTCGGAGAAGCCATCCCGGTGAAAACCTTGTGAGGCGGGGGTTTCGCCGTTGGCATAAAACTAGCTGATTGCGGCGCAACAAATAAAATAAAATGCCGGCAGGCGTTGAACGATTTTGATACTGTTGGTGTGTGATGGCATAATGATCAGCTTTTATGTTGCTGGTCAACAGCTAGTCAGCCGTTTTTGTAGTTTTTTTTCGATTTGAGCATAGAATATTTCATGGGCAAATTGTAGTAGAAGGATGTGAAATTTCAAATCGATGCTTTAAAGAAGAATTTCTGCAATTTGGACGTTTTGCGGGCGTTGTTGTAATAACAATTTCTTTTACTTTTTAACTATGGAAGCATTCAAAATATTCATCGTGGAAGATGACCCGCTGTATGGTGAGATATTGCAATACCAGTTGGCTCTAAACCCGGAATACAGCATTTCCCGTTTTACCAGCGGCAAAGATTGTCTTGCCAATCTTTATCAAAAGCCCGACCTGGTTACCATCGATCTTACCCTGCCTGACTTTGAAGGTGAAAAATTATACCAACGCATCAGGGAAGTGAATGAAGAGTTGCCGGTGGTGGCCATCAGCGGACAGGAAGAAATTTCCGTAGCAGTTAACCTGCTTAAAATGGGTGTTACAGATTACCTCACCAAAGATGACAATACAAAAGACCTGCTTTGGAAAACAATCAACAAAATAAGAGAAACAGGAAAACTAAAGAACGAAGTTGCACACCTGAAAGCAGAGCTGGCGCAAAAATTTTCGTTTGACAAAAGCATTAAGGGGCAAAGTCCTTCGCTGCAGAAAATATTTGGCCTGATGAACAAGGCGGCCGCTTCCAATATCAATGTTTCTATTACGGGAGAAACAGGAACCGGTAAAGAGGTAGTGGCAAAAGCCATTCATTATAATAGTGAGCGACGGCGTAAAAATTTTGTTGCTGTAAACATGGCTGCTATTCCAGGTGAGCTGATGGAGAGTGAATTGTTCGGTCATGAAAAAGGTGCTTTTACAGGCGCTGTGAGCAGGCGGGAAGGAAAGTTTGAAGAAGCCGGTGGCGGCACCATCTTCCTCGATGAAATTGGAGAACTGGATGTGAACATGCAGAGCAAACTGCTCAGGGTGCTTCAGGAAAGAGAAGTGGTAAGAGTGGGTGGCAATGAAACCATCAAACTGGATGTAAGGGTAATTGTCGCTACACATAAAAACCTGGCCGAAGAAGTACAGAAAGGAAATTTCCGGGAAGACCTTTACTATCGTGTGATGGGCTTGCCCATTGCGCTGCCGCCACTCAGGGAAAGAGGGCATGATGTGCTGATACTTGCCAAGCACTTCCTGGATGAATTTTGCAATGAAAATAAAGCCGGTACCATCAATATTTCGCAGGATGCAAAAGATAAACTGCTGCGGTACAACTATCCTGGTAACATCAGGGAACTAAAAGCAGTGATTGACCTCGCCGCAGTAATGTGCGATGGAAAACTGATCGAAGAAAATGACATTTCGTTTCCGTCTGCAAAAAATGAAAAGGTTTTTGTAACAGAAGAAAAATCACTGGAGCAATACAATTACGACATCATTAAATTTTACCTGCGCAAATACAGTAACGACATTGGCACGGTGGCAGGTAAACTGGAAATTGGTAAAAGCACCATTTATAAAATGATCCAGCGCAAGGCGATCACACTCTAATAAAAAATTATGCAGGCATCGGTCTTTAATTTCAGCAATGATGAATGGCAGCAACATCCGCAGCACAATAGTTGTGATGCGCTTACTGCCCAACTGGTATTGTGTTTTGCTTCAAAAAAGTTGCTTGCACAGCCATCGCTCTACCAGCAACTGAAGCAGCAATTTCCTTTAGCCAACATCGCCATGTGCAGTACGGCAGGCGAGATCTTCCACGATCGTATACACGAGGACTCACTCGTAGCTGCGGCACTGCATTTTAATCATACTCCCATTGAAGCGGCGGCTGTAAATGTGAGCGACTTTAGCAGCAGTTATGATGCGGCTATCCATCTTGTTAAAAAACTGCCGCAAAAAGACCTTGTGAGCATTTTGGTTTTATCAGATGGCAGTGTTGTAAACGGCAGTGAACTGGTGAAAGGATTGAATGATGCGGCTGGTGAAAAAGTATTGATCACCGGTGGTCTCGCAGGTGATGGTGTTAATTTTGCTTCTACACTGGTGGGTTTGAACGGGGATCCTGCAGAAGGAAATATTGCAGCGATCGGGTTTTATGGTGAACATATTTTGGTTACCCACGGCTCAAAAGGGGGCTGGCAAAGTTTCGGTCTTGAAAAAGAGGTTACAAGAGCAGAGGGAAATATATTATTTGAACTGGATGGAAAAAATGCCCTTGACATTTATAAAAGATACCTTGGTCCGGAAGCAGAAAAATTGCCTGCATCGGCTTTGTTGTTCCCGCTTTCAGTAACCATTCCCGGCAGTACGCAGCCCCTGGTAAGAACCATTCTTTCCATCGATCATGAATCCAGCAGCATGACCTTTGCAGGCGATATTCCCGTTGGCTCGATGGTGCGGCTGATGAAAGGAAACTTTGACCTGATCACCTTCGCCGCAGCAGTGGCCGCACAAAATACCACCCTCAGTCATTCCGGTAAACCAGTCTTTTCATTACTGGTAAGTTGCGTAGGACGAAAGATCATACTTGGTTCAAGAACAGAGGAAGAAGTAGAAGCAGTCATTGAATCGCTTGGCGAAGAAACAGCTGTTGCAGGATTTTATTCTTATGGTGAAATATCCCCGTTCAACGAAGGAGGTTCCTGCCAGCTTCACAATCAAACCATGACCATAACCTCGTTTTATGAGCTTGCATAAACTGATACAAAAACAACTGAAAAAATACTTGCCAGGGTCCATGCAGGCTGATCCGGCGATGCAGGATTTTTTGGCAGCGATCAGTGATTCCTACTACTCCTACGACCGTGACAAGGAATTATCTGACCGTGCTTTCGACATCAGTGAAGAAGAATACTCCTCCATCAATAACCAGTTAAAACATGAACTGAATGTAAAACGGCAATCGGTACAAAAATTAAAGAACATCATCGGTACCATCAGTGGAGAAGAAAAAAATAATAACAGTGATGACCTGCTGATGATCGCACGGTACCTGAACCAGCAGGTGCACAAAAGAAAAAATGCGGAACTTGTTTTTACCTCGCTCATCACCAACCTGCAAAGTGCGATTTTACTGGAAGATGAAACAAGGCATATTGTTTTTACCAACCAGTGTTTTTGTGATATGTTCGCAATACCGGTTCACCCGGATGAGCTGCAGGGCATGGATTGTAGCAACAGTGCGCAACAAAACAAGCACCTGTTTAAAGATCCTGAAGCTTTCGTCTTATCCATTGACCAGTTACTGAACCAGAAGAAACTGGTGACAAACGAAATAATGGAATTAGCGGATGGACGTATATTTCAACGTGACTACATCCCTATCTTTCTGGAGCAAAAATACAAGGGTCATTTATGGACGTACACCGACATCACAGAAAAGAAAAAAGCACAGGATGCCATTGAGAAAAGTGAATTGACCAACAGGCTTATTTTGAATGCTGCACTGGATGCCATTGTGATCATCAACGATAAAGGAGATATCTCATTCTGGAATCCCCAGGCAGAAAAAACCTTTGGATGGACAGAAGAAGCAGTGATGGGAAAAAAATTATCCCAGCTCATTATACCCCACCAGCACAGGGATGGGCATGAAAATGGAATGATCCGCTTTCATTCAACAGGCGATGGGCCCGTATTGAACAAGATCACGGAATTAACGGCTGTAAACAAGGCCGGCATTGAGTTCCCGGTGGAATTGTCCATCATACCGGTAACGCATGGTAGCGGAACTTTTTTCTGTGGTTTTATCCGTGATATTTCTGAAAGAAAAAAAGCAGAGACAGATCTTAAGGCCAGCCAGGAACTATGGCAGTTCGCCCTTGAGGGTGCCGGCGATGGCGTTTGGAGATATGACCTTCAAACCGATGAAACATTTTTTTCGGAGCAGTATAAGAACATGCTCGGTTACGAAGGAGCAGCGTTTGATCATGAGGAAGATGAATGGTTTAGCCTGATTCACCCGGAAGATGTGGAGATGATCAGGCAATCTGAAGATGATTACCGGGAGGGAAAGATCCTGAATCACCAGTTGGAATACAGGATACAGCACAAGAGCGGCCGCTATCTTTGGGTACTCGACCGTGGGATGTTGTTAAGCAACACACAGGACGGAAAGCCCGGACTGATCGTTGGCACACACACCGATATCACCGCAATCAAACAAACCGGCATTGAGCTGGAACAGCGTGTTAAACAATTTAAATCCCTGTCAGAAAATATCCCGGGTGTGATATATGAATATGAATTCAGGAAGGATGGAACGGAGCGCCTGAGATATGTGAGCCCTGCAATGAAGAAAATATTCGGCATTGAACCAGAAGATTTTCATTTGTACCAACAGTACATTCACCCCGATGATGTGCCGGAGATATTGCGTAAAAATCAGCATTGCCGTGAAACACTTGAACCGTTCTATGATGAATCCAGGCTCATCATACCGGGCAGGGGCATCATCTGGCATTCTGTTACGTCTTCTTTCTCTTACTTTACCGAGGAAGGATCTGCCGTATTCACCGGCTTTATACTGGACATCACCGAAAGAAAAAATACAGAGCAGGCGCTTAAAATAAACGAAGAGAAATACAGGAACATTACGGCCAACATGAACCTGGGATTACTGGAGGTTGACAATGAAGAGATCATACAATTTGCCAACCAGAGTTTTGGCGAAATGAGTGGCTATAATATTGACGAGTTGCTGGGTAAAAAGGCATCGGATCTTTTTGTGAGGGGCGAACAGCAGGAGATGATGGAATTGAAAAATGAATGCAGGAAAAAAGGCATTTCGGAAGCATATGAAATTTCGGTAAAAAATAAATCGGGTGAAAGTAAATGGTGGCTGATCAGTGCAGCTCCACGCTACAACGACAAAGAAGAATTGGTTGGATCGATCGGTATTCATCTGGATATTACAGAACAGAAGATGCTTGAATATGAACTGCTGGAGGCCCGTGAACAGGCCGAATTATCTGCTACGGCCAAACAAAGTTTCCTGGCTAATATGAGCCACGAGATCAGAACCCCGATGAACGCCATTTTAGGAATGAGCAGGGAGCTGCAGAAAACGATGTTGAATGAGCAGCAGAAGTTATTCCTGAATACCATCAACAATGCCGGCGAACACCTGATGGTGATCATCAACGACATTTTGGATATTTCAAAAATTGAGGCAGGAAAACTTTCATTGGAAAATATCGGGTTCAGGATGCATGATGTAGTGAAAAATACCGTGCAGGTAATGGAACACCGGGCGTCTGAAAAAGGGTTACTGCTTAATTATTCGGTGGATGAAAACATCGCAGCCGTGTTAAAGGGCGATCCTTACCGACTCAAACAGGTACTGCTAAACCTGCTGAGTAATGCAGTGAAATTTTCTGAAAAAGGAAGTGTGCTCATCCGTTGCAGGCTGAGGGCAAAGCATAAGAAGCAGCAATCAATAGAAATTTCAGTAGCCGACAAAGGCATTGGTATGGACAAGGAATTTTTGCAAAATCTCTTCCAGAGTTTTGTGCAGGAAGACAGGTCTGTAAGCAGGAAATTTGGCGGCACCGGTTTAGGAATGACCATCTCCAAACAATTGAGTGAACTGATGGGCGGAACCATTGAAGTGGCCAGCGAAAAGAATGTAGGTACAACCATTACGCTGGTAATTCCTTTTTATACAGGCGATGAAGCTGATCTGCCAACCGGCGAAATACGCATCGAGGACAAGGGCGTATTGAAGGGAAAGAAAATTTTGCTGGTAGAAGACAATGAAGTGAACAGGCTGGTAGCCACTACAACACTATCACATTATGGAGCCGATATTGCCGAGGCGGTGAACGGACTGGAAGCGGTGGAAGCATTGAAGCAAGGCATGGTAGATATTGTTTTAATGGATATGCAGATGCCTTTGATGGACGGACTGGAAGCTACCAGGGTGATCAGGGCTGGCATCAGTAAAACAGTTCCCATCATTGCACTTACAGCCAACGCCATACAGGGCGAAAGCGACAAGTGTTTTGCGGCAGGAATGAATGATTTTATTTCAAAACCTTTTGAAGAAGAAGAGCTTGTGGCCATGATCGCAAAGTGGCTGGGCAAGGAAGTAAAGATCACCATCGCAGAAAAACCCGTGCCCTCTATGGCACTGTACGATCTTTCAAAACTGAATGCCATGAGCAAGCATGATAATGCCTTTATCAAAAAAATAATGAACCTTTTTATCGTGGAAGCAACTGCATCGCTGGAAGAAATTAATAAGGCGATACGGATCAATGATTTTGCAAAACTGAAATCACTGGCACACCGGATGAAACCTTCGATCGATAACCTCGGCATTCATTCATTGCGAAACGAGATAAGAGAGATAGAAGCGCTGGCCTTAAAACATGAATCTTCTGAGCGGCTTACCCAATTAATAGAAGTATTGAATGATACTTTGATAAAAGTGATCGCTTCCTTGCAGAGCGAACTATTACAGGGAGAAGACACCCTGGCAACTATTTAGAAAGTGGTTTAGATTTTTAGATCTTGCCCGGTGCTTTAGTATTCAGCGCAAGGTTTAATCAGTAATGATATTTATCAATAAATTGGCCTGCTCCCTGAAACAATAAACAGCGCATTGTATAACATTGACTCTAATATGTTAAAATGCCTGTCTGCACAACAGCTTGAATTAAAGGGTAAAAAATCAAACTGGTCTGCTATTTTAACAACTGCCATTATTCTGGCACAGTTTTTCTTTTACTACCTGCATCAATTAGCTTGGAAATTATTATTCATCAAAATCAGGTATTATGAAAAAGATCTTAACCATCGTAGCCATTTCAGGAACATTATTGGCGTGCAAGCAAAATAAAACTACAACCGATCAAACAAGGGTATTGTCTGCTACAGACTCGGCTGAGTTCAAGCAATACCAGCAGTGGAAAGAAAAAAAGGAAAAAGCAGCCGCTGCAAAAACTGTTGTATATAAAAATGAAACTCAAAATACTCCTGTCGTTTCAGCGCCGGTAGAAAAAAAGAAAAAGGGATGGAGTAAGGCAGCAAAAGGAGCTGTAATTGGTGGTGCTACGGGTGCAGTAGCCGGGGCTATCATTGCTAAGAATAACAGGGCTGCAGGTGCTGTGATCGGTGGTGCTGTAGGTGCCGGGGTGGGATACGGTGTTGGCCGTTCAAAGGATAAAAAAGATGGAAGGTATTAATGAATTTGCTTGTTTATAAATGACAGGGTTTATCGATTGCTCTTAGAGCCAGGAGATAAACCCTGTTTTTGTAAAAGAAATTTTAAGTAACATCAATCTGCAACAGTGATCAGTTTTTATTGTTTATTATTTTTTGCCATTACAGGCGGTGCCATTATTGGTTATCGCATTGGTTTTGTTGCAGTGATAATATTCTTAATGCAACTGGTTGTGCCGGCGATCATTGCTTTTTTATTGTTTATACCGCTTGGTGAATGGTTAAAAAATAACCTTGAGTTGGCTGAATCATTGATATTGCCAACTGCATTTTGCACCTTATTTGTTGCTGTTTTCCTGCTGCTCTTTTTTGTTTTTCACCTGCTTTTGAAAAAGAGCATGCACAAAGCAAATTTAATCAACAGGGTTTGTGGCACTTTTACTGGTATCATTGCAGGCTGTTCCTTTATATTGCTGCTGCATCATTTCACAAGCGTGGTTGCTATTCCCCAGCCTGTGGAAGCCGTCATTGCAAAGACGGAAATCCCTGCCTGGTTACACAGGATGGACATTTTTGTAGACAGGGAGGCATCCATTGTTTTTGAAACACCTACACAGGTAATGGCTGCTGAAAATGAAATCGTATCGCATGATGCCGTATTGCTGCCTTTTGTAACCAGCGAGATCAATTTCCGGGCTGACCTGGAGATGCAAATGCTGGCATTGGTAAATGCAGAACGAAAAAGTCATGGTTTGAAAATATTGCAATACGACGCTTCACTTACAATAGCAGCAAGAGACCATTCAGCCGATATGTTCAAAAGAGGATATTTTTCACATAATACGCCGGAAGGCATCAATCCATTCCAACGTCTTCATAAAGCACATATCCGGTACCGGTATGCAGGTGAAAATCTTGCGCTGGCACCAACGCTGTTGAAGGCTCATGAAGAGTTGATGAAGTCGCCCGGTCATCGTGCAAATATCCTGAACCCTGCTTATGGCCGCATCGGCATTGGCATTGCAGCCGGCGGCGACCATGGTTTGATGGTTACCCAGGAATTCAGGGACTGATCAGGAACGTTTGCGGTAACTGACTACCGCCCACCCATTCAGGACAACGGCAAATACGCCCATCACCAATAGTTGTTTCCTTATGTCATACAGGCTGCTGCCTTTCAACACCACCATACGCATTACTTCAATAAAATACGACACCGGGTTGAACCGGGTGATCCATTTGGCCCACTCCGGCATACTATCGATAGAGGTGTACAAGCCACCCAGCAATATAAAGATCATCATGATAAAAAATGAAATGAGCATGGCTTGTTGCTGTGTTGCTGCATAAGTTGAGATCAGCAATCCCAACCCTAACACGGCCAACAGGTAAACGCCTGCAAATATGTAAATGGTAACAAAACTTCCCAGTGGCGAAATGCCATATACCAGTCTTGCAATAATAAAACCGAGTGTAAGAACAAACAACCCCAGTATCCAGAAAGGAATGAGCTTGCCCAAAATAAAATGATATTTTTTAATGGGAGTTACATTGATCTGTTCGATGGTGCCGATCTCTTTTTCTTTTACGATATTCATCGCCGTTAGGTTAGATCCCACCATCGTTAGTAAGATCACCAGTATGCCGGGAACCATAAAGTATTTGTAGTTCATCAATGGGTTAAACCAGTTGGAAGACCGCACTTCCACCTGTGTTTCCGGGCTGAACCGGGGCACCTGTATCCAATCCATCCTTACTGTTTGATTAAAATCGTTGATGATGGTTCGCAGGTAAAGACTGCCCAGGTTTGCCTTTACACCATTAATGGCATTCCCTGCTATAAACAATGTTGCTTCACTTTGTTTAACGAGGTTTTTTTCAAAGGAAGCCGGGATCTCAAGAATGATATCTGAATGATCTTTCTCTATTTCAGAAAATGACTGGTTGAAAGTGGCCGCATAATCATTCAGTATAAAATAGCCGGAAGCAGTGATCGTGGAAATCAGTTTCCGGGAATAATCTGAATGGTCATGGTCTATCACACCCAGTTTGATATTTTTCATTTCATAGTCCGCTGCCCAGGGCAATATCATGAGCTGCATTACCGGCATAATAAAAATGAGCCGGATGATGGAAGGATCCCGGAAGATCTGCCGGAATTCTTTCTGCAGTAAAAATTTTAATGTTCTCATAATGCGTGCATGCTTTTATGGGATGCCATGAAAAAACTACAGTACAAGTGAGTGACACAACGATGACGCCATGAAAAACAAATGCCGGTATAAAAAATAGATTTCATCATGCCAGTCTTATCTTGAATCGTTTTACCGCCACCGTTAAAAAAAAGATCATCATGCCGCTGAGGATCAGTGTTTCCTGCCACACATCTTTTAGTCCAACTCCTTTTATCATCACCGATCTTACAATGATATAATACCATTTCGCCGGAACGATATTGGAAATGATCCTCAATGGCAACGGCATATTTTCGATGGGAAACATAAAACCACTCAGCATAACCGTTGGCAAAAACAACCCAATGAGCGAAATGAACATAGCAGTTTGCTGTGAACCTGCGGCAGATGAAATGAGCAGACCCAGCGATAAAGAAACCAGCGTGAATAAAATACTTTCACCTACCAGTAGAAATATGTTTCCGTTGATGGGTACTTCCAGTACAAATACACTGAGCAATAAAATGCTGGCAATATTGATCACCGATAATAGTAAGTAGGGAACAGCTTTTGCAAATACCACCAGTTGTGGTTTCATTGGAGATACCAGTATCACTTCCATGGTACCTGTTTCTTTTTCCCTTACGATGGTGATGGCTGTCATCATAGTGCAAACGAGCAACAGTACCATTGCCATTACACCGGGTACAAAATTGTATGCTCCCTTCATTTGTGGATTGTACAGCATTCGTACTTCGGCATTGATGGTATAAGGCAGTTTGCGGTTGTTGGTGATGCGGCGCTGGTAATCCATGATAATGGCCGATGCATAGTTGGTAACGGTATTGGCAAAATTGGGATCGGAAGCATCAGCGATCAATTGTACCTGTGCTTTATTGTAACGTTGAAGGTCTTCTTCAAAATGAAGCGGCAGCACTACCGCCATTTTAATTTGTCCCTGCCGGAAGGCGGTTTCAATTTCACGGTAAGATACCAGGTGCTGACTCACTTCAAAATAACGACTGGCGTCTATTTGTGTGATGAGCGAACTGGCAGCGGCATCTTTTGCATTGTCAAGCACAGCGATCTTAGCATTCTTTACTTCATTGGTAAGAGCAAACCCAAAGATCACGATCTGCACTACCGGCATGCCCAGCAGGATGAAGGTGGTTTTTTTATCCCGCCAGATGTGAAAGAATTCTTTTTTTACAAACGCTATGAATTGTTTCATAATTAATTTTTGCAGGCTGAATCATCATCCATTTATTGTCATGTTGAGCTCGTCGAAACGTTGCAATGAATGGAACCGGATCTAAACATTTTATTAAATGCATGTAACAGGTTGTTTTTTGATACAGCCCTATCATCCATACACCAGCCGCAACAACAGTATCAGCCATCCGCCCTGGTAGCTTTTCTTGCCAGTTTTAAGAACACTTCGTCCATCGAGGCAGACTGGTATATTTGCTTCAACGCAGAAGGTGTGTCCAGCGCTTCAATGTTTCCGTCTACCATAATGCTTACCCGGTTGCAATATTCAGCTTCATCCATATAATGTGTTGTTACAAATATGGTGATGCCGTTTTCTGCTGCCTGGTAGATCATGTGCCAGAATTCCCGTCTTGTAACAGGATCAACTCCACCGGTGGGTTCATCTAAAAAAACAATCACCGGCTCGTGAAAGATGGCTACAGAAAAAGCCAGTTTTTGTTTCCATCCCAGGGGTAGTGACCGCACCAGTTTGTTTGCTTCTTTTTGCAAATGAAGTTGCTCCAGCACGCTGGCAGTTTTTTGTTTGATGAAGGCATCGCTTTTGCCGTAAATGCCACCATAAAACCGCATGTTCTCTTTTACAGTAAGATCTTCATATAAAGAGAACTTTTGACTCATGTAGCCAATGCTTTTCTTTATTTTTTCATTTTCCCTGTACACATCAAAACCTGCCACAGTGGCTTCGCCTGATGAGGGCAGGGAAAGTCCGCAAAGCATTCTCATCGCAGTCGTTTTACCGGCACCGTTAGCACCTAAAAAGCCGAATATCTCCCCCCTGCACACTTCAAACGAAATTTCATTCACGGCTACAAAATCGCCAAAGCGTTTACTAAGTTTGTCTGCGGTTATGATTTTTTCGTTGGTCATTAATTATTTTGTTGTTGTGAATAGTCAATTGTGAATTGTCAATAATGCTCTTCATTCACCATTCACCATTCACTATTCACCTTCATCTCCTCATCAGTTGCATAAAGCAATCTTCAATGTTTGGCCTAATGGCTTTTATTTCGAGGTTGTTATTGGTTTCGGATAACGCCTGCTGCAAAAAGGCATCCGTGTATCCTTTCTTTAGTATCACATGATGAAAAGTGCCGGATGGATATGCATTCTCCACTTCCTTCATTGTATTCAATTCATCAAGCAGGTGCAGCATATTGCCGGAGCGAACCGCCCAAAGTGTTCTGCCGAAGTTGGCCACGATCTGTGCCGGCGTATCGATGGACATGATGTTGCCATCCTGCATCAATGCTACCCGGTCGCAGAGGCTGGCTTCATCCATATACGCTGTTGATACCAGTATCGTAATGCCCTGTTCTTTCAACCGCTTCAGCATTTCCCAAAATTCTTTTCTCGACACGGCATCTACACCAGTGGTGGGTTCATCCAAAAACAAAACACTGGGGCGGTGGATCAGGGCACAACTCAAAGCCAGTTTCTGTTTCATTCCACCTGATAATTTTCCTGCCTTGCGGTCTTTGAATGGTTCTATCTGTATATAGATATCTTTGATGAGGTCGTAATTTTCATCGATGCTGGTATTAAAAATGGTAGCGAAGAAGGCCAGGTTTTCCTGCACTGTCAGATCGGGATACAACGAAAACTTTCCCGGCATATACCCAACCCGTTTCCGTATCTGCTTATAATCTGTCACTACATCGAAACCATCCACGGTTGCAGTGCCACTATCAGCCAGCAGCAGGGTTGTCAATATCCTGAACAGCGAAGTTTTACCTGCGCCATCCGGGCCGATGATCCCAAACAGCTCACCGGTCTTTACATCAAAATTGATATCCTGCAAAGCGGTTACCAGCTCTTTTTTCTTCCCGTAGGTTTTGAGGATATTCTTTACTGTTACTGCAATGCTCATTTTTTATTTTTGTGTAACTGGCTTTTGTACTGCTATTTGGCATCGTTGTGTCACTCACTTGTACTGTCTATCTTTATTCTTCGCTTATCAGCCCCTTATGAATTAAAACCATTTATCATCGACTATAAATTCAGCCTTATATTGATTGACGGAAATCTCAGATCATCGAACTCTTAAAGTCCCCCTTTGGAGGATTTAGGGGGCTAACTTTACCTCCCCATACATCCCGATCTTTAACAACCCGTCATTCTTCACTTTTATCTTTACCGCATACACCAGGTTGGCTCTTTCTTCTTTTGTCTGGATGGTTTTTGGAGTGAACTCAGCCTTGTCGGAGATCCAGTAGGCGGTGCCGTTATATGCCCGGTAATTATTTGCACCGCTGTCGATAAATACCTGTACCGGCTGGTTTAATTTTATTTGTGATAGTTGTGTGCCGGTGATGTAAGCCCTTAAGGTAAGCGTTGAAAGATCTGCTATTTTATACAGGGCTTTGCCGGCACTGGTTACTTCTCCCTGCTCAGCATATTTAGAAATCACTGTGCCGGTGATCGGGTTAATGATCACAGCTTTTTTTTCCTGGTCTTTTAGTTGTGCGATCCTCTTTTGCAGTGGTGCTGCTTCGCTGAGTACAGCCCTGTTCTGCGTGTTGATATTGTTGCGCTGTACGTTTACCTGCTGACTGGTAACTGCCATTTGTTTTTTTACCACATCGATCTGAGCATTGATGTCATCAAGCTGTTTGCCGGTGGCAGCATCTGCCTTTAGCAGGTTTTCAACACGGTTCTTTTCATGCAGCAAATTATTGAGCTGCGATTGTTGCACCTGTAACTGGTTTTGCAGCAGGCTGATCTGCGGTGCAACATCGGCGGTTTTTTCACCGAGTGCTTTGATGCTGGCTTCCACCTGTTCCTGCTGCAGGTTCACGTTCACGGCATCAATGGCACCTACAATGCTGTCCTTACCGATCAGGGCTCCTTCATTAATGGTAAAGCGAATGATCTTACCCGGTAGTTCTGATGATACGATCACTTCTTCGGTTGCCTCAAAGCTACCGGAGGCATCAAACTCCCGGCTATTGGTTTTGCAGCCAGTGAAAACTGCTGCAGTTAATAACATGAGTGCAAGTATTTTTTTCATGCGCTGGTAGTTTATTGTTTGCCTGCAATGGCCTGGTAGTTGATCCTTGCCTGCAGTAGTAGTATATCATGTGTGATCAAAGATTGTCTTGCCTGGTCCTCTGCATTTACTTCCCGTAGATAATCATTGGCTGTGATCACCCCGTTCTCCAACTGGGCCCTGGCGGCTTCTTTCACCTGTATCCGCAGGTTGATGATGGCTGTATCGGTTGCTGCCAGTTGTTGCCATTTGTTTATTTCGGCCTCCTGCTGTTTCAATGCTGCATTGGTATTCAGCAGGAAGGTTTCTTTTTGTACATCCACCATTTTTTTACTGATGCCGATCAGTTGCCGGTCATTTTTCTGTGTATACAAGCCGTTCAGCGACCAGTTGAGCCTGATGCCGGTTGTGTAAAAAGCAGCAAAATCATTTTTCAAAAAATTCAGGCCGGGCCTGCCGTAGCCACCCTGTACAAACAAACTGGCCTTCGGTAAATTCCTGGCATGGATCAGCTTGTTTTGACCCAGCAAGAGTTTTTCCTGGGAAGAAAATAGTTTTAATTCAGGCCGCCCGATGGTGGTGGGCAGCAGGCTTTCTGCAACCGGCCTTTCCAATATGGTATTGTCAGAAATTGGCTCACCAATAAAAAGTGCCAGCACATCTGTCAACGCTTTTCGGGAAGCGGTGAGTTCTATGGTACGTTGTTCCGTCTTTAATACTTCTGCCTTTAACAGGTTAAGGTTCGATCTGAAGGCTACGCCATTGTTCACCTGTGCTGCTACTTTCTTAATGCCATTGTCCAGGTCATTTTTTATCAGCGCTGCCTGTTTTAACTGTTCATCTAAAAATAACACACCAAGAAACAATTGATTGATCCTGTCCCGGATCTTATACAATTCTACTTCGGTCTTTTGTTGTTCTACACTATCGTTCAACCGGATGATATCTTGTTGTTGCTTTATTGAGCCGCCGTCGTAGATGAGTTGACTGATATCTGCCAATATCTTGTACTGGTCTTTTGCGGGCGGATCGATCTTGATGCCGGGGATGGGAATGTTAACCTGTGTTACTTCAGATTGATAGCTGGCCTGTGCACTGATGCCGGCCTGCGGCAGGAAAGCTTTGCTTAGATTATTGATGTTGAGATTACTGGTTTGCTTCACCAGCTCCTGCTGTTTGATAAGCGGATAATGTTGCCTGGCGAGTTCATAAGCTTTGTCAAGACTTAACGACGCCGGCCCCTGTGCTGCAGCACCGCCTGTGCACAGTAACAACAACCAGGTTAATTTTTTCATGCCTTTTATTTTACCGATCAATGGACTGTTCATACAATTATTTTTTGATCGAATTAATGATAAACTGCGGAATCTCTTTTTTACGCTGTTCCATCAGTTGACTGAACTGCTGTTCGTCCAACCTTATCTTTCTTAAGATCATTGGTTTTGCCATAAAAGGAAATACACACATCGATAGTAAATTGAGGAGCAATTGAACAGGATGGATGGGTTTGATCGTTCCTTTTTTTACTTCTTTTTCTATTTGCAATAAAAAACTCCATGTTTCGGGCTGGTTTTTTCTACCCATTATTTTACCAAGGAATTTATCAGTATCCTGGTTCACCTGGTTCAGCATAAACATCGGCAGGTAAGGGTTTTGCTGTATCTCATCAATGTATTCCGCTGCAAATTTCTCTATCTTTTCGAACAGTGGCAGGTCAGATTCAAGGATCATGTTGATCTTGGGAAAGAATTTTTTCGCCTCTTCAAGAAAGATCACTTCAAACAACTGATCCTTATTCCTGAAATAATAATGCAGCAACGCCTTGTTGATGCCGGCCGCATCGGCAATATCCTGCATTCTTGCTCCCGACATGCCTTTTACCAGGAATATTTTACGGGCGGCTACCAGTATCTTTTCACCGGTATCTTTATCCTTTTCATTCTTTACCATACAGTTTAACCATTTGGTTAAAAGTCAAAATTAAAAACATTTTTCATTTAACGCAAGATTTTTTTTTTGATCACTATCTTTAACGGGTATAAAATTTTAACCTGGAAAAGCAGGCTTTCGATTGTCTGAAGTATCAGGCTGTACAAATCAAATACCACTGCGGGGGCTGGTTAACGAATACCATAATCTCTGTTAATATGAATATATCCAGGTTTGTTTTTTTAGTAGTTTTCACGCTGGCTTTTATTACTTCCAGGGTCACCGCACAGGAAATTTCGGGTGAATGGCAGGGCAATTATACAAAGTCGATACTTGGCCTGAACCCCAAAAAGTTGATTGTCATTCTAAAGTTGTACAATGATTCAATGATAACCGGTACTTCATTCCTGCAATACAAAAACAACCGGCAGGAGCATTACCGGATCAGCGGGTTGTACAGTAAAACTGATTCTACTATTTACTTTAAGGAGGACAGTATCTTTTCGGTTAATTTACCATCAATGGCAGATGCCTGTCCGGGGAACTACAGGATGAAACTCAGGGTCACGGACTCATCGCTTAGGTTTGAAGGAAAATGGAAGGACAATGACCGATCTTTTTTGCATTGCCCTTCTTCAGGTGTATATCTTGAAAAATTATTTCCCGTGGAGTTGACAAGGGCAACGCCATCAACCACTGGGAATGATTTTGCCGATAGTGTTGATCAACGTAAAAAGCTGCAACGAAAAGCTGATGTACAAAGTACAATTGCACTTTCAGGAGAGGAGAGAGATTCGGTTACGATCAGTATTTATGATAATGGAGATATCGACAACGACAGGGTTTCCCTTTACTTCGGCGATCAGCTGCTTATCAACAATGCCATCATCTCCGAACTGCCAATCAATCTTTCCATTTCGTTTGATAAAAATGCCGTGAGCGGAACACTTACATTGATTGCGGAAAGTGTTGGCGCAATACCTCCCTGTACTGCTGTAATGATCATCACTACGAAAAAGAATAAATACCAGCTACACTTATCAAGCAGTTTTGAAACCAATGGGATCGTGCATTTTGTCCTGTATAAATAGCTTGCTTTCGATATACAGGAGATATAAATTGTTGTACCGCATAGGAACATTGGACACATGTAAACACTCAACCTCCTCTCTATCTTTCCTCTCTGACTATGTGGGTAAGTGATACCTAAAAGAGAGCGTTTGCCAGCGTATAAAAAAACCGGCCTCAACATTGTTGAGGCCGGTTTCAAACTTGTTTAATTACATTATGGTGCTACCAAACGGAAGCCATTGCCATGAATGTTCACGATCTCGATCGTTCCGTCTTCTTTTAAATATTTACGCAGTTTGGCAATGTACACATCCATACTGCGGCCATTGAAGTAGGTATCGCTGCCCCATATCTTTTTTAAAGCAGCCTCCCTTGGCAACAGGTCATTCTTGTATTCACTCATCATCTTCAGCAACTCGTTTTCTTTTGGAGAAAGCGTTTGTACTTTGCCGTTAATGCTCAGTTCCCTTAACCTCGGATTAAAATGATAATTGCCCAGGTCGAATTCTGCATTGGCTTCTTCCTTGTGCATTTCCTCGTTGCGTTTGAGGATGGCTTTTATTTTAAGTAACAATACTTCACTGTCAAACGGCTTGGTGATATAATCATCAGCGCCCAGTTTATAACCCTGTATAATATCTTCCTTCATCGTTTTTGCGGAGAGGAAGAAAAGGGGCACATCGGGGTTGATATCACGGATCTCTTCTGCCAGTGTAAAACCATCCATATTCGGCATCATTACATCCAGCAGGCAAATGTCAAACTTCTCACGCTGAAAAGCAGCCAGGCCCAGTTTGCCGTCTCTTTCGAGTATCACATCATAATCGTTCAGTTCTAAATAATTTTTCAAAACCATACCAAGGTTGGTATCGTCTTCGCACAATAGGATTTTCGGTTTAGCTGTTTCCATGTTTATAAAGTTTATGAACAAATAAAATCATTTCGTCATTTAACAGGGCTAATATACTGACTAATTTTTTGTTAAAGCTAATTTTGAGCCAAACGGTAAAAGCTACAGGTACACGCAACAACGTTTACAATTTAATTACAAAAGCCACCTGTAAAAAGGTGGCCTTTATAATGGTCAAATCAGGTATGCATTATTTGAAGTCGGCTTCTGTTACGCCTTCATTCAATTTATAATTGGTAAATTTAAATGGCAGTTCCTGTCCACCTTCGTTCCTGATCATTTCAGTCGGCAGCATAATATTGCCCACTTTAATGTAGTTCTTATATTCAATGGTAGTAGTTTCTTCCTGGTCGCCCTGTTTGCTGGTAGATTCTTCTTTCAACAACAGCCCTGTTTTAGTAGAGTATTCCTGCACGGCAATCCTGCCGCTTGGCATGGTAACCTGCAGGCGGTAAGTCTCTTCCTCACCAACCTTGCCCGTACCAAGATAATTTGTTTTGTAAGCAGTATCAGTGGCATAGAAAAACTGTGGAATAATGCCTTTTTCATCTCTTGCTTCTTTTATTTCCTGCTCATCCATTTCTTTCTTTTGCGGGCCCTGTGCCTGGTATCCCTGGCCGCCGTCGAAAACAGATTTCATCACCGTCATTGCACCCATCTTTAATTCCACCAGTTGTTTGTCAGGGTTCATTCTTTTATAATCTCCTGCAAAGGTACGGCCCATGATATCGAGTGAAATAGTGGCAGACACGGCATTCACTTTGGCGATCTCATCTTTGCCACCTACTGCTTTCAGGTAGCTGTTGATGATCTCGTAAGCAGAAATGCTCTCTGATGTTTTCGCTGTTTCTTTTGCTTTTGGTGTAAGTGGTTTGTCAACGATCGGGTTGGCATAGCGGTCGTATTTTTTTATGGGATATCCAAACTTCATCAGTTTTGGAATGATCTTATCTGCATTACCGGCGATTACGATCCTTGAATTGGTTTCGCTGAAATAAGTTTTGGATGCGTTCTTAATATCTGCGAGTGTTACCGCATTTATTTTCTGCAAATAAGTTCTGTAAAAATCTTTTGGTAAACCATTGATCAGAATGTTGGTGGCATATTCTGCGGTCTTTGCAGGATCTTCCATACCCAATGCAAAACCTCCATTGAATTTGGCTTTTGCATTCGCAAGATCTTCTGCGTTTACTTTACCATCTCTCATGTTCAGGATCTCTTTGAACAATTCTGAAGTAGCGCTGTCCACCTTATCCGTACGCACTGCAGCAGTAGCGGTAAACAGGGCCTGCCAGCGGCCATTGCCCACTCTTGAGTAGGAGCCGTAAGTAAAGCCATGCTTTTCACGCAGGTTCATGAACAATTTGCTTTCTGCACCACCGCCGAGTATATAGTTGGCAAGGGCCAGCGCATGATAGTCTTTATTGTTAAGCGGATTGTTGATGATATTGCCCACTCTTAATTCGCCCTGTACCGCAGTTGGGATATCTACAAAATCAATTTCTGTTCTCTTTGGATTCTGCACCATCGGAATAACAGGCTGCATTAATTTTTTTCCTTTCCAGTTAGCAAATGCTTTTTCGGCCAATGCTTTTGCAGCAGCCGGCGTAATATCTCCTACAAAAGTGAGGTAGGCACGGGAAGGAGTGATGTGATTTTTATAAGCTTCTTTTACATCTGCCAGGGTTAATCCCTTTACAGATTCTTCAGTGGTAAATTCACCCTGCGCAGTATTTTTTCCATAGCTCAATGCGGTGTACACCCTTGTTGCAATGGTAGGCGTACTTTTTTCTTCCGATTTTAAACCGGTAACGGTCATCGACTTTAATTTGTCGAACGACTCCTGCGGAAAAGAAGGATTTTTAATAGCATCGGCCATTAAACCGAACGCTTTATCAAAATACCTGGTAAGTGAACTGGCAGAACCACCTGCAGCATTCAGGCTCACCTCGGCACCAATATTATCCACTTCTTCATCAAACTTGTCTTTCGGTAAATTGGTAGTGCCTTCTCCAAGCATCTGCCCCATCAGGTCGAGCAGGCCGGCTTTTTTTCCTTCTTTAACAGGACCATAATCTACGCTGAATGTAGCCCTTACTTTTGGAAGTTTGTGATTTTCTACCACCAGCACCGTGATGCCGTTGGCCATGTTAAAAATAGCAGGATCTTTTATAGAGATCACCGGCGCTGGGCCAGCGGCAGGTTTCTTACTCCTGTCAATTTTTACTTGTGCAAAGCCCGCCTGGAAAAAGAATGCGCCGGCTGCAAGGATCAATAATTTCTTCATTGTATAAATAATTTAAACGATGGTTGAATGAGATGGGGAATTAAGGTTTGGGTAAATAATACAGTACCACACGCTGGTTTTTACCAAGATATTTTTTTACAACATCCTGAATATCCTCCCGGGTGATCTTCCTGATCTCTTCCAGTTCGTTATTGATGTGATCGGTGTTCTTGTAAAAAGTATAACCATCTGCCAGGTTTTCGGCCACGCCCAGCATTTTGCTGTTGGCACCTACAAAATCATTCTCAAACTGGTTTTGCAGTTTGGTGAATTCGTTTTCACTGATGAGGGTGGTTTTTAATTTTTCCACTTCGTCATCCATATCCTTTAATAAAGTGTCGAGTGGAGTTTCATTATTGGGCAAAGCATAGGTGATGTAAGCGCCATAATCTTCCAGCGCATAACTAAAAGAGCCTACCTGCAAAGAGTTCTTTTTATCATCTACCATCTTCTTGTACATGCGGCTGCTGTTGCCCTGGCTTAATACAGAAGAAGCCATTTCAAGCGCTTTTGATTCTTTGCTGGTCATGCCCGGGATGCGGTAAGCCGCCAGGATACCTGGAATCTGTATGTTGGCATCATAAGCGGTATCGATCACTTCCCGGGTGATGGGATCTTCCACTACAGCCGTACGAACGATCGGTTCACCGGCAGGGATATCAGCAAAATACTGCTCTACCAGGGTTTTGGTTTTGGCAATATCAATGTCACCGGCAATTACCAGCACTGCATTGTTTGGAGTGTAATATTTTTTATTGAAAGCTTTGAATTCATCCAGTGTAGCGGCATCCAGGTCGGCCATGCTGCCGATAGGTACCCAGTTGTAAGGATGTTTGGTGAAAAGGCGCCTCATTACTTCAGAGATAAAATTACCGTAAGGCTGGTTATCTACCCGCATTCTTTTTTCTTCTTTTACTACTTCATTCTGCGTTTTTACACCAATCTCGTTGATCACCGGGTGCATCATGCGCTCGCTTTCGAGCCAGATACCTGTTGCCAGTTGATTGGATGGAAAAACCTCGTAATAAAAAGTACGGTCCTGCGTGGTATTGGCATTGTTCTGCCCGCCATTGGCGCTTACCAGTTTCATGAATTCGCCACGTTTGATATTATCGCTGCCTTCAAACAACAGGTGTTCGAAAAAATGTGCAAACCCGGTCCTGTTGGTTTGTTCATCTTTACTGCCAACATGGTACATAACGGATACGGCTACCACCGGAACAGATTTGTCCTGGCTCAGCACCACATGCAGGCCATTTTTTAATTTGTATTCGGTAAATGGCACTTTTTGGGCCGTTGCCGAAAATGCAAGCAGCAAAAGTGAAAGGGAGGTAATGACTGGTCTCATATTAATTTTAGTTGAATGCCAAAAATAACCAACTATTTTTTACCAGCATAAATACCGTAAAATATTTGATAGGCGGCATTGGCTCACCCATTTTAAACCCGGTAAAGCGGTAGTAAACAGGTTGTTATTGCATAAAAAACAACTATAAGATTAATATGACAGTTGTATCTTTCGGTAAAATTTTATCATGGCAAATAAGGATAGTTTTATTGAAGCAGTAAAAAGCGGTTATACTTTTAAAGGAGAGGCTGTACAGATCGGTGCCGGGGTGCTGGATGGTGAAGTAGTGGCTGAAGCGGCCATCAGGCTACCGTTAAAAACAATGAACCGCCATGGATTGATTGCCGGTGCAACGGGTACGGGTAAAACCAAAACCCTGCAGATGATCAGTGAAATGCTGAGTGATGCCAGCGTGCCGGTACTGGTAATGGATATTAAAGGCGACCTCAGTGGCATTGCAGCGCTGGGGAGTATCAATGATAAATTAAATGATCGCTATCAAAAACTGCAGCTCACTTATACACCAGCCTTGTTCCCTGCCGAGCTGCTTACGTTAACCGGTAAAGATGGAGTGCATCTACGGGCCACCGTTAGTGAGTTTGGTCCCGTGTTGCTGAGCAAGATATTAGAGTTGAATGATATACAGGGTGGCGTAGTATCGATGATCTTTAAATATTGTGATGATACCAAATTGCCGTTGCTTGATCTCAAGGATTTTATCAAAGTATTGCAATATGTGGGTGATGAAGGGAAAGCAGAACTGGAAAAAACTTATGGCAAGATATCTACCACCAGCACCGGAACCATACTGCGTAAAGTGATCGAACTGCAGCAGCAGGGAGCCGACCTGTTTTTTGGTGAAAAGAGTTTTGAGGTAGACGACCTGATGCGGATAGACCAGCAGGGAAGGGGAGTGATCAATGTATTAAGAGTGACCGACCTGCAGGATAAGCCTAAATTGTTTTCTACGTTCATGTTACAGATGCTGGCCGAATTGTATGCCAGCAGCCCGGAAGAAGGGGACCTTGATAAACCGAAGCTGGTCATATTTATTGATGAGGCCCATCTGATTTTCCAGGAAGCCAGCAGCGCTTTATTGCAACAGATCGAAACCATCATCAAACTGATCCGTTCCAAAGGAATCGGCATTTTCTTTTGTACACAAAACCCCATGGATGTTCCGGCCAGTGTGCTGAGCCAGTTGGGTATGAAGGTGCAGCATGCATTAAGGGCGTTCACGGCAGCAGACAGGAAAGTGATCAAACAAACCGCAGAGAATTACCCTGAAACTGAGTTTTATAAAACAGAAGATCTCATTACACAGTTGGGAATTGGTGAAGCACTGGTAACAATGCTGAACGAAAAAGGCATACCTACACCACTCGTGCATACGATGCTCTGTGCCCCACGCAGCCGGATGGATGTGCTGGCCCAGGCAGAGATAGATGCCATCAACTCAAGGTCAAAACTGGTGGCCAAGTACAACCAGGTAATAGATAGCCAAAGTGCCTTTGAGATATTAACCGCCAAGTTGGAGGATGCTGCGGCACAAACGGCAGAAGAAGAACAAAAATCCAGCGGCAAAAAAGAAGCACCGTCAACACTGGAAAAGATCGCTGACAATACCATTGTAAAAAGTATGGTCCGCACTGCCGGAAATACAATCGTAAGATCATTATTGGGTGCATTGGGACTGGGTGGAAGAAGCAGGAGTAGTTCAAAAACCAAAAGCTGGTTCTAAACAGTTGTGCAGGACAATAATTCTCTTTAGCATCATAAATATCAATGGCAGAATTGCTGAATGTTTTTCGACATAGGCAGTTACTTTTTAGCAGATTTGATGAAATCAGCAAGCGCCTGTTGTTAACACGCCTCAACCTGTGTAGGCAATTGCCCATCACAGCAGTTCAAATCCTTTAAGCTGAGCAGGAAATCTCTGGTATATCGTTTGCCTCTTGATTGCCGAATCAAAAAATCAAACAGTATGAACAAAAGAGTAATCTTAGCATCGTTGGCATTGATCTTAAGCACAGGTTTATTTGCCCAGAAAACTACAACTGCAGACATTACCAAAAAGAACTCCTGGTTAAAGATCGGGTTAAATGCAGGTGTCCCTGTTGGTGATATTGCAGACTTCAGCAGCTTTGTTGCAGGACTAGAATTAAAAGGCCAGTTGATGGAAACCAATCATTTTGGTATTGGTTTAACCACTGGTTACAACCATTTCTTTGCAAAAAATAATGGCCAGAGTTTCGGAACCATTCCCCTGGGTGTTTTTGTAAGGGTGTACCCGGAAAGCAAGGGTTTTTTTGCAGGAGTTGACGGTGGTTACAGTGTGTTAACAGGTGCAAACGGGGCCAAAGGCGGTGCGTACATCAAACCGCAGTTAGGATATCATAACTACGACTGGAATGTATTTGGTTTTTACAATCATATTTTCCGCAGCGATGTGAATGGTGGCAGCATACCACATGTTGGTATCGGTGCTACTTATAACATACGTTTTAATTAATCTACCGTACCTTATCGAAAATGGATGCCCGGCTTTTGCCGGGTATTTTTTTGTGAAAAATATTTATTCAGATCAGATCAGCATATTCAGCGATAATACTCCCGTCAATCCCATTACAGATACGATCGTTTCCATTAACGACCAGGATAGCAAAGTATATATTCATTCAACATCCGGAAACCGGAGCAGTGCGGCGATGGTTTAAGTTGTAGGGCAGCTATAAAAAAATCAATCGGAAATATTTATCTTAGTTGCAAAGAAGAAAGATGATCAAACTCCTGAGAACAGATTCAGACAATGCTGATTTTTTACAGCTGGTGGCACTGCTTGATGAGGACCTTGCCATACGTGACGGAGCAGAGCATGCTTTTTATGCACAGTTCAATAAAACAACCCTGCTTAAAAATGTGGTGGTGGCCTATGATGGTGAAACACCTGTTGGTTGCGGGGCCTTTAAACCTTTTGAAGAAAATACCGTGGAAATAAAAAGAATGTTTGTGCAACCCGAACACCGTGGAAAGGGCATTGCCGGAATGGTGCTGGGTGAACTGGAGCGATGGGCTGCCGAAATAAATAGTACAACCTGCGTGCTGGAAACCGGCAAAAAACAACCAGAGGCGATACGCCTTTATGAAAGATCCGGGTACCGTGTAATGCCCAGCTATGGCCAGTATGTAAATGTCGAAAATAGTGTGTGTATGAAAAAATCAATTGCAGGGTAGTGCATCAGGCAGCTATCATACAATCTTTATAAGCTTTGGGTGTAATGCCTTCCATTTTTTTGAACAGCCGGATAAAATAATTCACATCACTGAAGCCGCACATATTGCTGACAGTTTGCACTTTGTATTGAGGTTTTGCCAATAACTGCTTGGCTAATTTTATTCTTTCCTGGTTAATGTAATCCAGCGGTGTGATACCAAACTGCTCCCTGAACCATTTAAAGAAAACATTCCTGCTTAAATAGGCCTTCCGGCTCAATGCATCCACCGCAATTTTTTCTGTAAGATGTTCATGAATATAATTGAGTACATAATGCAGCCGGCTCTTATTCTGGCTGCTGTCGCTTTCAACGCTTACCTGTTGCAGGTGCTGGCTTTGCATCAGGCGGATGAGTAATTCTTTCAGGTTAAGATCCGCAAAAATATTTTTTCCAGGTTCGTTCCCGCTGCAGATGCGGATGAGTTTGTTGATGATGCCGGTAACTTCATTGTCGTTGGCAAAATGATATTGGTTGAACTGTAATTTCCAGTCATGTTTTTCTTCGCTGTTGTAATAATTATTCAGGTACTGCATCGTGTCTTTTACATACCCGGCATCCACCGCCAGGGCGATGCATTGGGTAGGGCTGTGCCGTTCTGCCTCCGGGAAATCAATGATCATGGTTTCATTGGCAGGTACGATCACCGTTTCGCCCGGCAGGTAATCAAAAGCAGGCTTGTCAAAAAGATGCATCACTTTTTTGCCCCTCACCATGCTGGTGATCACAAAATCGTTGAAGGTAAGCGGTATATGATAAGCGTGCTGGTAAGTTTCAAAAACATTCAGTTCGCAGTTATTCAAATTGAAGATGCGCCTGTTCTCTACCAGTGTTTGCAGGTATTTGGGATGCGTAAGACCAACAGGTTGTAAATGTTTACCAACAGGCATGCAATCGTTTTTAGCAATTCAATTCTATACCAATATTATGGTAAAACAAAAAGCAAAGTACGATCGTGCTATAAAAAAGGACAAAAGTGAGCCCGGGCCGGTAAATCATTTTTGAAATTAGCTTTCCATTTATAACGATTAAACTTTCCATTATGAGCACAGCAACTGCGGCCGCACCGGCCTCAACAGTGGCCACAAGGCCATCTTTTAAAACGAAATACGATCATTACATCAACGGCGAATGGGTAACACCCGACAGCGGTGAGTACTTCGACAATGTTTCTCCCATTGATGGCAAACCCTTTACAAAGGCTGCCAGGGGCAATGCGAAAGACATTGACAAAGCCATTGATGCAGCGCAGGACGCTTTTAAAACCTGGAGCAAAACTGCCGCCGCTTACCGCAGCAATATCCTGCTTAAAATAGCGGACACAGTAGAGCAAAACCTGCAGTACCTCGCTACCGTAGAAACCATCGACAATGGAAAGGCCATCCGGGAAAGTCTTGCGGCCGATCTGCCATTGGTAGTAGATCATTTTCGTTATTTTGCCGGCATTATCCGCAGCGAAGAAGGCAGCATCAGCGAGCATGATGAACATACCGTGAGCATTAATTTGCATGAACCTATTGGCGTGGTTGGCCAGATCATTCCATGGAATTTTCCCTTGCTGATGGCAGCCTGGAAAATTGCTCCGGCATTGGCTGCAGGCTGCTGCGTAGTAGTAAAGCCGGCAGAGCAAACGCCTACCAGCATTATGTGTTTGATGGAACTCGTTGGGCATTTATTACCCAAAGGCGTATTGAACGTAGTAACGGGTTTTGGTATTGAAGCCGGAAAACCATTGGCACAATCCCCCAGGATCAATAAGGTTGCCTTTACAGGTGAAACCACTACCGGCCGTTTGATCATGCAGTACGCTTCAGAAAATTTGGTGCCTGTTACCATGGAACTGGGTGGAAAGAGCCCGAACATTTTCTTTGAAAGTGTTGCCGCTGAAGACGATGAGTTTTTTGATAAGGCAGTGGAAGGCGCGGTATTGTTTGCCTTGAACAACGGGGAGGTTTGCACCTGTCCCTCAAGGATCCTGGTGCATGAAAATATTTACGATCGTTTTATGGAGAAAGTGGTACAGCGGGTGAATGCTGTAAAGTTGGGCAATCCGCTGGATAGTACCGTAATGATGGGAGCGCAGGCCAGTGAAGACCAGTATAAAAAGATACTGAGTTATCTCGAGATCGGCAAGCAGGAAGGTGCACAGGTGTTGGCAGGGGGCGAAGCGTTCAGCCAGAACAGCGGCCTCGAGCATGGATATTATATTAAACCAACCGTATTTAAAGGGCATAACAAAATGCGGGTGTTCCAGGAAGAGATCTTTGGGCCGGTGGTGTGCGTTACTACTTTTAAAACTACCGAAGAAGCCATTGCCATTGCCAACGATACTTTGTATGGATTGGGAGCCGGTGTGTGGACGAGGGATGCACATGAATTGTACCAGGTGCCAAGGGCAATACAGGCAGGCCGTGTATGGGTAAATAACTATCACGCCTATCCTGCACATGCGCCGTTTGGCGGGTATAAAAAGTCAGGCTTTGGCAGGGAAACACATAAAATGATGTTGAATCACTATCGTCAAACCAAAAATATGCTGATATCCTACAGCAAACAAAAACTGGGATTCTTTTAAGAATCACGGATGGAAGGCAATCGATCCGGTTAGAGGCTGTATTGAAGGAAAGCAGTCTGTGGCATTGAGTTAAGCGAAATGTTCACAGATCTGATTCTTATTGATTGGAGTACTGACCCTGGCAAAATAGTATGATCAATGATCCTTTGATACAGCCTCATAATCTTTAAAAAAATAAAAATGTCAATCCCAAGAATACTGGCTACAGATAAGGCGCTGGTGCTGATCGACGCACTGCGTAAAACCCATGGCCCGCTGATGTTTCACCAGAGCGGTGGTTGCTGCGATGGCTCACAGCCCATGTGCTTTGCCGATGGCGAATTTAAAACCGGCAACAGCGATGTTTGCCTTGGCATAGTGGGCGGTTGTAAATTTTACATGGCTGCCGACCAGTTTGAATACTGGAAGCATACCCAGCTCACCCTTGATGTAACGCCCGGCAGGGGCAGCAGTTTTTCCCTGGAAATTCCTTTGGGTGTTCGGTTCTACATCCAGTCAAAAATATTCAGCGAACAGGAACTGGATAATATCAGTCCATTGCTAACTGAAAACTGAATTAACTTTTTCTTACATAAAATATTTATTGCATTGCTATGGAAGTTGATAGGTTGTGTATCTAACCAGCTTAAAACTCCTGTATGCGATTCCTCTTCCTTTTTGCCCTTGCCGCAATGGCTTCATTGCCGGCATTCTTTCATGTTGATAAAGCCGAAGCTCCTAAGAAACCTCCTGTTTCAAAACCTGCAAAATTTCCCGGATCCAATAACTTCATGCGGATACAGTCGCATGCTGCAGCATTGAGATCCTATGCAGCAAAATACCAGTACAATACCCGGTATTGTTTCCTGGTTGATATGAAGCTCCCCAGTGGCAACAACCGCTTTTTTGTGTATGATCTAAAAAAAGACACCGTTGTTACTGCAGGCCTGGTAACGCATGGCTATGGAAACAGCAGCAGCAGTTATGTTGGTTTCTCCAACCGCCCGGGCAGCAATTCCTCTTCGCCCGGGAAGTATAAGATCGGCGCTGAATACTATGGAAAATTTGGACTGGCATTTAAACTACATGGGCTCGACAGCAGCAACAGCAATGCCTTTAACCGGTTTGTTGTGCTGCACTCACACGAATGTGTACCCGAAAAAGAAGTGGCGCCCCAATCGATTTGCATGAGCCAGGGATGCCCTACTGTAGCACCGGCCTTTCTGAATGCACTTAAAGGATATCTCGAAACTGCGGACAAACCGGTTTTGCTGTACATCTATAACTGAAGAAGCGATAAAAAGAGGCGGTATCAAAAGTACCATTGATTGTCATATTGAGCTTGTCGAAATATAACAATCAATGGAAAACAAATCTGTAAACATTTCGATATAACTCAATGTGACAGATTTGTTTTTTTTTGATACAGCCTCTTTTAAAAGGAAATATTTTCTAGTTCATAGGAACTTCTACAGCGAGCAGTTCCGCATCTTCGCTGGCTGTAATGCTGAAAGAACCGGTATCATACACGCCTATGGCATCTCTTTTATCCAGTACGGTATCACCAAGTTGTACCTTACCGTTCACCACTACAAGGTAAACGCCATTACCTTTAAATGCTGTATTGTACTCCAGCGTTTTGCCGGCCTGCAAGGTTGAGAGTGCAAACCTGGCGTCCTGGTTTATCCAGAGCGCATTGTCTTCTTCCCTGGGTGATACAACCACCTGCCACTTATTCTCTCTTTCCTTTACATCAAAGTTGCGCTGATCGTACCTCGGTGTAATATTGTTTAGTTTGGGAAATACCCATACCTGGAACAATGTTACCGGGTCGGTAGCAGATGCATTGGCTTCCGAGTGTTGCACACCGCTGCCTGCACTCATGATCTGTACATCGCCTGCACGGATGATGCCGTGGCCTCCTGTACTGTCCCTGTGTTCGATGGCTCCTGATAGTGGTATGGTTACGATCTCCATGTTATCATGCGGATGCGTTGGGAATTTACCCCCGCCGGCTATGAAATCATCATTTAAAACCCGGAGTAAACCAAAATGAACTTTTTGAGGATTGTGGTAACCACCAAAACTGAAATAGTAGTTTGGTTTTAACCATCCATAGTCACCGCTTCCTCTTTCGGAAGCTCTTTGAAGTGTTGTTTTCATGATGTTCCTTTTATTTAATGTTTAAACATCAATTTTACTGCCATCAAAAAATACCTGACAGAATAGCGGCTTTTCAAACATAAAAATGCCGGGAAGTCGGTAAGCTTTGCATTACCATTTAACTTTTCCCGGCAGTTATGATGGTTTAATTAAAACTGGTCATCTCATTGTAGTTGATCGAACTGTCAACATCCTCTTCCCGGTTTTCATTGTATTCCACAATGAAATTGTTCCTTCCTTCGCCGGTAACGATCATCAGGTATTTCTGCTGTGATAATTCAAGCAGGCTTAAAAAAAGAAAGATGGCATGTATCTTATCCTGGCAGATCTCGAATATCTTTTCAAATGAAGTGGTCTTTTGGGTGCGGCAGTGGTCCAGCATATAGTCCCTGCTTTCCTCCATTGTGTAATTGTACTGTATTACTGTATGAACCGGTTTGTTATTTCTTTCATGCAGTTTCTGCACCACTTTTTCAAAAGCCTTCATCAGCTTGAACAACGTAACCGCCTGTATCTCGGTGCCTTCGCCTGCTTCTTCGCCGATCTGTGCCAGCTCCTTTTGCAGGTTGCCTCTTTTAAACATCAGCATCCTTATTTCTTCCATCTCGGCGAGCTTTGCAGATGCTTCCTTGAATTTTTTATATTCGAGGATCTTGCTGATCAGTTCCTGTCTTGGATCTATTTCATTGCCCTGTGCATCCAGCTCTTTGCGGGGTATCAGCATTTTTGCCTTGATACGCATGAGGGTGCTGATAAATAAAATGAATTCACTGCTCAGTTCAATATTCAGTTTTTCCGACTGGTGAATGAAATCGAGGAAGTCGTTGGTAATCTTTGTAATGGGAATATTATAAATATCCAGCTCATCTCTTTCTATAAAAAAGAGCAGCAGGTCAAACGGTCCTTCAAACTGTTCAAGTTTTATCTGGTAGGAGGGTGTATTTGCCATAATATGTCGTTGTAAAAAAAATCCTCCCCACTAAACGGAGGAGGACAAATGTATTAAAACTTGGGTGAGAATTGCATTCAGGTATCAACTCCCGCTTTAAATGTGGATAATAACTGCCGGCAGAGCGGATATGCGAATATACATACAACAGCCACCCTCCTGCGGAAAGTGGCTGCTGAAACAAGGCCGGTTCTTTTAAAAGATCTTATAATTTATAACTTAAACCAACACCAATGCTGTGCTGCGTTTGAAGGTGTGCTACTTCAAAATCGTTGTAACGGGTATTGAAACTTACAGTAGCACCGAGGTATTTATTAACGGTTAGCGTGAATAAATTACTCCAGTCGAATATCACGTTGCCCGGGTGATCGAGGTAGTTGGAATAGGCCGTAAATACCGATTTGTAGTTTACGCCTTTAGTGATATCGTAATTCAGGTTGGCCTGCACAAATGCACCAAGGCCAAGGGCAACGGTTTTACCTGAATCTACACCAAACGCTGCCACATTTTTAAGACTGGAAGCCAGCTTGGTGGTGAGGTTTCCCATTACCGGCGACATCAGCACTGAAAAATGTGTATTGGGCTTGTACAAAATGCCGGGGCCCAATTTGATATATCCCGGTGTTAAAAAGTATTGATCAAACTGTGACTCAAGGCTGAAGAAACCTGCATAGCTCCAGTTTTTTTTGAACTCCTTACCGTAAGTGGTACTGTAGTTAATATAATCGTCGTTTTTTACAAACTTGTCGTTGGTAGAAGTTGATCTTGATACACCATATCTTGCCCTGATCGAGTTGAGCCAGTTTACTTTTCCTCTTTTAAGATCAAAGTTATAATCGAGTATTCCCTTGATACCAATGGTGGATTTTTCGCCGCCCTTGATCCAGTAATCATTTCTACCCGCTTCCGTTATAGTGATGTTGATGGTACCGGCTTTCGTCCATGCGCTGTCTTTTAGGTCGGCTTTGGCTTTGGTAAGATTGGCGGCAGCTTCCTGTGGGGTAATGGTTTGGGCATTGATCGCTGTTGCGCTTAACAAAGCCAGCGAGCACAAATACAATTTACTTTTCATGATATTTTTTTTGGTTAAAATTTGGGGCGCTGATGCTGGAATTCTTTAGTGCATCAACAGCAGTTTTAGTAAAAAAAAGCATTGCAGCCCCGAGACTTGCAATGCTTCAATAAAGTTGTATGATAAAAAATTATTTTTTGAGAGCGTCCCTGATCTCTATCAATAAAGCATCTGTAGAGGATGGGCCTGCCGGTGCAGCCTCTTCTTTCTTTTTAGTACTGTTGGCTGCTTTGATAAGTGCAAAAAGCACGATGGCAATTACAATAAACTTAATGATAGAGGCTAAAAACTTACCATATTTTACCGCTCCCCACGTGAGACTGTCAATATTTTCTGCATGGGCAGCTTTGAGTGCCGGGTTTAATAAAAGAGGTGTAATTACATCGTCAACAAGAGATGATACGATGGCACCAAAAGCACCGCCAATGATAACAGCTACCGCAAGGTCAACTACATTGCCTTTTAACGCAAAATCTTTAAATTCTTTAATTAGTCCCATGATAATTCGTTTTAAGTTGATTAATATGATTTATGAGGTTGCGGCATAATTACAAAATATTGTATCCAATAGCAATTTTTTTCTATGTATTTTTTTTCTACAAGCGTTGATGTGGATAAAAACGGGCCGCGGTTATCTTTTATGCCATTTTATCGTTCAGTTTTAAAACAACATCTTTGCAGGGTGAGTAAAAAGCTAACTGATTGGTTGATATTTTGCGTACTTGCCCTGATATGGGGCAGCAGCTTTATCCTGATGAAGATCGGGCTCGACAATGGCGTGAACCCCTACGATATTGCCGCCGTACGCATTGTTGCGGCCGGTTTGGTGTTGCTGCCCATTGCAGCAGGATCTTTCAGAAAAATCCCCTTTCAAAAATGGCCATTGGTATTCTTATCGGGCGTATTGGGCAGCCTGTTGCCGGCATTTTTGTTTTGCTATGCCGAGCAGGGTATGGATAGCTCATTGGCAGGTACGCTTAATTCCCTCACGCCAATATTTGTAATTATCACCGGCGCATTGTTCTTTCACCGCAATACTCCCTTTAATAAAGTGGTGGGTATTGTGATCGCTTTTACCGGCAGCATTTTGCTGTTGCTGAGCAAGGGGCATATACAGCAAAGTCACGGTGTATTGTACCCAATGCTGATCATATTGGCCACCATTATGTATGGCTTTAATGTAAACCTTGTTTCTAAATACTTATCCCATCTTCCTTCGCTGCAGGTCGCATCCGTGGCATTGACTTTAAATGCTTTGCCGGCCCTGGGCGTGTTATTCCTCACCGGTTTTTTTAAGGGACCATTGCAAAATGCAGCCTATTTAACGGGTATTGGTTCGGCCATGGTGCTGGGCATCGGCGGAACAGCCATCGCTACCATCCTGTTTTATATGCTTGTGAAACGGGCAGGGGGCATCTTTGCCAGTATGGTCACTTACGGAATTCCTTTCGTAGCCATTGGGTGGGGCATTTATTTCAGCGAAAAATTTGGCTGGCTGCAGGTAGGGTGCCTGCTTGTGATCTTATCGGGGGTGTACCTGGCCAACAGGAAGCCTGCAGATAGAAAGAATTGAGTCAAATAAAATTGAAAGGAGCTGTACCAAAGCCATTGGTCGTCATTTTCTTCTTTTCACCTAACGATCGGTCCGGTAAACATGTCATAAACGCAGGATAACTGCCGTTCGCTTTGCTACAGCCCCTGGCTTTAGACCGCTTTTTTATCTTCCACGATCACCGGCGGAGTAAAGTGCGGTTTTGCATGTTTCCTTTTGTGCAGCCTTGGTGGAGGCGGTGGTGGTGGTGGCGGAGCTGGTGCATCCTTCACTGCTGGTGTTGTGGGAGGTGGCGGCGGTGGTGCTGTTGCTACTTTTGGTGCAGGTGGGGGCGGCGGTGGTGGAGCCGCTTTTTTTGATTGGGCCATCAATTGTGCAGACAATAAAACTGCTGTGGCCAGTACAATAATTTTTTTCATGATAATAATTTACCGGCTGAGATGCAGGGCAGGGTAGTTTCCATAAAAAAACCCCCGGTAGACCGGGGGCGCAGAAGTTGGTTTTGGTAAACGACTAACGTAAATATAAAATCGGTAAAAATGATTTGTACCCTTATGACAAAGAGATTTTACCAAACGCTGCATTATTATTTAAAAAAGTTAAAGTTTTTTTTGGAGGCCCTTTTAACGACCCCGGGAGGCAAAAGCAGAAACAAGGTTTTTATAACCGCCTAAATAGTAAATTGCAGCAATTTTAAAAGTAATATGCTGAGTATTTGTAAGAAAGAGTTGCAGCAGTTTTTCAGTAACCTCACTGGCTATATTGCCATTGTGCTGTTCCTGCTGGTAAACGGCCTGTTTTTATTTGTATTAAAAGACAGCAACCTGTTCGATTTTGGCTATGCCACCCTTGATAAATTTTTTGAGCTGGCTCCCTGGATCCTCATCTTCCTGGTGCCGGCCATTACCATGCGCTCCCTGTCGGAAGAGATCAAAAGCGGCACTTTTGAGATACTCCGGACAAAACCCCTCAGTTGCTGGCAGATCGTACTGGGCAAATACCTCTCTGTATTGATGGTACTCCTGTTTGTGATCGTTCCCACCTTGATCTATGTATTTACTATCAAAGCCCTCAGTGCTACCGGCAGCATCGATGGCGGTGGTATTACCGGCAGTTACCTGGGGCTGTTCCTGCTGGCGGCTGTGTTTGCAGCCATCAGTCTTTGCTGCAGCAGCTTTACCGGCAATGCAGTGGTGGCCTTCCTTATCAGTGCTTTTGCCTGCGTCATCTTATATATTGGATTTAGTTTGATCAGCATCTTGCCGGTTTTCCAGGGAAAGGCCGACTACTATATTGAAATGCTTGGTATTGATTTTCATTACCGGAGCATCAGTAGGGGAGTACTTGATACGAGGGATCTTATTTTCTTTGTCAGTATTATTTTCTTATTCCTGTTTATCACCGAAAAAAAACTCCAGCATAATTAATGAGTTCTCTAAAAAAGACTTCCGGGAAAGGCCTTATTATCGCAACTGTAATTGTACTGTTGTTAGGCATCAACCTGCTTGCTTCCCTGTGGCACCAAAGGATTGATCTTACCGCCGAAAAAAGGTTCACCCTTGCGGCACCCACTAAAAAGCTGCTGAAAAAACTGGATAGTGAAGTAAAGATCGATATTCTTTTAAAGGGGGAGTTCCCGAGTGCATTTAAAAAACTGGCCAACGCCGCAGAAGAAACCCTGCAGGAATTCAAGGAAGTTGCCGGTAACAAGATCAGCTATCGTTTTGTATCGCCTGATGATGAGTTAGATGATGTAACTACTAAATATTCCGATACCGTCGCATCATTGGGTATTGATCCGGTAAACCTGAAAGTTCAGTTAAAGGCAGGTGAGCAGCAACAGATGGTTTATCCTGCTGCCCTTGTGCATTACAAAGGAAAAACCTTTGCCGTAACCCTTTATTCAGGAAACAAGATATTCATCTCGCCCAAAGAACTCAACAGTGCGGAAGCGTTGATGGAGTACAAGTTTGCAGATGCTATTGACAGGCTCTCCTACACCGACAAACCATTGATCGCCTATTCCACCGGCAATGGCGAGCCGGTTGGTTTCAATACGTATGACATGGTGCAGAATGTATTGAAAAAAGATTACCAGCTTTTTACTTTTAATATCAATACACAGCCGGCAATTCCTGACACCTTTAGTATGCTGGTGATCGTAAAGCCCACGAAACCTTTTACTGAAGAAGAAAAACTGAAGATAGACCAGTTTGTTATGAAGGGAGGCAAACTACTGATGTTTGTAGATAAACTGGAAGCAGAAATGGATAGCCTGCAGCAGAAGAATGAAGTGATCGCTTACGACAGGGGACTTGGTTTAAATGACCTGCTTTTTAAATACGGGGTGCGTATTAACAGTGACCTGGTAATGGACCTGCAATGCGACCTGCTGCCATTTGATGTAAATGGCAATGGACAATATGAATGGTTGCAATGGAATTATTTCCCGCTCTTTCAAACAAAATCCAATCATGCCATCAATAAAAACCTTGGTCTTGTTGCCGGCAAATTTGTAAACTCCATTGATACGGTAGAAGCAGAGGGAATTCAAAAGACCGTGTTACTGAGCACATCGGCCAATTCACGGGTGATCGCCACGCCTGCATTGATCAGCGGCAGGGAAAATGTGAATGCACCGGAAAGTGAAAATTTTAAAAGGCACGATATTCCTGCAGCAGTACTGCTGGAAGGGAAATTTCAATCGCTTTTTAAGAACAGGCTTTCCCAGGCATTGAGGGATTCTATCGAAGCATATAAGGGTGAATTTCTGCCAGGATGCAGAACTGACAACAAGATGATCATCGTATCCGATGGAGATATCGTATTAAATGGTGCTGCCAACAACCAGCCGATACCAATGGGCATGAACCAGTTTGCCTATGGCACGCAGAAAGAATTTCCATTCGCAAACAAAGATTTTTTTCAAAACTGCATGGAATACCTCATCAACAGGTCTGGGTTGATGGAAGCCAAAGGGAAAGACTATACACTCCGCCTGCTGGACACCAAAAAAGTAGAGGATGAAAAATCACGCTGGCAAATAATAAATATTGTGGCACCCATCTTGTTGGTTTGCCTCTTTGCAGTTGCATTTCAGTGGCGCCGGAAAAGAAAATATACGATGTCATAACTGCTTTCCCTGCGGTATGGTCTGCAGGTTTAACTACAATACTCAATGAATACTACTCAAATTACATACCTGGTCTTCGGCATTGTGGTCCTACTGGCGCTCATTTTTGATCTCGGTTTACTGAGCAAAAAGAACAAAGTGATCACCATTAAGGCCGCTCTTTACCAAACATTTTTTTGGGTAGGCCTGGCGCTCGGTTTTTTTATTTACATGTGGGTGCAGGGAGGGCAGGTACTGGCATTGCAATACCTGAGCGCCTACCTCATGGAATGGAGCCTGAGCATCGACAATATCTTTGTTTTCATTCTCATTTTTACAGCTTTTGGCATCAAGGAAAAATATTACGGCCGGGTACTGCTGATCGGTATTTTAATGGCCATCGTATTCAGGGTATTGTTCATCACCGCAGGTGTGGCGCTGGTGGAGCGATTTGGCTGGATACTGTACATCTTTGGTGTTTTTTTGGTGTACACCGGGTACAAAATGTTTGTGGCAGATGCGGATGAAGAGTTCAGGCCACATGAATCAAAACTTTATTTATTTCTGACCAAATACCTGCCGGTGGTAGCCCACGATGGGCAGGGGCAGTACATTGTAAAGGAAGATGGTAAAAGGTTTTACACTTCTCTTTTTTTAGTGATACTCCTGCTGGCTGGTATCGACCTGGTATTTGCACTTGATTCCATACCTGCGGTGATGGGCATCTCAAGGAATACGCTGGTGATCTATACCTCCAATATTTTTGCGGTACTGGGCTTAAGAAGCCTTTTCTTTTTACTGAGAGGAGCAGTTTCTAAATTTGATTACCTGCAGCAGGGCATTGCCATCGTACTGATATTTATCGGCGTTAAAATGCTGGCAGAACATTGGCTCAACCAATGGATCGATAAAAATGTGCAGGTATTTATTTCACTCGGTGTAATTTTACTTTGCATCAGCGGTGCCATCTTTTATTCTATGTTTATGAAAAAGAAAGAACTGCCTGAAGACCTCGATATCGAATAATCAAAAACGTTTCATTGTACAGTACAACAGAAATAGCCAGGCTTACCGGCGCTGATGTTTTGCAGCAGCCAAACAACCTTATCATTGAACACCTGCTGCTGGACAGCCGCAAACTGCTTTTCCCGGAAACCTCCTTGTTCTTTGCACTGGGCGGACCACGGCGATCCGGCATTGCCTTTATTGATGAATTGTATCAAAAAGGTGTACGAAGCTTTGTAGTGGATGACGCGGTAGAGGCATCGCACTTAAAAAAATACCCCGAAGCTGTTTTTCTGCAGGTAAAAAATGTGTTGCATGCCCTGCAGTTGCTGGTGACCAGCCATCGTAAAAAATTCCAGTTACCAGTGGTGGGCATTACCGGCAGCAATGGAAAAACCATCGTAAAGGAATGGTTGTACCAGTTGCTGCAAAAAGACTTCAATATTGTAAGAAGTCCTAAAAGTTACAACTCTCAAATTGGGGTACCCCTCAGCGTTTGGCAAATGAACAGCCAGCATACGCTGGGTATTTTTGAAGCCGGCATTTCCCAACCGGGCGAAATGCAGCAGCTGGAAAAAATGATCGCACCATCGATCGGTGTATTTACCAATATTGGTGAAGCGCATGGCGAAGGCTTCCTCAACATCCGGCAAAAGATCAATGAAAAGCTCTGTCTTTTTACAAAGAGCGACTGGTTGATATACAATGCCGATAATCCCGATATCAATGAAGCGGTGAATGCATTCGTTAATAATGTACGGCCCGATGGCGGCTTAAAACTATTTACCTGGGGTAAAAAAGAATCGGCCACACTGCAGATCGTTTCGATCGAAAAGAATGCAGGCAATACCATCATTACGGCCATCGACCAGCGGGCTGTCACTAGCGGTCAGCAGCACACGATCAGTATTCCTTTCACCGATGATGCGTCTATCGAAAATGCCATTACCTGCTGTTGTGTACTCCTGCAACTGGATATTCCGGCAGGGCAGATGACAGAAAGCATGCGGCAATTGCGTACGGTGGAAATGAGGCTGGAATTAAAGCAGGGCATCAATAATTGCTCCATCATCAATGACAGTTACAGTGCAGATATCAACTCCCTCACCATCGCACTTGATTTTTTATCCCAGCAACAGCAGCATATCAACCACACCCTGGTGCTAAGCGATATTTTGCAAACTGGTAAGAGCAGCCAGGCATTGTATGCTGATATCGCCGCCATTTTACAGCAAAAAAAGATCAACCGCCTCATCGGTATCGGTCCCGAAATATTTAAACAGCAGGCAGCATTCAGTAATATCGCCCAAACAAATTTCTTTTCTTCGGTGGCAGATTTTAAACAGCATTTTCATGCGCTTCATTTTTTTAATGAAACCATTTTGCTGAAAGGAGCCCGTGTATTTGAGTTTGAACAGATCAGTCATTTGCTCGAAGAAAAAGTACACCAAACTGTGTTGGAGATCAATCTTTCCGCCATTACCCATAACCTCAGGCAATACCAGCAATTGGTGAGTCCGGGTGTAAAACTGATGGCGATGGTAAAGGCATTCAGCTATGGCAGCGGCAGTTTTGAGATCGCCAACCTGCTGCAGTTTCACAAGGTAGATTACCTGGCAGTTGCTTTTGCAGACGAAGGTGTAGAGTTGCGCAAATCGGGCATCTCACTACCGGTAATGGTGATGACGCCTGAAGAAAATACATTTGATGTAATGGTGCAGTATGATCTTGAGCCGGAACTGTATTCCTTCAATATCCTGCAATCGTTCAGCAATTACCTGGCACTGCAAGGCATCGAAAATTATCCCGTGCACATAAAATTCGATACCGGGATGCACCGTCTCGGCTTTGAAGAGCAGGACATAGAACCATTAAAAGCACTGTTGCAGCAATCATCCCGTTTAAAGATACAATCGGTATTCTCTCACCTGGTAGCCAGTGATGATGAACAACAGGATCATTTTACCAAACAACAGGCAGCCACTTTTACAAGGCTTTGCAACCAGTTGAAAGAAGTGGTGAACTATTCCTTCCTCCGCCATATCGCCAACACCTCTGCCATCATGCGGCACAGGGAGTTACAGTTTGATATGGTACGCCTTGGCATTGGATTGTATGGTGTTGATAGTTATGCACCGATGCAGCAACAGTTGCAGAATGTTACTACGTTAAAAACTACCATTGCACAGATACGAAAAGTAAAAGCAGGCGATTCCGTTGGCTACAACCGGGCAGCGATCATGAAGGAAGATGCACTGATCGCCACCGTTCGCATCGGTTATGCAGATGGTTATCCAAGGATATTGGGAAATGGAAATGGCAAAATGTTGGTCAATGGCAAACTTGCCACCGTTACAGGGAATGTGTGCATGGATATGACCATGCTGAACATAACCGGTATTGAAGCACGGGAAGGAGATACGGTGATCGTATTCGGCGCTGCACTACCGGTAACCAATGTAGGCAAATGGGCACATACCATTGCGTATGAAATTTTAGCAGGCATTTCTCAACGGGTAAAAAGAGTGTATTATGAAGAATGATGAACGGCCGGATCAATTGAACCGCTCACTGTACAGCATGCCATCCTTTTCCCCAAAAACAAAAGAACTTTGCCAGTATGGAGGGTGGGCCGGCGTGCTGTTCTCCATCATCAGTATCGGGCATGTATGCAGTGCTGCACCTTTCAGCTGGATGATCCTGGTTTTGATCACGCCCAATATTGCAGCGGGTGTTTCGTTTGTGTTGATGGCAAAAGAATGCCGTTACCTGCTGATCTGCCTCAACATCACCCTGGTGATCTTTGTGTTTTATTTTATTCTCATCATTTATCTTATTGCCAACCTTGTACTCGTGTTTTCACCCTCTACCCTCATTTTATTTTTGTATTGTTTGGCCTGGGTGATCTATGGATACATCACCGATCTGCCATGGAAATTAAAAGCAAACTACCTGCAAAAAAAAGAAGACGCCGAATACTGGCAGGGAAAACTTTAGCAGTAGTCAGGTGGTTTACGCCCCTGGAAAAAATGCCACCTCATAATTTGCAGAACGTTTACCCTGTTTTGCAGATAAAGCGCTCCATTTTACATAAAACAGCGGGATGGCTTATTATCGCCTGCTATTTTTGATGTACCAGCCTTAACAATGGGTGGATCAGTATGACAGGCCTTTGCTTACAAACAGACAAGCTTACTTATTCTTTTTCTAAAAATGAACCAGCATTAAATGATATCAATATGCAGGTGGAGGAAGGCTGCATTTATGGTTTCCTGGGTGCAAACGGAGCCGGTAAAACAACTACCCTCCGGCTGGTGCTTGGGCTTCTTAAAAATCAACAGGGAAACATCAATGTGTTTGGAAAGCCGTTAAAAGAAAACCGCCTCGAAATATTGCGCCGCACCGGCTCACTCATCGAAAGCCCCTCACTGTACGGGCACCTGACCGCTATTGAAAATCTTTCACTGCTGCAAAAGATCTATCAATGCCCAAGGGAAAGGATTGCCAAAGTATTGGAACAGGTTGGGCTGGGTGATACCGGTACAAAAAAAGTCAATCATTTTTCATTGGGGATGAAACAGCGGCTGAGCATTGCCGTAGCGCTGCTCAACAGCCCGTCCTTACTGATACTTGATGAACCCACCAATGGCCTTGATCCAAATGGTATCATTGAAATGAGGGAGTTGCTGAAACACATCAACCGCCACCAGGGAGTTACCATTATCATTTCAAGCCACCTGCTAACTGAAATTGAAAAACTGGTAACCCATGTTGGTGTGATCCATAAGGGCAGCCTGCTTTTCCAGGGTACATTGGCTGCCTTGCAGAACAGGCAGTTACAGGCATCTGTACTCAAGTTCGACACAAGCGACCCTGTGCGCTCATTGCGGGTGATAAGGGATTGCGGCATCGAGGTACATGCTGAAACTGGTAAGGTCGTAATGCAAATGATGAGCAAAGAAAAGACCGCTTTTGTAAATGCGCAGTTGGTGAAAAATGACATCGCAGTATATGCCATTCAAACTGCTGCCACCGACCTTGAAACAATTTTTATGAATTTGATCAATGAGTAAAGTGGCAGTCTTTTCGATCGGTCTTCAATAAATAAAAGCGATAGCCCCCTTACTTAAAATTTAGTATAGCCATGAATCAATACCTGAACAGCCTGCAAAGTGAATGGATGAAAACAAAAAGAAGCGCCGCCTCCTGGTTGGTTACCGGCGGCGCCTTCTTCATTCCTTTTATTATCATCTTGATAAGACTTATCAAACAATCCACGCTTCCCGAAGCATACCGGGCGCCCAATTTCTGGCAACGCAATCTTGCTCAAAACTGGCAGGTAATGGCCTTCTTCTTGTTGCCGATGGGAGTAATATTGGCTACCAGCCTGATAACGCAATCAGAATACCGCAACCATACCTGGAAGCAATTGCACGCCACGCCGCAGCGGTATGCCACTATTTTTTTTGCCAAACTAACAGTGATTATTTTAATGCTGCTGCAGTTCTTTATCCTGTTCAACCTGGGTGTTTTTCTCTCAGTCCTTATTCCTTTTCTCTTGCTTAAAAATGTTTCTTACCCGGTGGCGGTATTTCCCTGGCTATTCAGCCTGAAAACAAATGCTACTTTTTTTATTGATTGCCTGCCCGTGATGGCCATCCAATACCTCGTGGGATTGCAATTCAAAAATTTCCTGGTGCCATTGGGCATTGGCATCGGGATGTTAACGGCGGCCACGTTCGCCATTTCATGGCAATATGGTTATATCATTCCCTATAGTTATTCATTGTTTAATTTTTTAGCGATGAGTGCTGTAAAAGACAAGCCGGTATATGCGGTAAACATTCACCTGGTGGCAACCGCCTATTTTTTAGCAGCCATCATTGCCGGTTATTTCCTGTACGTGAATAAGAAGAATAAATGCTGATCTGCTGCAGGAAAGAACGGCTATCTTTAGTCAATCGTAATTGCTATTAAGAAATGAAACGACCGGTAGTTATACTCTTACACATTGGTTACTGGCTGCTGTATTTGCTGTTGCTCCTCATCATATTTCTTTCGCTGACTATGGGCAGCCACATAAAAGGGCAGTCTTTATTGATGAACAGGACGTTCGGTCTTTTCTTTTTAGTGTTTGCGCTGTTTCCTTCGGTTGCAGGATTCTATAGTTTTTATGCAGTACTATTCTCCAGGTTTCTTGCCAAAAAAAAGATACTATTTTTATTTTTAGGGTCAATCATAGCTTCGATCGCTGCCGGCATTGGCGGAGCCTCCGTGTTGAGCCTGCTGAAATATTATAATATTGGTCCCGGCATATTTGCAGACGGCTGGACCTCGGCAATCCCCGTTACCATCATCATGTGTGTGCTGGCGCTTTTAAGTGGCGTGGTAGGCCTGGTGATGAAGGGCTTTATTTCCTGGTACGCTGATATCAAACTAAAAGAAGAGCTGAACAAAAAAAATTATGAAACAGAACTGGCGCTGGTAAAATCGCAACTGGATCCACATTTTTTATTCAATACCATCAACAATATTGATGTGCTGATAGAAAAAGATGCCATAAAAGCTTCTGCTTATCTCAACAAATTATCACATATCATGCGGTTCATGCTGTATGAAACAAAAACGGAAAAAATCAGTCTTGCCCGGGAACTAGAATATATCCGGGAATACATCGACCTGCAAAAGATCCGGTTTGCCAATGCGAATTATGTTCAGTATTCGGTGATCGGTGCAGTTGATGGTATTGAGATAACGCCGATGTTGTTCATCCCTTTTATTGAGAATGCTTTTAAACATTCCGCCAACAGGAAAATGGAGCATGCGATCAGGATACAGTTTACCATTGCTGATGGAACAGTAGCATTTGAATGCAGCAATGCCTGCAGTCCGAATGAACCATTTGCACAGGCATTCCATGGACTTGGTAACGAGCTCATTCAAAAAAGGCTGGCGCTGCTGTATTCCGGAAAACACGAGGTATCCATTGAGGATGCTGCGGATCTTTTTACAATAAAACTGCAAATCAATTGCCAATGACAATCACCTGCATTATAGTAGAAGATGAGCCGCTGGCAATGGAACGCACTCAAAACTATGTTCTTAAACTGCCTTTTTTGCAACTGCTGAATATGTTCGACAATGCAGCGGATGCATTGATCTATTTAAAGACGGTGAAGGTGGATCTTATTTTCCTGGACATTAATATGGCGGAACTTTCTGGCATACAGTTGCTGGAAAACAACCATATCAGCAGCCAGGTAATTATTACAACAGCCTACCAGCAGTATGCTATTAAGGGATTCGATCTTAAAGTAGCCGACTATCTTTTAAAGCCTTTCACATTTGAACGTTTCATACAGGGCGTAGAAAGAGTACAGCAATTGCTTGCCAAAAACCAGTTGCAGCCGGAGCGTAAATTTTTCTTTGTAAAAACAGCCTACCGGCTTGAAAAAATAATGCTGGATGAAGTGCAGTACATCGAAGGCATGAGAGATTACAGGCGTATTGTAACAACAGGAAAAAAGATCATGACCCTGCAAACATTCAGGGACCTGGAGCAGGAATTGCCTCCTGCGGTCATATGCCGGGTGCATAAATCTTATATGGTCAGCCTTGATAAGATCAGTGCGGTAGAAAAAGACTGCATCAGGGTAGGGGCTGTTGAAATACCCTTGTCAGAGACCTACCGGAAGGCTTTTTATGAACGCATCAATGCGAAGTAAAAACCCGGCTGGCGGCGGATAAAGCCGCTCAGCAAAGCCCTGTGCAGGCAAACAGAACAATCCATTATCTTTGCGCCCATTATGAAAGCAAGAACTGTATTATTAGTGATCTTATTGGTGGTACTGGCCGACCAGGCCCTGAAGATCTATATTAAAACAAATTTTTACATGGGCGAGCACCATGATGTGCTGGGCAAGTGGTTTCAATTATATTTTGTAGAGAATGAAGGCATGGCTTACGGATGGAAATTTGGCGGCGATGGTGGAAAAATGCTGCTCACGCTCTTCAGGCTGGCTGCTGTGATATTTGGGGTTTTCTATTTAAAAGCCATTATCCGCAAAAAATACCATCGTGGATTTATCATTTGCGCCGCACTGATATTTGCCGGCGCCCTGGGTAATTTAATTGACAGTATGTTTTACGGGTTGATATTTGAAGAAAGTTTCCAGAACAGCACGGTCGTTGCCAAAATGTTTCCTCAAAGCGGTTACGCCGGCTTCCTGCACGGCAAAGTGGTTGATATGCTTTATTTCCCGATCATTAAGATCGATCATCTGCCAAAGTGGATTCCAATATGGGGTGGCGAATATTTTGAATTCTTCAGGCCCATTTTTAACCTGGCCGATTTCGCTATTTCAACAGGCGTGATCTCCATCCTTGTTTTTCAGAAACGTTTTTTCAAACATCATGATACCGGTGAACAGAACGCCACAGTTGAAACCAGTGCAGTGGTAAATGATGATGTGCAGGTGCAGTAAAGAGGGACGGTTGAAAGGTTGAAAGTTGTTTAAGTGTTTAGATGGTTTAGAAAGTTTAGCGGCATCTAAAATAGAAGAGAGGCATTCGTTACTGAATGCCTCTCTTGATTTATATAGAATGCTTTCTCCTGGAAAGTTTCATCTAATTTCTCTAAACTGTCTAAACCTTCTCAGCCTTTTCAACTAAATCTTCCCTACCATTTTCTCCGGTATCACCCATTCGTCAAATTCTTTTTCGGTGAGATAGCCAAGCTTTACCGCCATGGCTTTTAACGTAGTGCCTTCCTTATGTGCTTTCTGTGCAATCTCCGCTGCTTTGTAGTACCCGATCTTTGTATTTAAGGCAGTTACCAGCATGAGTGAATTATCAACATGCTTTTTGATATTTGCTGCGATCGGTTCAATACCGATAGCACACCTGTCGTTGAACGACACGCAACCATCACCGATCAATCTTGCACTGTGCAGGAAATTGTAGATCATTACTGGTTTAAAAACATTCAGTTCAAAATGGCCCAGACTGCCGCCGATACCAATGGCTACATCATTGCCCATTACCTGTGCGGCGATCATCGTTAAGGCTTCGCATTGTGTAGGGTTAACTTTACCCGGCATGATGGAAGAACCTGGTTCGTTATCAGGGATGAATATTTCACCAATACCCGAACGTGGCCCGGAGGATAACATGCGTACATCATTTGCGATCTTCATCAGGCTTACCGCAACAGTTTTCAAGGCACCGTGTGCTTCCACGATGGCGTCATGTGCAGCCAGTGCTTCAAATTTATTTTTAGCGGTAACAAATGGTAGTTTGGTGAGCTTGGCAATGTGTTTGGCCACATTCACATCATACCCCGGAGGTGTATTGATACCGGTACCTACGGCGGTGCCGCCCAGCGCCAGTTCTGACAAATGCGCCAGTGTATTTTTAATGGCTTTCAATCCATGATCTAACTGTGATACATAGCCGCTGAATTCCTGGCCCAGTGTAAGTGGTGTAGCATCCATAAAATGCGTACGGCCTATCTTCACTACTTTCCTGAATGCCTTTGCTTTTTTATCTAACGTGTTGCGGAGTTTTTCGATTCCGGGTATGGTGGTCTCGATCAAAATTTTATAGGCTGCAATGTGCATCGCTGTAGGGAAGGTATCATTGCTGCTCTGGCTTTTGTTTACGTCATCATTGGGGTGCAGGTATTTTTCTTTGTCTGACAACTGGCCACCGTTGATCACGTGGCCACGATATGCCACCACTTCATTCACATTCATATTGCTTTGCGTACCGCTGCCCGTTTGCCATACTACCAGCGGAAAATAAGCATCCAGTTTTCCTTCCAAAATTTCTTTACAAACTTTTCCAATCAGGTCTGCCTTCTTTTTCGGCAACACACCTGCTTCGTAATTGGTGAGCGCTGCCGCATGTTTTAAATACGCAAAAGCACGGATGATCTCCTTCGGCATCCGGTTGATATCCTGGGCAATTTTAAAGTTATCGATGCTGCGTTGTGTTTGTGCGCCATAGTAGGCGTCAACTGGTACGCTCACTTCACCCATGGTGTCTTTTTCGATCCTGTAATCCATAAAATAAGGGGTTGGTTTTATTTGAACTGCAAAGATAAAGGCGGCGTGTAAATGTTGACCGGTTATTTATCGGTTGCTCTCTAAAGCAATATCTTTTAAAGACCCGGCTTCTTTGCCTGGCTCAAATATTTTTTTGACAGCGAAGGAATAAAGAACTAACATCGTCTGAAAGGGCGGGTATTCATCACCAGCTTAAAATTTATGTATGGCCGCAAAAAAAATCATGGTAATTACTGCTTTGTTGTTAATGGTGTTTCTGTTACAGGATTGTTCTAAAAAAGATACCACTCCTGTGAGCGGCGATAACAGTGTACTCAACCTGCCGGCCACCGCCTATAATTACAGCAACATCAATTATCCGGCGCACATCGCTGCAGCCCTTGCTACTGATGACAATACCCCTGCCGGCAATACCATAACAGATGATGGTGCTACACTGGGCAGGGTATTGTTTTATGACAAGCATCTTTCTGTAAACAATACCATCAGTTGCGCCTCCTGCCACAAGCAGGAAAATGGTTTTACGGATAACAGGCAATTCAGTTTGGGATTTGATAGTGGCCTTACCAGCCGCACTTCCATGAACCTGCTCAACCTGCGTTTTTATAAATCAGGGAAAATGTTTTGGGATGAGAGAAGCACAACGCTTGAAGCACAGGTATTGCAGCCGATACAAAACCATGTAGAAATGGGAATGACGCTGGGCAACCTCGTAAGCAAATTAAAAGGGCTCGATTATTACACTCCACTTTTTACAAAAGCCTTTGGCAGTAGTGATATTGATACCATTCGAATTGCCAGGGCACTGTCGCAGTTTGGCAGGAGTATTGTCACTTACCAAGCAAAATACGATAGGGTAAAACAGGGGCTTGCCAGCTTCACGGCAGCAGAAGCAGCGGGAGAACAATTATTTTTGAATGCACCGGGGCCAGGCGGCACACCGGCCTGCGGTAACTGCCATACGCCACCTGCTTTTTTAAATTCAAACGCACCCGGTTTTGCTTTGATGGATGCAAACGACCAGGGTATAGAAAATATGAACCGATTTAAAGCAGGCAGCCTTCGGAATATTACTACCACTACCAATCTTTTCCACAACGGCAGTGTAGCCGATGTGCCCACCATGCTTGGCAGCCGGATCCCTTCGCACGGCGTAGCGCCGCAGGACAGGGCCACCATCCTTGCCTTTTTGCAAACGCTTACCGATAATACGGTTACTTCAGATGTACGCTTTTCTAACCCTTTTAAATAGCAGGTCACCCGCAGGTGTTGCAGGGTCGTTCATACAAAAAACAAAGCAGCTTTATGTAAAGCTGCTTTGCAAAAAAATGTACGATTCAATGGTTATTGTCCTGTTGGCAAAACAACACAATGTCCGCTCACCAGTAAGTTTTTGTTATTGATGATAGAAAAGCTGCCTGAGAGTTTTCCCTGCACGCTGGCGGCTGTTGCATCTGCATTGCTCACAACGCAGGGGTTTGCCGTGCCACCGGGTATAATCACGTGGGTAACGGCAGTGGGTACATGATTCCCACTCCAGTTAGCCGCCGTATGCCAGTCGTTGCTTACAGCACCGTTCCATAACATCACTTCCTGTTTTACAATTGTAAAAGCAGTATCTCTGCATCCTCCCGTTGTAGTACCAACAACAGTATAATTTCCTAAGCCTGCTGCTGCCGGTGTCGGGCTGTTCCATACAGTAGCTATGCCATTGATATTATACAGGGAAAGCAGGTTGTAGGTATCGTTGGAACAAATGATGGTTACACTGGTATCATTGCCCAAAAAATTTCTTGGTTTTATGTATTCGTTGCTGGTATAACCACGGCCGCTGTCTCCCCAAAAACGAAAGAGATTGCAGTTTAGCAGGTCGGTATTATTGGAAGAAACACCATCAGCACTGTCGCCGGCAAAACGAAAAACATTGCAGTTGAGCACCGAAGTATTGTTGCTGCTGTCGCCATCTCCCGTGCCACCTGCAAAGCGGAAAATGCTGCAGGCTTGTAAGGCAGTATTGCCGCTGCTGTCACCATCACCAAAGCCACCACCAAACCTAAAGTTGCTGCAATTGAGCAGCGAAGAACTGTTGCTGCTGTCACCATCACCAAAACCCCCGCTAAAACGAAAATTACTGCAACTGATCAACGCAGCAGCCTGGCTGTTATCGCCCGTGCCAAAGCCCCCGGCATATGGTTCATTCTGTGCCCATAAAAGTGTGGATGAAAATAATAACAGCGTGATCCAAACACTTTGCAGGGCATATTTTTTTATTGACATGCTACCCGTTTTTTAAATGATGGATTTAGTTGAATACCCTGCGCACGCCGCGGCCACCAAAGTTGATGCCGTTGCTTCCGTAAGTATTACCGGAGTAATACCTGTTGGAAACTCTCAATGCCTGGTCTTCAAGATTTACACCAATGCGATCTGTCCAGCCACCACCTTTTAAAGATGCGCCCGTTGCCGCAGCGCCATCCGCTACAATGTTTTGATTTACCCAGCCGTTTACATTGCTGAAGCCCGTGCCTAAACTAAGTTGTCCGTCACCGTGAGCATCCCATTTAAAAGTACTGGTTGCAGCACCGTAAATGCTGGTGCAATATTCGTATACATTTCCTGTGAGATCCATATTACCATAATAGCCGGCACCAGCTTCGAATCTGCTGGTGGCTGATTTTGCTGCAAAGCCCACCCTGAACGGACCCTGCGGAGCCCCTGCATTACCACCAAAATTGGCAAAGCCGGTTCCCACTGCAATCGTGTTGGTAGCTTCTTCCTGGTTGGTACCATCATTGGCCAGGGTAAAGGCCCTGGTTGCTGCATTGCCACCCCACGCAAATTCATTGGCCACCGGCACAGCGATACCGCGGCATAGTTTTTCATATTCCATTTCACTCATCGGGGCTAACCCACTCCAGTCTAAATAAGCACAGAGATTGCCCCAGCCTAAATAGTTCATCGCCCTGCCGGGTGCAGTACTGGTGTAAGAAGGCCAGGTGCCTGCAACAGTATTGCGGTAGCCGCCTGCCGGAAGAAGCTGCCTGCTGGTAGCCATATCCTGTGCAACCGAGTTCAGGAAATCTACATACTGACCCTGCGATACTTCGTACTTCATGGCATAAAATGAACGGAATCCTTTTGGAAAATTGGCGTCTACCACATTGCCGGTGGGAGCATAGGCCGAAGTCACCGAACTGTTATCCCAAAGATTGCCGGCTGTGTTGGCAAATGTGATGGCATTTTCGCTTGTTACCTGGTAAGGTGTTCCGGGTGTGCCACTATTGCCTGTTCTAAATTCATAATAAGAGGTGCCGCCACTGCCCAGGTAAAAAGCGCCCTGGGGCACATATACCATTTCAATGGCGAATACTTTAAAGTCCCACTCGTTAAAGGGAACAGGTACATCACCCAGTTTTAAAGTAACGGAAGTTGCTGCAATATTGCCACTGCCATTGGCTGAACGGCGGATGAATACCCCTACGGAGTCTGGTACGGTCTGTACTTCCAGCGGACTGGCAGCGGTATGCCCTGTAGCGCTGATGAATTGCTGTTTCCAGAATTGATCAGCACAATTTCTTCTCTTTACAAATACCCAGGCAGCATCCCAGTTGTTGGGTGCGGTGCTTACACGCCAACTGTTTTCCCAACTAATGTTAAAGGTAACAGTACCATTGCCACTGTTGTAACTGACACCGGACACCTGGATGTTATTGGCGGCCACGCTGATGCTCCAGCATAAAAATGCTGCAAAAATGAAAGAACGTTTCATAACTGTTAAGATTTTAATGAGATTAGATGTGGCGCTAAAATATCATATATAAAAAAAGCGGCTATCCGTACTGGTGGGTATTTTGATGAATATGACTATTATCAAAGCAAAAAAGCCATCTCCTTATGGAAATGGCTTTTAGTCAGTAACAGAAAAAATTATTTTCCGGTGAACACCGCCTTTCTTTTTTCCAGGAATGCAGTGGTACCTTCTTTCATATCATCGGTTGCGAAGCAGGCGCCAAAAGCTTTTACTTCTTCTGCGAATCCATTCTTGCCTTCATCAAAAACTGCGTTGGCGGCTTCAATACATTTGCCAACAGCAATGGGAGCCTTTGTATTGATCAGTTGTAAAATGGCGGTTGCCTTGTCAATGAGTTCTGCCTGCGAAACTACATAATTTACCAGGCCATATTGTAAGGCTGTATTGGCATCGATCATAGCTGCGCTGATGAGTAATTCGATCGCTCTTCCCTTCCCGATCAATTGGGTGAGCCGTTGGGTGCCGCCATAACCGGGTATCAAACCAAGGTTTACTTCGGGCTGGCCAAATTTTGCATTGTCACTTGCAATGCGGAAATGACAGGCCATTGCCAGCTCACAGCCACCACCCAGCGCAAAACCGTTTACGGCTGCAATGATGGGTTTGGGGCTGTTCTCAATGTCCAGGAAAATATCCTGTCCTCTTTTGGCCAGTGCCATGGCAGCCGTAATATCCAATCCACCAAATTCTGAAATATCTGCGCCCGCTACAAACGCTTTGGTTCCGGCACCGGTGATGATGGCAGACTTGATTGCAGGATTGCTGTTGATCTCTTTTACAGCGGTATCGAGGTCGGTAAATACATCCCTGTTCAGGGCGTTTAATTTTTCAGGCCTGTTGATGGTAAGTATATAGATGCCATCATTCAGTTGCGAAGCAAGCGTTGTGTACATAGATTTTTTTTCAAAAGTAATTAATATCCCCGCATTCAAAAACGTGATTTCGCTGTTAATTGGGACAGGAATAGGATGGTTTTTGATTTGTAAAAGTTATTTTTGATTGCGCCAATCGGGTGTACTAAAATAATACCAATCACGATATGAATGTATTTAAAACCGGACTCTGTGTAAGGATCATTTCAATGATATGGATGCTTGTTCCAGCCACAGCATTTTCTGCCAATTACTATATCAGCAATTCCGGTAATGATGCCAACACCGGCCTCTCCCCGGCGCAGGCCTGGAAAAGCATCGATAAACTCAATATTGAACTGGAACACATTCGCCCGGGCGATAGTATTTTTTTTAAAAGGAGCGAATCATTTTATGGCTCCATAAAAGTTCGTCGGTCGGGTAGTAAAGACAGCCTGATCGTTTTCGCCGCCTACGGGAAAGGTGCTGCACCTGTTATCAGTGGTTTTACTTCCGTTACGCATTGGGTAAAAAAAGACGGTAATATCTGGGAGGCACCTGCGCCGTTGGCAAAATCAAGTGCCAATGTGGTATTGCTGGATACCGTATTGCAACAGATAGGAAGATATCCGAATGCGGATGCAGGCGATGATGGCTACCTGCGGTATGAAGATTTCAATGCCAACAGATCCATTACCGATAACCAGCTTTCTGGTGCCATCAACTGGACAGGTGCAGAAGTGGTGATCAGGAAAAATCACTGGACGGCAGAACGATGCCGGGTTACCAGCCAGCAGGGGAATACGATCTTTTATACTTATGCCCATGGCGGTATAAACCGGGCCATACCGAGTGTTTACCCGGGTACCAAAGGCAATGGCTATTTTTTCCAGAAAGATGCCCGTACACTCGACCAGCAGGGAGAATGGTTCTTTGACAGCACTAACGGTAACCTGCAGTTGTTTTTTACCGGTAGCGACCTGAATGGACACAGCGTTAAAATAAGTACGGTAGATACGCTCCTCAACACCGGAAATTTTTCTTTTATCAGTATCAATGGACTTGCTTTTGAAGGCGCCAACCTGAGTGCTGTGTACAACCGTGATGGAGGCAATATCAGCATTACTGATTGCAGTTTTAAAAACATAGGCGCCAAGGCGATCCATTTTTGGGAGACTGGCAATGTGCTGGTCGATCATGTCAATATCAGCAATGTATTGTCGAACGCCATACAAATACGGAACGGAAGAAAAGACAATGTAACGGTGCGTAACTGCGTGGTAAAAAATACCGGCGTATTCATTGGCATGGGATCTTTTTTTGACGACCGGGATTATAAAGCCATCGTAGCAACTGCAAGAAAGAATTTGCTGATTGAAAATAATTTGGTTGAACGTACAGGGCTTACCGGCATACAGTTCCAGGGCGATGAGGTAACAGTGCAGCACAATGTTGTCAACAATTATTGTTTTAACCTGGATGATGGTGCCGGCATTTACACTTATGTGGATGCTACCAAGGAAAAGCCCGGGCTTCCGTATAGCAATCGCATCGTTAAAGAGAATATCATCCTGAATGGAAAAGGAGCTTCACAGGCTGCCGGTGGTCTTGGAAGGGCAGAAGGTATCTACCTGGACAATGGTTCAATGGGGGTAGAAATTACCGGAAATACCATTGCGCATGTAAGCAATAAAGCTATCGCATTGAATAATCCATTTGAAGTAAAGATCACCAATAATACCTGTTTTGATAATGGCTCCGGGTGGAGTGCATCAAGAAGGACCAGTTGGCAGGAATTTGGCAACCTCGATATAACACACAATATTTTTTATGCGCTTTTAGATCACCAGGTACAGGGGAATTTTTTATATGCCGGGCTTGATCAGCCGGATGGACTCACTATTTGGGAAGCGATCAAATTGGCCGGTAACATCGACAGCAATTATTATAACATCGCCAATCCACTGGCGTTCAATTATACTTTTTCCCAGGTGGAAGGGAAACCAATGAATTATCCATCGCCACTTACTTTGGAGCATTGGCAGGATTTTACAGGGCAGGACCTGCATTCGAAAAAGCCAGCCAAACTGATACCGGTATTTTTGTTCAGGCAAAAATTGGGAAAGAACCTCGTCAATAACGGGGACTTTGCAAAAGATCTCACGGATGTAAAGGTTGAAGGGAGTGATACAAAAGGAAAATGGGATGATGATGGCGCTATCACCGGCAAGGGATCGTTGCGGATAGAATTCGGAACAGCGGAACCCAATCATTATTCACTCGTTCATGGCGAAGCTGGTAGCATAATGGCCGGGAAAAAATACATGCTCCGCTTTAACACCCTGGGTAAGTCTGATTGTGGTATTGTAAGGGCGTATCTAAGGAGAACCTTACCACCCTTTGATAAACTGAGTCCAGTCCAAACCGGGCCTTTCGGCGCTGTAAAAAAGCTGCATGAATTTTTACTGGAGCCTGCTATTTCTGCCAATGCAGATTTTGTGATAGAGTTTGAAAAGAATGCCTGTACCCTTTATTTGGATGATGTTGAATTATATGAAGCTGACGCTAAAAGAATACAGGGCGGTGATTTTGTACGGTTTGAAGTGAACCCTACGGATAAACCAGTGGAGATTGCATTGGATAAAAAATATACAACGGTAGATGGAACGGTGTATAATGGGGTAATTACTTTGCCGGCATTCAGCAGTAAAATATTGATCGCTGACGTTACGGAATAGATGCAATGATTTTTCCGGGACTTAGTAGGTTGATTTTAAGAAGCGGCTATTACCCGGTTAAACATTTTTTATTTCTGCCACCAGGTCCTGCAACACTTTTTTAGCATCGCCAAATAACATACTTGTTTTGGGCCTGAAGAAAAGGTCATTTTCAATACCGGCATAACCGGGCTTCATACTGCGTTTATTAACGATGGTAGTTTTTGCCTGCTCCACTTCCAGTATCGGCATGCCATAAATAGGGGAGTTGGGGTCGCTCTTGGCGGCAGGATTCACCACATCGTTGGCGCCGAGTACCAGCACCACATCCGTTGTTTTAAATTCATCATTGGCCTGTTCCATCTCCAGCAGTTTATCATAGCTCACATCCGCTTCAGCCAGTAGTACATTCATGTGGCCCGGCATGCGGCCGGCTACAGGATGAATGGCATATTTTACTTCTACTCCCTTTTCTTCCAGTATTTTTTCCAGCTCATGGCACACATGCTGCGCCTGCGCTACCGCCAGTCCGTAACCGGGAACGATCATCACTTTATTGGCATAGGCCATTACCATGGCGGTGTCGCTTAAAGAGATCTCTTTGTAAGAACCCTGCGAACCTCCTGCACTGGTCGCTGCTTTTGCACCTCCGCCAAATGAACCCACCAGCACATTCAATAATGAACGGTTCATTGCTTTGCACATTAAAATAGTTAACAGTGTTCCGGCTGCACCTACCAGGATGCCACCGGTAAGCATTACCTTATTGTTGTATAAAAATCCGCCGCAGGCCGCTGCCACACCGGTAAAGGAATTCAGCAGGGAGATCACTACGGGCATATCTGCGCCGCCGATGGGCATTACGAACAGGATGCCGTATACCAACGCCAACGCAAGCACGCCGTAAAATACAAGCTGGTGATCAGGGTTAACCACCAGGTAAGCGGCTCCTCCAATGGCAATCGCCAGGAAAATGAGGTTAAGAATGTTTTGTCCTTTAAAGCTGAAGTCCTTCACCCGGCCATTTAGTTTGCCCCAGGCTACCATACTACCGGCAAAGGATACACTACCAATGATCAGTCCCAATGCAATGATCAATATTTTTCCTGTATGAATGGCTGTGTCGCCGCCAGATTCAATTTCGTGTAATAAGTGATTGAATTCAACAATGGATATCAATGCAGCACAGGCACCACCCATGCCATTGAAAAGACTCACCATTTCCGGCATGGCGGTCATCTTTACTTTTTTTGCTGCCAGCGTACCCACAATGCCGCCGATGAGCAATCCTCCGAATATCCAGGCGTAGTTGCCTAATTTCTGCCCGTCTTCTTCATATAAAAAAATAGTACCAATAATGGCGATCGTCATACCTGCAGCCGCCACCAGGTTCCCTTTGCGGGCCGAGGCGGGATTGGACAACATTTTTAGACCCAGGATGAATGTTACAGAAGCAACCAGGTAACAGAGTGTGAGGATATTCAATTCCATTGTATATTTTTTATTTCACGTCAGCACGCAAAGGGGCAAAGTATTAGTTCGTATAATTCGTTTTAATTACTACAATCAAAAAACTATTTCTTCTTTTTAAACATTTCCAGCATCCTGTCCGTCACCACAAACCCACCCACCACATTCAGGGTGCCCAGTATCACTGCAAGGAAACCAAGTACCAACGCCAGATAATTATCCGTTTCTGCCTTGCCCATTACAATGATGGCACCGATGATCACTACGCCATGAATGGCATTGGCGCCACTCATCAGCGGCGTATGCAGTACACTTGGTACACGGCCGATCACTTCAATGCCTACAAACACCATCAGTATCACGATATAGATGATCTGCTGGTTTTCCTGTATCCATTCTAACATGTTCAGATAATTTTAAATTTTTAAATGGGTGCCGGCAATGTGTAGCCGCTGCGGTATCAGCTAATTGCTTTTACTCTTTCATTGCTGATCTCTCCATTGTGTACCACACAGGTACCTTTTACCAGGTCATCTTCAAAATTCAAATGGAGTTTGCCTTCTTTATCAATTACCAGTTGTAAAAAATTAAGGATGTTCTTACCATACAATTTGCTGGCATCGCTTGGCATGGTAGCAGCCAGGTACGAATTGCCAACGATCGTTACGCCATTGTGCGTAACCGTTGTATTGTTCTGCGTATGTTCTGTATTGCCACCTGTAGCGGCTGCCAGGTCAATGATCACTGATCCATTTTTCATCAGGTACATCATTTCATCGGTGATGAGTATCGGTGCTTTTTTGCCGGGTATCTGTGCCGTGGTAATGATGATATCAGCCTTGGCAACACTTTCTGCGATCCTGGCTTTTTGTTTTTGTAAAAACGCATCACTCTGTTCCACCGCATAGCCGCCTGCTTTGCTGGCATCTGCTGCGCCTTCCACTTCCACAAATTTTGCGCCCAGGCTCATCACTTCTTCTTTTACCGCAGGCCTGGTGTCAAACACTTCCACAACAGCGCCCAGTCTTCTCGACGTTGCAATGGCCTGCAGCCCTGCTACGCCGGCACCCAGTATCAGCATTTTTGCCGGAGGGATGCTTCCTGCTGCAGTCATGAACATGGGGAAATATTTTGGAAATAAATTGGCGGCGGTAAGCACGGCTTTGTAACCGGCAATATTTGCCTGGCTGCTGAGTACGTCCATGCTTTGTGCACGGGTGGTACGGGGCAGCATATCCATGCTGAAAATGGTAAGCCCTTTGGTGGCCCATTCCTTCATCAATGCTGCGTTGAACAATGGCTGGTAAACGCCAAGCAAAATTTTTGCGGACGCCGGTGAAATGTTTTGCGGTTCGTTGATCGAAAGGATGATGTCCGCAGCAGTTGCGATCTCATCACGGTTCAAAATTTTTGCGCCGGCGGCAATGTATTTATCGTCATTGGCAAAAGCGCTTACGCCTGCGTTTTTTTCTACAACTACTTCAACATTTAATTTCTTTAAAACGGAAATGTGTTCAGGCAGCAGGGAGACTCTTGTTTCAGGGGCTGGTTCTTTTAAAACACCGATAATCATAATCAATTGAATTATCTGCAATATACTGAATTTTACAGCCCTGTACCGGAGCGGCCATAGTTTTTACTGTAATATTTTACCTGCTGATCAAAACCGGATGGTAAAATGCTGCTTCACTTTAAAATCTGGATTGATGAAAACAAGACCGATAAAAAACAGGTCGATACTTAGTGTTACGGCCGGGTGTTGTTGTATGATGGCCCAGGCCGCTTCCATTTCTTCGCTCCAGTGAATGTCATCAAAAATGAGGATGGCAGAAGGATTGGCATGTTGCAGCAATGTAGTGAAATAGGCTATCGTAGGCTCTTTCCGGTGATTACCATCAATAAAAGCAAGGTCAATTTTACCGGTTTGATGGAGCAGGGGTTGCAATGTTTTTGCAAAATCACCCTCGGTAAGCCGGATGTTTTTTAGTTGTAAAGCGTCAAAATTGTGCTGTGCAATAGCGGCAATGGCGGGTGATCCTTCGCAGGTAAAAACTGTGCCTGCCGGGTTGCCGGTTGCCAGGTAGCAACTGGTAATGCCGAGTGAAGTGCCCAGCTCCAGCATTACAGACGGGTTGTAATATTGTGCAATTCTAAACAGGAGTTGCGCAAACTTTTTGGGTTTTAAAGAAGAGGCGGCAATGTTCTTTACCACTCTTTTGTTTGACTTCATAACGGCAGAGCCTGCCCCAAAATCTTCTACTGCTATCACGTTGCTGTCTTGCAGTAATAGTTGCCGCTGTGCTTCGATGGCCGCATAATAATCGTATTGTTTTTTATCATTTAAAACCTGGTTGATAAAATTGAAAACAAACGGCGAATGTACACCGTAGCCTTTCCCGTTGGAAGCGGTAAAAAAGTAGTGCAGGTATTTTTTTGCTAATTGAAAAGACGTGTACAATTCAGTAAATTAAACGTGAAAAAATAAGAAGCAGCAGGTATTATATTTTGCTCCATTGCTGAAAAGAATAAGCATAGGCATGCTTCTCATCTTTTTCAAAATCTTCATTTGATAGCAGTTTCCATTGCGTTTCGTCGATCTCCGGGAACCAGGTATCACCTTCCAGTGTTGCATGTACCCTGGTGATGTAAATCGTATTCGCTATGGCCATGGATTGTTTGTAGATCTCACCGCCCCCAATGATCATGGCTTCTTTGGCATTGGTGGCCACTGCCTTTTCAATCGCATCTTCCAGGTTAATGGCTGTAACAGTGCCGGCTGCTTTCCAGTTGGGCTGCCTTGTGATTACAATATTGAACCTGCCGGGCAGGGGCTTGTTCACGGCTTCAAAAGTTTTTCTGCCCATGATCACCGGCATACCCCAGGTAATGTTTTTAAAAAAACGGAGGTCATTGGGCAAATGCCATAGCAACTGGTTGCTTTTGCCGATGGCATTGTTTGCTGCTGCCGCTACTACAAGAGAGATTTTCATGCTGCAAAGTTGTGCGTTAATGGTTGAACTGAAAATATTTTTATACAGGCGCACCCGTCAAAACAAGTCTTCCATGGTTAGTTCCTGCTGTACAAAACCAATGCTGTGCATATTCGGTGCCAATCCAAAACTGGTGATGAATGTGAGGAACAGTGTTTTTTTTGTTTTGCTCCGTTCCCGGAAAATGCGCAGGGTTTCCCTGAGATCGGTTGCATACTTTTTATCAAGGCTAAAAGCACTGTCGTAAAACTTTGCTTCACAAATATTGATCACATTGTCATTACGGTCAATCAGCATATCTATTTGCATACCCGGATCGTTGTTACTTCCTTTGTAAAAAAAGCTCGATTCTTCTGTATATACCGAAGCGATACCAAGGGCCGCTTTTATTTTGTCGATATGCTTCAGGCAAATATTTTCAAATGCATACCCACTCCAGCTTTTGTATACAGGCGCTGCCGATAGTTGCTGCCAGTTTACATTTTTCTTTTTATAAACAAACTTCAGGTAAAACAGCGAAAACTCGTCTACCAGCCGGTACAATGCTTCCTTCTTTATTTTTCCAAAAGGATAGCTGCTGCTGATAAAATCAGATTGCTCCAGTTCCTGCAGCAGTTTGCTGAAACTACCGCCGTCTTTAAGCTTTGTAGCAGCCAGGATCTCATTTCTCGAAAGCCCTTTTTGTTTGCCGGCCAAAGCTTGTATAATACTGATGTGTTGCCGGGCATCAGTAAACAAGGCGTTGTATAAATTGTCGAACTCATTTACCAGTAGCCCATTTCTTTCAAAACAGATGCGGTTAATGTTTTGTGGAGCGCTTTGCCCTTTTTTAATTTCTTTCAGGTAATGTGGTATACCCCCCATTGCCATATACAATCTTACAATGTCGTACCGGGAAAGCAGGATATTTTTATTGCGCAGGTAAGTTTCTGTTTCAGCAAGTGTAAAGGGCCGCAGGTGCATACGCTTGGTAACCCTGTTGTGTAATCCGCCCCGGTGGTTGATGATCTTACTGTTCATCCACGATGCGGCTGAGCCGCAAATGATAACAAGGATATTTTTGTCTGCCGCCCAGCTGTTCCAAAACCATTCGAGGGCGGTTAAAAATTTTGACTTATGTGTATCCAGCCAGGGCAGTTCATCAATAAATACGAGTAGTTTTCGTTTTTTCTTTATGCTGCCAAGAAAAGTGGCCAGTTGATTAAATGCTTCCAGCCAGGTAGCAGGTATAGCGGTGGGTTTTTTGGAGCCACTTTGTTTTGCCAGCGCCATGGCAAAACTTTCCAGTTGTTCTTCATTGCCCGCATTCAGTATGCCACTGAATTCAAAGTGCAGGCGTTCGGCAAAAAATGCTTTTACCAGGTAGGTCTTGCCTACCCTTCGCCGGCCGGTGATGGCCAGCATATCTGCACCAGCAGCGGCTTCCAGTTCGACCAGCAGCGCCTGTTCTTCTTTTCTCCCGATAATGATCCTATCCATACCGTATGATTTATTCCCAGCGGAATCTATACAAAGATAGATAGATTCCGCTGGGAATAATTTTTAGTGCTATAAAAATCAAGCATATTTTTCAAGAACGAAGGATAAAAAAAGAAGAGCCGCAGGAATTATTTCCAGCGGAAACTTCCTGAAGAATGTAGATTCCGCCAGCAATATTGGCGGGTTTACACTGCTACCGGGGCTTTTATCGCAGGGTGGCACTGGTAATCCAGCAGTTCAAAATCTTCAAACTTAAAATCGAAAATATCTTTTACAGCAGGGTTGATCTTCATCTGGGGTAAAGGGAACGGGGTTCTTGCCAGTTGCAGTTGCGCCTGCTCAAAATGATTACTGTATAAATGCGTATCACCGCCGGTCCATACAAAATCTCCCAAATCCATATCACATACCTGTGCGATCATCATCGTAAATAAGGCGTAGGAGGCAATATTGAACGGCACACCCAAAAAAACATCTGCACTGCGCTGGTACAACTGGCAGCTCAATTTTCTTCTGCCATTGGCAGCCGGTGCAGTGTAAAACTGGAACAGGCAATGGCAGGGCATCAGTTTCATCTTTGGCAGGTCGGCTACATTCCAGGCGCTGATGATAATGCGGCGGCTGTCGGGATTGTTTTTTAACTGGTGGATCACTTCTTCTACCTGGTCTGTTTCTGCCCCATCTGCCCCTTCCCAGCTTCGCCATTGCTTGCCATAAACAGGCCCCAGGTCGCCATTTTCATCGGCCCATTCATCCCATATTTTTACATTGTTTTGTTTTAAATAGCCAATATTGGTATCGCCGTTTAAAAACCAGAGCAGTTCATGAATGATACTCTTGAGATGGCATTTTTTGGTGGTTACCAACGGAAAACCCTCACTTAGGTTAAAGCGCATCTGGTAGCCGAATACACTTCTTGTACCAGTGCCGGTGCGGTCGCTTTTATCAACGCCGGTAGCTAAAATATGCTGTAGTAAACCAAGGTATTGTTGCATGGCTGCAAAGTAATGGAAAATGGAAAATGGAGAATGGAAAAGTTATCAAGGATAAAAGCAATCCTGTAAAAACCGATCTTCGTCAGTAAAACAGAACAATGAAGACTGTGATACGCAAAGCAACAAAAGGCGACTGCAAGCGGATGATGGAACTGGTGCAGGAGCTGGCCGAATATGAAAAAGCGCCGGAGGAAGTAACCGTTGCCTTTGAGCATTTTGTAGAAAGTGGCTTTGGCACTCATCCCGTATGGTGGGCTTATGTGGCGGAGGTGGAAGGGGCAGTAGAGGGTTTTGCGCTGTTCTATACCCGCTATTCAACCTGGAAAGGCCAGCGCATGTACCTGGAAGACCTGGTGGTAACAGAAAAAATGCGTGGGCAGGGCATTGGCAGCCTGTTGATGCAGCAACTGCTGCAGGTGGCCAAAGAAAGAAAATACAGCGGCATCCTTTGGCAGGTGCTTAACTGGAACGGGCCTGCCATTAACTTTTACAAAAAATTTGCCGGCGTAAAACTGGACGCTGAATGGATCAATTGCAGTATTGAAGTGCTGTAAAAAATTTTCCTGTTCAGGCAGCAAAGTTTATTTTCACCGCATCAAGCTAGGGTAATCCTGAACTTTTCATTTTAAAATTGAACCAATGTTTTCAAATCTATCCAAAAAGATCACTATTGCAGTATTGGCCTGCCTGGTTGCTGCAGTATCCATCTTTACAGTTTCCTGCCAGAAAGAGTTGAGCGGAGATGGTTTCATTATTACAGAAACACCTCCGGATCTTACTACTAAAGTAAGCTCATCTGTTTCCGGGTTTGTAACGGATGAAGCCGATGCTGCCGTAAACGGGGCTACCGTAATTGCAGGATCTGCCAGCACCACCACCGATAAATACGGCTACTTCAGTATCAGCAATGCCGATGTGGTAAAAAATGCAGCGGTGGTAACGGTAATTAAACCAGGATATTTTAAAGGGATAAAAACATACACAGCGGTAACCGGCAAAGCCGCCTTTTTCAGGATAAAATTATTGCCTAAGACCAGCGCCGGCAGTTTTGATGCTGCTACCGGGGGCGCCGTTACTTTAACCAACGGGCTTTCTGTAAGTTTTCCTGCAGCAGCAGTAGTGGTGGCTTCTACCAGTGCTGCATACACCGGGCCGGTAACAGTAGCTGCTCAATGGATCAACCCAACCGCCAACGACCTGGGCAGTATAATGCCCGGCGATCTAAGGGGGCTTGACAGTCTTGGTTTTATGAAGCTGTTAAAAACATACGGTATGGCGGCGGTGGAACTCACCGGTGCCTCAGGCGAATTATTACAGGTAACAGCAGGCAAAAAAGCAACGCTCAATTTCCCGATACCGGCAGGCATCAGCGCTACTGCACCAGCTACTATTCCTTTATGGTATTTTGACGAGACCAATGGTTTGTGGAAACAGCAGGGCAATGCGGTAAAATCAGGCAGCACCTATACAGGCGATGTAAGCCATTTCTCTTACTGGAACTGCGATATACCACTTACCAGCTTTGTACAATTCACCGGCACCGTAATAGATGCAGCCGGTAACCCCGTATCAGGTGCCAATATTTCCATCAAATATGCCGGGGGAGGCTATACCGGCGCACACGGCTATACCGATTCAGCCGGATACATAAGCGGCAATATTCCTGCAAATACACAACTTGTGCTGGAAGTGTACAGTTATTACAATTGTGGCAACGTGGCGTATACACAAAATATCACTACCACCAATCAAACGCTGGCACTGGGCAATATTCAACTGCCGGCTGCAGGTAGTGCCGTTGTAAGCGGCACGGTGATCAATTGCAGCAATACGCCTGTTACCAATGGGTACATCATCATGATCAAAGACAATGTGAATTACCGTTTCCCAATTAGCAGCGCCGGAACATTCAGTTTTAATACCCTGCTTTGTAACAGCAGCGTGAGCGTTACTTTACTGGCAGAAGATAATGATGCCCAGCAGTCTGGACCGCCAGCCACTGTGCTGCTGACCAATGGTGCGGTACCGGCAGGCGAGCTAAGTGCATGCGGCACCGTGATCGACCAGTTCATCCGCTACTCGATCAATGGCACCAACTATTCACTTACTGCGCCAACAGATAATCTTGAACAATCGGTTAATTTGCAGGGTGTTCCGCCAGTAATGTTTGTAAGTGGTTCTGCGGGCAATGGTGGCAGTATCACTAACTCAGCTTATATTGGTTTTGACCAAACCGGCATTGCTGCCAACAGCACGCAGGCACTTAGTTCTTTCTTTACCAACCAGATCAATGATTCTACTTTTTTAACCGCTCCTGCGAGTGTGAATATTATAGAGTACGGCGCAATCGGGCAATTCATTGCGGGTAATTTTGCCTGTACGCTAACAGGGGCGCCTCCTGCCAACACGCCTTATAATATTACCTGTAATTTCAGGGTAAGAAGAAACCAGTAAGATTTTTATATCAATCTATTTAAAAATGCTCCTTTAAAACAGGGAGCATTTTTATTATACAACAATCACAACGCTTACTTTTGCAATCTCAACATCACTCTTCACAATAAAATTTTATTATGGCATCTAAGATCAGCATGGGCAACAATGGAAAATTGAATGTGCCCGATAATCCAATCATTCCATTTATTGAAGGCGATGGCATTGGGCCGGAAATATGGAAGGTGGCTGAAAAAGTGTTCAACCATGCGGTAGAAAAGGCTTACCATGGTGCCCGTAAAATTGAATGGAAAGAAATATTGGCCGGTGAAAAAGCCTTTAAACAAACCGGCGAATGGTTGCCTGCCGAAAGCCTGCAAATTGCGAAAGACTACATCGTTTCAATAAAAGGCCCGCTCACTACGCCCATCGGTGGTGGCATTCGTTCGCTGAACGTGGCCATGCGGCAGGATCTTGACCTGTATGCCTGTGTGCGGCCGGTTAAGTGGTTCAAGGGCGTACCCTCACCCGTAGTGCATCCGCAGGATGTGAACATGGTGATATTCCGTGAAAACACGGAAGATATTTATGCCGGCATTGAATGGAAGGCCGGCACTCCCGAAGCACAGAAATTTGAAAAGTTTTTGATAGAAGAAATGGGGGTGAAGAACATCCGTTTCCCGGGCGACAGCAGCTATGGTGTAAAGCCGGTATCACAGGAAGGCAGCAAACGCCTCGTTCGTTCTGCCATTGAATTTGCGCTGGAAAATCATTTGCCTTCAGTAACACTGGTACACAAAGGCAATATCATGAAGTACACCGAAGGCGGATTTAAGAACTGGGGTTATGAAGTGGCCCGCCAGGAATTTGCCGATAAAACTTTTACCTGGGATGAATGGGACCAGTTGAAAAAAGACCATGGGGAAGCACATGCCAACGAAGTACAGCGCCAGGCACTGCATGAAGGAAAACTGCTCGTGAAAGATATCATAGCGGATAATTTTTTGCAGCAGATATTGATTGCGCCGAAGGATTTTTCTGTGGTGGCAACCCTTAACCTGAACGGCGATTATATTTCTGATGCACTGGCTGCAGAAGTAGGAGGCATCGGCATTGCGCCGGGTGCCAATATCAATTATAAAACAGGCTATGCCGTATTTGAAGCTACACACGGTACAGCACCCAAATTTGCTGGTACAGACAGTATGAATCCTTCCTCGGTGATCCTCAGCGGCTGTATGCTGCTGGAATACATCGGCTGGAAAGAAGCGGCTGACCTCATTACGGATGCACTGCAGGCGGCGATCATGCGCAAAAGGGTAACCATCGATTTTTATAATTTGATGAGCGGGGCCACCTTGTTGAAAACAAGTGAGTTTGGCGAAGAGATCATTTCCAGTATCGGCATTGTTACCGGTGATGGACAGTTAAAGAAGAGTTCGAGTTTATAAAAAATTTGTAACTGGTTAGACATTAGAGTTGTGATGCCACCAGCAAATATTTAACCCTTTTATACAATGTTTTCTGTACAGGAATTTGTTTTGCGCTATTCAGGCTACAGCGATGCCGCTTTGCTTGAAGTGTATAATAACACAGACGGTTATAGTGATGAAGCCCATGAAGCTGCTGTAATTGTAATAGAACAAAGAGGAGGGATAGCGGCGCTTGAAAAAAACATCGCAGATGCTGCTGTGATCCGCAAGGAAGAGGAACGTATCGCCAAAGAAGTAAAGGAGATGGGAAGCCAGGGAGTGGATGTTTCTTTTTTAAAAACTGTAACCTCTTCCACGATACTGCCCCGGGAAAAAGTCCAGGCACTTATCGATGATAATTATGCTGCAGCAGCGGCGGCGCTTGACAATAAAAAAATAAAACCCAGGACCGTTGTCGGCAGTGTTGGCGGTGGAGTAATTGCAAGCCTCGTTGGCGGCGTTTTGTGGGGGCTGCAACTTATTTATTCGCAAAGAATATTTTACCTGTTTGGTGTAGGCCTTGTGCTGCTTTGTTACGGTATAATAAGACTGTGTACCGGGCAAACCAAAGAAAATAAATTCGTACTCGTTACCACTATCATATCAGCGATACTCTCCCTGCTCCTGGGGCATTTTTTATATGAAATGATTGGCTATAGACCTTAAGCCCGATGCGATCAATGTGTAACCAGGTTAACGCCGTCAGCTACCGTAAAAGATGCAGCAGCGCTGATATTGAGCGTAGCAATAACGGCATCTGTTGCAAGCTGCACACGGCTTCCCGGGTTCATCGTTAATGATTGTAACAACCTGTCGTTGCTGGTTGTTTGTAAAAAATTAAGTGATCCCGTTTTCCCATTCAATATAAGGCTGGAACCGGCAGCACCTTTAAAAGCGCCTGTTCCGTTAATTGATCCATTCACAGTAAAGCTATTGCCTGCAATGCTGATGAACTTACCTGCATTGATGAGTAAGTTTTTTACTGTAACCGGCCCTGTTAGTACCGGTGGGTTAACAATTGTGGCAATCGTTACGTCGGCATTGGCAGGTGGCACACCACAGCAGGATGCCCAGTTGGCGGCATCATACCAATCACTGCTGGCCGCACCATACCAGGTATATCCCTTTAGTGTAGTGTCAAAAAATGTTGCGCCTGTTGAAAGTGTTCTGGCACTGTCGTCGTACAACAATGCAGCAGGCGTAAAGGAAAGGGCATAGCTCAATGCATTGCCGGCCATCGACTCACCAATGCCATTACCTGCGTAGGATAGATTCCCATCACCCCAGTCGAAAAATGTAATGGTAGTATCCTGCAAAGCGTTGCTGCCGGTAGCTCTTACTACAACCGGCCCGTTAAAATAACTTACGTTGGAACCGGCGGTACGGGTTTGCGATTGCATTCCCAATACCAGTTGATTGGCAGAAGGGGTGTTCCATTTTACCTGGTTAACAGGATTGCCGATGCCTCCCTTTGGTGTGGCAGCGCTTCCTGATCCGCCCACATAGTCGTTAAAGAAGGGACTAAGATCAGCCCCTGAAAAGCTGTTGAAATATTGTTTTAATGAATCCGTATTGGCAGCACGTCCCGCCATATTTGTTTGGTAAGCTGTTAGTGCCTGGAAAAATCTTTCATCGCCGCAGATTGCTCTCAGCATCGAAACGATCATGCAGCCTCTTTCATACACATTGCTGCCATAGCTTGTATTCCAGATGGCATTGCTGTTTACGATATTGCTGTTGGGGATCCAGGTACTACTGCTGTTTAAAGCAAGCGCCCGGTTCTTAATGTTATTCCTGCGGAAGCCCGCAGAGTAACCCAGCGCAGGAACAAGCTCTGCCGACAAGAGTTCGCCATATCTGGCAAAACCTTCGGCCAGCCAAAGATCATTCCATGTGGCGAAAGTTACATTGTCGCCAAACCATTGGTGCATCAATTCGTGATCTAAGGTAGCCACCGATGTTAGTGCGCCGGAAGCAATGGCCGAAAAGGTTTGGTGTTCCATTCCATCAGCGCCACTAAGGCCATCGTAGTAACCATGTTTTTCTTTTTTAAAAGGATAGTCTCCCAGCTTTTGGCTATACGCTTTTACCACATCGTTCATCTGCGTCATGGCAGCGATGGCACTGCTATAGTACCCTGCTGTTTTACCAGCCAGCAGGTACCAGTACACCGGCACGGTGGTATTACCAATACTAACACTGCTGTAATAGCGGTTGTACTTTGCCACGGCCAGGCCAACAAGATAGGAGGCTATCGGGTAGCGGCTTTTGTAGGTAAAGGTTCGCTGTACACCATTAATGGCAGAGTCGGTCAATATGCCGTTGCTCGCAACCCAAAAAGTATCAGCTCCCTGCCAGGGTACTGTTACATGGATATCCATCGAATCGATCTTGTCCTGCATATCTGCTTTGCATGGCCACCAATCCCTGTCCTCGTACGATTCTGACAAGGTAAGTACATAACGCTGTACGGTACCGTATTGATCGGTGTACTGCAATAATGGGAAACCACCGCTGAAGCCATTCTGCCCCGGCGTGCCAGAATAGCTGATCACTACAGAATCAATCGTATTGCTGTTTACAATGCTGTTGGGTAATACAATGTTCAGCACATTTACATTGCCCGAAGCAGGAAAACTGTAAGCGCAGTTAACACCATGGTATTTCACCAGCAACGCTGCATTGTTGAAAGAGTTTTTATTCAGGTCGAAACTGATGGCAGCTACATTGGCTTCAATGGTTTTAAAGTATGTTGTTATCATCCCCGTGATATTGTTGACGGCATTGTTTGGGTCAACAGTCCAGTCAGCACGTTGATAAACTACATCCATATTAGCGCCGGTACCGCTAAAGCCAACCGATGCAGGTTGATTGTGTGCAGGGAAATTGTCGGGCGTTGCCGTTAAATGATGCATCGTTTTTTGAGCTGATACTGTGGCAGCAGAAAAAATTATACAAAGCAGTAAACAGGATAAGATCTTTTTCATTTGATAGTTGAATTGTTGCCGTCTTCCCGGTCCGAATCTATAAAGATAAACATTCGCAGAAAAGTGACCATCAGCGCCGGGCTCACCGGGCGGTTCTTTTTATTTTATCCCCACCGCAACGCCCTTCATGTTCATACCCTTAGTTTTGCAGCCTCATAAAACAATCACATGAAAATAAAACTTTTCTCCGCAGCATTGCTGTGCCTTGCAACTACACTCTCTTACAAACAAGTGGCTGCACAAAAAACAGAACCTGTTTTTGAAATACCAGCCGGTAACATGATCAACAATGCCAGATTTTTACTGCAGGCATCTACCGGTGAACTGATCACAGGTAATGAACTTAAGCTGATGGCCATTGATCCCATCAAAAAAACTGTTGCCTGGGAAAACAAAGATTTTCTTGGTTTGGAAGAAGACGATGTTTCCGTAATAGAAGGCACGCCCTATATTAAAATTGAAAGAAAGAAAACGATTTCTGTCAGCAATAACAAGAACACCTTCATCATCCAGGCAAGTGATGGTAAGATCGTTTACGACAGTAAAGAAGAGGGCATCAAAGTGCGCCACACACTGATCATCCCGGAATTAAAAGGCCTGCTGGTAGAAAGTGTGAAGGATGGTTTTTTATCTGTTTCTTTCATTGATTTTGCAACAGCCAAACAAACATGGTCTGTGCCGATTGCAAAGGAAAAAACCGGGGGTATTGGAATTGGTGCATTAAAGAGGGCCATCAGGTCGTACACAGCCTCTGCTTTTAATGTATCCCCGTTGGTAGATGCGGCTGGCACTTTACTGCTGGTAAACAAAAAGGAGATCTTTGCGATCGCAAAAACGGGTGCCGTAGCCTGGAAAAAAGAATTTGAAGAGAATGTAGATGATGCCTATATCAGCACGGATAAAAAAGCACTCTTTATCGGGTATAAAAAATATATTGACAAATTAAATACTGCTGATGGCAGCAGCCTGCTTAAAGAACCGGTAAAAATGAGAGATCAGTTAAACGGTATATCACCCATGGGCAACGACTACATCGTTTACAATGAGGCCGGCATCAATATTATGGACGCCGACGGCAATATGAAATGGAAGAAGGACGCCAAACTGGGAAACATTGCAGATGTACGTTATACAGACAAAGGTATACTCGGTATACAATCTGTAAAGGATGATGAAACCGTGTTATACTGGGTAGACAAAACCGGTGAGAAAATATGGGATGAAGAATTGAAAGGAGGATTCATGCTGGCAGAACCAACAGCCAGGGGGGTAATGTATGTAACTACTGAGCGGGCGAATACCCTTACTTATGAAAAAGGAAAGGATGTATGGAACAGGGACATTAAACTAAAAGGCATTCCTAATTTCGGTGTTGACGCCGGGAATAAAATATTATACGCCTACGCCGGGGAAAAATTACATGCTTTCAACTTTGCTGAGAATACGTACAAACTGGTTGCAGAAAATATTGAGCTCAAAAAATTCAATGAAGAAGAAGAAACCCTGAAATTCGATATCCGGAAAAATGGGGCTACTGTTATCATCAGTGGTAATCAAAACGTGGTGTCGCTGCAGGCCGCCGATGGCAAACTGAATTACAACAATTATTTTAAAGACATTGGCAATACTAAAAAGAAATGGATGAAAGCATTCAGTGCCGCCGCCGGGGTGGCTGGAGCAGCCATGAACGTAAGTGCCATTTCGAAAGGCAACTTCACGGCAAGCCAAACGGTTGATCAAAACGGCAATGCTGTAGCCAATTCTGTTACTATCACAGCAAATGACCCCGTTGGAAATTCACTGGGAAGTGTATCGAATGATATGTATGCAGCTGCTAAAAACCGGTACCTGGCAACGCAGGCCACCAAAGACAACCTGTATATCTTATCTGAAATGCCGGAGGGTAATGGAATGATGGTATGGAACAAGGATGAAGGCGAGGCAACAAAGAAGATCTATTTCAGCGATACCACACCGGTGTTTGTGGTAGACGAAGCTACTGACAGGGTATATGTGATGGTGGGTGCTACTTTAAAAGCGTATGATCTTAAATAAAAAAATAGACAGCGATAAAAAGAGCCGGCGTTAACCATGCCGGCTCTTTTGTTTATGAAAAGTCCTGTTAAGCTTTTTCGATCTTCACGGATGTCATCGTTAATGAACCGGCTACTGCCTTATCATTAAAGAGGCTGATCTTTTCACCTTCTTCTTTTAACGCCAGTGTGTACAGCAACGGTAAAAAGTGATCGGGTGTTGGTATCGCCAGCTCAAATGCTTTTCCCTGTGCTTTGTAGTTGATCAATGGCTGGTGATCGCCGTTTAAAATACTGGCTTTCATCTTTGCATTGGCTTCTGCAGCCCAGTCGTAGGCGTAATCAGGTTGGTTGAATTTATCCCAGGCTACCATCCTGAGATTATGCACCATGTTGCCACTACCGATAATGAGTACCCCTTTTTTTCGGAGGGAGGATAATTCCTTTGCCAGGTCGTAATGGTATTGCGGTGACTGGGTATAATCAAGGCTCATTTGTATCACCGGTACATCAGCAGCGGGGTATAAATGTTTTACCACGCTCCAGCATCCATGATCCAGGCCCCAGCTTTGGTCCAGTTTTACTTCTGTTTTTTTAATGATTTCCTGTGTTTGCTTTGCAACCAGGGGGCTGCCCGGCGCAGGATACTCCACGTCGAACAGCGCTTTGGGAAAGCCGCCAAAATCATGAATGGTCGGCGGTTTTTCCATCGCTGTTACAAAAGTGCCCTTTGTTTCCCAGTGTGCCGAAATGCATAAGATGGCGGTTGGTGCAGGAATGCCTTTGCCTGCATCCCGGAAGCCCTGCACAAACTCATTTTCTTCGATGGCATTCATCGGGCTGCCATGCCCCATAAACAATACCGGCATTTGATCGGTATTCCCCATCGGTTGGGTCAACTTATTCAGCTCATTTAATTTCATTGATACGCCTGCCATACCTGTTAATGCCATTGATTGAATAAAGTCTTTCCTGTTCATGTTTAATTGCAGTAGGTATTGATTTTTAATCACAGCGGTTGGCCGGTATGGTTGTAAATCGAATTTTCTTTAGCATTCGGAAAATTTACAGCGGTCTTAACCAGATATTCCTGAAACTTAGTGGTTCGCTGGGGTCGCCGTGCGACTGCAGTTTGATGGGGCTTGGCCCATGTGCAGTGTAAACCGGTTTGCCGATCCATGCGGTAGCGCCTTTTAACTCGGTGTGGTTTTGCAGTAACACACCATTGTGAATTACCGTTACATAAGCTGCGGTTTTCAAACTGCCATCGGCGTTAAAACGTGGGGCTGTCCAAATGATATCATACGCCTGCCACTCGCCTGGTTTTTTGCAGGCATTGGCCAATGGAATGGATTGTTTGTACACGGAGCCCGCCTGCCCGTTCACATAGGTTTTGTTGTTGTAGTTATCCAGTATCTGTATCTCGTAGCCTTCATCACCGGAACCGGTATTGGCTAAAAATATTCCGCTGTTGCCACGGCCCTGTCCCGAACCGGTGATGTTTTCAGGCACCCGCCATTCCAAATGTATTTGGTAGTCTGTAAAGCGCTGCTTGGTTACAATGCCACCCTTCTTTTTGTTTACGGTTGCTATGCCGTTCGCAACATCCCAACCTGCAGCGGCATTGCTGTCTTTTTCAGCACGCCATTGATCCAGGTTTTTTCCATTGAACAATACAATAGCATCCGAGGGCGCATCCTGCGGCGTATTGCCCGGTGTAATAACTGGCGGCTCCGGCGTCCATACTTCTGTTTTGGCTGCCTCAACGCCTCTCAGGCTGTCGGTGTTGGTTTTTTGTGCTACCAGTGTAGTAACCGACAGGATAGCAGCAAGTGTAACAGGAAATTTTTTGTTCATAACGGCAATGTTTTTTGTTGAATGTTAAGTGTATAAAATTAAGCCTTATCAGCCCACGGCGCTTTAATAATTTGATAAACTTGTACCCCGGAATCGTTTCCGAAAGCTGCTGCACAACAAATAACAAATTGAATTACTTTTGCTTTCTTAAAAAAAAATCAAACCATGGCTAAAATTAAAGTTGCAAATCCGGTGGTAGAGCTGGACGGCGATGAGATGACGAGGATCATCTGGAAGTTTATTAAAGACAAGCTGATCGTTCCTTACCTGGAACTGGATATTAAATATTATGACCTTGGTATGGAATACCGGGATGAAACGAACGACCAGGTTACGATAGACGCCGCCAATGCCATCAAAGAAGTTGGCGTAGGTATCAAGTGTGCCACCATTACACCTGATGAAGCCAGGGTAAAAGAATTCAACCTGAAACAAATGTGGAAATCACCCAATGGTACAATCAGGAATATCCTGGACGGTACTGTTTTTCGTGAACCCATTGTAATGCAGAATGTACCAAGACTGGTAACCAACTGGACGGCACCGATCATTGTTGGCCGTCATGCTTTTGGAGACCAGTACAGGGCAACCGATACCGTGATCAAAGGAAAAGGAAAACTCACCATGACCTTTACCCCGGAGGGCGGCGGCGAAGCACAAACCTTTGAAGTGTACAACTACAAAGGCGATGGCGTTGCAATGTGCATGTACAATACTGATGAAAGTATTTATGGTTTTGCAAGAAGCTGTTTCAATATGGCGCTTACCAAAAAATGGCCTTTATACCTTTCTACAAAAAATACCATTCTTAAAAAATACGATGGCCGTTTCAAAGATATCTTTGAAGAAGTGTACCAGGGTGAATTTAAAGCCCAGTTTGATGCTGCCGGTATTGTGTACGAACACCGCCTGATCGATGATATGGTTGCCAGTGCATTAAAATGGAATGGCAATTTCGTATGGGCTTGTAAAAACTATGATGGAGATGTACAAAGCGATACGGTAGCGCAGGGCTTCGGGTCACTTGGGTTGATGACCTCTGTACTGGTTACTCCTGACGGGAAAACACTGGAAGCAGAAGCTGCACATGGCACCGTAACCCGCCACTACAGGGATCACCAGAAAGGCAAACCAACTTCCACCAACCCCATCGCTTCTATTTTTGCCTGGACGAGGGGATTGGAATTCCGGGGTAAATTAGATGGCAACAAAGAACTGATCGATTTTTGCCAGGCACTGGAAGCAGTTTGTATCGAAACGGTTGAAAGTGGTAAGATGACAAAGGACCTGGCGGTTTGTATCCACGGCAATAAAGTAAATCACGGTGAACATTACCTGTACACCGAAGAATTCTTAGATGCAATTGATGAGAACCTGAAAAAGAAAATGGGACTGTAATATTTTTTAAAGCGATTACCGATACCAAAACACCCTGCAGCATTGCAGGGTGTTTTGGTATCGGCGTTTCAGAGGAAAATTTATTTTAAATATTTGTGCTAAGCTTTCTTTTTCTTTTTTATCTGGAATACTCTTGACAGGTTAAAGCCAAACCTAATCTCTGCTTTATCCCAGCGGTTGCTAGTTTCCGTTATGAAAGCCCTTTCATTCATGCCGGTTGAATTAGAGAAATGCAGTTGGAATACATGACCCCCGGTTTCAATATCAATACCAACAGAAAGCGGATCATACGTTACACCTTTTTCCAAACCGGTAATGCGCCGAAAATAATCGAAGGTGAATGCCATTCGTTTAGAGAATTTTATTCTTCCACCTACCCCTAGAGAATACACATCGTTGGATTGTGATTGCAGCATCACCAGGTTATTGTGTACCATGGTTGGCGTAACCTGCAGCGAAATTGCTTCGCTGAATTTTCGTCCAATGATGGTTTGAAAATAATAAGCGATCCTGGATGTGTTGTAGTTTTTGATCGTTGTATCTGTAAAGGGACTTGTATTGTACGTCATGCCGGCTACCATTGCAATGGTTACAGGAAAACTGCCACTGCCTGTGGCCTGCCGGATGGGTGCAAATTTGATAAAGCCATCCAGTTCTTTTTTATAAGTGCTTCGGCCAAAACCAAACATGAGGTTTTGTAGAATGCCAAAATCAAAAGCCATCCGCATACTGGCCTGGTCAAGACCAAACAGGTTGCTATACCCTTTATCGATCTGTCCAAAACGGTGAAGTATCCTGAAGTCCATGGTACCCGGCGAAAGAAACTCCATTGAATGGCCATTGACCACCCTGGTAGCCTTAAAGGCATTGGTCACCCTTTCTTTTGCTGGTTTTTCTTTTCCCAATAAAGAGAGCAGGTCGCCAGTTTGCTGTGCCCGGGCGGTACTGGCAGTGAAGCATAGCCCGGATAATGCCAGGCTGCTGTAAAGAATGTATTTTTTCATTAGATAATATTGAATGGGTTGTAAAGTTTATTTGAGGGGTTCAAGTGAACAATCCACTTTTATTTTTGCCGTCTTAGCAACCTTGTCTGCCACCAGCTCAGGAATGGTTATTTTATAATCTATGAACAGTACTTCAAAGTCGGCGACTGCATTGATTTTGCCTGCTTTAACGGTGATCTTTCCGTCAGCTTCTACGTCTTTTGTTTCGCCATGCATGGTAAGTTTACCTTTTACTTTTACGGGGTACACTCCATCCTTTGTATAATTTACTGTGGCATTGTTGCTGATGGTTCCCTTGAATTCTGCTTTGGGGTATTTACCGCTTTCTACATAGTTCTCGTTAAAGTGTTCCATCATTAATGCCCTGTCAAATTCAAAGCTTTTCATCAGCACAGCAAATTGCAAAGCGCCGGCTTTTGTGTCGAGTACACAAACCACACTCTTATTTACAGCATCAATATTTTCAGGCGATTTTGGTACGGTGGCATCAAATATAATTTTACCTGTTTTGGTAAATTGTTTGTCCTGCGCTTTAACGGTATTGATTGCGGCGAAAGCAGCCATCATAAAAAATAGTTTTTTCATTTTTTTTACGTTTTAATTGGTGAGGGAGTTATTTAGCGGGTTCAATTACACAGCGGTTTAAAATAACATCAGCACCAAGCCCCATTTCATCTGCATTATAACCGGTGCAGATGCCTTTTATACCGATGGTTGAATTACTTTGTATTGTTGCAGCTTGTGATGATTCGGTACTGTCGATGCTGCATCGTACAGACGACATGGATTCGTTATCGCCAAGTACAATTGTATAAAAGCCTTTTTCGTCTTTGTCAATTTTTTTTACTGTACCAAACACCGCAACTGCCTTTCCGGAATAGGCAGTCATTGCTTTTTTTTCATCATTGGCAAATTGAGTGATGATGTCAGCTGATTTTAAATTAGCAGTTGCTTCTACGTCATGGAGATTTTTGTTTTTCCTGTTGAACTCCCTGTACCCATATAAGCTGGCTGCTGCTGCAATCACTGTTACTATTAAAAAAATGCGTTTTAGATTGATTCTTTTTTTCATTTGTATTTTTTTTAATTGTTAGCACTGCCGGCATCAATCCATTTTCTTATTTTGGCGATAGCGCAATCATCCATTTTAGCTTCGCCTTCCGGCATGGGAGAATAGCCGGATTCATGGTTGATGGTACCATATAGCTGCCCATTTACTGCAAGTGCTTTGTCTGCTGCATGGGTACCCATCGCTATGCCGCCGCTGGGTCTGCTGCCACTGTGGCAACTATAACATTTTTGTTCGAGTAAAGGCCGAACGGTGGTGCTGTACGAGATGGTGCTCATCGTATCACAACTGCTGCTTCCATGATTGTAAAGGATATCAGCCTTGTCATAATAACAAGAAAAAAGAAAGGTTGATACGATTGTTATACAGGTGATAACTGCAATTATTTTTTTCATTTTCATTTTTTTTAGTAACGAAATTTCTTTCAAAGTATCTCCGGCTGTTGATTATATCAGCAACCGGAGGATAGTATGTTTTATATTTAGTCTGTGTACTTGTGGCCAGCATTTATCCAGTTGGTAATCGCCAGTTTTTCAGCCGCTGTTAATGGGGCCTGCGGATTGATTGGCATAGTTACCAGTGTCCCGGTTATACATGCGCCGTTGATCTGGCTCCATTTAGTAACAATGCTGCAGTCGTTGTCGAAATTGTAGCCAGCTTTATTGCCGCCGTTCATGTGGCAGCCAGTGCCATTGCTGCATCTTGTGGTGATCAGATTACGAACGGCTGTAAATGTTGGGCCTTTCGGTGCAACCCCTACTGTTACAGCCTGCGTTCTTATACAGCCATTGACATCTCTCACACCAATAGAATAGTTGCCTGCGGCAAGGCTGGCAAACAAGTTGCTGGTTTGATAAGTGCCACCATTATTATTGTAAGTAAAACCGGTAGAGCCGGTGGCGGCAACCGTAATACTGCCATTGTTGGCGGGTGTTACACAGGGCACCGCATTGACAATTGTTGGGGTAATGCTGATGGTTATACTGCTGCAGGGGCTGGTGGCAACCAGCGTAACAGCTTTGGCTCCGGTACAGCCATTGGCGTTTTTGGCTGTAATGGTATAGGTCCCGGCCGCAAGGTTGCTGAATGAGCCACTTGTTTGATAAGCACCATTATTAATGCTGTAGGTAAAACCTGAACCGCCTGTTGCTGTTGCTGTGATAGAACCATTCGATAAACCGGTTCCGGGATTTACCTGTGTGGTTGAAACAACTACTGTAACACCAGTACAGGGATTAACTGCAGTTAATGTTACTGATTTTGTGCCCAGGCAACCATTGGAGTTTTTAGCTGTAATGGTATAAGCACCAGCTGCAAGATTGCTGAATGTGCCACTGGTTTGGAAAGTTCCATTATTGATGCTGTAAGTAAAACCTGAGCCGCCGGTTGCGGCAGCAGTAATTGAACCATTTGAAGCCCCGGTTGACGGATTCACCTGGGTTGTACTAACAGTAACCGTTACCCCGGCACATGGATTGGTTGAGCCCAGCGCTACTACTTTGCTGCCGGTACAACCATTGGAGTTTTTAGCTGTAATAGTATAATTGCCAGTGGCCAGGTTATTAAAAGTGCCGCTTGTTTGAAAAGTGGTGCCATTGATACTATAAGTAAAGCCAGTGCCGCCTGTAGCTGTGGCTGTGATAGAACCATTGGTTTGGCCTGCGGCTGGGTTTACCTGCGTAGTAGTGATGGCAACTGTTACACCGGCACATGGGTTAGTAGCAGCCAATGATACCGCAAGTGCACCGGTACATCCATTGGAGTTTTTAGCCGTTATGGTGTAATTGCCTGCCGCAAGATTACTGAATGTGCCGCTTGATTGATAAGCGCCATTATTGATACTGTATGTAAAACCACTTCCACCAGTTGCTGTTGCGGTGATAGACCCATTGGATTGATTTAATGAAGGCTGAATTTTAGTGGTAGTAACAGCAACGGTTACCCCGGCACATGGATTGGTGGCCCCCAGTATAACCTGTTTTGTACCAAGGCATCCATTCGAGTTTTTGGCGGTGATGTTATAAGTGCCGGTAGCAAGATTATTGAATGTGCCACTGGTTTGAAAAGCCCCGCCGTTAATACTGTAGGTAAAGCCTTGCCCGCCAGTTGCAGTTGCACTAATAGAGCCATTGGATTGATTTTGTGTTGCATCCTGTTTGGTAGTGGTAATGTTGATTGTAACTCCGGCGCATGGGTCATAAGAGCCAATGGTAATGGATACAGAATCTTTGCAGCCGGCTGAATTTCTTCCATATACGGTATAAGTTTGGAATGGTACAAGCCCGGCAAAATAACCCGTATCCTGGTAATGATAATTATCCAGGCTGTATTCAAAATCACGGCCACCGGTCGCGGAGGCTGTGATGGTTCCTGTGTTGTGATTGAGTAAAGCATCAGTCTTCGTTGCTGTTACTTTAAAGTGTATATCTGCGCAGGTAATAACAGGCTGGTGCCTGCAACTGAAAATGATGGCAACAATTGCCATAACAAGAGTGGCTGGAAGCAGTAATCTCTTCATCATCGGAATGGAGTTTAAAATGGTTATTAAATGGTTCTGAAAAGTGACTTTTTGCTTGCTGGAAAAAGTGCATCAGGATGACAAAGCATAATAATTCCATTGCATAAAAGGATTGCGCTTTTACACTTAAGAATCTTCCCGATAGTATACGGTTTTGCAGGCATAAGTTAGTTTGCCCTGAACATGTTCATGGCAGGCAATACATGCTTATGCATACTGAGTAAACAGTAAACTCAATTAATAGAAATGCTGGAAAATGAATTAACTAAAACGGGGTGGTTGTATTGGTATATTAAGGTAAACAGGTTCAGTATCCTGGTATGTAAAATGACTGTTTTTCTCTTTGGTTTCGGTACTGAAAGAACGCTCTATTGATTGCTGTTCTGATTGTGAAGTATAAAAAATAAAATTGCAGGAATGTATTTGCTTAAATGGAAGTTTGCTATCCTGCTCATCATCTGTATGTGTACCATCCTCAGTACAGTAGTGCATTATAAGAAAATCACCAAAGCAAAGCCGGTGATCTGCATCATGATGTTGTTTGTAATGAAGGAGTAGTTGATTAATATTTAGTAACTGGCCAATTTCAGTAGTGCCTAAAATATATATGCAGATAAACGATATGGATAGTAGGTTCTTCATTGGTCATTGGCACTTAGCCAAAAACCATGCCACCGGAAAATATTGTGGATATCTTAATGTGTATTTTTATTTAATAAATCATTTTTGTAATAGGATTGTTTTTAAGGACAATGATCTGTGCATACATCAATGCTTTTTGTCTTTTTCCAAAAGAAAAATTCCCTGTTACCAGGGAATTTTATCAACGCCAAACTCACCAGCGTTGATGCGTTTGGCTTTTACTGCATTTTAATAGCCTTATCTTAAAATAAGTATCAGCAATAAAATGCCGATAATGATAGCACCAACAGAAACATACACTCCGCTGCTGAGGCTTTTGGCTTCTTTTTTCATGCCGTTCAGTTCTTTTCTTAGTTCCTTTTTTTCTGCTGAGCTGAGGTTTGTTTTATCCATTGCCTGGATCTCATTTACCCTAACCATAATACGGGTAAGTGTTTGAGCATCCTGTGCACTGTCTCCGGGCACAGTCGAATAATGGGTTGCTGCAGCAGGGGCATTCAGCGCTGTTGATTGAGTTGGTAATGCAATAGCAAACACTAGCGCTATCACAATTGCTTTTAAAAAATTTGCAGGTTTCATTTTTGAGATTTTTAATGATGAATGATGAAGAGATGCTTATTTAGTTTTAACCCTCCAGTTGAAACCTTACAGGAAGGTTAAACCGGGTCTTTACATTTTTACCTTTTAACGAACCAGGCTTCCAGGATGGCATTTTTTTAAATACCCTCAGTGCTTCATCTTCCAATCCGTAGCCAATGTTTGGACTGGTAACTTTTGGAGAACTGATCTTACCGGTTTCATCAACGGTGAAACTGATGTTCACGGTTCCTTCTACACCGTTGTCAGATGCCTGTGCCGGGTATTCAATATTTTTAGAGAAAAAGCTTTCGAGCGATCTGTCACCACCCGGATAGCTTGGGTATACATTGGTATAATAACCTTCTTTATCCACGGCTTCCATATCTCCTGCTTCCTTTTTATCATTCATAGAAATATGCACCATTCCTTTTTTACCTTTTTTATCCGGATTGGGTTTTACTGTGGCTACCTGTGCCGTATCATTTTGCATGGTATTGTCAGTTGCCGTCATGGTGCTGGCTGTACTGTCGGCAGGGGTTGTAGTGGTAGTGTTCATCATTGAACTATCTGTCGCTACAGTGGCATTGGGAGTTTCTGACGCCTTGTTCTCACCATTATTACAGCCTGTGATCAGCAGTGCCGATATTGAAATGGGCAAAAGGGCGTTTAGGATCTTTTTCATAAAAATTATTTTTTGAATGATGATTTGATATATACCAGTTTTCAAACAACATGCCCTTATTAAAAAGCCGGTTTCCAGCTAAAACACGGAGGATTTAAATAGAAAATAATATACCCTTGTGCACACATTGGGGAATTAAGTCAGCATTGAGCGTATCAGGAGCAGGGCCGAACCTGAACATTTCCCGATTTCAAAAAGCAACACCCTGTTTACTGGGCCGATGCAATGTATCTTTGCCGGTAACAAATAATATGAGTACAAAAGGAAAAGTTTTGATGGCGATGAGTGGCGGTATCGACAGTACCGTGGCTGCATTGATGCTGCATCACGAAGGCTATGAAGTGATCGGGATTACCATGAAAACCTGGGATTATGCAACCAGTGTTGGTACTGCCGGTAAAAAAGAGACCGGCTGCTGCAACCTGGACAGCTTTAACGATGCCCGTACGGCTGCGGTACAGCACGGTTTTCCGCATTTTATATTAGACATCCGGGAAGAGTTTGGTGATTTTGTAGTGGAAAATTTTATTGAAGAATACATTGCCGGGCGCACACCGAATCCCTGTGTGATGTGCAATACGCATATCAAGTGGCGGGCACTCCTGAAAAGAGCCGATGCACTGGGTTGCGATTTTATAGCGACCGGGCATTATGCCCAGGTGCACCAGCATAGCAATGGCAGGTATTTTATCCGAAAGGGGATCGATGATACAAAGGACCAGAGCTATGTATTGTGGGGTTTGCAGCAGGACCTGCTGAGTCGTACCTTATTACCACTGGGCACTTATCATAAAACTGCCATCCGCCAGATGGCGCATGATTTCGGTTATCCGGAACTGGCTAAAAAAAGTGAGAGCTACGAGATCTGTTTTGTACCGGATAACGACTATCGTGGTTTTTTGAAACGCAATGTAGAAGGCCTGGAAGAAAAAGTGGCGGGTGGAAATTTCGTAGACAAAAATGGTAAAGTATTGGGTAAGCACAAGGGATATCCTTTTTATACAGTGGGCCAGCGGAAAGGGCTTGATATTGCATTGGGTAAGCCGGCCTTTGTTACACACATTGATCCTGCTTCCAATACTGTAATGCTGGGCGACGAAGAGGACCTGCAGGGGACGGAGATGAATGTGGCAAAGATCAACTGGATAAAATATGAAGGCATCACCGACGGCATGGAAGCCATTACCAAAATACGCTATAAAGATAAAGGTGCCCTCAGCAACCTGCACACATACGAAAATGGGGTAAAAGTGCGTTTCTACGAAGATGTAAGAGGCATTGCACCCGGCCAGAGCGCTGTGTTTTACGAAGGAGAGGATGTGATTGGTGGAGGAATTATACAGCGCAATGAGCAGCTTTTTATGTGATCACAGGGTCTGAGTTACTGAATCATCTTCAATTATGATAAAAAAGATTTTACTATCAGCTATTGTTGCGCTGTTGTTTTTCAGCGCCTGTAAAAAGGAGCCTGAAACCCTGCAAACGGCCACTATCAGCGAATTTGCGCCGCTGCAGGTGGGTAAATACATCACGTACCAATTGGACTCTTTCCGGTATCTCCCTTTTTCAACACAGGGCATCACCATCAGCTACCAGGTTAGGTTTTACGTGGATGGGCAGATAACAGATAACCTGGGCCGTCCGGCATACCGCATCGTACGCTATATCCGCAGCAACGACAGCGCTTCCTTTGTACCAGATAATTCTTTTACCGCTGTTAATACAGCCAATGGTTTTGAATTTGTTGATAATAACCTGCGGTTTTTAAAATTAAAAGAGCCTTTCACAAACGGGTATACCTGGAAGGGTAATTCCTATATCAATACCAGCACCCAGTATGCTGATTTCGCTTATTTAGACGGTTGGGATTATACATATGATAGTCTGAACGCACCGTTAACACTTGGCTCCATTACGGTTGACAGTACGGTAAAAGTGGCCCAGCGGGATGAAGTGATCGGCAACCCGGATGATCCCGGATCATACAGTGAAAAAAATTATGGGGTGGAATATTATGCCAAAGGAATTGGCCTGGTTTATAAAAAGCTTTTCCACTCAGAATACCAGCCGCCCACATCTGGCGGCACTGGCTACTACTCTGATGCCAGCAAGGGATTTACCCTTACGATGATCGATCACAATTAAGGAGCGTTTGATTTCGGGCATCTTCATTTACCGCCATCTCTTCATATAAATATCTTTTAAAAGCGCCTTAACAGTCGTAACTTTAAAGGGTAAATTGCTTATATGAAAAAGTTAACCCTTCTCTCCATCTTCCTGTTTTATTTCATTTATTTTTTATCAGCCCAGACCTGTTTAGTAAGTGCAGATTCTCTCCAGGGAGAATACAAGGGCGATTGTAAAAAAGGCAAAGCCAATGGCCACGGTGAGGCCAGGGGTGTAGATACTTACATAGGCGAATTCAAGAACGGCTATCCCGATGGAGAAGGCAAATATGTGTGGAGAAACGGAAACTGGTATGAGGGCACCTGGAAAAAAGGTGTTTTTGATGGCAAAGGCACCCTGCATAAGGAGCACAGCCCTGCAAACGACAGTATGCCTGTTTTAACGGGCTTTTGGAAAGAAGGTAAATATGTAGGCAGGTATGAAAAGCCTTACCTGGTAAACTCACTTACCGGTAATATCAGCAACCTGAGTATCCGGAAAGTGAATGGGGCCGGCGCCGAGCTCATCATTACCGTAAAAAGTATTACCGGAGGTGCTGCTACCTTATCCGGGCCAACCCTGGCCAAGCCATCATTGGTGGATGTGCAACTGATAGAGGGCCGGTTTGAGCAGCGGATCAATGACGAAAATTCATCTCCGCTCGCCAATAAGTACATTATCAGGAATATCAGCTTTCCCTTTTATGCGGTCTTCTCTTTTCAAACCATTGGTGATGCAAAACTCCCGGTAGATAAGGTAGCTGTGGAATTGTATGAGAACAGCAATTATGCGGTGCAGGTGAACATTGATAATTAGGGAAATAAAAAATCCACCAATAAATAAAGGATCAGTTTTATTGGTGGAGAGCAATTGATCATTAAAGCGTCAGGCTGTAATTTAAAGTACAGCACTGCAAACTCTTTCGGTAACGTTCAATCTCGGATTTTTGCAAAAGCTTTATTGTATTATTTATTTGGCAAACCCCATTTCTCAACCAGTTCAGCATTTAGCCCGCCTTCTTTTCCGTTAGGTTTTCCTTTCCCTGTTTCAATGAAATTTTTCAAACTACCCTGTATATAACCCGTCCAGGCATCATGGCAAACATCATAGCACTCGTTTTCCGGCACCAGGCCTTCGTGGGTAAAAACAATGTTGGTTTTTTCCCCGGCTACCGATAGATCAAAAATCAGTTTGGAATTAACCCATTCTGTTTTGTCTTTTGTAAAATTGAATTCATTGTCTGTTACCTGGTAAATCAATTTCCTGTTGGTAACTGCATCAATGAATTTGATCCTGCACAGATGAACATCTTTGTAATGATAAAAAAAGGTTTCACCCGGTTGCTCCGTACTGCCTTCAATTTCTGCTGACCACCAGCCTCTAAAATTTTTAATTGAATTAAATGCGCTGGAGATGTCTTTGTCAACTATAATGGATGTTGTAAAATCTTTGCTTACCATATGCTGGTTTTATAATGTTTGATGAGAAGATATTCATACTTTATTGCAGGTATTCTTTAAGGTTTTGCAGGTACTGTGTCCATGCATTGGAGCAACTATCATAACATTCAATTTGTGGAATTAAGCCCTGGTGTGTGAATGTTATTCTTGTTTTGCTGTTTTCTTCTGCAATATCAAAGCAGATCTTTGTGCCCGTCCATTCACTGCTGTTCTTCAGAAACGATAAATTACTGTCGGTGACAAGCCAAACAATTTTTTTATTAATGGTTAGTTCAATTATTTTTTGATTGGAATAATGCACTCCATCGCCTGCTTTGAACGAAAATTCATCATTGATATCTTTGCTGCTTCCTTCGATGGTTTCTCCAAATAACCCTACCCACCAGTTGTTGGGATTGATCAAATGGGCAAATACTTCGCTTTGTTTTTTGGGTGTATCAAAACTGTAATGAAAATGTTGATTTGTCATTTCTGTATATTTTAATGGAGTAAAACCAATTGCCCTGTGTGATATTGTAAATGAGAGGTCCTGGTGATGATAATATTGAGCTTGTTGCGGTGGGGTTCATTTGCAAAATCTTCTGCCGATACGGCTGTGTGTTTTTCAAACCATTGTTCCGGTTTCATTTGCTCAAATTTTTCCTGCAGGATTTTACATTGGGTATTCCACATGTTTTTCAACTCCGAAGCAGAAGGAATTTGGGTGGTAGTTTTATCTGCCAGTTTTATAAAAGGCTCCAATAACTCCGGGAATAATTTATCGCCCATGCCTAAAAGTACCAGCATGTCATCATGCACAGCGATCAGGTGCCCTAATAAATAAGTTCCCCTGTTCTTACCTGGCGCAACTTCTTGCTGCAATTGTTCTTCGGTTAAAGTATCCAGGTGTTTGTTAAGGTTGAGGATGGATCCATTCCACCGGTCAATCACCATTTTTACCAATAAATCTGTTGATATCATATGTTTGAGTTTAGTTCACAAATGTAGTGTCCGGATTGCAACCATAAAAGGTGCTATATAGACATTGTAGCGGGTTGAATTGGACAAATGTTTGGCCTAACTTTGCCACAAAAACTGCAATGAAGCATTTGTCCATCCTGGTTCCCGACGAACAAACAAATATGAGTACCATCGCCTGTATTATCGGTGCATACCAGGTATTTAGTGAAGCAAACAATTACCTATCAAGAAAGGGAGAGAAAGCAAAGTATCATGTCGCTTTGGTAGGTGCTACAAAAACTGATTTCCTGGATAACAATATCCTTTCCATAAAGCACCAGTTTGCCATTGATGAAATTGATATAACCAATCTCGTTATCATTCCGGCATCTTTAATTCGCAGCTACGAAACGGCTACAAAAAATAACAAGCAATTAATTGATTGGGTAACGAAGCAATACAGGCAGGGTGCAGAAATAGCAAGCATGTGTGCAGGAAGTTTTATGCTGGCTTCTACCGGGCTGCTTGCAGGAAAAACCTGTTCAACCCATTGGGCTTTGTCAGAAAATTTCAGGGAATTATTTCCTGCTGTAAACCTGCAAACTGATCAGTTGATCACAGATGAAAGCGGGATTTATACCAACGGTGGCGCTTATTCGTTTTTACATTTACTGATTTACCTGGTCGAAAAATTTTACGGGAGGCAAACCGCCATTCATTGTGCAAAGTATTTTCAAGTTGATTTGGACAGGAATTTCCAGGCTGAGTTTTCGATATTTAACGGGCATAAAAAGCACAATGATGATGGGATACTGGCGGCTCAAAAATTTATAGAGAAAAATTATCGTGATAAGATTTCGATCGAAAAATTATCATCAGGTTTGAGCATCGGCAGGCGAAACTTTGACCGAAGATTTATTAAGGCAACCGGCCTTACGCCGCTTGACTATTTACAAAGAGTAAAAATTGAAGCTGCTAAAAAGATGTTCG
>APMI01000355.1_pt1:2500-116270 | contig 116270 bp, 88 predicted proteins | sample 667938 | NCBI WGS metagenome assembly APMI01 (sample SAMN01084076, study PRJNA167559) | wastewater metagenome | biome: Wastewater | place: Denmark: Ejby Moelle, Odense | collected 2011-11-28 | reverse complement strand
AAGAGGTCTGCCAATTGTTGTTGGTAACTGATATGGAGTTCCCCAACTCCCATGTATTGAAAGTTCAACGGCAGTATGATGAATCTGGCATCATCGTCTTTGGGATATTTTGCAATCAACTCTTCGAATGCCATGTCCTGTGTCTTTTTCAAACCTATGGACAGGAAGGCCAATGTCTTTTTGCCTTGTGGCCCCAGGAATGGCTTAATCGTTTTCATAATAGCTTTTGCACCCCATCCGGTGCGAATGACAGCATTTACCATCTTTGCTACGCGCATGTTCATCCGATAGCCTAAGAATCCATCCGGAACATACTGCATATTGAATGTGTGTGTATGGCAGTTAAAATATCTCATAGTGCTAGTTTTTAGGGTTACCTTCCGCAGGTTTAATACCCGCTTTTCGAAGGTTCACGAGTTTACTGAGTAAATCAAACCAAAAGGGTGCACCTATTGCCAACACTGCCGCACTAATCAACCATCCGACTATTTTCCAGAACCAGTCAATCTTATCAGAGCTAAGGTCTTTCCACTTGTATATTCCATCTGCAGCCCATCCAATAGGTGCATTATCCTTGTACAAGGAATCTATCAGCTTCATGTTATTCTTTAGTAAATCATACTGTAATGCTGCTGTAATGGAGTCTTTATGATATTGTTCTTGAAGGCTATCAGTTGGTGGTATTGATTTTATTGTATCTGCATTATTTGCAGTGTCAGTTGTCGGTGTAATTGTATAAATAATCTTTAAAAAACTATCTCTTTGTAGTTCATAGTGAGCTGCAGCATAGTCAGCTATTGATTTTGACAATTCTTTATCATGGAACAAAACACCGGATACTTTGAAAAAATCTACGTTCATACCTATGCACAGCACCAATGCAAGCCAAAACATTCGTTTTTGCGTTTTCACCTTATACCAACCGGAGGAACGGTTCATATATTCGTCAAACCAATTGGATATATGCTGTATCAGTTTATCCTTGTCTCCGTCTGCACTGTCTATGAAATTTGTGAGCAGTATTTGCAGGTCGCTATAGTTCATCTTAGCTAGTGCATCTTTGAACCTAACTGCAATATCTGTGGCAACTTGAGGCTTTTGCAGTATTTGTCCACCATTACCATCGGGTATGAACTTCTCATCCATAGACTCATATGTGCGTACAATTACGGAGATGAGGGTCTCTGAAAAGTTTTTTGATGAAATGTAAGCAGGCAAATGCCTATAGGTTCTTTTGGTCAAGTCTATCTGCGGGTGTGCATAAAACAGTTCTGAAAAGTTCAGATTAAGCTTTCTATCATCCAGCACATCGTCTATCAGTTGCTTCAGGTATTTTGCCCTATATTTAAAATAGTAGACCAGCAGTTCGTATGCCCATGACAAGCATACACTGCCAATAGCTATTGTGTAAACCAATGCTATTAAAAAATCAAGATAACGGGATAGTTCGGTAGGCATATTTATCTATTAAACAATACAAATAAAGGGACCGTGGTTGCAACCTATGTGCAAGCCTATTTCTTATAAATTTCCATTTATTCTAATATTCTCAGTAGGGTGTTTTTCACATCTTTTTCTACCCCTTTTTGTTAATCTGCATTATAAAATAATACATTTGAATAAATATTTTGTACAAATGTACAATATTGATAGATTTGCTTTACCTGAAAATATATCACTATGCCTGTCAATAAAGCTGCTCATTTTAGATTTGATATCATCGATGAATGCCTTAGAAACACTAAGAAGAAGTGGTCCAAGGCCGATTTGTTGCAATACATTAACAGACGCCTGGCTCTACATTATGGGGAGGATAATCAAATCTCTCTCAGCCAGTTGCGATATGACCTTGAGAACATGCAAAGCGAGTGTGGAGCGCCAATTGAAATGTACCGCGAGGGAAAGAATTATTACTACAGATACGAGGATAGTGAGTTTTCCATTAAGTCTATTAAGGTTGAAGAAGATGACTTGGTAAAACTCGGTCAGGTGGTGAGTATCCTGCAACAACTGAAGGGCTTTTCTATTGCCGGAGAAATAGCAGCGATAGTGGCACGATTAGAAAATAGATATAACTTGCCTGTTAGTGATATCAAAACAGTAATACTATTTGATAATGCTGCTAGTTACAGTGGTGCTGAATACTTAGAGGATGTATATCATGCTATACTAAGGAACAATGTTTTAAAACTTGAATACCGTTCTTTTAAAGCGGATGCAAATAGTGTTTACATCATACATCCATACCTACTGAAAGAATATGATAAGCGTTGGTATTTGCTTGCTTATTGCGAGGAAAGAAAAGAAGTGAGGGTATATGCATTAGAGCGCATTGTAAGCATCCGTGTATTAGCTAAAGAATACATAGCCAATACATTTTTTGATGCAGAACACTACTATGATGATTTTATTGGTATTACAAAACCCAAAGATGCATCGCAGGAATCAATAGACCTGATGTTTACGGAGGTAATGGCACCATACATACTGACCAAGCCATTGCATCATACCCAACAAATCATAAAACAATATGAATATGGGTTTGTGCATGTACGCATATCCACAATTATCAATCAAGAACTCATTAACCTGATACTAAGCTTTGGAAAAGAAGCGAAGGTACTTAGCCCCGGAACTTTAGAAAACAAGATTAAATTTATTATACATTCTTTATCCGAATTGTACTAAGAAATAATAAATTCACAAATAATACCGATGTTGGCGAATAACACCAACATCGGTAAAAAACATTATTTAATTAAGGCAGCTATATTATCTGGGATATAAGTACCATTAAAGAAATTCCGTGTAATTTCATCTGCATGTTTAGATGATTTTTCAGTATTTACTACACTCCATACCTCTGAAGACATTTTAGTGATATCTAATATCTGCAAGTACGCATATTTTGAGCAAATTTCCATGTCATTAAAAACACTATTTTCATCTAAATTAGTACCACCCCAATAAAACAAATTATCCTTAATTATACTTCCATTGATAATAGTTAAGCGTTTGCCTTTACCCACCTGTGGTATCCATGTGCTTAAATAGGATACATCTTCAGCGACTAAATACGCGTAATTTAGGTACTTTATTTTTTTGTCAATGTTCAATTCATGCTCTGAAATACCAATATTCATATATGGTATTATCAAATTATTATTTCTAAATATTACATTTTTAAAATATGCTTCCATGGTATCCATTATATCAACACCAACTGGAAATATTGTCTTATTTTTTTTCATCTATTTTTTTCTTAATATAATTTCATTGATTTGTCCCCCAACTGCTTCCTTTCCACCACTTTGCATATATCCTGGATTAGATACATTTTCTGCCTTTTTTATTACTTCAAAATTCTCCAAACCTTCGGCCTTACCATTCCATACTTTATTAAAAAACTTATTCGATAAACCACCTCTAACAGTAATTGTACCTCCAGAGCGCATTGCTTCACCAACTTCGATGAGAAAATCAGCTCTAGGATTATCCACAATCATTTCAGCTACCGTTCCTTCTCCAAAATGCCTACTAAACTCCGAAACCTCAGCATTAATACCTTCTGTAGCTTCTTTATCATAATTAATCCAACCCTCACCATATCTTGACTTACTACCTCCCATCAAATCTACTCGAAAACCTAAATCTGTTCTGGTAAATTTACCTTCAAATTTTCCACCTTTTGCAATAATAATTAATCCAGAAATCTGTCCCCAATTCCTAGGATTATCTGGTTCTTTCAGAATATTAGCTATTGGTGTTACTATACCTAAAACTAAGTCTTTTCCTAATTGTTTTAAAGATTTAGCATTAGGATTAGTTTTACCATGCTCCCACATTGAATTCCACATTTGTACAGCTCCTAATACTACATCCCCTAAACCTTTACCGAATTCTACAACAGGGTTCTTACTCTCTACAATAGGCTTATTTGGAATTACAATTGGCGCTCTACCTGTACTCATAGCATTAGGATACCTATTCTCGGATCTATTTACATAGGGTGAAAATGCTAAGTCTGGTGGTTGTTCTCCAGAAAGATCGTTAAACCTGATAGGATTATCATAACAATATTCATAACTGCTTGCACATAGCTCTATAAATTGCCGCTTCACATTTCTATCTAGTTGTCCTTTGCTATAATTATAAAACTCTATGTTTATCGGGTCACTTGCACACCATCGTGCCAGCCACGGTACATAATACCTAGCTCCATGATAATACAACCCTGTTTCTTCATCTCGTTCTTTGCCTGTATAGCGGTAGCGTTTTAGGGATACTTCTGCCCCACTTCTTCCGGATTGAAAGCTGGTGCTGCCATACGGGTAATATTCCTCATAGCTGATGATAGCTGCCGTATTGCTTAGCTCAAGACTGGCAATACCCAGATGATTACTGAATTGATACCTGAGCACCTGTGTTTCGCTGCTGCCACCCGGTAGTGTGGTGGGCGTATCGACCAATGCTATCCTGCTTTGGTCATCCATCACGTTCAGTGTTTCGCGTTGCAGGGTGATGGCATTTGTAACATAGTTCTTATCGGTGTACAGTTCCCATTCACCTATATACAATCTTGTTCTTAATATTGTACCGCTGGTATTCTTCCATACTTTGCGTATGCGTTGCCCGCCTGCATCGTACTGGTAAAATGCTTGTATCGTTGTACCGTTTACCCATACTTTCTGCAAACGGTTCTCAGCATTATACTCCATCGTATCGGTATGCATGCTACTGCCATTCAGTAAATGGTTCAGCCCGCCCGTCAAGTTGCCGCGCGCGTCGTAGCTCAGGGTTTCAGTACCTGTGGTATTGCTGCCGATGCTGCTGCCTGTGGTTCGGTTATTGGTATTGCTGATTGTAAAATCGCGCGTCCAGCTATTTGATGTACCTGCCCAATGTTTCATTTGCAGCATATTGCCTGTTTCATCATAGCTATACTTTTGGGTATAGCGTTGCAAAGCGTTCAGGTCTGAAGTATTTGTGCTATTTACAAATGGCATTGTAGAACCACCTGTACGACCATTATCATTATAATTTACTGCATTGTTTGTATTTCGCTGCTCTCTGCCTTCTGCTATTATCAGCCTGTAGAGTGCATCGTAGGTATAATAATTATCAGGGCTCACTACCGTGTTGGCATAGAAAACACTTTGTAATGCACCATCTGTTTGTGTGGTGATATTCCCTACAGGGTCGTACCAGTATTTCAGCTCCTGCAGTTTTTGTGGTGTACCACTTACTACCCGTTCAGTTAGTATCTTTTTAACCCTGAATGTATCAGCGTAATATTCGTAGGTAGTGGTCGCTCCGTTTTCATAAAATGTAAAAACAAATAAGGATGGACATACGCCAACCCTTACTTAAATTATTGTTGCCCGTTCTGAAATTAGTGTTTTCAATACTTGCAGTTATATTTTTTCTTTACCAACAGGTTTGATACATTATCCATTACCGCATTTAAAGCTTTTTTGATACACTGGAATTTTATTGTCTTTTGGCGATACTTTTTTAAGCTCTTTAAGTGTAGTACACATGCCTAATCTATCATTCATGTCATGATAGATAGCTATTTTCTCATGATATGCGTCAACAAATGTTGAGTCAATTTTTATAGCGCGATCACAATCATCCAAAGCTTTCTGATATTTTTTTAGTTGTGAATATGCAGATGCACGTCTTATAAAAATGTCAAGGTCTAATTGTCCCGATAACACACCTTTTGCAATGGCCGTTGTGTATTCGTTTAATGCTAATTCATATTGTTCTTGTCTATAATAAACTATCCCTTTGTATACATATGCTGTGTATACATCTCGGTTAATTGAGATGATCCTATCACATATTTCCAATACATTAGATAGGTTATTATTGTTTAATTCAATTTCACCCATCATTATCCAACTTTCAAATACACTAGCATGATTATTAGTTTCAAGTTTTAGATGATATAACGCAGACTTATCATCTTGATAATGGTGGTATAATACAGCCAAATTGTAGTTCAGATGTTCTAATATACTATCTATTGCAAATGCTTTTTTTAGATAGTATAATGAAGAGTCAAACTGATCCATTTCATACAATAAAGCACCGTATTTATTAAACAACATTGCTCTTTCTACAATAGTTGAAGGTTTAGACTGAGTCAGGATTTTTTTTGCAGTTGCGAAGTCTCTATTATGTGTTGCAATATCTGCTTTGACTAATAGTGCCTCAAAATTGAAAGGGTCTTTTTGCAATATCGCATTAGCTATAATAGCAGCACTATCGAATATCCTATTTTGCATGTGCTTTTTCATTGCAGACGTATCTTGAGAATAAGATTGAATCGCGCAAATGCAAAAGATAATTACAAAAAAACTTCTTAATCTATCCATTCTTCATTTATTATAAATATTAACAATAGTATTACTACCATCATCATTCTTATAAGTTAAGAAAACAAATTTAGTTTTTTCAGTTGGCGTTCCATGTAATTCAGGGATGAATTTTTTGCCTGATGACATATCTTCGGGACTTGCATAAGATATTGTCAATCTATTGGCTAAGTCTCTCAGTTTTTTTGGTGCGGCTTTAGCATCTTTTTCACTTTCTAAAAATGTTCCGAATTCAGCATATCCTTGTTTAAAGGCAAACTCAAATAGTGCATACTCCCTGGCTTCGACATTTTGATTAGCTTGGTCCAAAATAAAGCCTATTGCTAGCCCCATTCCCATGCTTGCAAGCATTCCTGATTCTAAAATCGGACCCACTAACCCTAGGGCACTAAAAGGAGATTCTTTACCTAAGCCAATATTTATTAATGATGATATATCTAATACTGTGCCAGCAGTTTCAAGGGCTGTTGCAGCATTTTTTAGAAATTTGACATTTTTTGTTTGGTAATCAGTTTCGCCTGAATATTTTTTTGTTGTATACTTACCTTGTTTGGTTTGACCTCCTTGGTGTTTGAAAACATCTTGATTATTGAATGCTCTATAATCAGCATCCTTATATTTACCGGGACTCATTCGATCTTTACCTTGGTTATCAACCATCCTGCCAATCGATTTATTCGTATCCATTATTGTTTCCGCAAATCCCTCGAGTAATTTCTGATTAATACTTAACCCAACACTAAGAAACTGATCTTTAAGCATTTTTTCTAAATCACTACTATTTTCACGAGGTGCTTGTTCGCCAGTAGGGTCATTAAATCTAATAGGATTTGCATAACAATACTCATACGTGCTTGCACATAACTCAATAAACTGTCGTTCAATATTTCTTTGAGGATTTCCTTTGCATTGGTTATAAAACTCACTATTTATTGGATCACTCGCACACCATCGTGCTAGCCAAGGTGCATAGTACCTTGCTCCATGATAATACAATCCTGTTTCTTCATCCCGTTCTTTACCTGTATAACGGTAGCGTTTCAGTGATACTTCCGCACCACTCCTGCCACTCTGGAAACTGGTACTGCCATACGGGTAATATTCCTCGTAGCTGATGATGGCTGCTGTACTGCTTAACTCAAGGCTTACTGTACTCAGATGATTACTGAATTGATACCTGAGCAACTGTGTTTCGCTGCTGCCACCCGGTAGTGTAGTGGGCGTATCAACCAATGCTATCCTGCTTTGGTCGTCCATCACGTTCAGTGTTTCGCGTTGCAGGGTGATGGCATTTGTAACATAGTTCTTATCGGTGTACAACTCCCAATCGCCTATGTACAATCTTGTTCTTAATATCGTACCGCTGGTATTCTTCCATACTTTGCGTATGCGTTGCCCGTCTGCATCGTACTGATAGAATGCCTGTATCGTTGTGCCGTTTACCCATACTTTCTGCAAGCGGTTCTCGGCATTATACTCCATCGTATCGGTATGCGTACTGCTGCCATTCAGTAAATGGTTCAGCCCGCCCGTAAGGTTGCCGCGCGTATCATAGCTCAGGGTTTCAGTACCTGTGGTATTGCTGCCTATGCTGCTGCCTGTGGTACGGTTGTTGGTATTGCTGATTGTAAAATCGCGCGTCCAGCTATTTGATGTACCTGCCCAATGCTTCATTTGCAGCATATTGCCTGTTTCATCATAGCTATACTTCTGTGTGTAGCGTTGTAATGCGTTCTTGTCGTTGGCGTTGATGCTGTTAAGAAACGGCATGGTAGAGCCGAGTGTGCGTCCTGTATTAGTACTTGTAGAACTATAATTATCGCTATGGCTTACTGCTTCATTTTCATGTTTCTGTTCTCTGCCTTCTGCTATTATCAGCCTGTACAGTGCATCGTAAGTATAATAATTATCAGGGCTTACTACCGTATTGGCATAGAAAACACTCTGTAATGCACCATCTGTTTGTGTGGTGATATTACCTACAGGGTCGTACCAGTATTTCAACTCCTGCAGTTTTTGTGTTGTACCACTTACTACCCGTTCGGTTAGTATCTTTTTAACTCTGAATGTATCATCGTAATATTCGTACGTAGTAGTAGCACCGTTTTCGTAGTCAACACTAAGCCTTTGCCGTTTGGCATCGTAGGTAATATCGTTGATGATATCCGTAGCCAGGTTACCGCTACCACCAGACGGGGTACTGATATTTGCAACATCTACTGTCTTCAGCAAACCAGCTTTATCGTATCCATAATTTGTTTTGCCATTGGTGACGGTGCCGCCAGAGGTATGCGTTTTGTGTGTAATGCTGCTTAAACGGTTCAGCGCGTCAAAGCTATTTTCAGTTACATAGTCCGTGCTTTCCATTGATACACTACCTATATTCAGCCAGTTAGGATGCGCTTCGTAATCTGTAGTAAAAGTACGCCATGCAGTCAACGGGTTGCCTTTAAAGTCGTAGGTCTTAGTCCATAAAAGCCCTCCGCCATCGTAGTGTTTATAGGGTTTACCATACAGGTTATTGTTTTTTGCATTGGTAATACCTTCTCCGTATTCTACCCTTTCCAGTACAGTTAAGGAGCCTGTATCAACTTCTTTCAGGGTCATTCTGCGTATTTCGTCATACTCAAACCTGAACTCTCTATTATCTGCATCCCAAGCATAGTATGGTTGGCCATCTGTAGCAGCCAGTAGGTATTGTGTGCCGCTATCTGCACTTACCTGTTTTATCACACCACGCAGCATGTCGTATTTATATTGCAGGGTCATGTATGCACTGCTTGCCATGCCGGTACGCGCATCACGTATCTCTATTCGGTTGCCCAACAAGTCTAAACGTACATAACTCTGATAATAAAAATCTCCCCAGGTAGTACCTGATGTTATATAACGGTTATGTTGAATAGTATAGAATGGTTGTGCAAGCACATCCAGTAGCATGATGGTTGGGGTATTAGCGTGTTCAAGCGCTTTTGCAGCAGCATCTTGTTCTTCTGCAATACCATATAAACTACCTGTTACACCATTTACAATAGCTCTTGCTTTGTACCAATCACTGTATTCATAAGCAGATAAAACATTATTCCATAGTTTTACTGTATCATTGTTATCATATACTTTCTGTGCCCACGCATCCCATTCAATTTTGGTATAGCTACCATCCGGTAAGTCTGTACGCTCAACTCTGCCAAGTGGATCGTAATGTACTTTAGGACTTACACCTGCATGCGCTGCTTGCTCTGCAGGGTCGTAATCATGGGTATCACTGAAATAAGGCTCATACTGCATTACTTCCTTACCCTTATTATTATAAATGGTTTTCCCACTTCCTATCCAACACGGGTCAAATCCTGAGTTCGGCTCGGCTTGTACCTTATGCATCGCCACACGGCCCAAACCATCTGTATAGGTCATACGTATCAACATAGGGCTGTTGGGGGCAATATTGGCATGTTGTTCTCTGGCAATCATTGCTACTGCAGCAGGGCTACGCTCAAAGTCATACACACAACGCCAGGTGGCAAGGCCAAGCAAGTCTCTTGCCGTATCAGCAGGATTATTCCAAAAGTCAGTTTGTGCGGCTACATCACTACTACTGTAAATATCTACGTCAATTTCATCAGCCTCAACACCGGTGCCTACCTTCCCATTCATGGCTACCAACACAGGCAAACACAATTCATCAAAGACAATTTGTGTAACGTTTTCATTAGGATCCTGCATCATTGTCGGTTGCAAGCAACGCCAATCATATTCTATTACAATGGTAGAATTAGGATTGGAAGAAAGCGCATCCGTGATACTTTGAGGCAGCAAATAGTAATCGCTCCAATATCCTATTGATGTTTCAGCCCCCCACGGATCAAGGTATTTTTCAGGTGTAAAAAATGTAGCTTTAACATCTCCTACAAAATACTCCATCGTGCCTGACGGAAGCCAATAGTTAGTTGAGCTTGTACCAAAGCCACTAACCCCTGTATTGTTCTCTCTAATGTATCCACCATTTGCCAACATTGTATCCGTCACCTTACCGTCCAATACGTTTGAATCAGAAAGAATATGGTTACTAAATGCGAGTTGGTATTGTTGATACACTAAACCTAATGAAGCTAAAAAACCAAACGCCAACGGGCTTGTAGTATCATCACTTAAGTATACTGTACGTTGTTTTGACAAAACCCTTTTCTGAACTGAGCTACCCGATGGCGCTTCTGTAAATTCAATTTCAGCGCTTATTTCGTCAAACGCCTCCTTAAGGTCTGCAGGATGCCAAAGACCGGAAGGGTCAGATAGTCCATGCAGTTCAAAAGTTGAAACTTGTTTGGACATCCTGAGCCTGTAATTATCGAGCGGGTACCAACTACCCGAAACAGGAGGAACATCTATTACATCATTCGTAAACTCGTTAACAGTATAGGTAATTTTCGTGGTACGCTGCATATCTGCAATTATAGCATTATGCGTCAGTGCTACAGATGTATCAGGAATATTGCTGATTGTAACACCACGCTTATATGCAACCTTGGCAGCCTCAAGCACGTTACCGAATTGGTCAACATTTAAGGTTAATTCATGCAATATGCGAGGGTCATCAATATTCCGTTCACAATGCCATACAAGATTCTCTTGCTGATGTGTAAAGAAGCTAGCATGCCTATTGTTAAATTGAGACTGTACACATTTAACAATATAACTATTTGCAGTAACGGTATATGGTATTCCTTCATCAGGGGAGCCATCCAGCGCATATATCTCTTGCCTTAATGGCGAGCCTTTCAATACCCTATGCGCCTCCCTAAACTCCTGTACGTTTAGATTATCAGGGAATGATGCTATTCCAGGCAAATTCCAGCTTGCTACATTAAAGTATTCACTTTCATACCTTTCAATCAGCGTACCTAACCTTAGAAAAGCTCCTGTATGATACCAGGTCTTTGTTAATACCGGGTGTTGATTCAATGCTGTGCTATCATCTACTACTGCAACATCAGTATCTTTCACTTCTACCATTCCAAAACCACGAAATTCTCTTTCCTCATGATCGTAATAGCCATGGTGATAAGTATATTCTTGTGTGTAAGTCGTTTCACTTACAGTATCTTGAGTAGTCACTTTCTCTACACAATGTACTGGGAATGGTAACCTCGTTGCCCAAGGTCTCAATGCTAATTTATCCTCTATATAATACTTTGTAGAATGCTTATAAGTAACAGTAGTGGTTTTGCCAAGACCATTTGCATAAGACCTCATCAGATAAGGCTTCTCTCCCCCCATCAAATCAATATAACGAAGCGGAGCATGAGCATGTTGCGGAAGTGGGGAACTCCATACAATACTACAGGTTCCACTCCCTGTAAAATCCATTACTGCAACTTTGCTAAATGGCTCTACTGAAGGTAAAGCATTAATGACTATTGGTTGGCTCCACGCATTACCTGAATAATTGATCCAGGCTGTACAATTATTTCTTCCCAGGTAAATAATATCAGCCGCACCTGTGCCACTAATATCACTCAATGTAATATACAGCGGATTGAATAACTCATGTCGATCAAAAAAAGGTGCGTTAGACATTATTACTTTCGCACCGAATTTTCCGTACCCTTTATTCGGCCAGTAACAAACTTCTCCATTCTGAATACGCACAATATCTGTTAAGCCATCACCATTAATATCTGCAAGAAAGATACTTTGCAGCATATCATTATGCAACACTCTAGGTCCATTATCAATCAATGAGGGTGAAGTTGTAGCTCCTCCATTTGTGTAACCATCAGTACCATTATTTTCGTACCAACGCCACACACGCTCTTCTGCAATCAAAACATCGGGTTTACCATCTCCATTCAAGTCTAACACTTTAGTATAAGGACTCTTCCAATCAATATTTATCCATTTTTTAAAGTTTTTGAAACGTTCCCATTCCTGATCATCATTCAGTTCAAAATATCCTGGCATTGCAGGGTCAGTACTAACAAGATGGCGTCTACCATCTGCATCAATATCCTGCCATTGTAGGTTATTCCCTAAGCCATTAAATGACGGCTTTTCAGCAACCTGAATGGTAGGCGCAAAATGACCCTCTCCAAGATTATGTTTATAAAACCAACCATTCGCCTGTTCTGTCAGGACGCCTGGCATACCTTCACCATCAAGATCAATCCATTGATAAGAACCTGTAAGTCCCTGTGGGAGATTCTCAATATCCTCCTTGGGCACACTATTGATTATTCCTGACCAATTCAAGTCATTGTATGTAAATGCTAATTCAGGAAGCGATTTATGACGGTAGGCATATATAGGGGCACCACCTGGATTTGTGTCATACAGTACATAACCAGTATTCGATACAGCTTGAGGGTAATCCGTTTCAGTATAAACTGTGCCATCTGCGTTATGATTACCATTTTTATACTCTAGATTTAGCGATCTAACTAAAACTGCATTCAAATCAGTATCACCAATTAATTCATCAAAACGATGAAACATTAAGACTCTATAACAGCGTCTGTATGTACGTATTTCAAAACCTGCATGAAAATCTGAAAAAGGATCCTTTCTGTAATGAGGGCTACTATTCGGAGTATTTGGTACAAAAATCGCCCCTTCAACGCCATTAACATTGTCGGTATCTGTATGGTCACCGTAGTCAAACACAACCTCCATCAAATAATCCAAATCAGTTAATTCAGGCTCATATATAGAGTAAGGGTTTTCATCACTAAAAAAAGGAATATTATTACAATAGTATACTTTTTTTATGTACTTATTTACAAAGCTTGCTTCGTTTCGCAACCTTAGTAATTCATGTGCAGATCCGTGAATATCTGTAATTGTATCATTATTATCTTCTAAATAATGATACTGATGGGCATTACCCCTGCGATCATAACTGAAAGATGGAAGCCACTTAAATATTCGATGTGTATTTTCCGGATCTGCAATACGACTATTTTCTGTTAACCCATAATATGTAACGATATTATCCTTAGTCGTAACACGCCACCATGACACATCTTCTCCTTCTCTTGTAATGAACTCAATTCGAGCAAACAAGCCCTCCGTTCGTGGTACATACTGTTTTATACGATATCCCGTAGGTATATCACTTCCCCCAACATGCTTTTGCGGGTATATGACAACATGAGAACCATCCGAGTATAATAATGGCACTAAATCTTCCGCTCCTGCCATTACAAAAACATCGCTATCTGATACATCATTATACTCCGGTAGTTTTTTATCCGTTTTTCGTTGTATAGCCGGTAAACTAAGCCCCCAACCTAATCCAAATTCTGAATTACCGGAACCGGAATTATATTGTAGAGAAAGTTTAGGCGTAAACCCTGACCTAGATTGCGATACAGGCAATTGAACCTCTAAAGAAGATGTTCCATTAACCGCATTGACTGTAAACTTTTCATCAACACCTTTTAGTGCACCACCACCTTTTGGCAATTCAATTGTTGGAGCTTGCGATTTATAATAAGGCGATTTGTCGCTTGATTTGTCAGCACCAGAGGTAGCAACTGTATACCTATCTAAAGGATATGAACTTTGATTATGCTCCGGGGACTTTGTTGGTCCCGCGGAGCTATTGATATTTTTATCCTGCTTATTCATAGTTTATTGGTTTTAGCTTGATTATTCTATTGATCATTTCCATTCGGCAACTATGACAAATAATAGTGCACAACTGCGTAACAATCTTTAATATCAGCTACATCAACTTCTGTATACGCACCGGAATCTTCATGATAGAACGTAAAACTAAGATTGCAAGTATCCCCTTCATTCATGGTAGTTGCAGGCAATTCTGCTGAATGCATAAAGTCAAATGAAGACTGTAATGATATAGTTCCAGGAGTAGCGGTAGATGTATTCAGCTTAATATCAACTTCAAATTCCTTCGTCACACCATTCTTATTTACTACAAGATGTAGTGTAACATTTTTAAAATGAATTGATTTACCTTGGCAATACACTGGAAAATGTTCATGCTTTAGCGCTAGGTTCACTTTATGTCCTATATTATGTGACCCACCAACATTCGTAGTTGATGCGAAACCAGCCCCCCATTCACTACTAAATTCATGAGTCAGGCTAAATACCCTCGGCATTAGTGAGCTGTGGGCAGTAGATCCTTCAATTCTATTCTTTATGTCAGATATCGCTGCACTTACTTTACTACCTGAGGAACCAGTAGTTCTTGCTGTATATTTAATATGTATTATTAAATCCGATATTGAATTATAATCAAACTGTCTGAGTTCTGGATCTTGCATCAATGATAAAGACCATTTGCTATGTGCACCTCTGCCCTCGAATGGGAGATATCGTTCATCTTTGAAATTAAAATCAAACACACCATTATCATTTTGAGCACTGCTCGTCGCAATTATACCGCCAGAAGTAAAAGAACTTACAGGGGTAGGCGACGTTTCTATACCGGTTGTTTTACTATAAACGGGTTCAGATATACCATAAACATAGTTTTGCCCTAATGAAAATTCTGCTGCGATTGTAGTATATGGACCTGCAACACAAGGCATACTGATACTTACAGACTTGATTCTCCTATTATAATGACCCGGGAAATCAAGATTGTATAACCATGTTGGAATTGTAAATTCACATGCACCTTCACGTTTCAAAGTTAATAAACTGTCTGCATCCAACATAGCCAGCGAAACATGTTTTGTCAATTCAAGCTCACGTTCATTTTCTTCAATATAAGCCATCTCTAACTTTCTTAGATCCAACTGCAATTTTTCGCCTACCAATAAGCCTTTTTTGAGACTGTCCCAGTAACCCATAGTAACAATTTGCTCAGCTTTCTGTTTCGCAAAAGGTAATTCGTGATTGTAACATTGAACAGCTTTTCTCGCCATTTTGTAAGCAATCTGATAAGCCTGAAAATAGGTAGTCGAGATTTGCGTTATCATCCAACTATACAGCTCTTTATTAGTATATTTATTACGCATAAATTCATCTACGAACTGATTATTTTCAATTTGTAAAACCTGACTATCTACATCTTTCTGAGCAAGCTCAATCCTTATCTGTGCAGCGACAATTTGTTTATCTATTTGTTCCAACTCTTTGGACGCTGCTTGGGCCTGGAATCGCCATTCATCTCTTCTGCGTTCATATCCACCAACTGTTGAAGCTATACTGGCACTAGTGTTCTTCATAGCTACCTGGAACCCTAAATTGGTACTGATTGCTTGAAATATCGTAGACAATTGTTGTCCTCCCCAACTAGGTCCGACTGCAGAAAACGCCTGAATATGAAACTGAGGTATTAGTGCCATACCAGATGAAATAGCAGACATGATGGCCTGTGACCTTTGTAATTCTATTGTTTTTGCAAGGGTTGACAAATGTTCACGCTCCCTATCGTTTTGGAATTGTCTTGAGTTATAATAATTAAACTTGTCGGAAGTAATCTCCTTTGTCTTGTACAACGACTCAAGATTGGCATTCGCTTCTTTGAGTTGGGTTTGTTTCATTAACAAAGTGCTTTGAAGCACTTTTGCCTCTAAACCAGACCTAATTAATGCAAGCTCTTCTGCATCCTTTTTCTCTAAAGCAGACAACAATGCTCCCCCCAATGCTTTTACATCACCACAATATTCGTTAGCTTTTTGAACAACATAGTTAAATCGATAATTAGGAATGTTAGCTCCCCCCATATCATCTAACACGCTTCCGAAATCGACTCCGGATGCAGCTGCTCTGACCAACATTGCCGGATTAATTGGAGGTTCAAAAAGTGGCAGCTTATTAACCTGTCCTTTAATATTGAGAGAATTCCTTATTTTGAACAATCTGTCAGCAACAATATCCCAATACTTAAGCAATTCCTTGTTTTCAGGTGTACAGAAGTAGAACATCATGCTTATGACATTGTTCGGCTTGTGGGGTGTTCCTGGTGTAGTTACCGCAGCATTGTAATCAATATAATTTTCAATTGCCACTCTAGCATTACCAAACTTATCAATAGTAGAACCCAAATCGTTAAATGAGAACGTGTTTGATTGTGCACGCTTCATTACCTCTTCAGGTCTTTTACCAAGAATATTAGACGCGAGGATATACAACTGGGTTGCTTCATTAATTGACTCTATCGTATTTCGTGTAAAAAGACTATCCGCCCATGCAATCAGGTTATCAAGATATTTTAAAACCACATTCTTCATAAACCCTACAGTCCTGTATCTTGCTATTGCAAATGGATTCATTGGATCTTCGCCCATTTTTTCCACTTGTTTAACACTTGTGCTGCCAGCACTAAGAGAAGCTGGGTTATTAATCTCTAACAATATTTGATGCAGAGACAGAATAGTATTACTGGCTGTATCATAAAAAGGCCTAAATCGCCAAAAACGAGCTTTGTTATTCGTTGGTGTTACATCATCATCAGCAACTGTACTCGTTGGGTTAAAAATGTAATGGTACCACTTTTGCGCTTCTTCGAACTTCTGATTATTACTCAAGCCTTGTGCAATCATCATTGGGATGTGAAAGAATATCTCCCAGTTATATATTGAATATGCACCTTTATAACTAAAATCAACTTTATTATCCGGCAAAGGGTAAGAAGTCGTATCATAAACTAACGTAGTAGGCTGATACGTAGTCCTAAACTTCATACCATCTTGTTGTATCTGGGCACTTAATTTTAACAGCTCCGGTATTCCACCTGTATAAATAGCACGCAAGAACGAATGCATGTGAGGATGGAAGAAGGTTTGAAAAAAATATGTGGCCTTACCGGATGGGATTCTATTAACAGGTGTACTTGGTAACCCTGGGTCTTTATAAATCACACTGCCACCTCCTGCACTCACAGGAACAGATGTTGTCGCAAAGACCGTATTACTGGAATTAGCTACTACAAGGAATGGCGTATTTGTTGCAACAGCAAATACCTCTCCTCCATGCGAACTCAATGTTACAGTTTCACCAGTACGAATTGGCGTATTTGTTTTTCCCGGGCTTGCGGGCAGCATTGGCGAACCTACTATACTTGTTGGCAAATATGCTACGTCATTTGCATACCAAGTTCCGATAGGAGTACCTAATGTACGTGCAAAAAAAGTATTTGGTCCATCAATATAGAAAAACTGATTCTCCATTGGGTGATTCCTGAAGTTTGACTTAGGCTTCACTTTAAATTTCCCAAAATCGGCCGGCGTCTTGTCAAGGATAGCTTCAGATGTTGTTCTGTCAATGGTAGAAGCAGTTACCTTACGCTCCAGATCATAAACATAAACGCCATTCGTTTTAGTAGAAACTGCAAAATTATCTCTATACAACACACCGTCGGTAGCCCAAGGCTGGTTTTGAATCAAGTGCATATTTTTCACAAGTGTACCTGCAGGTGGTAATATACCCCAACCTCCGTTAGTAATATCTGACACTACTGGTTCTGCACCTTGATCAGTTAACAGAAATGACTTTAGCAAATAAAGCACCGTTTCATCACCTGTATTGTACCTGTGGGGGTACTGTAAATGTATTCTTAATTCGTATGGATTAAGTGGGACACGGAACCTGCTTTGAATTGGCACAATCGGCTGCAAAAAAACACGAGACTTAATCATGTCGATAAGTGAAGAGCTGAAGCCGTTTGTGAGATTTTTATAAAATGGTATGATTTTAAAAATATCCCAGGTAGGATGCTCCATATAGGCAGAAATGCTCGTTGATAAATATGGATTTAATGTAACCTTAGCAGTCTCTTTACCAACTTTTTGTTTCTGCCATTTACCATCTTTATATTCTGTCCAGTTCAATGTAAACTCTAATTGATGATAGAATCCGGCATCTTTATCATTTGGATCAGGTTCTACAGACGGGCTCAATGGGTCATTATAAAAGAACTGACTATTGTAACCACCCCAATTATTCATTACATGCTTTAAACCACCAACATCTGAAGTACCAGGCCCCTGATTCGCTTTAATTTTCTTTTCCGTACAGGTAGTCCAGAAAACATACACCCTGTTATTCCAAACAATTGGAGCGATATGGTTTCCTTTCATATCAATATCCATCTTCTGCCACCCTGACCAAGCATCATCAATAAGTGTACGATAATAATACTGTTGTGGATTACCATAAGTACGAGCGAATGCATGCGTGATATACTTATTGGTAACAGGATCGATACTGTCACAAACACCCACAGGCTCTAACCTCGATACATCATCCAGATTTTGCAAGTAAGTTCGCATTGCTGCCTCTACAGATTTATCGGTAATTTCTTCTTGTAACAATTGAGCCTCAAACTCCCTGAAAAACTCAGTTTTATCATCCCTTAGTGATGGTTCAAGCCAATTTTCAGGATATAGAAACACTTGTCTATTGGCTTCCCATATCCCATACCATTTTCTCCATTTCTTCCACTGAATAGCAAAAGGAGATGTATGAGGGATACGAATAGAAACCCCACTTATACCTCTGTCACCATTAACCCACTCCAGATTAAGCATTACACGATCAATAAATAGCTGAATACTATTAATTGCTTGCTTCAAACGAGAGGTCATCATGACAGGTTCCATTTCCACATCAATTAAGAGATATGCATATAAGTCATTTTCATTCCTCCATGGATATTTATTACCTGCAGGCGGGTTGGCAATTGCATATGCTGTTAGCGCCTTCCTTTGCTTTGCCCTGATAACGTCACGAAGCGGTTTGGCAACTTTCTGCCAGTTTTCATCTGTTTGCTTACCCTTGGCTGCAAGCAAAATCTTCTGTGAGTCAGCGAGCAACAGATCTGGTCTCAACGTCTTTTGTAATGTTAACGGCAATAACCCTGCACGTTTAGAGATAGCTACGATTTTATTGATCGTAAGTAGCCTATCTAAATTGCTATAACTATTTAACGCAAACGCACCAGGGAATGTAGTCCTTAGCAAATTAGTTTCAGCACCGGCCGTAGAGGATATCACGGCTTCATCACCAACAAGCTCTTCCAATGAAGCTCCCCATGAAGTATTCTTATCAAAAAACGCTAACCAAGCAGCTTTCGCCGTCGAAGTCCCGCTTGGAACTGTTACATAGTCAATTGATAATAATTCACTGAATGATCCATCCTTAAGATTTAATACATCTCTTACTTCAATTAACTTCGCTAATCGTAAAACCCCTTCGAAACATGCAACAGGACTTGTGTTTTCAACTGGTTTGTATGTACCACTACTTACAGCAGTATACAAATCATTAAAATTAAAATCCAATGGATCTGTACCAGAAGGTAAACCTGCACTATATAAACTTAAAAAGTCTTCCGTCTTAATTTTCAATCTCTCGGCAAGCATTGAAATCTTATCAACTAACCTATATTTCTGATAGTAATCAGCAGTACCTGTTCCTTCATTCAATGAATCTGAACTCGACCTGAATAGATTATCCTTCAATATTTTCATTGAAAATGATGAAGTAGTAGATGATGTTGTAGTAACACCGGTTGGATCGAGTATCTTTTGTATCCACTTAGAAGGAACATTAAACTCCTTACTGAATTGTTGATAGATGACACTTACAAGTTGATTGAGCCTGTTCTGAGCAAACTCAACATCTTCTGTACTAGAAGACGCTGGATCATTATAAACAGGGTATTTAAGTAAACTTTCACGTAATACAAGATAAAATGGCTGTATATCCTTACTGTGTTTGAAATAACTGTCCTGCTGATCAACATTTCTTACAACAAAATCCAACTCGTCTAAAGAAAGTCCCGAGTTATTAACTGCATCTATAGCTACAACAAGCTTGTCTAGTAAATTAAGATAGTCCGTATATGTATAGGTCTGGGATGGTGAACCAGCAGTGTAAGGTGGTGAAGACAAAAAGCTACCAACCGTAGTCAACAAACCTGACAATTTAATAATGGATATTAAACCGTTGACAGATAAACCTGTAGCTGCAGCAATACGTGATAATACATATAGCCTGCTTATTACCACATGACTGATTGCAGATGTTAGGTTAATTCCGAGTAAACTCATTAAATCCTTGAGATCACCTTCACCTATAAGACATAGTGATGCTAGTCTTGAGATATGCTGTTCGTAGGTATATGATCCTAATGTAGAATAACTCGCAAATACATTATCCCCAGCATTATTTATTACAGCTTTATTATCAAAAATATTAGTGTAAACAGATGGCAAGGAATCCCTGGTACCATTTTCATAATTGAGATACGACATTACATCTAGGCTACTCCACCAACCAGCAAGTACCTCAGGCTCTATCGATAGCTTTTCGGAAAGCTGGACAACTTTACCTATCATTTCGAAATCGCGTAAAGAACCGTTTGTAGTAGGCTTACTAGTACTATTAAGTTCTGTAATTCCCAAAGAACGTAATATAATATCCCACTGATAAATAGAATACTTATTTGTTCGATACAATCGAATAAAACGATGTAACCTATTGAGAAAAGCCTGTTTAGTTACGTTATTATCAGCGTTAAATTCTAATTTAAGCTCTGAAACGACACATGTTTCTTCAGGTTTACCTGCAATATTCAGTATGTTCACATCCCTATGCGAGGCTGGCGATGTTGTATTATGAATTCGATTTACGAAATCAGTAATCAGTAATTGCAGGAGTTCTTTATAGTTGATAGACGATTGCTGTAAAAGCACGTCAAGTCGGTTTGTTAATACATCATACCAATTACCTGAAAGTGTCAATGTACTGTCAGCTGGGTCCTGAAATCCACTAACTGATGAAGTTGAAAATCCATAAAACACATGGTCATTAGCAATACTTGAATAGAAACTGCTGGAATAGGCCTGTGAAATAATATCAGCAGCTACTTTGTTCAGCCCAAGCAATTCAGCATAGATACTATAGTCAGATATTTCATTAGTTGCTGAATATGAAGGAGTTGTATATGGCCTAAATGATTTTAACAGCTCAATTCGTGGCTTACCCAAATATTGCAAATAACTTCTTGACTCTTCTAAGGCAAGGTTAAATGGTAAAACGTTCGGATATACAGCATTGTTCAGAATACCGTCTGTAGAACTAATGCTGGAATTGTTATATACAATACCATAACCTGTATAATCTGTATAGACTCCAGTATTTTTATAGACATGTTCAGGATAGGCTGCCAACTGCTCCGGTGTACCACTTGTTTGGAAAGAACTTGGAACACCGGAAACACCTTTAATTGTCATAATAAATCGCTCTAGTATCTCATTAACGAGATCAACATAAGGCATAGGGGTGTTTGTATTCTTACACGTAAGATCAATATATTTTATATCTGACCTTCTACTTAACAATTCGTTATAAGCTTTCAATGGTTCGGCACCTGTTGAACGCATGTAAGACAAAATATCAGTAACATACGCTGCTGGGCTGTACATAGACATGCAACGTTCACACGTACAGAAGCTTTGACTACCAAACATAGTTGCAAAATCAGGCTCTGTAACGGCACCACCACCAAGTTCTGAAGTAAAATCCATGTATGGCAATACTTCGCTAGCAGCTGATTTATTACCGTTGACCAGAATATCAGCAGTATGATGACTCGCTAAATTTGCAATAGTTACCGCTCTAGCATAAATCTGTCTTGACTTTTCTTCATTATTAATAAGTTCAGCATAACGTTCTACAAAGAATTCCTCATCTAATTCAGAAATAGCTGAAGCTGACTTAAGACCATCCTTAATAAACGCACATACAATTTCAGGGTCTCCTAATGTAATACGAAGAACACGTTGGAACGGTGCTAATGCATCAATAACTACATCTACATCTGCTATACCACTAGTATTGTAATCAGTACTATTAATGTCAAATACGTTATGTAACCTTACATCAAATGCTGGGTTATTAGAAATAAACGTAACAACGTTAGAACGAACACCAGCATGAGGTATTAACAACGCAGCATCCGGGCCAGTCAGTTCAGATGATATATATGTAAGCGGATACATATTTTGAAAAGTTGCTGCCATAATTTGGGCATACACCTCGTGGACATCTGCCAAGCCTGGGTCTGTCTGCTCTTGCCTTATAGACAGCGGCACACACAATTCATCATTAGCATCACAAACTGCAGCTATATGACTTTCCCAAGTATTGGCACTCCATGTTGAAAGAGTATGAATAGAAGAACTTCCAAGTTCAGCTAATACATGAGCAGTAATTTTAGGCTGATAGCCTGTTAAATTTGCTATTGTAAAGCCTTTTTGAGCGGCTTGTCTTGCCGTGCTACCATTAGCAGCTTCAAATGCATTCCAAAAATCTTCAGGGTCGGTATAATCTCTATCATTCATTAATGACAGAAAACTGTTATACGCAGTAGAAGAACTGAAAATAGACGCAAGAACATCTTCAACTGAATATGTTTCTTCTCCGATTTTCAACCCTTTTGTCGTAGCTATCTGATAGGTCTTCACTCCATCAATAAAATCATCAACATCCCCAGGAGCTTGTGTTGGTATTTTCTTCGTTTCAGAAGCTAAGGTAATCGCATCCCTCAGTTCCGTTTCTTTCATTCTCATCATCGGATTAACTTCTCCGTCAATAATCCCACGAGATAATACTGCAGCATATAACATAACTGGAGCTACAGATGCTTCCGCAGCAAACTTGTGAGCCTGAACTAAAGAAACTACTTCATCCTCGGTTCTTCCTGTTGCTTCAGCTACGTAGCGGATTTCATTAACTTTGGTAGACTCATTAACTTCCAACGTACCTAAATCTGTAGAACCAATAACTTCAGCCAATGCCGCTGTAATATTCTCAAATACTGAAGATGCTTCAGTGTAGCTTTCAGTAAGCTTTAAATCGGCTTTGATTATATCCGGGTAATTAAATATATCTCCTGAACTGGCAAGAATATCGTTATCGTCAATACCAACAGCTTCTATACGAATAGACCTTTTGGCTATTACTACAGAGTTATTGATATCGCGTTCGTTAATAACAGCTTTATAATAACCGTTTACGTCCGATTTAACTTTTGAAAGAAGTGTTTTGGTACGAAAACCACCTTCATATACATTTACTTTTGTATCTGGAACAGGTATCCCATTAAAATCAGAAACAGTTCCTTCTATAACAATTTGCTTTTGCGGTTTTTCAATAGCGTCATACTCAGAGTAAGAAATATCAATTTCTACTACTACTCCGGCTACATAGGTCACATTTTGGCTTTTGATCAAAACATCTCCTTCAAGTATTTTGTACATTGTCCCTATCGTACCACTTTCTATCATCGCATTAAAAGGATCAGAAATTGTAAAACTGAAGTCCCCTGCAGCATTCGTAACTGTGTTTGCAATACGTCCATAGTCATTAATTGAGTCCCATAGTTCAACAGAAACCGAAGCCAATGGCTTATCACCTGGGATTAACTGAACCTTACCATTAATAGTGATTTGTGCTGGCATAATTTTTTAGTTTTAGGTATTATTAAATTCTTAGGCAAAGGAAAAACTCATGCTTGCAATGTATTTGCAAGCCAAAAAGAAATTTCGCGAACTACAACAGATTTGAATCAGAGAACTTTTTATCTCCCTCTTCCCTAATACTCACTCCTGAGGTTTATCGGGTAGTTTTCGATTTGGAAAATAAAATTAAAATTAGACCATGAGGTAACGACCCGTTTTAATACAGGAAAAAATCCCCCACAAGAAATTTGGGTACTTACTTTTTTTTCAGTACACTATTTTTTCACAACATAGGTATGAGTACAAAGAAGTATAGGTTGATTTACTAAATCGAGATCATAATCCAATTCAGTAATAGCTAATTTTGGATCAGCCATTTGAAGCAGAAGCTGATCATTTCTATATTCTAAACCCTTAATCAAAAGATAATGACCTCCTCCACCTTCTAATAATATCCTCAGTACGACTGGATAATTATTCTGCAATAATGTTATTAAGGACTGTTTGTCAATGACTCCTTTGGTTGAGATAACATCGAATCCAAGCTTCATCAAAGCTCCCTTTAGAGAATATGCTACATTGTATCTTTCTGGGAATTTTACTGCATCACCTCTCAAAATAATAGAAACTAATTCTTTTTGAGATGTTTCTTGCCTATTGTAATACAACAGCATGGCCTGAGCAATAGAAGCCCAACACCAAGATGTCATCTCTTGATGTTGAATATTAATATCAATTTGTATTGACAAGGATTCCATAGAGTCTAATACTAATTATTTCAAAAGACCGTTAGCCAGCTTATATATTTCACTGGTAAGAAACTACTGTAACAATATATACTAGCAACTATTTGAAAATCTGCAAACCATCATCATATTGTTAAAAATCAATGCATTACATCAAATGACAATTCCTTTTGTTAATTTCATAATCACCTAAAACTACAACTATGAACAATCCTTCACAAATACAAATAGCCATTGTCGAAGACCAACCTCTCTTCAGAAAGGGAATTCAACATATTCTTTCTGCCTTCCCATTGTTCAATGTAATGTATGAATGTGATAATGGCCAAGTTTTACTTCACAAATTAACAAATACAAACTACAGACCTGATATTTGCATGCTCGATATAAATATGCCGATTCTCGATGGGTATAAAACAGCTTATGCAATCCACAAAAAATACCCTAGCATAAAAACTATTGCATTATCTACTCATTCCTCTGAGTATAATATCATCAAGATGCTAATTAATGGGGCTAACGGTTATTTAACAAAAGATGTTACAGCTGAAGAATTATATACCGCAATCTGTCAAGTATATGGTGGCAGTAACTACATTTCAAAAGAGTTACATAGTATTTGCAAACGAATATTCAATGAGGCTCACAAAAACCATAAATACGACCTTACAGAACGCGAACTAATATTCATTAAACTCTGCTGCACAGAACTTACATACAAACAAATTGCAGATAAAATGAGAGTTACACTAAGAACCGTTGACGGATATAGAGAAAGTATTTTTGAAAAGCTTGAAACTACCTGCAGAACTGGCATTGTGCTATTTGCAATGAAAGCGGGTATAGTAGTTATAAAGTAAGACAATTTTACTATTACAACAAAGACAATAAACTTCTACTTTTTCATCAAAAAGACTTAAGCTGAATTACTGAAATGTTTTTTCAAAAAAATTTATAATTGTCCGCCAACTCCTTTAAATTTCTCAACAAAAGCACTAATTTTCTGATATACACTCTGCTTTTTTGTCAAATACTGCGGATTCAAAGGACTCATTTTAGGTAAAAGAGCATTAAGTTCTGTGCCATTTTCACTGGCAAATTCGCGTTTCAACGAAGTTGCTATGTATCGCTTAGCCTCTGCCTCATTTAATTGCTCATCAGCAATCAATGCCGAAGCCTCTATTTTCTGTTTTGCTTGCGCGTATGCAAAGAATGCATCTATGATACTCGCCTTGTCTTTAATGGCATCAAAGTCTGTTTCATTAATAAAATCAACTACCAAACTCTCTTTGGCTCTGTTGCCAACACTGGCACGAATAACACGACGGATTTCTTCAATTAAAGTAACTTTATCTTTGGTCTTTTTATTATGTTCAAATATCAGTTCAAGAATATAATCAAGATTTATTTCTTGTGATTTTAGTAAGTCAATTTCAAAGACAACATCATCCCAATCAATCTTCGACACCTCTGCCTCCTTGCCATTTTTTTCACGTCTTAGCCAGTCGCGGATGTCATTATAAGTAGACCGATAATCTTGATTAATACGGTCTGGCAGTACATCCACTTTCAGCATTGCAGCAATATCCGCATCAGTTACAAAGTGAGCCTCTTTAAATGCCTCAATCGCTTCAGCATCGTTTATATCTATTGCTTTTAGTGCTTTGAGTAGGGTAAATTCATCGTAATTTTGCAGTATATTTTCTACACGTAGGTACTCACCAAATAGTTTCGCGAAAGCCTTTTTATCTTTTTCGGTTACTATTTCGTTAGGGTTAGAGAACTTGTCACTTAATTCTTTTACCACTTCTACATAGCCTCTGCGTGCTTCACCTGTAGCAATGTCAGTAAAGCCGTCTAAATATTCTTTATAACTTTTTTCCAGTACTACGTTTTTAGTATTGCTATCGCCAAATAATCTAATGGCTTCAACGGTAGCATTTTCTAAATCTCTAAAGGTTATGATATTACCAAAAGTCTTTGTCGCATCGTAAATACGATTAGTACGTGAAAAAGCCTGTATTAAGCCATGATAACGTAGATTTTTATCGACAAACAGCGTGTTGAGTGTAGGTGCATCAAAACCTGTAAGAAACATGCCTACTACAATTACCAGATCAACCTCTTTACTTTTTACACGTTTCGCCAGATCACGATAATAGTTCTGGAACTCCTTACTATCCACGCCATAACTGGTTTTAAATAGTGCATTATAATCATTGATAGCCTTTGTTAGAAACTCTTTAGCACTGCTATTCATAGCAGACGGGTCAAAGGTTTCATCAACTATCTCACCTATGGCATTTTGCTCTTCATTGGCTGCAAATGAAAAGATTGTCGCAATTTTCAGAGACTTTTCGCTCTCTTTTTGTAAACGGTTTAATTCCTCGTAATAACATTTGGCAGCATCAACACTACTAACAGCAAACATAGCGTTAAAGCCCTTATTGCTTCCTTGGTTTCTATGAGTTTTTATCCTGAAATTCTGTAGAATATATTGCGAAATCTCCTTAATACGCTCAGGATGAAGTAATGCTTTTCGGTTTTCCGCTGCGCTTAACTTTTTCTCATCTTGTTCTGTTTCTATACCCTTGAAGTGAGGTCGAACATTATTATAGTCTACTTTAAACTTCAGTACTTTTTCATCCCTGATAGCATCAGTAATTACATAAGAGTGTAATTCACTTCCAAAGACGCTTGCTGTAGTTTCGGCACCTAAAGCATTCTCAGGAAATATGGGCGTTCCTGTAAAGCCGAATTGAACGAACTTTTTAAACTTTTTCTTTAGGTTCTTCTGTGCTTCACCAAATTGCGAACGATGCGCCTCATCAAAGATGAACACTACCTGCTTCTGATAAATGGATAAGTCACCTTCGCTTTTCATCAGGTTATTCAGCTTCTGAATGGTAGTGACAATAATTTTATTATCATCCTTTTCAATATTTCGCTTTAAACCTGCAGTACTGTCTGACCCGTTCACGCTGTCCGGAGAGAAACGTTGGTACTCTTTCATTGTTTGAAAGTCCAGGTCTTTACGGTCTACTACAAAGAATACTTTGTCAATGAAATCCAGATGCGTGGCTAACCGGGCAGCTTTAAAACTGGTGAGTGTTTTGCCCGAGCCTGTTGTGTGCCAGATATAACCGCCGCTTTCGGTATCAGACCATTTTCTAGACTCATAACTGCTCTTTATTTTCCATAATATCCTTTCCGTTGCGGCTATCTGATAGGGCCTCATAACCAGCAGCGTATCACTGGTATCAAAAACTGAATACGTAAGTAGTACGTTTAAAAGGGTATGCTTCTGAAAAAAGGTAGCCGTGAAATCTTTAAGGTCTTTAATTAAGGTATTTTTGGCTGTAGCCCAGTTCATGGTAAAGTCAAAGCTATTTTTATTTCGCTCTACAGTGTTGGCAAAATAACGGCTGTCGGTACCGTTTGAGATAACAAATATCTGCAGATACTTAAAGAGTGAATTATTACTATTAAGACTTTCTTTCGTATACCTGTGCACTTGGTTAAATGCTTCACGGATGGCCACCCCGCGTTTTTTTAATTCAACCTGAACTAAAGGCAAGCCATTGACTAAAATGGTGACATCATAACGATTGGAATGAGTTCCTTTCTGTTCAAATTGTGAAATTACTTGTACTTTATTACGTGCAATATTCTTTTTATCAACTAAGTAGATGTTTTGGATATGACCATCATCAAACACAAAATCGTAGATATAGTCGTCATGGATTTTCCTTGTTTTTTCAACAAGATTGTCACTTGGTTTATCTAAATACTCTTCTACATAACGAACCCACTCACTATCAGTAAACACCATGTCATTTAATGCCTGAAGCTGTACTCTTGCATTTGCAAGCAGGGCTTCCATAGTAGTGAGGTTGGATGGATTTTCATACCCTTGATGTATTAAGTCCTGTATAAACTCACGTTCAAGGGCAGCCTCAGTTTGATATGCAACCGGTGCCTCATTTGCCTCTGAATACTTGGTGTATTTATCAAGAACAATGAAATTATTTGATTCAGCGATTGTTTTATACTGTGTCATCTCCTTCTTTTACGACTTGGTTAACATGTGATTTGAACCCATACATTTTTTTTATCTCATTTACCAGAAAACCCAATACTTTTTTATCATTATCTTTTACAACAGAAGCCTCTTCTCCATTATGTTTAGAATGACTGGAAAAATCGAGTATTCGTTTATAATATCTTTCACGAGATCCCTTTGTGTCTTCAGGCAAAAGATCTTTCCACTTAGAATAACCCAAAAACGTGGAAGTTTTTTCAAGTATATTTCGAAGATAGTTAAAGTGATATTTTTGAATATCACCTGATAGTATTACTTTCTCCAATTCATATAAAAGATAAAGGTGGTAAGAAAAAGGCGAGTCACTGGATTGGTCAACAAGTGAAAAAGTGCCGTCATCCAGCTTTTCAAAACGCTTTTTTATGGAGTGTTTTGCTTTATAGCCAGTTTCTGGATTCGGATTATTGAATTCATTGAAAAGTACATTATAGAATAACGGGTTATGTGTTGTGATAACAAATTTCAATCCAGATGTGCTTGACTTTATCAACTCTGCAATATTAACAGCCAATTCTATCAAATGGTTATCATCCAATGAGCTTACCGGATCATCAATAAATACATATTGCAAATCATTAAACTGTGCTGTTTCTCTATCGGCTTCTTCAGCCACATTTAACACATTAATTGTTTGCGCAAGTAAACTGTAAAAAACACTCCAAATAAAACAACTTTCTTCGCCCTTCGAAATTTTAACAAACTCAGAAGGCTCTTCATTCCCACGTTCAAATGAGAAACGGACTTCAGAATAGGCGGGAATAATTACATCATTACCATCCTTATCCTTAATTGTATATTCTTCATTAAACTTAGGTGTTAATTTATCGTTTGTATAGCGTTGAAAATGTTTGGCTATGTTTGGTTCTTGTCCCTGGTCTGCAAGTATCCATTTAGTATAACTATTTGGTTGAATTTTCAACTTTCTATCAGTATCATTAACCAAATCATTATCCCAATAAAAAAGGTCTTCTGTAAAGGCATTGTAATAAAGTACTTTGATGCCTGTCACTTCTTCCTCCTCCTCGTCATTATTTTTGGGTGCAATCAACTCTTTAAACTCACGGGATAGCCTTGTTTTTCCAGTGCCATTGAAGCCATAGATTAATTGCACTTTTTTATCAGTATCCTTTAGTGATTGAGCTATTTCGGTTAACGTCTGTCCCATACTATGCCATTAAATTATCCTTAGGAAAGGTTAGTAACATATCCCGGTAGTATTCGTACTGCTTTTTTCGCAGCTCTATCTCTTTAGGCAGACCTTCACTTATGGAAGTAGTAAGTACATCAAATTTGTCGAGGATAGAGACTATGCGCTCTTGTTCTACCAATGGAGGTATTGGAATTTGTATTTTCGAAAGAATTGTTCCTGTCGTAGTTACTCGTGTTGTCATATTGCTAGTTCTAATAATCTCATTTCTAATGTCATTAGATGAAAAACAGTATGCACAATACTCGGGTAACAGTAGATCTGTTATTGGTCTAGCTCTTATTAAAAAACCACTAAATACGCAAGTCGGAATATCAGATAGTAGAACAGCTGTATACCCAATTTCATTTTTAGTTTCTGATGTTCTTGTAAAAAAGACATCTCCTTTTTTACAATTGAATCGCTCAATTTCTGGTGTGTTTGCTTCTACTTTACCAAGAATAGATTCTTCATAGAGCTTGCTATTCCTGAGTACGTCAGTAAAATTTATAATTGAATCGCCTTTGCCAAAGAACTTTTTTTCTTTATTAATACCATTTTTAAATTCAAACAATTCACCAAGCATTTTCCACTCTACTTCCTTTTCATCAAAACGGAATAGTTCATCCCGATAATAGCTATACTGCTTTTTACGTGCTGAAAGCTCTGCTGTAAGCTCTGCTGTAAGCTCTGCTGTAAGCTCTGTAAACGTATCGAGAATACCAACAATTTTTTTCTGAATTTCAAGAGATTTTTTTGTGCTATTAGGGCATGGAATGGGGATTTTTTTATTAGAATAATTGCCAATCCATTGCCGCTTATGATCGGCATCAACTAATCCGTTTGGCAAAGCATTAAGCCAATAATAAATATATTTTAACAAAGCCTTTGACTCATCTTTTGAAGTAATCATCTTCATTGCCGATGACTTAGCTTTAAAGTTGAAATCAACCCATTTATTGGCAGTAGTAAAATCATCGAAAATTATTACTGGGGCTTTTGATGCCTCATAAATACCTTCTGTTTCATCAGTATATCCAAGAATAAAGGTCTTGCCAGCAGTCAAAACGGGAGTTGAAAAATTATCGTTATAATTTTTTGACTTTACTAAGTACTTTGTAGGCTGTTCGTAGTCAGCAACCTCGCCCAATGGCATCCACTGCACCTCAACGCCCTCTAACAATTTCTCCAGATAACTCATGCCTCAATCTCTTTTATTATATTATCAATATCAGCACGTAGCTTATTAATTTTCTCAACCGTTTTTGAGATTTTTGCATTCAGGTCAGCAATATCCACTTTTTCCTTATTGTCTTTAGCTTCTACATAAGAGCTAACAGATAGGTTATAATCGTTTTCAGCAATTTTGTTGTTATCAACAGATTTTGCCACATGTGGTACATCTTCTTTGCTGTCAAATAGCGCTATTATCTTTTCAATATGCCCATCTTCAAGCATATTGTTATTAGTTACTTTTTTAAAGAAATCTTCACCACTTACATCTATAAACTGGGTTTTATTATCCGTCTTATGCTTCGAAAGAACCAATATATTTACGGCAATGGAAGTGCCGTAGAATAAGTTGGGCGCTAAAGAGATAACGGTTTCGACAAAGTTGTTGTCTACCAGGTATTTCCTGATTTTCTGTTCTGCACCACCCCGGTAAAAGATGCCGGGGAAGCACACAATAGCCGCCCTTCCTTTAGCTGATAGGTAACTGAGCGCATGCAGTACAAATGCAAAATCCGCTTTCGATTTTGGTGCCAGCACCCCCGCGGGGGCAAAGCGGTCGTCGTTTATAAGCGTAGGGTCATCCGCACCAATCCAGGTTACAGAGTAAGGAGGATTGGATACAATGGCATCAAATGGTTTTTCGTCGCCAAAGTGAGGATCTATAAGCGTATTGCCAAGGGCAATATTAAACTTGTCGTAGTTTATGTTGTGCAAAAACATATTCATACGGGCCAGGTTATACGTGGTGTGATTTATTTCCTGTCCAAAGAATCCTTCTTCGATAATATGATTATCAAAGTGCTTTTTTGCCTGAAGCAGTAAAGAACCCGAACCGGCAGCAGGGTCATATATTTTATTTACGCTGGTTTGCCCGTGCATGGCAAGCTGCGCAATGAGTTTGGATACGTTTTGAGGTGTAAAAAACTCACCACCCGACTTACCTGCATTAGCTGCATAATTGGAAATCAAAAATTCGTAAGCATCACCGAACAAGTCTATCTTATTTTCTTCAAAATTTCCAAAATTCAATTCTGCAACTCCTTTAATAACTGCTGCCAATCGGCTGTTTTTGTTTTCTACCGTATTGCCAAGTCGTGTACTAGTTGTGTCAAAGTCAGCAAACAATCCTTTTATATCCTCTTCGGATGGGTAACCATTTGCGGAACTTTCAATAGCATCAAAAATAGCTTTTAGGTCAGTATTTAGATTGGCGTTGGTATTGGCTGTTTTGGCAACATTTACAAAAAGCTGGCTGGGATAGATAAAGTACCCCTTAGTTTTTATAGCGTCATCTTTTATTGCTGCAGTTATTACACTGTCAGGCATGTTTGCATAATCAACACTATCATCACCACCTTCTATATAGCTAGTAAAGTTTTCACTGATAAACCGATAGAAAAGTGTTCCCAATACAAACTGTTTAAAATCCCACCCATCTACCGAGCCACGCACATCGTTGGCTATCTTCCATATTTTATTCTGTAGTTCAGCCCGTTGTATTATACTTGTCATTTAATTTTATATATCTAAGATTTTACCCCTATGAAGACTCGCACACAATCCAATTATGCAAGTTATTGTTACTACCAGTCTGACTTAATATTCTACTGTATACAATATAGTAGGAAATTCAAAATTAATCATAATTATTACCTTAATTATTCGCATACTATTTAAACCACAGACTTTGTTACTACAAATATCCTGAAAACATAGAAACACACGTATTGAGTAATGTCTATTTGGCTCGAACTATTAATAGAACTCGCAAATAGCCTTTAATCCTCCTATTAAATTGTTCGAAAGTTGTCCCTCTCTCTCCGCAGAAATAAAAAGCCTCTCAAAATGTGAGGCTTTTTATTTTATCTTTCAACGAAGAACCTTTAGTCGTGGAACAAGATAGACTGTCCTTGACATTTTTTTATTTTGCTTCTCAAGCCTGATATTCATAACGATTTATTGAACTAGCATGAGCACGAAAAAACAGATATCTCAAGTATTGACTGACTATATCGAGGAAGCAGACCTGTATGCAAAGGCTTTGTCAATTACTCTATTAATTTCTGAAAACCAAGGAGGAATTAAGACTGACGGAAGAGGCATCCGCGCTACCAAGATATTTAATCGCCAGACTTTAACTGGAATGTCTCTTTTGACAATTCTACCAAAGCCAACAATTTCTAATCCTGATGGCTATTTGTGGGATGTCGGTTCGATTGCATCTCTTACAAGGAATATAATAGAAGGCTACCTAAGTTTGCATTACTTTGGAATTGAGCGTGTTTCTGAACAAGAAGCAGACTTAAGGTTTCAATTACTACAGCTTCATAAAAATATTGAGTGGTACTCGATTCGAAAAGCTTATATCGACAGTGATGAAGCAAAGAAGTTCGAAAGTGGAATTACGGAGCAAAAGGACACAATCCGCCACCACGATTTTTTGTCCCACTTGAAAGAATCACAAAGAAAGAAAGCTTTAAATTGGTATGAAATGTACAAAACAAAAGCTGACTTCGAAAGCGATTTACCTATTTGCAAAAACCTTACTGGCACATATAGGTTACTATCAAATCTTGCACATGCACTGCCTTTGTCGTTCGAAAGGGTTAATAACGAGAAAGGACGAGGCCTCGACAATGACATTGATGTTAGCTATTGTCTGACTTGTGTGATGTTAGCTAGAAAATTTCTGGCAGCTTCAACAACAGGAATGGGGGACTATTTTGATGATTCAATCGGACGAAAGTTTACAAAAGAACTTACTGAAATGAGGGACTTAACAACGAAAGGATTCGAAGAGGACACAGTATTTTAAGTTGCATGATATGAGTTAAATTCGTGAAGCCTGTAACGATGAAAGAATACAAACTAAAGGATTTTGACCCAGACGATATTGAAGACGTGCTCAAAAAAGTAGAGACTTCGTTTAATATCAAATTTGTTGGCAAAGAGTTGATCAATGTCAAAAAATTTGGCGAACTCTGCGACCATATCACCAATAAAATACAACTTGCAGATGCTAATGACTGTACCAGCCAGCAGGCTTTTTATAAACTACGCAATGCTATAGCAGCAACAATCGGTATCGATAAAAATACTATCACTCCTGGCACCCTGCTTATAGATCTCTTACCAAAACGAAACAGGCATGACTTAAACAACGAATGGGAGAAGCTAGTTGGTTTTAAACTGAACATCTTACGCCCACCATATTGGGTAATTTGGGCACTTCTCATTCTATTGCTTACTTCTATTGTTGCACTTTTTATTCAGTGGGCTATGGGGCTTTCAGGACTGACATTTTCAATTGCTGGATTCTGGGTTGCAAATAAACTCGGCAAAGAGCTTGATGTGCAAACAATGGGAGAACTTGCAGAGAAAGTGATGCGAGAAAACTACTTACAATCGCGACGAAACCCCAATACATTCAATAAACAACAGGTTGAAAAAGTATTGACTGACATATTCAGCAAAGACCTCAACTTAAACAAAAGTGAATTAACCCGAGATGCTAATTTTACATATTAACCAAAGGATTGCTAAAAGGAATAACTTTCCCTGCTAATAAATAAAGCCTGCCAATTGGCAGGCTTTATTTATTCCGTTTTCTTTTTCCTGTTTTTAATGAGTACATAAACAGCAAACACAAAGGTTGCCATATAAACTATAGCCAATGCAGTATTCTTAAACCGCATGGCATCAAAATCAAATTGCTTGTACAGTGCCACACCTACAATGATAGCTACTATCCACATAGTAAATATCGGTGCTTTGCTTTTTTCCATATTCATATTGTGTATCTAAATGAGTTTCTAAGCTACTACTCCCACTTCACATCAAACTTACCATCTTTTACCATCACACTATCGTCTGTCTGGAAATAGAAAGTACCCTTTGCGCTTTTATCTCCCGTACTGATAACTTCTATTTCACCATATACAGCGTTGTGCGTTTTTGAATCACGATATGTTGCACCGTTATACATATATGACAACTCGTACTTACCTGGCCCTTTATATTTCAGAAGGTCTATATCTAAAGACTCCTCATCAGACATCTGCGAACCTCTAAGCATAAAGGTATTATCTGTCACCGTTACACCAACGGTGCCTGCTGTATATGTTCTGCCATTTGCAGTACAGGAAAGAGAACCTTTCGTTGCTACTTTATTTACAGTTTCTTCAAACTTTTTGCAACTACTAACAGCTAATAGGGCCACTGACAATACTATAGGTATTATTCTTTTCATTTTATAATATTTACATACAATGATATAAAAAATCAATCATTTGAGAAATTCATGCTATTCAAGATGTTCGGAAAGGCATCTTGAATAAGTGATGAAATGCCGTTTTGTAAACGGAATTTGAAATACAGCTGCTGATGCAAAGGTATACAGCAGTACCATAAATGCCGTTCAGAGAACGGAGTACTATTTCAAATTCCCAATGCCCTACGGAACATTCAGAATAGCAAGGGCAAAGACAGGAACTACACTTCTTCCATTTCTAAAAAAATATCCTGCAAATAACCATTAATCTTTTCGTCCTTTTCTTCTGTTTTAAGAACAAAATTCACATCATTCTCAGAAAAAGAAGTCGTACCGTCTAATATCCCTAATATATGAGAAAGTGTATTTACTTGAATCATACGTATAAACTGTAAAAATGTCAATCTTTGAGCTTCGGTCATATTTTTATAAACAAGCAACACCCCTTGCCAAATTGGGTCTTTTGCTTCTATTGTTGTTTCAAGCAAACTATGATATACTTTGTTATCATTTTCAATTACTCGCTCTTTTAGTTTTCCTACAAATTCTATTGCTTCCATATTGTTTATTTTTCTTCGTTGCATGTATTCTTAACCATACCCTCTACCCCACCCTCACACTCTGCGGGTGCCTTATTACATCATCCGCATCATATTTCTTTTTAATGGCTTGCAGGCGTTTATAGTTCTCTCCGTAGTAGGCATGCTCCCAGTCTTCAAACTCCGCACTGCAATAGTTTACATACTGCGTATTGATGCCGCTTTGCTTTGTCAGCCTTAGCACCTCTGTAGTACATACTGCCGTGCGTTCATGTTGCGTCGGCGTGGTGCTGTATGCCTGTATTTCAGACACAAACTCATACCCCCTGTGCGGAAAGCACGAGCCTTTTTCAGCAGCAGCATCGCGCACCTTACCACCCAATGTATTTACCTGATATATCATACCCGGCGTAGCTACCACTTTTGCCAATGCTTCTTTTATAAACGGTTCCACATCTGCATATCCGTTAAAGAACCCTGCCGATGAATTGCGGAAATACAATGGCTTGCCTACACCATAGTAATTGCGCAGCATATGCTGCAAATCGCCACGGCTGCTGCTACGGAACTGGTCCATTACATCTGCCAACTCTTTCAGCAATCCCTGAAATGCCACACTGTGTTCACCATAATTTGTTATCAGTATGTTCAGCGTACTACCATTCAGCACATAGCCCGAGAAACATTCGGCAGGCAGCTTCGCCGTCACCTCCATCCATTTCTGCAGTATCGATGCTGCACGTTCTGCATCCAGTTTGCGTGCTTTCAGGTAGTGTGCCTGTAGTGTCTTCGGTGCTTCGTGTGTGCGGTATACCATCTCTGTCACTATCCCGAAGTTGCCCGTACCGCCGCCACGCAGTGCCCACAGCAATTCTTCATCATCTTTTGCAGAAACGATATTACCGTTACCATCCACCATGGTAGCCTCCAGCAGGTGGTCGCATGTCAGCCCATGCTTGCGAGAAAAGATACCATAACCACCACCCAATGTCAGCCCACCGAGTGCAACGGTAGCACAAGAACCCGCAGGCAGTATCACTCCTTTGGGTAGTATCTCATCATACACATGGCTCAGCAAACAACCCGGACCTGCTTTTATCTTCCCGTCTTCCAGCCACTCTATCTTGTTCATCATAGAGAGGTTTATCACCATCCCATCATCATTGCACGAATAGCCTTCCATACAATGCCCGCCACTCTTTACCGCCACAGGCAGCCCTTTTGCTTTGGCATAGCGCACAGCTTCTGCAACATCTTCCGTTGTTTTACACAGGGCTATTATCAGCGGTTTCTTATCTATACGTGTATTAAACCCCTTGCGCAATGCATCATAGCGCACATCGTTCTTATCTATCAGCTCAACAGCAGGCTTGTCCACTACTTTGTCGGGCACATTGGCAGGCGTGGGTTCGGTCTTAGTATCTGAGCCTTTCTCCTCATTACCACCATCTACACCACATGCTGCCAACCACAGGGCTACACCGGTGCCAGCGCTCATTTGTATAAACTGCTTACGGCTATACTTCTTCATAGCGTTTGATGCTTTAAATAAATATACAGCCTTTTCTGCCACCAACTCCCCCGTGCTTTCACCCTATATTGGTTTTCTTTCCCATGCTTGCTTTACTATCTTTAAGCAAAATCATATTTGTATGACCTTCAGAAAATTGCTGGCTGCAGCCTTACTGATACCTGTTTGTGCACTGGCCGGCGATAAAAAGAAATGGGATATTGAAAATCCCGGCGGACCGCAAAAAGAAGTTGCCTTCACGGTAAATGAGGGCACATGGCTGAACGTTGACATCTCTCCCGATGGCAAAGACATCGTGTTCGACCTGTTGGGCGATATATACATCATACCCGCTACTGGTGGTAAGGCCAAAATGTTGCGCCAAGGCAAGGCTATAGAAGTGCAGCCACGTTTCAGCCCCGATGGCAAGAAGATATCTTTCACTTCAGATGCAGGTGGTGGCGATAATATATGGATTATGAACCGCGACGGCAGCAATGCCAAGCAGATAACCAAAGAAAACTTCCGTCTGCTGAACAATGCCGTGTGGACACCCGATGGTAAATACATAGTAGCACGCAAACATTTCACATCTACCCGTTCACTGGGTGCGGGCGAAATGTGGATGTACCATACAAACGGTGGCAACGGCCTGCAACTGACCGTAAAGAAAAACGACCAACAGGATGTAAACGAACCTTGCGTATCGCCCGACGGACGCTATGTGTACTATAGCGAGGATATGTACCCAGGTGGCTATTTTCAATACAACAAAAACCCGAACGAACAGATATTCGTCATCAAGCGCTTCGACCGTGAGAAAGGAACTTCTGAAACGGTAACAGGTGGCCCGGGTGGTGCTGTGCGTCCGCAGGTATCGCATAGTGGTAAGCTGCTGGCATTTGTAAAAAGGGTTCGCACAAAATCAGTACTGTATCTGCGTAACCTGAAAACAGGTGAAGAATGGCCTGTGTACAACAACCTTTCTAAAGACCAGCAGGAAGCATGGTCTACATTCGGCCTCTACACAGGCTTTGCATGGACACCCGATGACAACCACATTATTATATGGGCAGGCGGTAAAATAAAGAAAGTAGATGTAAACAAACCCAACACAGCTACAGACATTCCTTTTACCTGCGATGTAAAACAGAAGATATCAGAAACAGTGCGCTTTGCGCAAGACATGAATCCTGACAGGTTCAACGTCCACGTCATCAGGCATGCAACAACATCGCCTGATGGTAAATGGCTCGTATTCAGTGCATTGGGACACATCTACAAAAAAGCATTGCCCGATGGTAAACCAACACGCATCACAGACTCCAAAGAATTTGAATACGAACCGTCTTTCTCTCCCGACGGCAAAAGCCTTGTGTACGTTTCCTGGAACGATAGCACAAGTGCAAGCATCTGTAAAGCAAACATTGCAAGCGGTAGCTACGAAAAGCTGAATAGCAAGAAGGGCATCTTCCGCACTCCGTCATTCTCTCACGATGGTAAATGGATTGTGTACGAACGTGAAAACAGCAGCAATACACTGGGCCCTGCTTACACTGCAAAACCGGGCATTTACTTGATGGCCGCAAACGGTGGCAAAGAAAGTTTTGTAACAGACAAAGGTGAAAAACCTTCTTTCAGCAAAAACGACAAACGCATCTATTACAATGCAGGTGGCGGTCTCGATAAGACTTTCAACAGTTGCAACCTGGATGGCAACGAAGAGAAGACTATCTTCAAAAGCACTTACGGCAGCCAGTTTACCGTATCTCCTGATGGCGATTGGGTAGCTTATGTAAATCTGCACCAAGTGTACATTGCAGCATTCCCGCACACTGGCCGCCCTATTACATTGGGTAGCGATTCTTCAGACTTCCCCGTAAGGCGTGTATCTAAAGATGCAGGCTATAACCTGCACTGGAGCAACGATGGCGGCAAACTACACTACACACTTGATGACCAATATTATACCATCAACTTAAAAGACCTCTTTCAGTTTGTTGGTGGCAAACCCGATTCTACATTCAACATTCCTGCACAAGGCAATGCTATCAACCTGACGGCAAAAACAGACAAGCCCAAAGGCATAGTCGCATTTACCAATGCACGCATCATTACAATGGATGATGGCGGCGTGATTGATAATGGCACTATAGTAGTTGAAGGCAATATCATAAAAGCCATTGGCAAATCTGCTGATGTAACAATACCTGCAAACGCAAAGAAGATAGATTGCAACGGCAAAACAATCATGCCGGGTTTGATAGATGCACATGCGCACGCAGGGCATTTCAACAGCGGCATCATCCCCGAGAAACATTGGCCATACTATGCCAACCTTGCATATGGTGTCACTACCATGCACGACCCATCTGCCAACAGCGAGTTTGTATTTGCACAAAGCGAACTGGTAAAAGCAGGCAAGATGGTTGGCCCTCGTGTATACTCTACAGGTACTATTCTGTATGGTGCAGATGGAGATTTCAAAGCAGTCATCAATAGTTATGAAGATGCGAGGAGTGCATTGCTGCGTACAAAAGCATTTGGTGCTTTCAGCGTGAAGAGCTACAACCAACCACGCCGCGAACAAAGGCAGATGGTGATAGAAGCTGCCCGCGAACTGAAGATGGAAGTGGTACCTGAAGGTGGTTCTTTCTTCTATCACAACCTGAGCATGATACTGGACGGACACACAACCATAGAGCACAACATACCAATAGCGCCACTCTACGATGATGTGGTACAATTATGGAAGCGTGCAGGCACTGCCAACACCCCAACACTCATTGTTGCTTATGGTGGCCTATCGGGCGAATACTATTGGTACCAACATACTAATGTTTGGGAGAAGGAAAGACTGCTTCGCTATACGCCACGCCCTGTGATAGACACACGCAGCAGACACCGCATCATGGCACCTGAAGAAGAATATGAGAATGGCCACATACTGGTATCTAAAAGCCTGAAGAAACTGAATGATGCAGGCGTTACCATCAATATGGGTGCGCACGGACAGATACAAGGCATAGGTGCACACTGGGAAATATGGATGATGGCGCAAGGCGGCATGACACCTATGGAAGCACTGCGCACAGCAACCATCAACCCCGCAAAAAGCCTCGGCTTCGACCAGTACGTTGGCTCACTGAAAACAGGCAAACTTGCAGACCTTATAGTGCTTGACAAAAACCCGCTTGACAATATCTACAACACAGAAAGGATACGCTATACAATGGTGAATGGCAGACTGTATGATGCTGAAACGATGACTGAAGTCGGCAACTACAACAAGCCACACAGTCCGTTCTATTGGGAGCAGGGCAAGAATGCAGATTCATTCCCGTGGTACGAAACAGAGCAGCATCTGGAAGACTAAACACAACGATACATAAAAGTAAAAGCAAGCCAATCGGCTTGCTTTTTTCATTACCACTTTACCCCATTAATTATTCTTCTTCACCTGCATTCTTTAGTTTCATCAGCAGGGTATATGCATTTTTCAGCACTACATTTGTATTGACAAGGTCTGTACCTTTTGCATCTGCAATAGCTATAAAACCATTTTGTGTACTTCCTGTCACCACTTCTTTCATTTCATAAGTCTTGCTACCGCTTGCTACAAATATGTATTGCTTATTGTTGTAACGCACTACCGCATCTTCAGGCACAGCCAATACATTTTCTTTCTGCAATTCCAGTTCTGCATTCATATACATGCCCGGCACCAGTGTTTTATCATATGCTTCAAAATGGCAATGCACCTGCACCGCACGCTCGTTGCTCACATCTTTACCAATCAATATCACCTCGCAAGGATACTTCTTATCAGGATTATTATTGGTAAAAGCCAGCACCTTCTGCCCTATATACAGTTTGCCCATATCTTTCTCATACACTGTCAGCGCAAGGTGTATATCTGTCGGGTTCACCAGTTCGAACAACACATCAGATGGTGTTACATACTTTCCTATGTTCACATCCACCGTAGACACAAAGCCATCTATTGGGGAATATACACTTACTGATTTTGATATATTTGATTCATTCAGCTTATCGGCATTGATACCTATCAGTTGCAGTTTCTGACGCAGGCTGCTGATAAGAATACGATTGCTCTTATACTCTGCCATTGCCTGCTGATAAACTTTGTCGCTACTCGCCTTACTCTTATTCAACTCCTGCTGGCGCTGATATTCAGCCTCCAGATATTCCTGTCTTGCTTTGGCTGTCAGGTAGTCTTGTTGCAGTTGTATGTATTGCTGATCTTCCATCACGGCTATCACATCTCCTTTGTTGATGTGCATACCGGGTAGCAATTTGGTAGACTTCAAATACCCACCTAATGGGAAGCTAACAGACACCATATTTTGTGGTGGCACATCTATCTTACCACTTACTTTTATCACAGACTGTATTTCACGCATCTGTGCTTTACCTACTTCCAGCGCTGCATTCTTCAGTTGTGCATCTGTAAGCGTTACCATGGTTTCAGAAACCGTTGCTTGTTCCTTTGTTGCCTCAGGCTTATTGCCACCTCCGCAGGAAGCAAGCGCAATAGCAGCCGTTATTAATATTATATTCTTCATTGCAGATTCTTAATTTTTAGTGAGGTAGTTTAATTCATAAGCAGCTTCATTCAGTTTCATCATGGCATCATAATATCCGCTATTGATGTTGATTGCCTGATTGAGCAGCAATGTGTATTCCATATAGTTGATCTCGCCTGCGGCAAATTGCATACCTGCTGTCTCTATCAATACAGCTGCATTTTTCAAGGCTGTGGTTTCGTAGTATGCAACAGCTTTCAACTGCTGTTTATATACTGTCAATGCCTGCTGATATTGCATTGCGAGCGTATTATTACCATCCTGCAATTCTGTAGCTGCAATGCGTTTATTCAACGACAGCGCATTTATCCTTGCACTGTGCGAAAAGAAGAATATCGGTACACCAACACCCAACATCACAGAACCAAACCTGTTAGACTTTGTATAAAACCTATCCACGTCATCTACCTTCTGCCAGCCGCTATAGCTCTGGTTGAAATAACCACCGTTTATTTCAGGCAACAGTTTAGTCATTTCCAGTTTATACATAGCTTTCGATACCTGTTCCTGTTGTTTCAGATAAGATATATATGGGTGACTGCTCAAATCCGCATCACTAGCTACCAGTTTCGCTTCTGCTTTCACATTCGTTTGTTCAGGCACAAACAACTCGTCCGCATTCAGCATATAAGCAAAGCGTCTTTGCTGCACTTCAAGGTCTGCTTCAAGCTGCTGCAATTGCAATGCTATCTGCCCGCGCATATTCTCTGCTGCTGTCTTTTCCAACAGGTTAGATTCTCCAAGTTTAAATCTCAATGCAGATTTTGTTTCAAACGCTGCATATAAACTATCAGCACTCAATAGTAAATCGCGTTTGTGGTACAATGCATTTATCTCATTATACAATACAGACACTTGCTTTATCAATTCCTTCTCTTTCAGTTGTGTTTGCGCAGTCGCAACATTCCACTCTTTTTGCGTCAGCGACCTTTGCTTTACATACACTAACGGGAATGCAATACTTTGCGTAATGCTATAACGCGTATCGCTGTAAGCACTGTTGATCTTACCCCACTCTGCCGTCACATTGGTTTTGTTAATATCAAATGCTGAGCCGCGTATACGCTTGTAATAATCAGCCGTCATACGTTGCGATTGCATTTTCAGGTTGTTGTGCAATGCAGTATCTATTGCTGCCTGCAGGCTGATAGGCTTTTGTGCCTGCGAAGCGAATGGCAGCATAAGCAATAACAACACTGCTGCATTTTTAGCTTTCATTTTAAAATTCACTTTATCGAATAAGACAAATAACACAGGGAGTAAAAACAGGGTGAGGAAAGTGGCAGTAATCAATCCACCAATAACTACAGTAGCCAATGGGCGTTGTACCTCTGCACCCGCGCCATTACTGATAGCCATTGGCAAGAACCCGAGCGATGCCACCGCAGCCGTCATGAGTACGGGCCGCAAACGTAGCTTCGTACCGTTCAATACCACTTTTCGCATGTCGGTTTCCCCTTCCTGTATCTGCCTGCGGAATTCAGATATCAACACAATACCATTCAATACCGCTACACCAAACAGCGCAATGAAACCAATACCTGCACTGATGCTGAATGGCATACCGCGCAAAGCCAAAGCAAATGCACCACCTATGGCAGACAATGGTATTGCCGTATATATAATCAAACTATGCTTGATGGATTTAAATGCGAAATACAACATCAGGAATATCAATCCAAGCGCTATCGGCACCACTATGGCCAGCCGCTGCTTAGCCTCTACCAGATTCTCAAATGCACCACCATAAGTAATATAGTAGCCTGCGGGGAGTTTCAGCTTTTCAGCTTTTTGCTGCAGCTCATTTACGATACTCTGCACATCTCGTCCACGTACATTAAAACCAACAATGATTCGACGCTTGGCATCTTCTCGTTGTATCTGGTTGGGACCCTCTTTTACTGCCACATCTGCCAACTGATGTAATGGCACCTGCACACCACCGGCAACAGGCACCAGCAAATTCTGTACATCCTCTACACGCTGGCGCGCATTACCATCAAGACGAACCACAAGGTCAAAACGTTTTTCACCCTCATATACTGTACCCGCTACCTGTCCGCCAAATGCGGCGTTGATTGTACTATTAACCGTTGCAATATCAACACCATACTGTGCCATAGCAGCACGATTATGTTTGATTACAATCTGAGGAAGCCCGGTTACTGCTTCTACATACAGGTCTTTGGCGCCATCAACCGTTACAGCAATTGCACCAAGCTTTTCTGCGTAGCGTGCAAGCGTATCCAGGTCTTCTCCAAATATCTTGCATACCACATCCTGCCTTGCACCAGTCATCAACTCATTAAAGCGCATCTGCACCGGAAACTGGAAACCTGTAGTAATGCCCGGCACATCTGCCAACGCAGTACCCATCTTTTCCGCAAGCTCAGGGAATGTTTTTGCAGACGTCCATTTATCCTTGTCTTTCAATATCACCATCATATCTGCAGCTTCGATAGGCATGGGGTCTGTTGGAATTTCACTGCTGCCTATTTTGGTTACTACTTTTTCCACCTCAGGGAATTTCCTGAGTAACAATCCTGCTGCTTTCTGTGTGGCATCTATTGACGTATGCAGATTACTACCTGTTAATACACGCGTCTCTACTGCAAAGTCGCCCTCTTCCAATTGTGGTATAAACTCACCACCCATTGAAAGGAGCACAATGACAGCAATCACAAATAATGAAAATGCGCTGCCGATGAGCACTTTAGGATACTGCATTACCTTCTGCAAAGATGCGTGAAAGCGATGCTCAAGCTTGGCCATTATCCTATCAGACCATGTATCCTTGTGGCTTATCTTCTTACTGATAACCCATGCACTCATCATTGGTATATACGTGAGTGATAGTATAAATGCACCTAACAATGCGAACGCAACCGTCTGCGCCATCGGGCGGAACATCTTACCCTCGATACCTTGCAAAGAGAATATCGGCAGGTATACAATCAGGATGATGATTTGCCCGAACACGGCACTATTCATCATGCGCGACGCAGAGGTTTTCACTTCACCATCCATCTGTACCTGCGTCATCCTGTTTACGTCCTTATATAGCTTTGAATGGCTGAGCCTGTGCATCACAGCCTCTACTATTATCACAGCGCCATCCACTATCAATCCGAAATCGAGCGCGCCGAGGCTCATCAGATTGCCACTTACACCAAAGATGTTCATCATGATAACGGCAAACAGCATAGACAAGGGAATAATAGAAGCCACTATCAACCCTGCCCTTGCATTACCCAAAAACAGCACCAGTATAAAGACAACTATCAACGAGCCCTCCAACAGATTCTTTTGTACTGTGCCTATGGCATGACCTACCATTTTTGTACGATCGAGGAAAGGCTCTATCATTACTCCTTCGGGCAGCGTCTTTTGTATCTGCTCTACTTTTGCCTTAATAGTGTTGATAACCTTGCCGCTGTTCTCACCTTTCAGCATCATAACAATAGCACCTGTCACTTCACCCTCATCATTGTAGCACAAGGCGCCATAGCGTATAGCCGAACCAATCTTCACTTCTGCCACATCTCTTACCAACAATGGCGCTCCGCCTACAGACTGTTTAATAACGATATTCTCTATATCCGGAATACCTGTTGCAAGCCCCTCGCTACGGATATATAGTATGGCAGGTCCTTTCTCTATATAAGCACCACCTGTATTACCATTGTTCATTTCCAATGCTGCGAATACATCTTCTATAGTGATATTAAAGGATGCAAGCTTGGCAGTATTAACAGCCACTTCGTATTGCTTCAGGTTGCCACCAAAACTGCTGACATCTGCAACACCCTCTACTCCCAACAACTGGCGACGCACTATCCAATCTTGTATCGTACGCAGTTGGGTTGCATCGTACTTTGATTCGTAGCCCGGCTTTGCCCTGACTACGTATTGGTATATCTCACCAAGCCCCGTAGTAACGGGTGCCAAAGAAGGCACCCCGATACCGGTAGGTATCTGAGTCTGTACCTGCTGCAGGCGTTCGCTTACCTGCTGGCGTGCCCAATAAACATCTACACCGTCATTGAATACGATTGTCACTACCGACAGGCCAAAACGAGAAAAGCTCCTTATCTCCTTTATCCCGGGGATATTGCTGTTGGCCTGCTCAATAGGAAATGTTATTAATCGCTCTACATCAGGTGCACCTAGCGATGGTGTGGTGGTTATTACCTGCACCTGGTTATCTGTAATATCCGGTACGGCATCTATAGGCAGTCTGGTAAGTTCGTAACTACCATAGCCAACAAGCGCCAATACAAATAGTACAATGATCAGTTTATTACTAACTGAAAAGCTGATGATTTTACTCAGCATACTGATTGTATAATTTAAATCCCTTGCATCAGTAAACAAACCGACACAAATCAGGAATCAATAAATGAAATTAAAATCAATGCAAGCACTGCATTGAATATGAAACGAAAGAATGGATTAAGCCCGTGGCGGCTGCCAAATATTAGATAAGGCTTCAGCAGCATAGTACGGCGACTGATAACCTGTAAGCACCTGTTCTTCAAGAACGAAGACAGGCTTTTGCTTTATACTAAAGTCCTTGTGCTCAAAGAACGTAAAGACCATTAATGGTGCGTGATGGCATTGCTTGAAAGGAAGTTCCATATCGCGCTCATAGTCACCATGCTTTACATCGCTGGCATAGTGCATGGTAAGAAAGTCAACAAAGTCAATCTTCTCATCCAGTGCCTTGTGTTCAAAATAGTGCTCTACCAACACCTTCACTTTCATCAACTGATGAACCGGTGTTTGTGCAAACACGATTGTGAACAATAACGATATGGCTATAAAACGCAGCACTCATACAAAGGTAATAAACCTTACAGCAATTTCTATAGATATATCCTACTATAAGTGCAATCTATCCGGCTTTTACCACTATCGATTTTTCAGACCTGTGCATTTTATACTCCAACGGAGAATACCCGGTTTGCTTTTTGAAAAATCGGGTAAAATATGCGGGGTCATCAAACCCCAAATCGTAGCCTATTTCTTTGATTGTCTTTATGTTATGATACAAATCACGCTGTGCTTCCAGTACTATCCTGTCAGCTATTACTGCTGTGGCATTTTTGCCTGCATACTTCTTAGCTATGGTGTTTAGCGTTCTTGTTTGGGTAAATAGTCTGTCTGCGTATTGCTGTACGCCATGCTCTTGTCTGAAGTATTTTTCTACGGCCGATTTGTATTGTTGGAATAAATTGTAATCGGCACCTGTAGGATTAGTTGCATCTTGCCTGTTTGTTCGTTTCAGTCTTTCTATATGGGTAATGAGTATTTGCAAATAAGAAAGCATGATGCGTTCTTTATCCTGCTCATCGGTATTGAACTCCGTGGTAAGTTTACCAAACACATCATCAAGCACGGCATATAATGACGATGTAACTTTCAGCAACGGCTGTGCCTGTATATTATCAAACACGTTGTTTCCTGTCAGATAAGTATCCGCATCTGCAGAATGTTTGAATAATGAAGGAAGAAACTTCACCACATAACCGTCTGCTTTTTCCTGTGGTTTTATATGATGCATCTGGCCGGGAGATAACAAAAACAGCACAGAGCCGTTGTATGCATAATCTACACCGTCAATCATATGTATTCCCTTGCCTTTTCGCAGCCATATTATCTCATAATAATCGTGCCTGTGCTTCTCATCAAACTCTGCAATGGTACAAGCCTCTTCGCTGAAGGAAGACACTTTAATATTCCATACATCCCTGTCTGTGCAATACTGCGCAATGTTAAGTATCGGTATCACTTTGTTTTTGGCTTTCATACACCTGCATCAGTTACATGCAAAAATACCATTAATTGATTTACCACTGCTTGCACTATCCAACATAAATCTTGGACAAAAAGACACCGTTATTGCTGCATTCACCATTGATGCTATAAAGTGCAATACAATTGCTGTTTTGTCCATTCTCTAAGGCATCCGCACACCACAACTTTGCATCAGCAAATAACACAAAGCTATGCCTTATGTAAAAATTGAAGTTACACGCGATGGTGTAACCAAAGAACAAAAACAAGCACTCATTCACGGAGTTACAAAACTTCTTTACGAAGTGCTGAACAAAGACCCGCAACTAACCCACGTAACTATTGATGAAATAGATACCGACAACTGGGGCGTAGGTGGCGAGCAGGTAACAGAAATCAGAAAAAAGACTAAACAATAATATATACATGCAACCAAAAACAATTGTAGTAACAGGCGCATCCACAGGCATCGGTTATGCCATAGCAAAACTGTTCATTGAAAGAGGACATCATGTCGTGATGAACTCGCTGAACAAAGAAAACCTTGTGAAAGCTTACGCCAGCCTCGGCTCACCATCAAACGCCGTAGTGTTTGCGGGAGACATCAGTGAAAAGAACACCAGCAATGCACTGATAGAAGAAGCCATAAAACATTTCGGTAAGGTAGATGTACTTATCAACAACGCAGGCATCTTCTCTCCAAAACCATTTCTTGATGTAGAAGAAGCTGATATAGACAAATACATCAAAACAAATCTAAAAGGCACTTTCTATACAAGCCAGGCAGCTATTACCAACATGCTCGGCAATGGTGGCGGTTCCATCATCAATATAGGCACAGTATTGGTAGACCATGCCATCGCGGGCTTCCCTGCATCGGCACCTGTATCCAGCAAGGGAGCCATACATGCACTCACACGCCAATTGGCTGCAGAGTTTGGCAAAAGCAATATCAAAGTAAACACCATTGCACCGGGTATCATCCGCAGTCCGTTACAAGGAAAGATAGGTATTGACAATGCAGACGCTCTTGCCGGTTTGCACCTGCTGGGTAAAATAGGCGAAGGCAACGACATTGCAGAAGCAGCTTACATGCTTGCCAATAACAACTTCATTACCGGTGAAATATTGAATGTGGACGGCGGCCACGTGGCAGGGCATCTTTTCGCATAGACACAAACTAATTATTCAATTATAAAACATAAAAAATGAAAAAAATAAGAAGCGCCATCTTACTGGCATTGGCAGGCATCCTTAGTTTAAATGCAACAGCACAAACACCAAAAAAGAAAGTATTGTTTGTCCTTACATCTCACGACAAGCTGGGCAACACCGGAAAGAAAACAGGATTCTGGATTGAAGAGTTTGCCACTCCTTACTACTATTTCAAAGATAAAGGTATTGAAGTAGTGGTAGCATCGCCAAACGGAGGTCAGGCCCCAATAGACCCAAAGAGCAATGAACCTTCATTCCAGACAGCATCTACCAAACGATACTTTGCAGACAATGAAACGCAAAAGGTATTAAGGAATACAGTTGCACTATCTAAAGTGAACACCAAAGATTATGACGCTGTTTTCTACCCGGGTGGTCATGGCCCAATGTGGGATTTGTCGAAGGACAAACACTCCATCAACCTTATATCATCATTCTATAACAACAATAAGCCAGTAGCCTTTGTATGTCATGGCTCGGCAGCATTGGTAAACGTGAAAGACAAATCGGGCAACTACATCATCAATGGCAAACGCCTTACAAGCTTTTGTAATACAGAAGAGTCTGCCGTTCAGCTAACAGAAGTAGTGCCGTTCTCGCTGGAAGACAAACTGAAAGAACGTGGTGCCAATTATGAAAAAGGTAACGACTGGTCTTCATTTGCCATAGAAGACGGACTGCTGATAACGGGACAGAATCCGCAATCTTCAGAAAAGGTAGCCGAAATCTTATTCAATCGTCTTTACTAATACCACTATATATGTATAACAAAGAAGTTGAGGAAATTAGTCAAGTAATCAATGATTACTTCATGGGCTTGTATAATGGCGACATCAACAGATTAAAGCAGGCATTCCATCCTACTGCAATACTTTGGGGAGATATCAATGGCAGTGAATACATGAAATCGTTGGAAGAATTCACTACGGCTGTAAGTAATAGGAAAAGCCCTGCAGATAATAATGAACCCTTCAACATGAGTATAACTGGCATTGAAGTCCTAGGCAATAATGCCATGACCAAACTGCATGTACCCATGCTGGGCAATAACTACCATGAGTTCATTTCGCTATCTAAAGTGAGTGGCAGATGGTGGATTGTAAATAAGCTCTTCACAAACATCAGCCATGGATAGCAAACACAATATCAACTCATTATTAGGCATACGCTATCCTATATTACAGGGACCATTTGGCGGAGGGTTATCCTCCGTCAAACTGGTTGCTGCAGTATCTGATGCAGGTGGACTTGGCGGCTATGGCGGTTATCAATTGGAGCCGCAAGCATTGGCTGAAATGATAACGGATATCAGAAATGCTACGGACAAGCCTTTTAATATAAACCTATGGGTAAATGACACGGATGCAGCGAGCGCCAACTATACAGACGATGCATACCTGCAGCTATGCAAACTATTCGAACCCATCTTCAAAGAACAAGGATTGGCATTGCCATCTAAACCTGCCAACGCAATAAGCAAATTTGAACAACAGGCAGAGATAGTGCTATGCATGAAGCCTGCGGTATTCAGCTTTGTATTTGGCATACCCGACACAGTTATACTACAAGATTGCAGAAAGCTCGGCATAAAAACCATAGGTGCCGCAACTACTATAGACGAAGCAATCGCCTTGGAAGAGGCAGGTGTTGATGCCATAGTAGCAAGTGGTTTTGAAGCAGGCGGTCATCGCCCTTCCTTTTTAAAACCAGCCTACGAATCGCTGCATGGCTCTTTTGCCCTTACACGTATACTCACCGAACACCTCAACATCCCGATAATAGCAGCAGGTGGTATTGCAGATGCCAAAGGGGTAAGGGCTGCAATGGCATTAGGAGCTGCAGGCGTGCAGGTAGGCACTGCATTCCTTGCTACAGATGAATCGGGCGCAACTGACAAACATAAAGACGCCCTGACATCCGACAAAAGCAGACACACAACACTTACCAAAGTATACACAGGAAGATTGGGAAGAGTACTGAGCAATATAGTAACTCAACTCATCCCGCAAGATGCAAGCACTGCTCCATTCCCTTTGCAGACTACATTCATGTCGACACTGCGAAAGCACGCTACAGAGACGGGCAATGAAGACCTGATTGCATATTGGGGTGGGCAGATTGCAGCCATCACAAAACGGCAAACAGCCCAAGCACTGATGCAGGAATTGATAGCAGGGCTTGATTGACCTTACAGCTTTTTAACATTCAGATTACAATACTAAACCATTGCGGCATTAGGTTTGATTGAGTATATTAGGAGTAAATCCGTAAGTTATGAAGCTGAGCGAAACATGGTTTATGGAAGGGTATATAGACTTTGAGCTACAGAAGTACCGACTGCTTGCCTACCTGCAAGAGGTAAACCAATACTTTACCGAACACAAGCTATACCCTCAACTGGGCGATATCGTCTTCCACTACAACAATCTACTGGCTTTCAAAGAACATAAGAAGCTGATGCAGGATAGCTTTCCTAAACAGCTAAGCAATGTAAACCTGCAAAAGCTGGAACTGGTGTATGAAGAGATGCTGCAGGACAATGCCATTATGCAAGAACTGGAAAACATCATACAATATGCACTGGCACAAATGAAGCCCACACTGGATAACGGCGCCGAACTCTATGAACAGATAGAGAAGCAACTGCGCATAGAACCCGTAGGCATCATGCCGCTGTACAAGAACGAGGGCTATGTACTGGTACGCTATGGTAACTATAGTGAAGTGAAGGCTTACAACTACACCATCACCCTTTTTGAAAACCAGAACGATAAGTACCGTGGCATACGCCTGAGCTATATAGACACCTGGCAAAACAGTATAGCCAACACCTACGAGAGCATCAAACGCGATATCATAAAAGCCATCCGTACATTGCCCAACCCTGCCGTCTTTAGCATCGAGTACCCGCTACCTGTACCACTGGACGAAACACTGCTCCCTATTGCCAAACGAGCACTGGTAAGGCAGATAGGCATTGCATGATGAATCTCATAGTTTATATATACAGGGCTTTACTTTATAACTTTATAAAACCCGTTATGCGCTCTTAACCAAATTAATAAAGAGCATATGAAACTCAACAAAGAATGGCACCTGAAGCATAAGATGCCAACCAATGCCACACTTGACCAGCGTATAGAATGGCACCTGCAACATCTTATTCACTGCACCTGCCGCGGTATACCTGAAAAGCTACAAGCAGAGATGAAGAAGCGAGGCATTAAGATACCTGCATCTAAATCTCACTAACCTTCCATACTGTGATGCTCTTTTGCCATCTCTACCTGTTTACGGGTTGGCATCAGTATGAGCCTTAGCGTGGTATCGTTGGTAAAATAGCTGATAGCCCAGTTAATGAAGATAATCAGCTTGTTCTTGGCATTCAGTATCAGCATCAGGTGGAGGAACATCCAGAACAACCATGCTATGACGCCCTGAAAACTCATAAAGGGCAAATCTACCACGGCCTTGCGTTTACCAACCGTTGCCATAGAGCCGGGCAACTTGTAGGTAAATTGTTTCAGTTTGTTGCCGTTTTTAAGTGCCTTCAGGTTTGTTGCCAGATGCGTAGCCTGCTTACCTGCTACGTTGGCCATTTGCGGATGCCCGTTTGGCCAGTCTTTTGTTTCCATATAGGCTATATCGCCGATGGCAAATACATTTTCCGTACCTGCTACCCTGCTGTATTCATCTACTTTAATACGATTGCCACGCACCAGCAAATCTTTCGGGATGCCCGCTGGCACATTGCCAGTAATACCCGCAGCCCATATCAGGTTGCGTGTCTTTATCTGCCTCCCATCTTTCAGTATAGCCGTATGCCCGTCATAGTCCTGCATGATGGCATTGGTCCAAACCTGCACACCCATTTTCTCCAGATACTCCTGCGATGCGCGTTGCGATGCGGGGCTCATGGCAGAAAGCGTATTAGGGCTGCCCTCTAGAAGATATACATTCAGCTTGCTGAAATCCATATCGGGATAATCGCGTGGCAAGATGTTCTTTTTCAATTCTGCCAGCGAGCCTGAAAGTTCTACCCCTGTAGGGCCACCACCTACTACCACGATGTTCATAATCTCCTCCATCTCTTCGGGCGTGGCGCTTAGTGCATCTTCAAAATTGAGCAGGATGCGGTTGCGGAGTGTGATAGCCTCTGTGGTCGATTTCATCGGGAAGGCATACTGCTCCAGATTTTTATTGCCGAAGAAATTGGTGGTGCAGCCCGTGGCAATCACCAGTTCGTCGTAAGGGAAATAACCGTCTTCTGTAACCACCTGCTGCGCAGCCATATCTACCTCCTTCACTTTGGTATTGCGCACGCGCACGTTTTTGCTGCGCTGAAATATTTTGCGAAGCGGGAAAGAAATAGAACTGGGTTCGAGGCGCGCTGTGGCTACCTGGTAAAACAAGGGCTGAAACTGATGATAGTTGTATTGGTCTATCAACGTGATGTCATAAGCCGTGTTTCTGAGTTTTTTGGCGAGTTGCAAGCCTGCAAAGCCCGCACCAAGTATTACGAGCCTTGGTGCACTGTCCGATTGGCGTTGTGCGGATATTGCCATCGTTTTATGTTTTGCAGCACTATGACAGGCATAGTGCCTGATGAAAGATATAAATGCGCCGCAAAGCTACGATGCTTTGTAATGTCAAACATCATTTATGCAGGGATTTAACAGTTTGAACAGGGGATTTTATGGATTAATGGATTTGCAGGGTTAAAACGCTTTCTTATCCTGTTTGGGAATAGAGTGCTATGAGCCTGTATTGTTGTTTTTGCGGTATGGCTTTGAACCATAATTCTTTAGCCTGTCTGTCTGCCGCGGGCAGGCGGCGGGTATTGGTATCTACGGTAAGGTATTCTTTCCAAAGCTCATCTGCAGTAGGCTGCGTGGGTTCTTCGAGTTGGGACTCGTCTGCTGTTATTACAGGTTTTTCGGGGTTGGCAAGCACATCCTGATACACAGCAGGGTTATGGTGCTTCAGGTATTCCATTGTCTGGCGGATGCGGAGTTGATGGTATTCGTCAGTGAGGTTGTTGTTGAGGTATGGCAACCCGTCATCCAGCGTATCGAAGCCGAGGCGCTGCACATCCTGCAGAGGCACTTTTATACACCTGCCCTGCCAGTATGCATGACCGTACGGGTAGATTTTCAGCAGCTCTTCGAGTGGTTTCTCCTGCGCTGTTTTAACCACCCCAGCTGACACACCCTGCTTCGCAGGTGTATCAGCATCCCCTCCTAAAAACAGGAGGGGAGCTTTAGTGGGTTGTTCTATTTTCTCTTTGTATTTATTGGCTGCCAGTCGGCTGTCGAGGTCGATAGCGCGGACGAGTGCTGCAGGGCTGACATCGTCATACACTTCTACAATAGTATCGCGCAGGCGTATGTGGCGCTTTACCTGCAACTGCCCTGTTATCATTTTGCCCAATACATCTCTGCGTTGTTGCAATGTGCAGATATTGGTCTTGATAACTTCTTTGGCTTCCGTCATCAGTTCATCGAGCGCCAGTGTGGTGGCATGTGCAGTGAGGCTTTCAATAAAAGGCTGTAGCTGCCTGTAGAGGCGATTGGCAGCAGAACGCAGGCTATCACCATCGGCTACATTGGGATATGCTTCTTTGTAAGCCTGCCTTTTGTTTTGTGTACGCAGGTAGTGGGTGATGAAGGTTTTATGAGCGGGCTTTAGTGCCGCCCAATCGGCACGGTTTTCGGGTGTCATATTATAGGGTTTTCAGGGTTATTTATTATAGCAAATATACAAATAAAAGAACAATAAATAATCAAAAACTGTTCTTCACATCTATCTATCGTACCACATCTTTATTGGTGAAGAACAGCAACATAAAGGCGAATAAATTACCTGATTGTGTCAGATTTTTTTTTACTTTAGTAAAACAGTTACCATGAGAAGTTACTTAGTTCTAATTTGTCTTGCTATTATTCTCTCTTCTATTTCTTGTAAGAAAAAAGAGATTCCAGTTGTTTTTACTGGCAAGATTGTTCATTTAAAGGATAGTTCTGTATTCGCAAATTCAATGTTTGTTATATATGCAAGACAAGAAAGTTCAAAAGGTGTTGTAGATGCTACACAAAAATTCTCAACAAATGCTGACGGTTATTTTAAGGTAGAGTTTATACCAAAGGCAAGAATAGTTTCAATATGCTATCCTGATTTTGTTACACAAGTACCAGAGGGTGAAGTCGGAAGAGCTAAAGAATTTGGCAAAGCATATGATTTTGGAACGCTGTATGCTAACAGATAGACTTTATCTCAGTAACGTTTACAAAAAAACTGTTTAAAAAACCTAAAACATGAATAAGATATTTACAATCATTGTTTCTCTTGCATTTTTGCAATCTGCCACCGCACAACAAGTTCCTTGCAGACCTAGAATTGCGATGTTTAATTATCACTTTCATAATGATAATTCCCCCAATTCAGATATGTCTACTATTAAAGCTGCATTGCCGGAGCTTTTAATTGACAATACTCCTCATGGATATTGGGGAGAACAAAATGGGTATGTTGGCTGTAAACCATCAGAATACATACCGTTGGGCATTCAGGTATATAGCTATATTGCTGGGGGATATGAAGGCTCAAAGTATAAGAATAATATTGATAGCCTCAGCATAAACTTGGCTCGTATTTCCGGCATTAAAGCAGATGGAGCAACAGGTGTGTTTCTTGATGAGGTTTCAGACTTTCCTACAACAGCACAAAAAAACTATATCAGCGCTATTGCAACTAAATGTAAACAAGAAGGATTAAAACTCATATTGAATACTGGCATTCAATATTTTGACAGTTGGTTAATGACACAATGTGACTACATTCTAACAGATGAGAAATATAAAGGCACTCGTCAGCCAACAATTTCTGAACAGCCATTTTTAGATAGAGTAATAGTTATTTCGGAAAACATTACAAGCGACACTGCCGCAGCGAAGCTTTCAATAGGTGCCAGAGCTAACGGATTCGGCTATTCTTATGGTTGTGTTGAATATATCAATATCCCAACTTGGTTAAATTCATACCTAGCAATGATTGCTCAGAAACCAGCAACTCCAACGATTTCTTGGGTGTCGGGTAAGATTTCTTCAAGCGCTTCTTACGGAGTGCAGTGGTTTTATAACGGCACTCTAATTAGCGGAGCAAATTCTAAAAACTATAGTCCAACACAAACGGGATTTTATACTTCTGTTACAACTTTTGACGGGTGTAGTTCTGATACTTCAAATAAGATATATTATGCAGCTACTGATGTTAACAACGTCATTAGTAATGAGAATAATATATCTATCTATCCTAATCCGGCTCGAAATCAATTCTTTATTCAATATAAAAAATATCACGCAAACGGCCGTGTAAATATTTCAGTATTCAATACATTAGGTAATAAAGTATTGGAAAAATCAATAGACATAGATAGTGATACTATCGTAATTGATGTGAGTAATCTAAATCAAGGAATCTATATAGTTCAAATAAATGATGGGGCTGGAGTAATATCGCAAAAACTATCCATCTCTAATAAATAATCATGGTATATAAGACAAAAGGAATTAGTAAGTATTTACAATAATATTTTTTTGGTCGTTGCAGGTGTTCTCCACAGCAACTCTCGTACCATACCTTTTTTATTCTTTATGTAAAGCCACTGTGTTATCTCGAGATTGCTTCGTTCCTCGCAATGACGTGAGCGGTATGCTACTTCTTCTTTTTCTTCACGATAAGATTATAACTATCCAGCACCATTTCTTTCAGTTGCTTGTTGGTAAGGGTACCGTCTACCACGATGGTGTTCCAATGCTTTTTGTTCATGTGGTATCCCGGTAATACACATGCGTATTCTTCACGTAGCTCTATGGCGCGTTCGGGGTCGCATTTTACATTGAACTGCAGCGGGTCAGCATCGAGCGACACCAGCAAAAACATTTTTCCGCCTGCTTTCATGACCAATGTCGTTTCATCGAAGGGGAAACTCTCCGTAACATCGGGCAGGCTGAGGGCGTATTCGTGCAGTTGTTCTATGTTCATAATGCTAAGCTACTGTAGCAGACGCGAATAGAAAAATTAAACCACTGCACCACCCACACTGCCAGCCATAGCCTGCATTTGGTTGCAGCAGTATATGAGTATCAGTATCAGCAGTGCGCTTTTGCCTTCCGTATAATTATCGTCAGTTTCTATTTTGTAATTGAAAGAGAATTTCGTCCACTGAAAATCGGGCTTCAGCGTGATGATGGCATGGTCGGTATCTGTAACCAGTGAAAACTTATTGTGCCACATACCTGCTTTGAACATGTAGGTCTTGCCCTGATAATCGACAGACATACCTCCCCAACCAAATTTGATGGTTGCTACCACCTCATCCCCTTTCTTTACGTGCAGCTCTGTATGCCAGAAGTTTGCAGACTCTACATTGTACTGACTGCTACCCTGTGTTATTTTCACCTTCATAGAAAACCAGCCGTCGTAGCCTATCATACCGAGGGAATTATCGTTTTCGTCGAACAATTCGAAATTGCGGTGGTGTTCTCCTTTTGCAGTGTACTTCATAACAAGGGATGATTTTTATTAAAGTTAATGTTTTGTATTTATGTTTTATAGATGCATCCCGTACAGTATTTACAAAAAACAGGAGCTAAATTGTATGATGAGCGTCATAGCAGAAAAACAACCAACGCTGTATTTTCACCTTGATATTGCAATATGCCACTACAGGTTTTGCGCACGCTTATATTTCTACTTCTATCGGTAACGGCAACAGCACAGGAACTAACGCTGTATGTGCTGCCTGCGCCCAAGCCCATCAACTGGCATTCGCCCAGGAACCTTGTTTTCAGCTATATCAACAATGCGATTGTTGCCAATAAATATGGCAGGGGGCAAAAGCATGCAATAGGCCATGTGATGGTAGAATTGAAGTACAAAGAGCGCTATGCACTTGTCGGTACAACCGCAACATCGAACAGGTATATGATGCACAAGGTGATGCACCGTGGTTGGGGGCTCGGTATTCTATTCGCGACAATCAACGGAAAGCTGGAAGAAGCAGACATTAACCAACCACAACAGCAAGAAAGAACAGCCAGTGGAGAAATGACCTATATACGCTACAAGATTAATGCAATAATGTTTGAAAGGCTATGGGCCTATTTGCAAGAATACAAAGCCCGCGGCTACGACAAATACTACAACGGAGAAAACAACCCGCGTGCAGGTAAAGGAGCTGGGTGTTCGGCCTTCGGGCATAGTTTTCTGGAAGTTGGCGGTTTGCAGCATTTACTTAACGATAGTGCATGGAAGGTTAACGTGCGCGTGCAGGAAGGCCTGATAGGACGCCCGATAGCAGACAGGCGGGTGAGCATCGTGCAATTGATGATGAGAGGAAGATGGGCAAAAGAAAAGCACATGCATCGCCACTTGCAATACTATGAACCGACAATGATGCATAAGGATATACTAAGCATCATAGAGAATAATAGCATAGGCACAAAAGATAGCATCGGCAAGGCGAAAGGAATTGTAATAGATGCAAGCGCATTACAACCACCAGATGAACCTATCTGGCAAGACTAGACTACTCCACTTCTATATTATACTTATGCAATAAACCTTGCAAACCATCCACTGAAAACTTTGCGCGGCTGATACGGTTGTTTTCAGGATCTATGGAAAAGCCGATGGCTGTGCGCAGGTCGGCTTTTTCGAGTGTTGTATTATCGAACATCGCGCCTGCAAGTATGCTGCCATCAAAAGAAGCGCCTGTAACATCTGCAGATGTAAAATCTGTTTCCTGCATGTTGCAGTTTGCAAATTGTGTATTGTGAATTTTCAGTTTGTAGAACGATGAGTAGCTGAGATTGCAACCATTGAAACTGAATGACAACAAAAACGGACTGCAATCGGCAAAGACAATGCCCAGCATTTTACAATCAGAGAAACTGATATTACTGAGGGTGGTGTTCTTTAGCTGTACATTACTGAGGTCGCAGTTCTGAAAACTACAATCTGTGAATGAGCATTTAGATAAATCGGCACCAGAAAAATTACAGTCCTTGAACTGACATTTTTCAAATTCTGTTTCGTCGAAGTTTATTGCATCTGCTGCTGTAAAGGATTGGCCTTTGTAGTATTGTTCGCTCATCCCGATAAAAATAAGTAAAAAGCGACAGCCAAATGACTGTCGCTTTCGTTTTCATGGTGGTATGAAACCAATAAAAGCCCCTACTGCACTTTAGTAACTTTTATAGTTTGTTTCGTTTGTCCGTCTGCACTTACGTTCATAATGTAGGCACCCGGAGATAATGTCTTACTCAAATCGGTAAGATGTGTATTTACTTTAGACACCTGACCATTGTACGTATCTATTACTTTACCCGTCATATCGCTTACAACAACAGTTGTTGCAGATTGCTGCATTGATGCAGGGAAAGACAAGCCCAATACATTTGTAAACGGATTTGGATATGCTTTGATAACAGATGTAGCAACCATATTCTTTTTAAATGCCTCAATACGTGCCTCATCATCACAGTGGAAAGCATGTTTCTCTTCGCCTTTAAACATCGGTGTTGGCCAGTTGTGGTATTTATTTTCTAACTGATAACCTGAGAAGCCGGGATCGTATTCTGGAAATACGGTATACAGGAATGGGAAAATATCATCTTGTTTACTGAACGATAGTACCGGTGTTTGTGTAGCCCATGTAGGATTGTTTGCAACGGTCAGATAATCGAGCGGAGAAAGAGCAATCAGCCCATTTTCGTTCATACGCAATGCTACATAACCGGCAGGCTGCATACCTGCGCCGGGATCTGGTGTATTAGTATACCAACCTACATATATATTTTCGGCACCGGGAGTGTGGTTAGGATCGTATGCAGGGAAAGGAGCATAATTGTAATTGCTGTTGATAGCTGTGCATGCCAGTACAGACCCGTCATTTACAACCCTGGTAGCTGCAGACGCCATTGTATGATAGTCTACGAGGCGAACAGATATATCCTGATTGTTGGTTGTATAAGCATATGCCCAGTTTTCAACATCGTAGTGGCCGGGGCAATCTATATTAGCAATCACAGGATCGCTATAAAATCCAATAAAATTAAAGTCGTTAAACAATGTTGGCACTGTGCCGCCTGTCATATATATCATTGTCCAGAAATCGTACGACACCTCTCTCATAATACCAGTTGAGGGGCTATAGTAGCAATAGTGCACATTAAGTGAGCCACCCATACTTGTATGACTGAAAGCGCAATCCGGTGCATAGTCATTACCTGTTTTGGCAAGTGTCAGCACACCGCTGAATGCGATAGATGGCCCGGAATTAAGCCCAACCATGGTATATATAACACCTGCCTCTTCCCAAACCAATGCAACAGCATAAGTAAGGTGACAGTCCATGCTAATGCGACCGTAGTTTGGAGATGTTGACAATACATTTGTATACAGTAATGAAGGCCCAGAAGTTGTGAAGTCGTACACATCTATTTTGTGGCCAACGCCCAATTCGTAGTATGCAACAAGCATTTGAGAACTACCGAATACATCCATAAAACCTACCTCTACATCTCTCACATTTGTATAAGGCAATACACCTTGAGACAGCACTACAGCCGGATTACCAGGCTGCAGGTATCGCCAAGAAGCACCGGCTACGGTACCTGTGGGATCGTCCCAACCGGCAAGTGCCAAGTCTACCGGGCCAAACCCCGGAACGTTTACACCACCAAAGGAGTAGGCAGAAGTGTGGGAGGTAAGATTGATATCAGGGCTGCCAGCCATAGGCCATGTATCCTCATAAGCAATAGGCGGTATAAATGTTTGTGCAGAAACCTGAAAAGCAGAACCAAGCAATAGACAGAACAAAATTGAAAATGCGGAGAGCAGCCTCCTTGTGGAGAAATAACTGTGTTTCATGATTGCGTGTTTTATTGGTGAAATACAAAGTAAACACATCGCAAAGGCGAAAACACCAGTGAAAACACTGGAATTTTAAAAGCTAATCAAATCAAAAAACTTAATCGATTATCAATCAATAATTTAGCCCCAGAAAAAACTTTTACGTTAACAAAAAAGCCACCCAATAGGTGGCTTTTTATATAAAATACCGCGTTTATACCGCTGCAATTTCGTCTATAAGGTCTTTTTCTACCCGCAGATTATCAATGATATCACGCTGACGATCCGGGGTGTTTTTACCCATATAATATTCCAGCAGCTTTTGTATCTGTGCTTCCTGACCAAGTATTACAGGCTCTTTGCGCATGTCTTCGCCAATGAACTGTGCAAACTCTTCGGGGCTTATTTCACCCAAACCTTTGAATCGTGTTATCTCCGGTTTGCTGCCCAGCTCTTTGATGGCACGTTGGCGCTCTTCATCGCTATAGCAATAGATGGTCTTCTGCTTGTTGCGTACACGGAACAGTGGCGTATCAAGAATATATACGTGTCCGTTCTTTACCAGATCGGGGAAGAACTGCAGGAAGAACGTCATGATAAGCAAACGGATGTGCATACCATCCACATCGGCATCGGTAGCTATTACGATGTTGTTGTAGCGCAGGCCTTCGAGGCCTTCTTCAATATTCAGCGCATGCTGCAACAGGTTGAACTCTTCATTTTCGTACACCACTTTTTTGGTAAGGCCATAACAGTTGAGCGGCTTACCACGCAGGCTGAATACCGCCTGTGTTTCTACATTGCGACTCTTGGTGATGCTACCACTGGCACTATCGCCCTCGGTAATGAAGATGGTACTTTCCAGTTGCTTCTGCATGAACTCTTCTTTGCCTTTGTTGGGCACTTCACCATTGAGGTGTATGCGGCAATCGCGGAGTTTTTTGTTGTGCAGATTGGCTTTCTTGGCACGCTCGTTGGCCAGCTTGCGGATGCCCGAAAGCTCTTTGCGCTCGCGCTCGCTCTGCTCTATACGCTTCTTCAGCGCATCGGCAGCTGTCGGATTTTTGTGCAGGTAGTTATCCAGCTCTTTGGCAAGGAATTCCAGCACAAAAGCCTTCATGCTCTGTCCGCCCTCTGATACTGTTTGCGAACCCAGCTTTGTTTTTGTCTGGCTTTCGAAGACAGGCTCCTGTACACGTACCGATACGGCTGCACAGATGCTCTGGCGAACATCGGACGCATCGTAGTCTTTCTTATAAAAATCGCGGATGACTTTTACAAAAGCCTCGCGAAATGCTGCCTGGTGTGTACCACCCTGCGTGGTAAACTGACCGTTAACGAATGAATAGATATCCTCGCCATAATCGCTGGTATGCGTCAGGGCTACTTCTATATCATTGCCTTTGAGGTGTATGATAGGGTAACGGCAGTTTTCAGGATTTGTTTTGCGTTGCAGCAAATCGAGCAGGCCGTTTTTAGAAATATAGTTGCGCCCGTTGAGGTGTATCTGCAAACCCGCATTCAGGAAGCAGTAGTTCCACACCTGATTTTCTATATAATCATTGATGAAATGATAGTGCTTGAACACGGTATCATCGGGCGTGAAGCTAACGAGTGTACCGTTTGGTTCCTTTGTTTCTACTTCTTTGTGTTCTTTGGTAAGTATACCCCGTTCAAACTCAGCAGTCTTTGATTTACCATCGCGAAATGCTGTAACCTTGAAGTATGTACTCAGCGCATTCACGGCTTTGGTACCCACACCGTTCAGGCCCACAGACTTCTGGAAGGCCTTGCTATCGTATTTGGCACCTGTGTTTATCTTGCTCACCACATCTACCACCTTACCCAATGGTATGCCACGGCCATAGTCGCGGATGGTAACGGTACCCTTGTCTATAGAGACCTCTACCCGCTTGCCATAGCCCATGGTGTATTCATCGATACAGTTGTCTATCACCTCTTTCAGCAATACGTAGATACCATCGTCCACACTGCTGCCATCGCCCAGCTTGCCTATATACATACCGGGGCGGAGGCGTATGTGTTCGCGCCAATCGAGCGACCGTATACTATCTTCCGTGTATTGATTTTGTTCTGCCATACGGGTGCAAATATAAATTTTGGGCGGGTTAAAGAGATATTTCGATTTTTATTAGTTGATAAATGGGTTTAATGTGTGGAGAAATCCCTATCATTCAAGTAGTTACTCCCGTTCTCCAACTGCAAATTGTATAATCTCTTTGTTAGCGAAGAACACCAATAAAGAGATGAGTCTTATAATTATCTCTAATTTAATAAAATAGCTGCCCCAATACTAAACGTGCCAGAAAACTCATACCAAATATTATATGTAGACCCTAAGTTATTAATACCGAGTAAGGACGCATTAGCAAAGCCTACCCTGCCAGTCAAGAAAACTCGCTTTTGCAATTCGCATCTTAATCCAACTCCTATAGTTTGATTAATTGTCCAAAATGGATTAGTATAGTCTGTAGTTGAATTCGTATAAAGTGGGATTTGTTGACCATTTGAAAGAGTATCATATCCATACAGGTAGGTATTATTCCGTCGTATTCCCATTCTAACAACAGACAGATTATAATAAGTGAATGGCCTTACACAACTGCCGCCCAACTTAAAATATCTTCTATACTCTGCATCTACGCCAAACCGTTGAGAGAAGTTGAAAGCTCTGTAGCGATTATAATAACTCCAGTTTGTATTATAGATATTCTGGAATGGATTATCATGATAAGACACCCCAATTCCGACCGTACTAATATTATTAATCCCGTATAAAAACTGTGCTACATAGTTCCTTCCCATGTAAACCTTATTGTACGGCCAAATTTGCACTTCTTTATTACCCTTTTTCTGTGCTTCAGCTACAGACACAAATAAGAATAGTATTATTGGCAATAGGAAAAGCTTTCTCATTCAATACTATATATAAAAAGGATAAGGTGTAAATACACCTTATCCAATAAAGTTAATAAAACAGACTTTAGTTTTGCATATGTTGAATAAAGTACCCCTTAACAACATTCTCATCTTTCATTGTCCTAGCTGAATACACTTGATCCCAAAGATTTTTATTTATAACGTGTTTTGCCGGATCAATATTGGCATTATGAGGAAGTATTAAGTAGTATTCATCGTCAAACTTCATTCTACCTTCCACATATCCAGTGTGACCTAAGTAAGTAAAATTGCCCAAGTCTTTCGTAGCAGCATACCAATCCTCTTCAAACATATTATAATATACAACATCACCAGTAAACATTTGAGGCATAAGATAAGACCACTGAGTTTGTTGCGTGTTGATATCGTTTTTATGAACAGAGCCTACGATATTAATAGAATAAGGCTTGTTGTTACCATAAATCCAGCTACCACTTCCTGATAATGAACTATATCTCCAACACACTTTGGCAACATCAGAATACTTGTTCTTCTCGTATCTGTACTTAATCAAAAATTCGTAAGTATCCATATAAGGTGTAGCTGTCGATTTTGCAGACACAACCTGTCCATTTATTGTTCTTCTGAATGCCCCCATTTCCTGAGGTGTTGGTTGATAATCCGTAGCCTTAACAGAGGTTACCATTGTAGGCTTACGTTTATCAGTAGCCTCTGCTTTATTAAGCACTCCAGGACGATAGTCATTGGGAGCTAAAATATTCCACACAAAAATATCATCATCCCCCTGTAAGTCGGGAGCTACCTCGATACCAGGCGATAAGAATGGAGCATACTGAATATCCGCATCTGCAATATTTGGTATATTGATAACAGGACTATACGATATACCGCGTCTATTCAAAGCAGAAACTAGTTCAGTATAGTTATTAAAATGTTGTATACCCTGAACATTCATTGCTGCCAAATTTGCGTTTAATGTTGGTAGCATTTGAGGAAACTGAGTAAAGAGAGCATCAAACGTTACACATTCACTTTCATTTTGAGCACATGCGTTAAAAATAAAATCGGCCACTTGATCGTTAGCAATCTCGCCACGCATTACATAAGCTAAAGAGTACAACGCCTGATCTACTAACTCCTCTTCAGGTTCTTCTGGGAAAGCTACAATTTGCGCTGCAGTCATTGTACACGGACGCATATCATCGCCAGCTAATTTAGCCATCGCACCGTATGAGGTACTAGATGCGTTTACATTTGAACTACCGTTTGTAGTAATAGTTTTTTCCTCTTTTTTACAACTTGAAGCAGAGATGCTTGCGATAAGACAGAGTGTTAAGAGTTTTGAAAAAAGGGTCTTTTTGTCGTTTTTAATCATGATAATTTATTTTAAATGATTTAAGGAAATGCAACATTAGACATTGTTTTAGTTAAATTAGAAATTATTAAACCAGTATATATACTGGCTTAATAGTCAACAAAAAAAAACAATAAAATAAACATACATGCCGTTGCAGCTGTTCTTCATCTGCAACGCTTGCATCATCTGTTTATTATTTAAGAACACCAACAAAAGTGAAGTCGCTTGTTAGCACAAAGAGTAAAGCATTTATATATTACTAGATTGCTTCACTCCTCCCAATGACGCAAATGAGGGAGATGATACTTAAAACAAAAGGCGGGCAATTGCCCGCCTTCTCTATATGTGTAATATTATTTTACAGCCCCCAATAGCACACCTGATTCTTGCGCAGGGCGTTGTGCTTCAGCAGGCGGAAATCGATACCAATCGTGAAAGACTGATAGGCATCGGGCTTGCTTGAATATACGGCTGTTGCATAGCCATCCAGATAGTCGTTGAATAATACATGGTAAGTATATTCTGCAAACAACCTGATACTAGGACTGATGAGTACGTGTGTACCAATACCTATTGGCATTACTAACATGCCCGACTTATATACTTTGTTCTTTTCTTCGTCATACAGTTCCCATGCTCTGTCGCCATCAAAGTATACAGAGTCTATACCATCCATTTCGCGTTCCAGTTTGTTGCTCAGATAGCCAACACCTGCAAATACGTAAGGAGATAATATTTTATAACGTTTGATTTTGTAGTTATCTGTATAGATTTCATTCTCTGCACGCTCCCAATGCTGCCCCCTGAATTCCCATTGCACCATGGCAGATACTTCTGTTACCGTACTTTTAAACGCGAAACTGCGCTTGGGCCTCCAATCATCGTAACGATTATCATCACCATCCAGCGTACCTGTTGTAAATGTGCCACGTATGCTCAGATTATTGTTGATGGGTGCCATGATAGCTGCCTGTGCTCCGAGATTTGCCTGTGCAAAATCGCCAAAGCGGCTAGGCGTCAGGTCGCCCAGATATATCATAGCAGCAGGACCAACTGCTATATTCATCCCTCCATATTCGCGCGGCATCTTCCACTGTGCATTTGCAGGCAAATGCGCAGCCGTAAGAATAGCTGCCAAGAATAATATTTTATGTAATAAATCTCTCATTTTATTAACTGTTAAGTAAAACTACACAAGTAGCTTGTTTTATGCTAATGTGCTTTTAACGGGGTAAAACTACAACAGGGTTCAGGCAATAACATTAAATAAAGGGCTACTTAACCGCTGAATAACCTTCGATTAACCACTGGATAACAAAAACGGCTGCCATTTGTGTGGCAGCCGCTTCAGAAGAAACTTATTCTTAATATTAAAACTTAACACCAAATGTAAGTGCCGCGTTGTTGAAATTGTTTTTGAGGGTTGCTGTAGGCACTATTACGTTTGCGTATCCTGCAGCAGCGGGATCCAGCGTGTACGGTTGTTCCTGCATTTTGCTCTGGCTGTTTACAAAACCAAGGTCTACAAACCAAGATTCTGTACGGAAGCCTATACCTGCAGACATTTCAATCCTGTCTGCGTTTACCACCGTAGTTTTGTAAGGGCTGCCATAGTAACCAAAGCCTACACGAAGCGATACCTTGTCTATCCTGCCTTCGAGGCCTACACGCAGATTAGAAGCACCTTTGTAGCTGTTTTTGATTGCAGTGTTCACATCGTTTTGCAATGTACGGTCTGCATTATCGAAATAGAAGCGTGCAGATGCATAGTTTACATATTCATAATCGACACTGATGAAACCATATTTACCAAATATACCAGCGGCACTAAGCACACCACGCCAAGGGGTAACAAGGCTATACTGATAAGTATTGGTCGGTGCATCTACACGCGTGGTAGGAGAACCACCGACACCCAATACATTTTTAAAGTTCTCTGAATTTACGGTGAGCGATTTATTAAACTCATCCTTCAGTGTCATCAGTGTTGGCGTATGTATAGCAGCACCTAAACGCAATGCGTCAACAGGCTTGTAGATGGCACCCAACTTCAGGTTAACACCACTACCACGTGTAATGAGCGATTCTGTGTAAGTAAAGCTTTCGAATAAATTGTTGGTATTGTTTGTGGCATCTTTCTCTTCATATACTATCTCTCTTTTGTAACGCACCACAGGTATACCAAGTGTGGCACCCAGCATCAGTTTTTCTTCGTAGTTGCCGCCAAGCGAAATTGCCAGCTCTGATATGCCACCTTTTTGTGTAACACTACGCAATTGGTTAACACCTGATGTATTGAATGTAACAGGAACGTACCTGCCACCAGCAGTATCCAGCAAATAGCTTTGATAACCCATGTATGCGGGCGTACCCGATGAATTGCTGTTATTTACATCCGCAGGATATTTATTGGCATCGATAGAGAAAACCTCTGCGCCGGATGTGGAATTATTATCTAACGGATTGATTGCCATGTAGCCACCATAAGTATAATTATGGCTGAAATCTGCCAGGCGGTTGATACCAAAACCAAACGATGTGGACTTCCAACTGCTGCGTTCGTAACGCTGACCACGTTGTGCACTTGTCGCTACCAAGCCCAGATTGTTGATGGTGAAACGTGTGCTGTTATCATCCATCTGCTTGCTCAGGTAGGTGCCTTGTGTGTTATTCATCTTGAGCGAAGGCGTGAATGTAAATTCGGAACGCCTGTATACACCTATACCAGCAGGATTAATGCTCAGCGATGTAAAATCTCCACCCAATGCGCCCAACGCACCACCTATACCCATAGAGCGTGCCGTGCCTTGTGGCTGCAGGTAAGAAAAGCGTAATGCATCGGTTTCGTCTTGTGCAAAAACGGATGCCGAATATGTAAGAAGGATTGCTGTAGCGGATAAATAACTGCGGATATTCATAAAAGCAGATTTCTGTGTATTATGACAAAAAAAATGTGCGAATGTTTAAAATAAAGGTTTAACAAATATCTGTAATCAAATGCTATACCAATGTTAAAAGCCTTGTATTTATTAAGATAGCTTTAACGGATCATAAAACAAAGGGTGGCAATATTGCCACCCTTTCAATATTATCTGCGGCCACCACCGCCGCCAAATCCGCCGCCGCGGCTACCGCCACCACCACCGGAAGAACCACCTCCACGGCTACCACCGCCGCCTGAAGGAGTGTTGTAAGATGGTTGTGAACGCTGTTCGTAGCGAGGTTGCTCATATCTTGGCTGCTCGTAGCGTTGTTGTTCAAAACGCTGCTGTTGTGCGGGTGCCTGCTGTTGTTCGTATCGTTGTGGTTGAGATGTTTCGCCAAAACCTCTTGACGGGCGAGACTCAAAGCCACCATTGTTATAATTATTGTTATCTGCGGGAGCATTCATAGGCCTGTCGAAAGTGGTATTACCACCACGCGACGGGCGAGACTCGAATACATTTCCATTACCATTGTTATTATCTCTCGGGGCATTCATCGGCCTATCTACAGTACCCGGGCGGCTACCATAACCGTTATTGCCACCACGAACAGGTGAAGTGGTATTCATATCACCACCTCTGTTATAGCTACGTCCCGGCTCAGCATTGTTATTTACCGTACCACCTCGCAGAGAACCACCACCGTTATTAGTTGGAGCAGTACGTAACTGCCCGCCACCCGTATTACCCGGTGCAGGCCTTAAAGCAGTAGAGCTTCGCAGACTGTTATAATTGCGGTTGAAAGACGTGCGTGGACCATAGGTAGTATTATTGCGGAATCCGCCACCATTGTACAGGCCACTGTAATAACCATCCCAATAGCCGTTGTAATAACCACCCCAGCCACCAAAACCGTTGCCCCAACCACCATAATAATAACTATTGAAACAAGAATAACCATACCAGTTATTCCAACCCCAGTAAGATGACCAGTAAGGACCACCCCAACCTACACCTACAGACCAACCCGGCCTGTAACCATAACCGTAGCCATAGCCCCAACCCCAATACGGATTGTACCACGGATCGTAAGACCAATACGGATTGTAGAACGAACCATAACCAAAACGGCTGAAACGATTGCTGTAATAGTTATCGTCGTCGTAGTCTATATATGTATCGTCTGAGGAATATCCGTTGCCACTGCCATCGTTGTAGGTACCATTCTGCTGCTCCTGCGCACGGCGTTCTTCCTGCTGCTGGCGGTATTCTTCATCGGCTTTTTTCTCAGCCTTTGCTTTGCGCCTTGCTTCTCTGCTGGTAGTGTATATATCATCATCGTACTGCTGTGCGTATACAGTAGTACCTGCCATACCCAACAATACAAGACCGGTTAAAAGAAAGCGTTTCATCTTAATATGATTTTGCTTAGTGAAATTAGTACATTTGCGGCACTAAAACGGCAACGAAAAGCGTGCCAAAAGACTTATGGCAGATAATTTAACATCTCGTAAACAGGATTATTCTCAGTGGTATAATGACCTAGTTTTGAAGGGCGGACTGGCCGAGCACTCAGACGTGCGCGGGTGCATGGTGATTAAACCCTATGGGTTTGCGCTGTGGGAAAACATGCGCGACGTATTAGACAAAATGTTTAAGGAAACAGGCCACCAGAATGCCTATTTTCCGCTTTTTATACCCAAAAGCTACCTGAGCAAAGAAGCATCGCATGTTGAGGGCTTTGCAAAGGAATGTGCTGTAGTAACTCACTATCGCCTGAAGAACGACCCGAATGGCGGTGGCGTAATAGTAGACCCGGAAGCTAAACTGGAAGAAGAGCTGATTGTTCGCCCTACTTCTGAAACCATTATCTGGAGTACCTACAAAGGCTGGATACAAAGCTACCGCGACCTGCCCATACTGGTGAACCAATGGGCAAACGTGGTGCGTTGGGAAATGCGTACACGCCTGTTTTTGCGCACTGCAGAATTCCTGTGGCAGGAAGGCCATACTGCACATGCTACCAAAGAAGAAGCAATTGCAGAAACAGTGCAAATGCTGGATGTGTACGCCACATTTGCAGAAGAATACATGGCAATGCCTGTGATAAAAGGTGTAAAAACCGCTAATGAACGTTTTGCAGGCGCAGAAGATACATACTGTATTGAAGCACTGATGCAGGATGGCAAGGCACTACAGGCAGGTACTTCTCACTTCCTGGGGCAGAACTTTGCCAAAGCATTTGATGTGAAATTTGCCGATAAAAATAATAACATAGAATACGTTTGGGCAACATCATGGGGTGTATCTACCCGCCTGATAGGTGCGCTGATAATGGCACATAGTGATGATGAAGGTTTGGTAATGCCACCACGTATTGCACCGCTGCAAGTGGTGATAGTGCCTATCTACAACAAAGACACTGAAGCAAGGCAGAAGATAGATGACAAAGCCGCACAACTGGTAAAAGAACTGCGTGCAAAAGGTATCCGTGTGAAGTTTGATAATGACGATACTTCTCGCCCGGGATGGAAGTTTGCAGAGTATGAACTGCGTGGAGTACCTGTACGCATAGCACTGGGTGCTCGCGATCTGGAAAACAATGTAGCTGAAGTAGCACGCAGGGATGAGAAAACAAAAGCATCAACATCGCTGGACGGACTGACGGACTATGTAAGCAACCTGCTTGACGAAATACAGAAAAATATGTACAACAAGGCACTAGCATTCCGCGATGCAAGCATCACTAAAGTGGATAGCTGGGAAGAGTTTGTAAGTACACTTGATGGTAAAGGTGGCTTTGTAGCAGCACACTGGGACGGCACTGCCGAAACAGAGGACAAGATAAAGGAGATGACAAAAGCAACCATCCGCTGCATACCGCTGAACAACGAGCAGGAAGCCGGCAAATGCATACTGACAGGCAATCCGTCTACACAACGCGTATTGTTTGCAAGAGCATACTAATCGTATTTATACAATAAAAAACGGGCGTTTTCTTTTTAGGATTACGCTCGTTTTATATTTTACACAAAACTTGAAAAGATGGAAAACTATACCGAAACAACCAACAACCAAATGATAATTGACGAAACCGCCAAAACCCATTTTCTGGAGATGGCAAAATGGACCAAGTTCCTTGCCATTATGGGTTTTATTATGATGGGGATTATGATAGTAGCCGGTTTATTTATGGGCTCAATATTTGCCAACCTTCCCGGCTATAATGCCATCGGAGCATTGAGTGGCATCGGGTTTGCAATATTTTATACGCTTATTTCAGCAATTTACTTCTACCCGGTATATGCTTTATATAAATTCTCTACAGTCATAAAACAAGCGTTAGCTTACAATGATACTGCTTTGTTTAATGAGGCAATAGCATACAAAAAGAATATGTTTAAATACATGGGCATACTAATGATTATTGTTCTTGCCATGTATGCTTTAATTTTTATGTTTGCTATTATGGTGGGCGTAGTAGGCTCCATGGGATAATCATAAACACACCTTACATAAAGCGAGGCATACCGTATGGTATGCCTCGTCTGATTTATGAAGATATACGCCCTAGTATTTGATAGCAATTACATTGAATGCAATACCATTGGTAATAGCAGTGCTATTTTCTGTGAATATTATCCACTTACCTGAAGCACCGTCATAGTAAACACCTACAGGAGTATTTATGTAGGTAGCACCACTTGTTGCACTCAGGTTGTGTGTTACAATCAGAATAACATTCGGATCGCTATTGATAAGGGGATTGTCTATAGAAGTACCGTTTGATCCATAAGAGTTGGTAGATGTTTTTGTGTGAATGAATGCAAACTTGTTGGTACCGATTGCTTTCACATTACCTTCTATGCCCAATGCAGGTGTAGAGGCTGAAGCACTTGCAACATTTAGCTTTGCTGCAGACGTAGAAGTTACAGGTCCGACACTAACAGTCTGGCTACCAAGACCTACCTGCATTACAGTAGTACCCCCTGAAAGGAAATTGAAATTATCTGCAGGGTCGCTATACTGCAAACCCCATGTAGGATATGCCGGAGAGTGCTGTACAATCATTTTGTCGGCATTAGAAGTACCGGAACCATATGTCATAATGGTTGAAGCTTGCTTGGCCTGCAAAGCATAAGGCACATTCAGCAATTGTGTAGTACCAAAATCGGCATAGCTTGTACCGCCTGCAGGGTCTATTTCTACCCTCAGGAATTTGTTACTATCCAGCCAGTTTAGTGTTGTAAGGTTGCCCGTAGTAGTGGTGGCATTACCATCACCGATTTGTATGTTCAGCAAGCCTTGTGCAGTTGTAGTAGCAGTGCGGGCTTCAGAATACAATACAGTTGTACTGGTAGCGGTACCATTGATAATGCTGAGCTTCACGCCAACATTTGAATTAGCCATTAACGCACCTGAAGCATTTCGCAACACAGCCTGATAATTGAAGCCCTGCGGACCCTGTGCAAATGCAGCCACAGAGAAGAATACGTACACTGCAACCAGTATGAGAGATTTAATATTTTTCATAATTAATGATTTTATAAATAATGGTGTAAATGTTTTTTTGAAGAATTAGTTTTTAGTAAACGGAATTGTTTTCACTTCGCTGCCCGACAGGTTTACCACCTTCAGGAAATAGTTGCCTGTAGTGAAAGATGAGATGTTGAATGTGCGGCTATACTTTGTAGTGTTTACCGCTGCTTTATCCTCTTGCAACAAAAGCCTGCCTGCTGCATCGTATATGTAGAATGATGCAGAGAAATTGCCCTCTGACTGTAGCGATAGCGTTATGGCATCCTGCGCGGGGTTGGGATACAGATTGTAATTGACCATCACCTGTTTGGTGTTAGTAATACCCGTAGGGTTGGCATCGGGCTGCTGAAAACCCTGCGTGAGTAAAAAGGAGCCGGATGTTGCTGTAGCAATGACGATTTCGCCAACCGTACTACTGAGCGAACCGGCGCTATTACTGGTAGTACCACCCGCAGAAGCCACTACCTGCCGGGATATAGACTGCGCATGCAAACCATGCGTAGCAGCACCCAACAACAGTACCAATAATGCTTTTTTCATGTTTGAACGTTTTAAATGTTTGTAGAATAATTTCTCAAGTATCGATCGATGAGGTAAAACTACCTTACATATGCTTGGTTGTGGTTTAAATATATCGTAACTTTTGGGTGCATTAACATATATCTCTCTATATACAAACAAACTGAAACCCTTTACCGACAGGGCATACAGACAAAACACACTATAGAGCCTTTTTGGGCTTATCAATAAATTTGAGGATTGTAAAACAGTGGCAACACCGTCTAACAACATATGGACATTGGTACATAGCCTGTCTGCGCAGGAGAAACTTTTTTTCCGCAGAGACTATGTAAAAGCCTATGCACTGCAGGGCACGGAACCCCTGTACCTGAAAGTTTTTGACCTGATCAGCAAACAAAACACCTATGACGAGGGCAAGCTACTGAAGCAACTGGGACCTGCATTAAATGCAAAGAACATATCATATACCAAAAACTACCTGTACGAACAGATATGTGATGCGTTGCTTTACTTCAACAATCACGACAATACCAACGCACGCATTTTTCAGCAGTTATCGCTTGTAAGGATATTCAGAGAAAAAGGGCTGTACAAAGCTGCATTGAAAATTTGGGAGCATGCCATAAAAGAGGCTAATAAGTATGAGCTGCACCCCATGATACAAATGCTGAAGGAGGAATACAGACGCCTGCAACTATACAGCAACCCGAAGGCATCGCAGAAAGCAATGATGAAAGAGTATGAGGAAGACAGCATATCTGCCGATGAACACCTGCGTATACTGCAATTGCAGGAACTGAGTTTCCACGCATTGCTGCTGAGAAGGAAAACACACTTCAGGCAAAGTAAGGAAGACAAGAAGATCATCAATACGTTGTTGCAGAATCCGCTGTTGCAGAAAGAACCGAAATCTGCCTCTTTCTGGCACCTGCACCACTACAGGATGACAAGGGCTACACTCGGGTATCTGAACAATGATGCGGCATCGTACAATTACGCATATTCCAATATACATGCCTGGCAAAGCAATGAGCACTTCATAGCACACGATTGCGAAAACTATATGGAGGTGTTATATATCTTCTATTACACCGCCATTCTTGCCAAAGACTATCAGCATGTGATAGATGTGATGCAGCACAGTGCCAATAAGCAGATAAAAGGTGTGGCACACAAAGCCTATTTTGAAACCATCAGGCATCTGGCACTGAACAGGGTATATAATAAACTGGCAGACTACGACAAAGTGAAAGTGCTGGTAAAAGTGATGAAAGACCATATTGCAGGATGGGAACAATACATTAATACCGACCTGCTACGGACACTGCGATTGTCGGTAGGCATCAGTTGTTTTGTATTGCAGGATTATGAAAACGCATTTCACTATGTGAAGAATGCAACACTGCTATTCAATGACGACACCAGACCTGAGCACTACTCTTTTGCCAACCTGTACTTGTTGATTATTTGCTTTGAAATGAAGGACGATTATATGTTCGACATTCAGTACAAAAGCACGTACTCTTATTTTTACAGGCACGAAAAACCATTACCGTTTGAAAACGCCATTTTGCAGGCACTGCACAAAACATATAAGACAAAGAGTTTCCGTAGCTTGCAAGAGAATTTTAAAGAACTGCAGACGAGCCTCGCCATCACAGCCAACGACCCTGTGCAACAGATAGTATTTAGCATGTTTAATGTACCCGTATGGATAGAAAGCAAGCTGAACCGTGTACCATACAAAGACTGGGTGAAGCGCAGAGTGGAGAATGAACTGAAGGTAACACGCTCTGCAGGTTAGCAGATTCGGCATATATATTGCACTATCAGACATACAAACAACGCTTATGCGTATATTTCAATACACATTTACTGCCATCTTATTGCTTGTACTGCAACTGACAGCCGATGCGCAATCTATAGTGAGGGGGCCATACCTGCAGGCTGGTAGCCAAACGGAAGTGACGATACGTTGGCGAACGGATATTGCTACCACATCTAAAGTGGGAATAGGCACTACGACAGGGACTTATCCTACAAATGTTACAGACAATACTTCTACTACAGAACATATCATAAGAGTAACGGGGCTCTTACCCAATACGAAATACTACTATACTGTGGGCACAACAACCACAGTGCTACAAGGCGATGCTGACAACTTTTTTGTAACAGCGCCCGCAGATACATCTACCAGAAAAATAACCGCTGCCGTATTTGGCGATTGTGGGAGAAACGATAATAACTACCAGACCAACAGCCTGAACCAATACCTGACACATCTGCAAAACAAGGGTATGAAGGGGGCAGACCTGATGCTATTGCTGGGAGACAATGCTTACCAGAACGGTACTGATGCAGAATACACAAGCGGGTTCTTCGGTGCTTATCAATCGACCATACTGAAAAACCACATCTTGTTTCCTACACCCGGCAATCATGACTATGCGAATGATGCAGGCAGACAAGACGACCATGCTATACCCTACTACGATATATTCACTGTGCCCGATGCAGGGCAAAGTGGTGGTGTGGCATCTAACAACAAAGCATACTACTCTTACAACTGGGGCAATATCCATTTCCTTTCGCTTGACTCTTACGGAGAAGAAGATGCAGGCACAACAAGGCTCTACGACACGAACGGAAAACAAGTGCAGTGGATAAAAAATGACCTTGCTGCCAATACAAAAAAGTGGACGATAGCATACTGGCATCACCCACCCTATACTATGGGTAACCATAACAGCGACAACGAAAGCGAATTGGTTGCCATCAGACAGAATTTTATACAGATACTGGAGCGTAATGGCGTAGACCTGATACTATGCGGGCACAGCCACAACTACGAGCGTTCTTATCTACTGAAAAGCTATACAGGTAATGAGGCCGCATTCAATACTACTACACATACTGCAGACAGCTCGAGTGCGAAGTATGATGGGTCTGCAAACTCCTGTCCGTATATATACCCGAGCGGTAAAAAAGCACATGGTACTGTATATGTAGTATCCGGCAGTGCAGGTGCAAGCGGCGGAGTACAGGCCGGCTATCCGCACAATGCTATGCCGTTTTCTTACAACGATGGAGGTATACTTTTCTTAGAGATAGAAGACAACAGACTGGATGCAAAATTCATCAGGCAGGACGGTGTGATAGCAGATAAGTTCACCATCATCAAAGATGCCAACAGAAGAGATACATTTACCATAACCCCCGGCAGCAGCATAGAACTATCTGCCAACTGGGTGGGCGGATATGTATGGAGCACAAGCGCCACAAGCAAAAAGATAACAGTATCGCCAACTGCCAATACGCTCTATAGCGTCAAAGACAGCAGTACGAATACCTGCATCAATAACGAGTATTATATAAAAGTGCAATTCCCTGCGGGCGTACAATCTACTACAGGCAAAGATGGTGTTATCGTTTATCCCGTACCGGCAAATGGTATGCTGTATGCTAAAGCAACAGGCATAATAAACACAAATGTAAAAGCAGAAATCATATCCCTTAACGGGCAGATATTACAAAGCGATGTTGTAAACACAGATAGCGAAGGTCTGCTGCATATAGACATCAGCCATCTACCTAAAGTAACTCAATTGATACTCCGCATCAGTAGTGAAGCAAACACATATAGCATGCCATTCACTGTACAATAGTTTTAGTTGAGCGCATTGTGCAACCACTGCCCGAATGCATAGCCCGACTTGGCAATTTCTATAACCAGATATACCGACAGGAGCAATAATGCTACAGTCATCACCTTAGATTTCTTTTTAGTCTGCGCTTCCTGCATTTGCTGTTCATTAGTCATGGTACGAATATTATCTACCTAAAGGTATTACATCGCAAGATGGGCTGCGGGGTGATATTAGGGTGAAATTACCATTGTAAGTTTTATAACTTTGGTGCAATGGCAATACAGAAACTGGCGATAGACGATTTTCTGCAACTGGCAAAAGAACACACCGTAATAGACGTACGCAGCCCCGGCGAATACAATCATGCGCATATACCCGGCGCACTGAGCCTGCCATTATTCAGCGATGAGGAAAGAAAAGTAGTAGGCACTACCTACAAACAACAAAGCAGAGAAAACGCTATTAAAATAGGGCTTGATTACTATGGCACCAAGATGCGTACTATGGTAGAACAAGTAGAAGAATGGCTGAAAGACAAACAAGACAAAACCGTACTTGTACATTGCTGGCGTGGTGGTATGCGCAGTGCAGGTGTGGCATGGTTGCTGGATTTGTATGGCTTTAAAGTATATACCCTTGTAGGTGGTTACAAAGCATTCCGTACAAAAGTTCTTGCGGAATTTAAAAAGTCTTACAGCTTTAATATCATTGGTGGCTATACAGGTTCGGGTAAAACAGAAGTGCTGCACAAAATGAGCGGTAGCATTATAGACCTGGAAGCTATTGCAGGACACAGAGGTTCGGCATTTGGCGCTATAGCAGGTGTAGTGCAGCCATCGCAGGAAATGTTTGAAAACAGGCTGGCGCTGCAACTGATGCAACATACAGGTCAAAACATATGGCTGGAAGATGAAAGTCAGCGCGTGGGGCATGTAAACATACCGCACGAACTGTGGAAACAAATGCGTGTATCACAAGTCTACTTTCTGGATATACCGTTTGAAGAAAGGCTGCAATACATTGTGGCAGGCTATGGCAAAAAAGATAAAGAGAAACTCATCAATGCCATCATCCGCATACAGAAAAGGCTGGGGCCGCTTGAAACAAAGACCGCCATCAATCATCTTCTGGAAGATAATTTCAGCGATTGCTTTGCTATACTGTTGAAGTACTACGACAAGCAATACAAAAAAGGATTACTGGAACGCAAGCCTGAGCTGGTACATACTATAACATGCAGCAATACCAATGCTGCCAACAATGCCATACTGATTGCCAATACAATAAGACAACATGGATAATACTACCAACGATATAAAACTGACACAATACTCTCACGGTGCAGGCTGTGGCTGCAAGATTGCCCCTGCTGTGCTGGAGCAGATATTGAAAGGCCAAACAACAACCATAAACGATGCAAAACTATTGGTAGGCAATGCCAGCAAAGATGACGCTGCGGTGTATGATTTAGGGAATGGTACTGCACTAATATCTACTACAGACTTTTTTATGCCGATAGTAGATGATGCCTATGACTTTGGGCGAATAGCCGCAGCCAATGCCATCAGCGATGTGTATGCTATGGGTGGCAAACCGCTTGTAGCCATAGCCATACTTGGATGGCCTGTTGAAAAACTACCGGCAGAGCTTGCGCAGCAACTAATAGCAGGCGGCAGAGCTACCTGCGATGCTGCGGGCATACCGTTAGCAGGTGGTCATAGCATAGATAGTACAGAGCCGATATTCGGGCTGGCAGTAACAGGGATAGTGCAGATAGAAAACCTGAAACAAAACAACACAGCTAAAGAGGGAGATGTACTGTTTCTTACAAAGCCATTGGGTGTGGGTATACTGTCTACCGCGCAAAAGCGTGGTGTGCTGACACCTGAACTGCAAACCGTAATGACAGAGCAGATGGCAAAGCTGAATACCATTGGCGAAGCACTGGGCAAGATAAAAGGCGTACATGCTATGACGGATGTAACAGGCTTCGGGCTGCTGGGACACCTGATAGAAATGGCTGATGGCAGCGGGCATGGTGCAGAAGTGTATTATAACAAACTGCAAATATTGGACGGTGCAAAAGAATACCTTGCACAACGCATAGTACCCGATGCTACTTACCGCAACTGGAATAGTTATAGCGCACAGGTAGGTTTTGAAACGGGCGTAGATGTAATGCAGGCATTCAGCATACTACCCGACCCGCAAACCAATGGCGGTATGCTGATAAGTGTAGCGCCTGAAACTGTGGATGATGTGATTGCTTTATTTAAGGCAAATGGCTTAGACGGTTTTATAGAACCGATTGGTAAGATGACGGCTAAGGGAGAGAAGATGGTGAGGGTAATGAATGGATAACTCTCATTGTTCAAGCGAAAGACACTTGAACAATGAGAAAAGTATAAATGATCTTAAAACACTATTAACTGGCTACTCTCCATAAATGCCCTCAATCACATTCGCGTATTTCTGCTCTATGACTTTGCGCTTCAGTTTGATGGTTGGTGTCATTTCTCCGCCATCAATAGTCCACTCGTTGGGGAGCAGTGCAAATTTCTTTATCTGCTCAGGATGGCTGAATAAAGGATTGAATTTGTCTATTTGCTTTTGCACCAGTTCTATTACTTCCGGCATTTTTACCAATGCATCGTTGCTTTCGGGTGCGGCAGGCATGTTGTGATCCTTCATGTATTTGCGGATGTTGGTAACAGAAGGCACTATCAGCGCGCTTACAAATTTACGCCCACTGCCTACCACCATTATCTGCTCTACAAAAGGACTTTCTTTCATTTTATTTTCAACCACTTGTGGTGCTACGTATTTACCACCTGCAGTCTTGAATATTTCTTTTTTGCGGTCAGTTATTTTCAGGAAGTGGTTATCAACAAATTCACCAATGTCGCCTGTTTTAAACCAGCCATCAGCATCAAAAGCCTCTTTGGTAAGTTGCGGATTTTTGTAGTAGCCCATCATCACATTACGGCCTTTCACCAATATCTCGCCATCTTCACCAAGTTTCACTTGTACATTTTGTACAACAGGGCCAATGGTGCCAACACGGCGGTCTTCGCTCGCAAATTTATTTACTGATATAACAGGAGATGTTTCTGTAAGGCCATAGCCTTCCATAATAATAATCTTAGCAGATGTAAACACCCGTATCAAACGCTGCTGGCAAGCGGCTGCACCTGTTACAATGGCTTTTACATTACCACCCAATGCTTCTCTCCATTTCTTAAATACCAGTGCATTTGCAATTGCCAGTTGTATGCGATACCAGAGATTACCAGGCTTAGCATTATCGTATTTGAAACCTAAATCTAACGCCCAGAAAAACAGCGCACGTTTGATGCCTTTCTGTTCCATGCCTTTGGCAAGTATTTTCTCATATACCTTCTCCAACAGGCGTGGTACGGTGGTGAACACAATTGGTTGCACCTCTTTCAGATTCTCACCAATAGTATCCATGCTTTCGGCATAGTAGATAGAAACAGCTGCATTAATGTAAATGTAGCTCACCATCTTCTCAAATATATGGTTCAGCGGCAGGAAGCTCAATGACCTGCCACCACGTACTGCAAACCAGAATTCACACTCACAATCCAACACATTTCGCACAATATTTTCGTGGCTCAACATTACACCTTTGGGATTGCCTGTTGTGCCGGATGTATAGATGATTGTTGCCAGCGTCTTCTCCGTAATACGATTTACAATCGAAGCATCGGGCTGCAAGTTTTTATTGATGAGCTCTTTCCAGTTTTTAACTCCCGGAACTTCATCGAAAGAATAAATATGTTGTAATGTAGGTACTTGCGAGAACGCATCTTTGAAGCGTTCATACATGTCAGCATTGGCAATAAATATGATACGAACCTCTGCTTCGTTCAACACATACACCAGATCGTGCGGGCTGATGGTAGGATACAGTGGAGTAAGCACTGCTCCTGTCTGTTGCACACCGAGGTCTGTTATCAGCCATTCGGGGCGGTTGGGCGATATGAGGGCTACCTTCTCCTGATGTTCAGGCTCCAGCACATCGTTCTTAATTCCTAATGACAACAATCCGCCACAGAGTTTGGCAGCCATATCCCATGCATCTGCATTGGAGTAGGTGCGATACGCTCCGTTTTCCTTACCTGCCAGCATCACCCCGTTAGGGTCTTCTGCTACTCGTTTTGCGACAAAATCAAAAAGGCGTGTTATCATACCTAAATTTAATCCTTTTTACTCATTTCCTCAATAGCAGCAGATGATGGCCAAATATCTGTAACCATATTTTAACAGATGTTGAAACTATGCTGCGGGGCAATAAAGATTTTCAATTAATTTCACCCTGTGCGCTTAAGCCTTGAACATATAGTACCCATACCGCTGAAGGAGAAGATAAACGAGTACAATTCCCGCGTCTGGAATCAGCAACTGACATTCAACAGCGGGGAGCGTGTGTTTATACAAGCACCGTCGGGCACGGGCAAAACAACACTTGTACATTTCCTGTACGGGCTGCGAAAAGACTATGAAGGCAAAATACACTGGAGCGCATTTAAGATGCACGAAATAAACAGAGAACAGCTATCGCAACTGCGGGCGTCATCTGTCAGTGTTATTTTTCAGGATATGCGCCTGTTTCCCGAACTGACAACCTGGGAGAATATAGAAGTGAAGCGCAGGCTTACAAACACGGTAAGCGAATACGATGCAGAGAAATGGCTGGATAGGTTGGGTGTGAAACATAAAGCAGATAGCCCTGCAAGTAAATTATCTTACGGAGAACAGCAACGCGTAGCTATTGTACGAGCATTGGTACAGCCATTTGAATGGCTGATAATGGACGAGCCATTCAGCCATCTGGACTATGCCAACAGGCAACGCGCCATAGCACTGATAGACGAAGTGGCGACCATGAACAGAGCGGGACTGTTATTAGCAGATCTTGATGACAATGATTATTTCACCTATTCAAGAAAACTGCTGCTGTGAAACCACTGAAACAATCGCGTCTTGTACAGAAGCTATTGCTTCGCCACCGCAGCAACAACAGGCTGTGGGCAGCACTCATTGCACTGTTTGCAGGCACTACCCTGCTGCTGGTAGCTGTTATGATATGGTGGAACTTCAACCTGATACTAAGCGGCACACACGATAATGACAGCCTGGGTAGCACCTTCCTGACGATAGGTAAACAGGTAACAGACCAATCGATGGGTAAAAAAGGTGCTTCGCTCTTTACACCCAAAGAAATATCGACTATTGAGAATGCACCACAGGTGCAAGATGTGGGGATGCTGGTATCGAACAGGTTTCCAGTATACGCATCGCTGAGTGTGGCTAACGGTTTTTCTACAGATATGTTTCTGGAAGCTGTGCCAGACAGGTTTATGGACAAGCAACCAAATGGCTGGAGCTGGGAAGAAGGCAATACACAAGTACCCATCATTCTGTCATCCGATTTTTTGAATTTGTATAACTACGGTTTTGCGTTAAGTCAAAATCTGCCGCAGCTATCGCAAACAACCATACAGGCACTGGCATTTGACATAACCATTGGCAGAGGATTATATACAGAACAATACACAGGGCGCGTAGTTGGCTTCAGCGACCGTATCAGTTCTGTATTAGTACCCCAATCTTTTATAGAGCATGGCAATAAAACATTTGCACCGAACGTACCTGTTGCGCCATCGCGGCTGATACTACAGGTAAAAGACCCCAGCGATAAACGCTTTGCCGAATTTCTGCAAATGAACGGCTATACCACAAACGCAGAACAGCTGCGCTGGAATAAAATGCGCGGTGTGGTAGATGCAGTGGCTACGGGCACAGGTATACTTGCATTGCTGCTGATGGGTATTGGCACGCTTGTATTTATACTGTTTATAGAACTAACGATTGCAAAGGCAGAAGCTTCTTTATCGCTGCTGCTGCAAATGGGCTACAGTCCACGCTATCTTGGTATGTTTATGCTCCGCAGATTTGTACCGCTGATAGTGATAACATTAATGGCATCTGCCATAATAGCCCTCATACTGCAAGAGGTGATAGCTGCCAAAGGCAACGCACTGAACGTAACACTACCAGACCTGCCAGGGTGGCCCGTGTGGGTGGCACTAGCAGCCAGTGCAGGTGTATTGCTGGCATTTGTTAGCAGGTCGATTTTCAAAGCTATTAACCAGGAGCAATAGACTGTGTACGCTACATGTTTTATGTATATTAGCGTATGGAAACAAACTTAGGCATTGGCTCTCGTGTAGAGCACCCTCACTTTGGCAAAGGCGTGATTGTGGACCTTGCCAGCGAAACATATACCATCTGGTTCAAATCGCAGAACGGAACAAAAAGCATTAATAAAGATTACGAACTGAAAGTACTGCAAGCTACAGAAGCAGGAAGCGAACCTACAACTGCAGGCGGGCTGACACTTGCTGATATAGAACAGGCGCTTGACAATATACTGGAACGCCGCCTGCACGATATGCAACTGGTGCCGATGGGTACTAAATGGAATAATGGTGTTATGATACTGAAGCCTGGCGATGACAGCCTGCAGCAAAAAGAAGTACCGATAGAAACTTTCTTCCATAAAATAGTAATGGTGCGCGACAGGATGCGCCTGATAGAGCAGAAAGTAAATGCCCACAAAGTATTGACAGACGAAGAGAAAGTAGATATTCAACAATACATCACTGCTGTATATGGTTCACTCACTACATTCAACGTACTCTTTAAAGAAACACACCACCAGTTTAAAGGCAGTAGTAAAGACTAACGGGTAAGCTCATCTATAATGGAAGCGTGTTGCGGGTATTGTTGCTGCAACACGCTTTTTTGTGCCAGCTCAAAATCGGCAAAGTCGAAACCCGGCGCTACAGTGCAGCCGCAAAGACAATAAGCATCTGCAACCTCTACCCTTGATGCAAACCAGCTACCTGCGGGTATCAGTATTTGCGGGTGCTCGCCTGCTTCTATATCCAAGCCCAGCTTATGTATCAGCAATGTTCCGTCGGGTTGTATCTCATAAACACGAAGCCCTGCACCGTCGTAATGGTGCCACATCTCGTCTGAAGCTATGCGGTGGAATGCTGAAAAATCTCCGTATTCCAACAGGAAGTAAATTGCAGTAGATGCATTGCGCTGTCCTATATGCTCAGGCGTCAAAACCTGTTGAGAAAATGTTAAAGCAGCACGGTATGTTTCTCTGAATGCACCGCCTTCCACATGGCTTTCCATCTGCAGTTTTTCCTTCCAATACTTTGCTGAGCGCGGGTTTTGCATAAACTATTGTTTGCGCTAAGATATGTTAGAACCTTGTTAAATGGACAAGGCACCCTGAAATTGGCACGCAATGGGCATACTTGTTGCCTATGTATTTGCAAGTAAATGAATTGTATGAAACGCTTATTACTCATAGGTTTGATTTTTGCAGGTGTTACAACACTTACATCCTGCGTTAAGAATGAATATTATAACACTACCCCGAACACCACACCTGTAGGTTATCAGAATATATTTGACGATAATTTTGACTACGACTCTCACAACTGGTCTTTTACAGATGCCTACAACAATGCATCTGTACGAATTACTGGCGGTCAACTGAAATATGTTTACAACCCGTCTAATGATGGTACAAATACTGTGGCAGTAAATACAGGACTCAATACCAATTACAATTTCCTGATACAAACACGCATGCAATCCAACAATGCAATGGGCCTTGTTTGGGGTGTATCGAACAACGACTATGGTTTTTCGCTCTTTATAGACGACCAGGGGTATTTTGCAGTATACAAAGAGGGCAATGCCAACACTGCCGTAAAGACATTGATAGATTGGCAATATAACAGTGCTATTGTAGCTGGCTGGAATAATATAGAACTGGAGCAGCAGGGCGACTATTGGATAGGATATGCAAATGGCAAGAAACTGTTTGAAATAGCAGCACAGAATTTATATGGTAGTAAGGTGGGGTATATAGTAATGGCTGGCACCACGGGTTATGCAGATTATCTGACCGTTCAGTGGTAAAAACTGCAGCTTGGGTGCGGGGCTTGGGCACAAAAAATAAATCCTTGTAACTTAGTTGCAGGGATTTATTTTTTTATGAGCGATACGAATGGCCTGAATGGCAAACATTTTACACCGGTTGGCTCTCCGAAAGAGGCGATATTTCTTGAAGGCCCGCAATCCAGATGGCAAGAGCTGAAATTTCTTTTTAAAGTAATGCGCCAGTTTATACACGGCTTTCGCAAGTTGCACTTTCTGGGGCCATGTGTTACGGTATTCGGTTCTGCAAGGTTCAAAGAAGACCATCCTTATTATCAACTGGCAAGGGAAGTAGGCCGCGGAGTGGCAGATTTGGGCTTCACCGTGATGACAGGTGGCGGACCGGGCATTATGGAAGCAGCCAATCGTGGCGCACAAGAAGCCGGCGGAGTTTCTGTTGGCTGCAACATCATCCTCCCTCACGAGCAAAACCCCAACCCCTATCTAGATCATTGGGTAGATTTTGAATATTTCTTCGTGCGTAAAACGTTGCTGAGTAAATACTCGTATGGCTTTGTGGTAATGCCGGGAGGATATGGTACACTCGATGAGTTTTTTGAAGCCATTACGCTGATACAGACGGGCAAGTTTCAGAAATTCCCCGTAGTGCTGATGGGTAAGGAATATCACAAAGAGTTGTATAACCATATACACAGCATGGTTAAGAATAAAACCATATCTGACATAGACACAGACCTGTTTCTATATACCGATAGCATAGAGGAGGCTATGGCACACCTGAATAAATACGGGGTTGAAGGCTTTAAGCTGAGAAAGCGCAAACGCATAAAACCATCAGGCCTCCTCGGAGAAAAATAGCAGACTAATGACAAAACGCATAAGTTGAAAGATTTATATTTTGTACATTGGCTATCAGCAAACAAACGCCGTTAAATAATACCTTTTGGAAACCAGGATAAAGAAGCTGTACAGATCTGTTATCGGGCACCATTCTGAATTCACGCTGGAGAACAGAATGTTTAACATGATAAACATCATAGCAATCGTAGCTGTTGCTATTGCCCTGCCAATGAATTATATGCTTGGCTACCCTACGTGGATATTAGCCCTCACCGCAAGTATTCTGGGCTTGCAGGCATACCTGTACTACCTGTCAAGAATCAGGAAAAGGTTTTACCTGAGCAGAATCCTATTTGCTGTTCTCTCCTACTGTTTTCTGACTCTGAACTTTTTTTATAACTCAGGAATAGACGGGCCTACTTTTCTTTGTTTTTTCCTGACGTATGTATTCCTGATCGCTATTTTCCCAAGAAAGACATATTGGCTTTGGACAATACTCCATTTAATTAATGTATTTGCATTATTAATCATCAACCATAACAACCCCGGCATTGCACCGATTACATACCAGACACCTACCGACAGAGATATAGATACTGCCGTATCTTTCAGCATCATGCTAGTGTTATCGTATGCTACGCTGAACTTTATACGCGCCAACTATGACTACGAAAAGTCTTCGGCAGATAAGAAAGCTTTGGCCATACAACTGCATAACGAAGAACTGGAGAAAGTGAACGCTGAGAAAAACAAACTTTTCTCCATCCTATCGCACGACCTGAGGAGCCCGTTGAATACTATGCAGAGCTATCTGGAGCTTCTGTCATTGAATATGTTGGATGAAAATGAAAAAGTTGTTGCTAAAAAGGAACTTTTAGACCTGACAAAGAATACATCAGACTTATTATTCAACCTGCTATCGTGGTCTAAAACCCAAATGGAAGGTGTGAGTGCAAAACTAAAAGCCAACAATATATCAGAGATTCTTACAAGTACTATTAATACACAACATGCTATCGCCTCTCAAAAAGACATTCGCTTTGAAAACAATATAGACAAACGATTGACGGCGACATGTGATGAGGATATGCTGCAGCTTGTAGTACGTAACCTGTTGAATAACGCCATTAAATTCACCCCATCATTCGGGAAAATATCCATTTCTACAACTACAGATAATGACAGGGTTATTATAGCCATTACAGATAATGGCGCAGGCATACCACTGGAACAACAAAGTGAAATATTCTCTCTAAAGATACGTTCTACCTATGGTACTAATAACGAGAAAGGCATAGGCCTGGGGCTGGTTCTTTGCAAGGAATATATAGAACTACAAAACGGAAGTATACGTTTTGACAGCCAACCTGAAGCAGGTACAACATTCTTCATATCGTTACCAATCGCATAAAAAAAGGAAAGCCGACGGGAGAACCCACCGGCTTTTGTTTAAATAAACCACATGTAAATTATTTGATAACAGTCAGTTTGGCTGTCTTCTGTCCGTTAGCAGATGCTACAGTAACGAAATAGATGCCTGCATTTACACCCGACAGGTCTATATTGTAAGTCTGAGAACCTGAAGTTTTACCAGCGAATATGTTTTTAACAACACGGCCTGTCATATCAACCAGATAGATATTAACATCTGTATTTTGTTTCAGCGCGATGTTTACATAAGCATTAGTAGTAGCAGGGTTTGGATAAACTGAAGTTGCTTCAATGTTTTCTTCGATGTTTTCTACAGAAACAACCGTTTCGTAGAATGTATTGTTAGGATCGAAGTTTGTCCATTTAGCCATCCAGTTGTCACCAGCGCAACCAAACGCACCTACATAGTTAGTCTTTGTAAAGAACGGATCGCTAACTTTTGAAGAAGAGAAGTTAGGAACTACTGTTGGCGCATTGTAATTAGCAAATTTGTTTGAAGTATCTGTATTGATAGCTTTTGAACAATCGAACGGATAAACGTTACCAGGGAATGTACCAGCAGGTATATAAGAAGGTAATGCTTTGTTGTTGTAGATAACCGGAGAAGAACTCTTAGGGAAGAAGTTAGGGCTTGTTTCGTCAAAAGGATTCCACAATGTAAGCTGGCTTGTCATTGATGCATATTGGAAGTTGCCGGCAGATGGGTCTTGCAAGTAAGCAAATGGACCAGAATATGGAGTCCAATCTGTGTTGCCAGAAGTAGCAGAGTCAGCATTCGCAGATGTAGGTGTCAGTGAACGAGCACCGTTAACTACGAATACGATATTTTTGTTTGGAGCACCTGAAGGGATACCTGTAGTAGATGTACCAGCAATGATGTTTGATTTGAACTCCATAGAACCGCTACCGATATTTTTAGTAGTAGAACCGAACGTTGAAGAAGACTCATCAATCAACAAGCCACAAGCAAAACCACCAATGATAGAGTTGAAGAGGCTCAGTGAGCTACCACGACGAATATGTACACCAGCAGTGTGCTGAACAACGTCGTAAGCTGTAGATGTAGGGGTAACAACAGGGCCTATCATAGTACCGTTAGAAAAAACAGCTTTAGTAGCTTTTGAAGCATCTGTTTTACCATCTACAGTACCTGCCAGATAACTATCTGATTCAATAGCTTTAGAACCACTGATATCTGCTACGTTAGGATCTTTTTGAGAAACGAAGAACTGAACTTTACCACTAAAACCATTGTCATTATCAAAGTCATCATCAACCATGCGGTGTGATACCAGATATTTAGCGTTTACAGTACCACCAAACCATTCAATACCATCATCGCCGCCATAAGAAACCATGACGTGGTCTATTTGTGTACCTGCACCTACACCACACAGTGTAAGGCTGTTCACCTCATTGTTCGGAGAGAATGCGATACCCGCAAATTCTATACGAACATAAGATAACGTACCGCTATTATCGTTAGCATCTGTACCACCATATAAAGAGCGAGGGCCACCTTCTACCTGAGCTTCACCGGCAGTCCAGTTTACAGGTGCTTTACCACAAATAATAAGACCACCCCAGTCGCCATAAGTACGGCTACCTTGTGGTTCGTTTGAAGTAAAAATAATTGGAAGATCTGCAGTACCCGCAGCAATGATTTTAGCACCACGTTCTACAATCAATGAACCTTTTGATGCTTTATCACCACGGATAATAGTACCCGGATTGATGGTAAGTGTTGTACCATTAGTTACATACACAAAACCTTTTAATAAATACTGTTGACCGGCAGTCCACGTTGTGTTTGTTGAGATACTGTCTTTCACAGTTACAGTATTGAACGCAAATGCCTGCGTTGCTACTGCAATCAGCGATACTGTTAAGAAGAAAAGTCTTTTCATGTTTTATTATTTGATTGCGAAAGTAGAGTGAGCGTATTAACGGAATATTGCCGCAACATTAACAAGGAATTATGTCAATGTTACGGCAATGTTTACTAAAGCTTGCACTTGATACCAAACGTAAAGTAACGGCCAGGCCTAAACAGGTTGGATGGCCTATCGCTTTGAGATGCATCATTCTGGTAATTAGCTTTTATAGTATTACCATAGTCCACATCAATATATTGGCGGTTTTGCTGATTGAGTAGATTCTGCACGCCAAAGCTTAATGTAACGTACTTCATGAGTCTTTTTGTAATTATCAAATCCATAGAATTGAATGGCATCTCATATATTGAACCTACTTTCATATTAGGAATACCTATCGCAAATATCCTTGGCCCGTAAACATTATAAACTAAAGTTGCTGATAAGCCCAAACTATCACTCTGGTAGTACAATCCGGCATTGTAGGTATAAGGGGATTGTCCCTGCAAGGGCATATCACTTAAATCACCTTTAGAAGTATCTGCAAATACCCTACTCTTAATCCATGCTGCATTACCGATAAATTGAAAGTCTTTAAAAATATTTGTACCAACAAGCCCGTCAATAAAAACCAAGTTTTTACGAATATCAACCTCAACACCTGCACTATATGCCTCTTTCATATTTGCGAAAGTAAAGGACCTGCTATCACCTGTTGGGTTATTAATAACTGTCTGTATGGGATTCAATATCTTTTTATAGAATACGCCGGCTTGTATCAACTCGCTTGAAGAAGGATACCACTCCCAACGTGCGTCTACATTGTGTATTTTAGCTACATCTAATGTATCTCCGTTAGGTGAAGGATTTATTGATGTAGGAGCCATAGCGCCGTATATACCCCATCGATTTTCCATATCGTAGAAGAAAAATGGAGCATTCTCTCTAAACTCAGGCCTATTCAGTGTTTTACCATATGCCACCCTTACTAACTGCTTGTCTGTAATAGCATACGAAACATTAATTGATGGTAGGAAAAAATTTGTTTTTATTACTGGTGCTAGAAAGTTTTTTGCCTGGTCCTGAGATATCAGTTTGTATGTATTATACTCGTGCCTAACACCTCCATAGATAGTCATTTTATTATAAAATGCAGGCAGTTTAAAAGAAACAAAGCTGGCTATCAATTGATTTTTGGCATCGTACTTATCTGTAGACAACGTATTTTCCTCAATCCTGAAACGATTTTTTGCACCGACATTAGAGTCTGCAAAAATATCATTGATGCCGGTAGTCAGCAATCTGTTCTTTTCTAAAAATGGCGTACTGGACGCAATTGTATAACCAAACTGTCTAAGATTATAAGCCCTCCCTTTTTGTTCAATATAGTTACCGATAGAACCTTCAAATTCGTAATCACCGATTTTTATTTTCTGGGTATACTGATGACTAAATGCGTATGTTTTTTCAAATAATTGTGAGTATACTCTACCACCACCATTATTAACATCGGGAGCGCCAACAGGAACACCAGCTTTGTACAAAGAATCAGATTGGTCAATCTGTTTGTAATAACTTATTCTCCTAAGATCAGGGAGATTTCTGAACATATCTGTATAACCAAGACTCCAAGTATACTTACGGCTATCGTCCCTGCTTTTATGAGAGCCTGTAAGTTGTGTGCTGTATACCGCCCTGCTCTCGTAACTCATTACATAACTACGCTGATTACCCCTGTTTGAATCCGGCAGGGCATTCCTTACTGTTACAGATGCACGTGATAGCTGGTTGTATAAATTTTTAAGTTCAATCTTATTGTTTCCCCACGCTACTGCAATATTGTCCATCAATGCAGTATTGATGTTGTTTACAGATTGTTTATCTGTGTAGTCATTGTTATTTGTTACCGAATCCCAGTCGTAACGTTTATTTTCATAGTTGGTTGCAGTATTTGAGTAAGAACCACTGAATGTGTTTCCTATCCTTACTTTTTTGATGCTGAAGATATTTGCTGCTGCAATATTCGCCCTTATATCAGGTGTTTGCTTCTTTGTAAATATTTGCCAGTTATTACCAAACGACTTCGTCATTTCGTTATTATCCGGATCGTTCCTTTTTACGAATTCAGATTTCTGTACAGCCTCTGGAAGACTCCTCATACCATCATCAAAACCCAACCAGTCTGTCTTTGAGCGTTTGTTGTAATTAAAGTCTGTACCTGTTGAATATTCTCTGCTTGAAAGCTGAAAACCTACATTGTAGCTATTCTTAGTAGGTATAGATGTTGTATATATCTTAACCATACCACCAGCAAAATCGCCAGGCAGCTCTGGTGAAGGTGTCTTGTAAACCATGATGCGGTCTATCTGTCCGCTTGGTATCATATCGAACGAAAAAGCTTTTTTGTCTACTTCGCTACTTGGCGCTCCCACATCATTCAACCATACAGAATTATACCTGTCATTCAAACCACGAACCATGATGAATTTATCCTCCATAATAGTAACACCTGGAACACGCTTTACAACCTCTGCAGCATTGCGATCCATTGTCTTGGCTATTTGCTGCGCACTGATACCACTTACTACCGCATTACTTTTACGGATTTCCATCATTACAGCATTCTCTGTATTGGTGATTTTGTTGGCCTTTACTGTAACATCTGTTAGTTTTTTATTCCCTTCTTCTACCAGCACCGCATTCAATTCAATATCCTTACCTTTCAATACAGTGATGGTCTTCAATACTTTTTTATAGGTAACCATAGAGAATACAATCTCGTAAGTACCATCTTCTACATTATCAAATTCATACTTACCATCTACATCTGTTTGTGTACCTTTTTCCAAGCCCTTCAGTACAACTACTGCGCCTATCAGCGGCTCGTTTTTCTCATCTCTTACTACACCAAAAATCTTTGCAGCAAATGAATTGAAGGACAAAAGAATATAAATACCAACCAAAATAAATGTGAGGTATAACTTATTGCGCATACATATGATTTTATGAAGTGCAAAACTATAAAGGCTCTCAGGCAAAGGGGTTTCGGCAGTGTTATGAAAATGTATACGCAGTATTAACAAATTGAAACGGGAATGTTAAGCCATCAGTTAAAACCGACACTCATTGTGTCATAATGGTGTTAAAATACCTATCTACGAAAACGCATTAACAATATTGCCGGATATATGTAGTTAACTTGTAGTGTGCATTATGAAAAAGACGCGGATCACCATATTATCATTAGTACTGTTGCCTCTGTGCTCCATTGCACAGATTCAGTCAAGCATATCTATTGGCGGTGCCGTATCTTATGCTAATGCTAAGAATACAGAGAAATACCTGCCTGTAGTACAACCTAATGCATCACTTACATTCAATATCCCTATTACTAACAGTGTATCGCTGCAAACAGGATTGATGTACTCTATCAGGGGATATAATACTGTACAAAAGGAGACTTTTGAACAAGACAAATCTTACTACCTGACACAATACAGAATGCGATACCTCTCTATACCACTAATGCTATCAGTAAAAACCATCAAAACCAAGAAACTGCAAGTATGGGCAGACGGTGGTATGCATTATAATTTCTTTCTGTCCGGCAGCATGCGATACGATTATGAGAACTATAAGAATAACGAACTGGTAGAAAACAGCGGTGCTACTTATAGGATTAAGGGATGGTTTACTCCGTCTAAATACAGCCCTACGCGCGACAGCTATGATATGAATGCACTGGATATTGCGCTGAAGCTGCAAATGCGATTTATGTACAAAGACAGGTATTTGCTAGCCGTATACCACGAATACAGCCTGTATGATATACGTTCCAATCCGGACAATGCCGCATCATCTGTCAAGGCACAATACACAGGCATATCTTTAGGGTACAGATTGTTTTAATTAACATAGCTTTACCATGCCATAGATTAAACATTTCTAAAATCGGGCTGTTATACTATCATGTTAAGGTTCATCATATTTCTAATCATAAATTTCGGAGCACTGGGTATAGGCGGCCTTATGTTGGGCAATCCGCAAACTAATGAGTGGTACCAGTCTTTAAATAAAGCTCCGTGGACACCGCCGAGTTGGGTATTTGGTGCGGCATGGTCATCCATCATGCTTTGCTATTCCATATTTATGTGGAAGGCATCTTCAGTAGCAGAGCCACGTTTGTATCCTAATCTATACTTGATGTTCGCCATTCAGTTTGTACTGAATGTGATGTGGAATCCTATCTTCTTCAGATGGCATATGATGGGATTGGGCGCATTTGTCATTATAGCGCTGTTGTTTGTTGTAGCATGGTTTACCTGGTGGGGATTTAAAAATTTGGGAGCTTGGGGTTTGTTGATGCTACCTTACACAATATGGTTGTGCATCGCAGCATCGCTGAATATATATGCTTATGCAAATAACTAAAACGGATTGCTAAATGCTGCATCCTTTACAAAACTGGTATCGTCCAGTGTTCTGAGAAATGATATGACTTTACGCTTCTGCTCTTTGGACAGATGTACTCCTCCAATGTGGGCAAAACCCATTTTGCTGTCTGTATTGATACCGTTATGCACGTGTTCACTATAAAAGTCCAAAACCTCCTCAAGTGTTTTGAAACGGCCATCGTGCATATAGGGTGCTGTGAATGATAGATTTCTTAAAGAAGGGATTTTGAACTTACCGTTATCTTCTTTTTTAAGCGTAATGCCACCTCTACCTTTATCTGAATAGCTATCTTCTTTGGAAGCGCTGTCAAGTCCGTTGTTACTAAACCCGAGCGTTGTTCCTAAGGGATCTGCATCTGTGGTATGACAATGCAGGCAATCACCCATGGTCATCTCATTCATTATTTCAAAACCTTCTGCTTCTTCTTTGGTAAATGTTGTTTTGTTTGCCAATACCATATCATACTTTGAACGATACGACAATAGCGTACGTTCAAACTGGGCAATCACATTTGCTATCAGCGTGCTATCAATCTTTCTTCCCGGAAAGGCACTTGAAAAGCCTGAAGAATAATACGGACTGTTCAGGATGCGTTTTACAGTTGTATTCCAATCCAGCCCCATCTCGTCGTGCGCCTGTACAGGCTGAAAAACCTGCTCTTCGATACTTGTTACTCTGCCATCCCAAAACAAAGTGGGATACCATGCGAGATTGAACAGCGGCAGCGTATTTCTTTTTTGTAGTACACCTCCCAACCCTTTATTAAAAATATCAGGAGAACCACTAAATGCAGCTTCCTGCCTGTGGCAGGATGCACATGCTATTGTACTGTCCTTGCTTAATATAGGATCATAAAACAGATGCCTACCAAGCTTTACCCCCTCATTTATTACAGGATTACTTTCTGCAACAGGCATTGGAGGAAACAAATACAAATACGGAAATTGATACGGCGTGTTGCTCTTCTTATTAAATCCGCATAACAGGCAAACAACAACCAGACAACACCAATACTTAAGCATACTGAAACTACCTGCTAAGTGTTACATGATATGACAACGACACTTTATTTGTTATTACCTTTAAGTAATATATTCCTGCTGGATTGTTTCCAATATCTATTACAAAACGGGAAGCTGATGTCGTATACTGTTTCAGTATTTTACCATCATTATTAACAAGCATTACTTTTTCTATAATTTGCCCGGCATCGGCCTTATCTACTTCAATTGTTACTGGTCCGTTTGTTGCAGTAGGATAAACGCTTAAAGCTTTTGCTTCTGCTGTATTTTTCACTGTATGATAATAAGTAGGATGCACCATCATATTATCAATCATCCATCCTTCTCCTGTATTGGTTGATGTATCAGAAACAAATGTGTATCTCAACATAAATGAGTCTACGTTGCGGAAATATATACCTTCAAAACATAACCATATATCTCTCCACACTGTATCTGTACCACTTATAGTATAAACACCATTCAGAGTATCTCTGTTGGCCAATGTGTCATACCCATAAAACTTGTAGACTTCCGAGCTGTTAAACACATTCTTCCATGTCTTACCGGTATCTGCTGAAAACTCTATTATTCCGCCAGCATGTTTTTTATACATGTCAATTTTTTGCTTCCATCTTATTGCAACAATTGCAAGGTTATAATTCAACCTGCTCAACCTGAAATAAAAAGAGGACGTATCGTTTGGTAGATAGTTATTGATAGTATCGGTTAGCAATGCATTGGGCTTAGTTGCGGCACTATCAAATATTATTTTTTGCGGCTTGCCTATCTGCCATAAGCTGCCTGTATCTTTATGTATTTTGACTGAACTGTAAATATTCGTATCCGCACCGTCAAAGTACTGAGTAAACACTTGAGATGCTGCAGCGAATGGAAATAACAAAAGAAGAAGTAACAATCTACGCATAGGGGTATTTGTTTATTGGTTATATTATATGACGTACAAGTAATTTCAACTATTAGTTAACTTGTTTTAAATGACGGTATTATGACAATACATGAAATTAAGATAAAGCAAAATGCAAAAAACTTGACATTACATATCTAAACTATCAGTGTACAAATTTTATCTTTAAACTTACGATTATATTTACCTGTATTTACCTATGAATAAATACATTTTTCTTGCAGCATATACGCTGCTTTTATCATTTAATTCAATTGCTCAACCCGGAACAGGGAAAAACACCCCTGATTTAATGTATAATAAACGCATTAAACGCAGGCTATCTTTAGTTGACCCAAAAAATAACGTGCTGACTAAAATATATGACAGTACCGGCAAAGTTTATACTATTTCAGACGTGGTAAATGACATCATTCTGAAAAACAAATTCACCATATTGGAAGGTAACGATTACAACAATTTAAAAGATGATAGTATCCCTCCTGCAACAATAGTATCATATAAATATGATACTCTACTAAACAAAAACCTACCAACTCCAGACAATATCATTATAACAGAAGATTGGAAAATTGATCGTAACAGTGGTAGAATGACACGGGAGTTTGTATCGTTTCTATTATGTATTGACAAACAGCTAGCATCCGACAAAACAATTCGGATTTACAAATTGAGCACAGCAGGATTCATGAGTATGTGTAAGCCTTACTATGTGTTGATAGATGGTAAGAAAGTGCCAGTTACAGACTACTTTGAGAACAGAAAATTCAACAGCAACATCATCAGTGTGAAAACTGTTGAAACAACATCATACGATAAATTTAAACGACCTAAAGAGTTTTCAGAGGTTATATTAACTCGCTGATTTTTCGGCTTCCCATTTGCTGCGACCTTCGCCTTTTATTACATGGCGCTCGCTGTGGTAAGAAGAACGAACCAATGGGCCACTTTCTACATAGTCGAAGCCCATTTTGTAGCCTTCCTCGCGATAGAACGCAAACTCATCTGGATGCACAAAACGGATAACAGGCAAGTGCTTTGGCGTTGGTTGCAGGTACTGGCCTAATGTCAATACATCCAGTCCGTTATCGGCCAGATTGCGCATAGTTGCCAATACTTCATCCTGTGTTTCGCCAATACCCAGCATCAGGCCGCTTTTAGTGCGCATACCACCATCTTTTAGGCGGCGAAGCACTTCGAGGCTACGATGGTATTTTGCCTGTATGCGCACTTTACGCGTCATGCTTTCTACTGTTTCCATATTATGAGAAACAACTTCGGGAGCTACGTCTATAATGCGTTGCAGGTTATCCCATTCGCCTTTAAAGTCCGGTATCAGTGTTTCGAGTGTAGTAACAGGATTCAAAGCACGAACGGCTTTGATTGTATTTGCCCATATAATAGAACCACCATCTTTCAACTCATCGCGATCTACAGATGTAAGTACTGCGTGTTTTACACTCATCAGGTGGATAGCTTCCGCTACACGTTGCGGCTCATCCCAATCCACAGGTTCAGGACGACCGGTAGCCACTGCACAAAAACCACAAGAGCGCGTACAGATATTACCCAGAATCATAAAGGTAGCAGTACCCTCTCCCCAGCATTCGCCCATATTAGGACAATTGCCGCTTTCGCATATGGTATGCAGCTTGTGCGTGTCTACCAGATTGCGCACATTACGATAACCCTCTCCTGTAGGTAGTTTTACCCTCAGCCAGTTTGGTTTCTTTACCCTTGTCTCTGTATTGTTTGCCGCAGCACTAATAACCGGTAATTCCTGCATAATAAAACCCTCAGATTTGCCTGAAAACGATGCAAATTACAATACCTAACGACGTTTGCCAAATTGCAGCGCCGCATATACGTTAAAGAACATAGATTGCTCTTTCTGCATAGCCATCTGCTGTATCTCGCTGGTATAATATTCAAGCGTAGCGCCGGTCTCTAATGCCATTTTTGCACGCTTATTATTAGCAAAATCGAAATGGAAGCCTGTTCTCAGGAAAAAACCCGGAACTATCTTGGTTTCGCTCAGGCCTTTGCTCCAGCCCGAAGAGCCTACAATCTGATTGTAATTGACGAACTGATTGCTTGTACTGTCAGAATATTTAATGCTTTTGGTTTCAAAACCATTGCTAACATCAATATAATATGGCTTCAACAGACCTAAAGATAAGCCACCCAGATATACCCAGTGTATTGATACTGTACCTTGTTCCGGCTTGCCGGCTATCATCTTTCTGTTTCCGTATCCTAGTTTGAACGTATAAAAGCTATTGACCTTTCCGTATATGAAAGCAGACGGATTTGATGTACCAGGTGTTGTACTAGAGCTGTTAGCAGCCTTAATTTCCTTAAAATGCCTTCTTTCTGAAAGCTCTACCTGTATAATACGGACATTATGAAACATATCAGGGTTTCTGTCCTCACTACGCAAGCGACCACGGTCTACAAACAAACCCCAACCGTCAGAATTGACACGAAGCCCTATGCTGAATTCTTTACTCAGCGGCTTGGGCTTCTTAATCACCGGCTTTTTCTGTTGGCCTGCTGTTTTGCTATTAATATTCAAACTATTAGAGCCGCTGCCTTGCGCCACAACATGTTGAGACATCAGCAATGCTGAAATACAGAAAGCACCCGTTATTATTCTTTTCATGCCCATATTCTATGAACGATACATCGTAAATTTAACACAAAAAACGATACATGGCATTCAAAGTAGTATATACAGGCAATTTAAGGACAGAATGTACCCACCTGCGCTCAGGATCGGTAATAGAAACGGATGCGCCTACAGACAACAGGGGCAAAGGCGAACGCTTTTCGCCAACAGATCTGGTAGCTACGGCACTTGCTGCCTGTATTGTTACTACAATGGGTATAGCCGGCGATACGCATGGTATAGATATTGACGGTACGGTTTGTGATGTAGAGAAAATAATGGCAAGCGACCCTAGGCGCATAGGTGAGATAAAAGTGCATATCACCATGCCTGCAGACAAAACCTATTCAGAAAAAGAAAGGCTGATACTGGAGCGTGCGGCTGTTACCTGCCCGGTAGCTAAAAGCCTGCACCCTGACCTGAAGGAAACCATATCATTTGTTTGGGGTTGATTTCAGCAGGCTGAGCCCTACAGCACATTCTAAACAACGCTTTTTGCTGCAATAGTTATTATATAATTGAATAAACGCCTGCCCTTGCGCGGCGTTTATTGCTTTCCAGCCAATGGTGTTGTATTCTTCTATGATATGGTTCTTTTCTGCGGGCAGTTCATCGAGCAATTGCAATGCAAATTCCTGCTGCTTGTCTGTGCTATGCGCCTGTGCATACAAGTAGCGTATAGGTGCTATGGTGTTGATGATGATATTCTGAATAGATGATTTGCCCAGATGCTTTGATGCAGGCGCGTCTGATGGTTCATCAAACCTGTAATGTATATCCCAGTATTCACTGGCTGTTATATCCAACAATGCTGTTACTTCTTTTACAGTATTCGTTTCGACTATCTGTGAAAACAGATGGAAAGATTTGTGTACCAATGCTGCAAATTGTGCTATGCGGATAGTCGGGAAGTTTGCAGGACGGAGGCGCAGGTATTTCCAACGGTGTGCTGGCAGTGGTGTCAGCTGGTATTTCTGCTTCAGGTATTGGTATTCTTTCTTTAAAGTATTAGGGTATTCATCCACAAAATCTGCATCCAGCATACCTGCCTGCCCGAAGAGGACTGCTTCTATCTGCAAAAGCGTGCCTCCCTTTGCAAATACATTGTGGGGAATGGACAATGCCATATCAAGAAACACATCTGCATTCAGCTTGAAACCGAAATTGGCAGCCATACGCCAATATAGCACATTACGCCAATCGCCCGCACTTTTATCTAATAGCTCTTGCCACAATGCCTGCTTTTCTTCCCAGCGCTCTGCCAATATTCTTGTCAGCCAGCTTTCTTTCGTAATATCTTTTACATGCTGCAATTGAGAAGCGCATGGTATAGGCTGCACCTGTGCCATGAGTACATCATACTGCTGAATCACATTGGGCATTATATAATTACGAAGTTCCAGTACAGGAGTATGAGCGGGACCTGTATCACTATCATGATTGTACACCACATGCAGTATCACATTGCGATACGCTTCGTCGTGTTGGTGACCGTGTTTCAGCCAATCACTATTATTTACGTGCAGCTCTACATGGCCTGCAAGCAAGGTATCTCCCACCCTTACTTTGGCTTCCAGAAAATCGGGGCCTGCATTGGTATTGTACCTGCCCGGGTGGACAACGGTTATTGGTTCACCATTGGTGGTTTGTAACTGTGACGGATTATAAAGGCTGTATTGCCAGATAAACTGCAATAGTTTTTCCTGCATCGTGACGGTGTATTATGCTACCATCAAATTACAAATAAGCAGCCATTTGTTGCTGATAATCTTTTGCAGCTTCACCTGCTTTCACGGCAAAATCTTCGCCACTGCTAGCAAATATTACTGCACGAGATACATTGATAAGGATGCCACCGTCTTTATTCAGCGCGTTTTCGCAAACAGTAGGCACATCGCCACCTTGTGCACCAACGCCCGGTATCAGGAAGAAATGGTCAGGTAGCATTTGGCGTACGTGTTGCAATTGCTCTTTGCGTGTAGCACCTATTACAAACATCAGATTTTCGGGCGTACCCCAGCTTGCTACGGTTTTCAGTACACGTTCGTACATCAGTTCATCGCCGCTTGGCTGCAGTTGAAAATCTGCGCTACCGGCATTAGATGTAAGCCCAAGCACAATAGCCCAATGGCCATCGAACTGCATAAAAGGCTGTACGCTGTCTTTGCCCATATATGGGGCAACAGTTACACTATCGAAAGGATATGTTTTAAAGAATGTATGTGCGTATTGCTCTGCTGTATTGCCGATATCGCCACGCTTGGCGTCTGCAATGGAGAAAATATTTTTAGGAATATACTCCAGTGTTTTCTGCATGCTCTCCCAACCCTTCAGGCCTTGAGCCTCGTAAAAAGCGGTATTTATTTTATAAGCAACCGTATAGTCTTTAGTTGCATCAATAATAGCTTTATTGAATGCAAAAACAGGATCTTCCTCTGCAAACAGGTGCGCAGGCACTTTTTTCAGGTCGGTATCCAAACCAACACACAATACAGATTTCTTTCTTTTTATTTCGCTTACAAGCTGCGCACGATTCATATTAAAACAGATTGGGCTGCAAATTTAATGGCATTATTTGTACTTACCTATCTTATCGTCAATTGCTATATCTTTTACAAAGCTGCGCTGCAGTTTCATATTAATTAATAATGATTGTGCACCTGCTTTATTACAAGCCGTTTGTATATCATCTACCAGCTTCATTACCTGCTCATAGGGGCCTTCAATTACGGTTTCAAAAGGGCATACCAGGTATTCCAGACCCGATGCTTTGATGCAGTCTATGGCTGCATCTACCACTGCATAGGCTTCCGGCTGAGGCAGATGGGTAGGTAAAACCTGTATAGCAAGATTGACTGTATGGCTCATTTTCTGTGTTTTGAATGGCAAAGTAACGTACTTACAGGCACAGACTAACGGGCTATAGAGAATATCTTTTTTGCGGGTACATTAAAGTCGTAAATTTGGCACTCTGTTAAAAAATCATACATATGAAACGTTTCTCTTTCATTCTGCTTTCTGCTTTACTGACATCTGGTGTTTATGCACAGGACCTGAAATTGCCTGCGCTGAGCCCGACATCAAAACTGACACAGGAGTTTTCAACTTCAAATATTGAAATATCATACAGTCGCCCATCTATGCGTGGTCGTAAAATATTCGGCGAATTGGTTGCATTTGGCAATGTATGGCGCACAGGTGCAAACTCTGCTACCAAAGTAAAATTTGGTGAAGATGTAACCGTTGGCGGCCAAGCGGTAAAGGCAGGCGAATACGCTATATATACTATACCTGGTGCTACAGAATGGGAAATCATCCTGAACAAAGGCGTAGGTAACTGGGGCAATGCCGGTTATGACAAAGCTGACGACGTAGCACGTTTTAAAATAGCACCGAAAGCACTGGACAAAAATGTACAGACTTTTACCATCAACATAGGCAACATCACTTACAGCTCATGCAACATAGAGCTGATGTGGGAGAAAACAAAAATCATTATCCCTGTAAAAGCTAATAACGAAGAACGCCTGAGTGCATCTATCGATAAAGCTATCAACAATCCGAACATTCCTTACTTCCAGGCTGCTAACTACTATTTTGAAACTGACCAGAATCTGGATAAAGCTATCGTGTATGTAGACAAAGCACTGGAAGCTAATCCTAAAGCTTTCTGGATGTGGAGCCTGAAAGCACGCATAGCACAGAAAATGGGCAAGAAAGATGATGCTATCAACGCTGCAAACAAAGCGATGGAAGTAGCTAAAGGTTCTGCTTTTGAAGCTGAGTATGTAAACAACATGACAAAGCTGATTAACTCTTATAAAAAATCTTAATTGCCTGCATAAATTGATACAGGCAACTATTCAGTAATTTAGACAACCCACAGTAATATATACTGTGGGTTTCTTTTTCAGATACCATTATGAAGAAACTGATTGCAATAGCCGCACTTGCTGCAACCACTTTACAAACACAGGCACAACAGGTACGCCCTGCATCGTCTGCACAGATATACCATGAGATAGCACAGCTGAATAATCTTGTAAACGTGCTGTATCTGGCTGCGCACCCCGATGATGAGAATACACGCCTGCTGGCATGGCTGGTGAATGACCAACATCTCAACACTGCATACCTATCACTAACACGTGGTGATGGTGGACAGAACATACTTGGCAATGAACAAGGTGCTGCGCTTGGGCTGATACGCACACACGAGCTACTGGAAGCTCGCAAGATGGATGGTGCAGGTCAGTACTTTACACGCGCTATCGATTTCGGCTTTTCTAAAAACTACGATGAAACATTTAAGCATTGGGATAAAAGCTTGCTTACTAAAGATGTGGTTTGGATATATCGCAAATTCAGACCCGATGTGGTGATATGCCGTTTTCCGCCAAATGCGAATGCGGGACATGGACAGCACGCAGCATCTGCAATACTTGCAGAGGAGGCTTACAAAGTAAGTGGCGATAAGAGCATGTATCCTGAGCAGTTGAAATATTATAAAGCTTGGAAACCTAAGCGTGTATTGTTCAATGCATTCCGCTTTGGCGACAGGAACACAACATCTGAAGACCAATTCAAACTACCCGTAGGGCAATACAGTCCTGCCATAGGTATGGGTTATGGCGAGCTGGCAGGCATCAGCCGCAGCATACATCGCAGCCAGGGTGCAGGTACACCAAGCACACCGGGTGTGCAAACAGAATACTTCAAACTGGTAGCCGGCGATAGCCTTAGCGCTTCTTTGTTTGATGGTATAGATATAACATGGGGCCGTGTAGACAGACCAGAGATTGGAGAACATATCGACGCGATACTGAAAGGATTTGATTTTAATCATCCTGAAAAATCGCTAAAGAAGCTGCTGGCTGTACGCGAAGAAATTGAAACAGTAAAAAATAATTACTGGCGTACACAAAAGCTGAAGGAGCTGGATGCTTTGATATTGCATTGCAGTGGCCTGATGGTTGAAGTGTACACCAAACAGGCTGAAGCTACACGTGGAGAAGTATTGCCGTTCACACTGCGCGTAATATCGCGTACAGATGTACCCGTGAAGCTGAACAACATCAAATGGCTGCAAACAGATAGCAGTGCAAATATGCGCTTGGGCAAAGACAGCCTGTATAGCTTTGAAAGGAAAATAAAAATACCCGAAGATGCTGCCTATACAGAACCATACTGGTTGGTAGACAGCAAAAATGACAACAGCCATTTTAAAGTACCTAACGATACGCTGATTGGCTACCCTACAACACCAAACGGTTTGTATGCTACACTCAGCATCAATATTGATGGTAAAGATTTTATACTGCAGGCTCCACTATCTTTTAAAAAGCTAGACCCTACGCATGGTGATATGATAGAACAACTACGCATAGTACCTGATGCATCTGTAGATTTCACAGAAGGACTGATTGTTGTAAATAACGATGGCAGTGTGAATGCTGCAGTGCGCATTCACCCAAACAAAGACATCGCAAATGCTAGCCTTGTGGTATATAGCAAGGATATGGTGTATGAAGCGAAAGGGTTGAATCTGCGAAAAGGCATTGACACAACTATTAATGCAGTATTCAGCAGTAAACAAGTGGCTGCATACAGCAAAGATGATTTCTTCTTGCTCGCAAATCTTCAAACAAACAATGGACTATGCGACAGGAAACAAAACATCATTAAATACGAACACCTGCCGACATTGCAATACTTTACACCTGCATATGCAAAGGTGCTGCGCAGCAATTGGAAAAGCACAGTAAAACGCATTGCATATATAGATGGCGCAGGCGACAATGTTGCTGAAGTATTAAGGCTTACAGGACTGCAAGTAGATATGCTGAGCGAACAGGATATCACTGTTGAAAAACTTAAAAAATATGATGCTGTGCTAACAGGTGTGCGCGTTATCAATACCGAAAAACGTATGAACTACTGGATGCATGTACTAAACCAATATGTAAATAATGGTGGTACGCTGGTTATGCAATACAATACATTGCAGGATATGGCAACTACGAACATCGGGCCATATCCAATAACACTTTCGAGCCAGCGTGTGACGGAAGAAGATGCAGCTATAACACTGCTGGATTCGAAGCACAAACTGCTGAACAGCCCGAACAAAATAACCAATGAAGATTTTAGCGACTGGGTACAGGAACGCGGGCTATACTTTGCCACAAAATGGGATGATAAATACAAACCACTCTTCCGTATGAATGATATTGGTGAAAGCCCGCTGGATGGCTGTACGTTGTACACACAATATGGGAAGGGGCACTATGTATACACAACGCTTTCATTCTTCAGGCAACTGCCGGCCGGCAATAAGGGAGCTATACGTTTGTTGATTAACATGCTGAATGCCGGTAAATAACTAAATTACAGTTATGAAAAAATCCATATTAATCCCTATACTAGTATTTATTTCATGTTTACTCCAATCTTGCGAACATGAGAAAGCAACTGTTATCCCAGCGAAACAATATGATATAAATCTTATTGTCGGAAATTATAAATGGAGCAGAAAAATAAGATCCTGGAGTGGTTTTAGAGATACAACTTTTACAGTTAGCGATACAACCTTCCCCATACTTTATAAAAATGACAGTGCGGTTACAACACTAAACTATGAGCTGAAAATCAGAAGCATTGATAGTTTTTACAATCTGTACACTCAGATTCAATCTTCCGGATATGGGGCAAATATACGTTATAGCCCAACCAAGAAAATTGTCTATCTCTACTATCAAACAGGCGGCTTGGGTGGTGGAACACAATACAATTACACTGGAACAAAGATTAATTAGTCTTGTATGATAGAGAACAAGGCAAAGTGGCGACTACAATATAGCATTGTATTAGTATTTCTACTAGTACAAATTGTTTGCTATTACCTGTTTACGCAATACTGGCAATGAGTACACTCGACTGGGGCATATTATTATTAACGCTTATCGGCATCATAGCATATGGTGTGTATAAAGGGCGCAACCAGCACGGCAGCCAAACCTACCTGTTGGCCGATAAGAATATGCCTTGGTATGTAGTGTTATTGGGTATTATGGCAACGCAAGCCAGTGCCATTACTTTTTTATCTGCACCGGGGCAGGCATATACAGACGGGATGCGTTTTGTGCAATACTATTTTGGTTTGCCAATTGCCATGGTTGTCATCAGCATTACGTTCATTCCCATTTTTCAAAAGCTAAATGTTTATACTGCATACGAATACCTGGAAACGAGATTTGACAGGAAAACAAGAGTACTTACATCTGTACTCTTTCTATTATCAAGGGGTCTTTCTACAGGTATCAGTATCTACGCACCGTCCATTATTCTATCCTCTATCATGGGGTGGAATATCTATCTGACCAATATCATTACAGGCGGCCTGTTGATTATATATACTTATACAGGTGGCGCTAAGGCAGTGGCACATACACAGAAACTGCAATTCCTCATTATCTTATCCGCGATAGCTATTGCAGGATACCTTATTGTTGCAGACTTGCCACAGGGCATCAGTATGGGCGATGCCTTATATGTGGCGGGCAAATCGGGAAAGCTGAATGTGATAACGACGGATTTTAGTTGGAAGGGCAAGTATAATATATGGAGTGGCGTTATTGGTGGTTTCTTTCTTGCACTCTCCTATTTTGGAACAGACCAAAGTCAGGTAGGCAGATACATATCAGGCAAAGACACAACAGAAAGTCGCAGGGGCCTGCTGATGAATGGCATGGTAAAGATACCCATGCAATTTGGCATACTACTGATTGGTGCATTGCTATTTGCACTGTATAGCTACAAACCTGCACCACTTTATTTTAACGATAGTGCTTACACATCTTACAAAGCAGCTAATACCGAAGAAGTAACACAGTTGGAACAACAATATAAAGTATTGCACAACAACTATGAACAACAAGCGACAAAGCTTGCAAAAGAGAGAAAGCAAAATTTAAACAGTGCATCTACACTACAGAAATTCAAGGAAACACAGGCTACCATACAATCCATAAGAGATACTGTAAAGAGCCGCATAACACGCTACGGGCATAGCAAAGACAATAGTGATACCAACTATATATTCCTCTACTTTGTGAAACACAACCTCCCGAGAGGGTTGGTGGGATTACTTTTCGCGGTGATATTCCTTGCATCATGGGGCTCAATATCTGCCGCTATCAATTCGCTTGCGTCTTCTTCATTGATAGATATACAACTACTAAATAACAAGGAGCCGCTCAGTGAAGCAAAACAACTGAGCCTTGGCAGATGGCATACACTTGTATGGGGTATCTTCTGCATTGCTGTAGCTATGTTTGCTACACGTATGGGGTCATTGATAGAGGCAGTGAATATTCTTGGTTCACTTTTCTATGGCACTATCTTGGGTATATTCCTCGTAGCGTTTTATGTAAAGAACGTAAAAGGGAATGCCGTGTTTATTGCTGCGCTGATAACAGAACTGATTGTAATAGCTATCTATATAGCAGATGTAATATCTTTCCTTTGGCTGAATGCAATTGGCGCATTGCTTGTCGTTGCTATTAGCTATTTAGTACCCACAAAATCAAAATAATGAACCTTATCTATACACTCGGCACTTTATCAGATGCTCAACAGTTATATAAACTTGGGCTTCAGTCTTACGGTGTGTTTGAGAAAACGCTTGGAGATGAATGGCAAACCATGAAATCGAACCTGCAAGACCTAGACGCACTGCAAGAGCTTATTAATAAAGCACAAACATTTATTTGCAAAGATGGCGAGTCTATTGTGGGTATGATATTCCTTGTGCCGAGCGGCAATCCAACCAACATATACAGTGCAGATCAATGCTATATTCGTAAGCTAGGCGTACATCCGGAATATATTGGCAAAGGTATTGCGTACAATCTGGTAGATATGTGCATAACTGCTGCCAAAGCAAACGGCGAACAAACTATAGCACTACACACATCCGAATTCATGGATGCAGCAAGGCACATCTATGAAAATATCGGTTTTAGCATTGAAAAAGAAATACCTCCAATATTCGGCAAACGATATTGGCTTTATACACTTACTTTGTAGCTATTTAGCAAATACCTATGACGGCATTTACACAAGAAGAAGCGGAAGAAATACGCGAAGACTTTGAAGACCTTGAAGGCACAGAGTTGATAATACATACAAATGAAGCACTGAGGTGCGAGGTAGAACACGTTGCTGTAGCGCCTTTCGAGAGAGAAGACTGTGAAATGTTTCTTGAAGCATATACTGCAAATAACAATCCCACAGAGGCATTAGCATCATATAAAGGAACGGGCTACGATGTTATCATTATTGCGCGCTCTGAAAATAATGAGTTGATTATTCAACGCATCAGAGAGTATATCGAAGCGAATGGTGTTCGATATAATTTTCCTGATTAAGGATTATCTTTATTTACATGAGAGCTTCTCAGTCAAAAAACTTAGAACTACTGCTATTTATAGTAAGCATTGTGGCTCTATGCATGCCTGCTCTAATTAACGGGTATCCTATAGTAAATCCTGACTCAGGCACTTATATAGAATCGGGATTTGTATTGGAAGTACCTACTGACCGCCCCATTACTTACGGAATACTTACACGCTTGTTTAGTATAAACGGACTTAGTTTATGGACTGTAATCATAATGCAGGCAATACTTATCCGCTATATCATTAGGGCTTGTATAACATCAACAATAGTTACGGCCTCACAAATAACAACATCCGTTATAGCCATTCTGCTAGCATTATTATCAACAGTTTCATGGGTAACAAGTGAGCTTATTGCCGATATATACACACCCATAATGCTATTGTCTGTTGCTTGTATTTTAAATATGCCAGCAACACAACAAAAAACACCGGTATTATTGTACGTGGTATTCTTTGTAACAGCAGCAACACATGCATCTCATTTATCTGTAAGCTTGTGTATTTTATTACTGATATGGCTATTACGAAAGCTGTTATTTGAACAATCCACAATAAAGAAGCAGGTACGTAGTATATACATTATGGCACTACTATCGGTATCTACCTTTGCGATTAATGCATCTGTGTTCTCAAAGTCTTCGGCCGCATTTATGACAGCTGCCATGATTAACAAAGGCATAGTAACAGAATATCTGCAAGCAGTTTGCGGAAATATCAAATACGAAATGTGTAAGTATAAAGATGATATAACTACTGATTCAGACTATTTTCTCTGGAATGCAGAAGGTCCTTTGGCCAAAATGGGGGGATGGACAGAAGCCAGAGAAGCATGTAGTAAAATCAATACAGGCATACTTACAACTTACCCTTACAACTGGCATTTTGCAAAAGAATCATTCCATCATACACTGTTGCAGGCAGCAAAATTCAATGTAGGAGATGGCAATGAACCTCTTACTGATACCAACAGTATTTACAAGCACATCAACAAATTTGTATCAAACGCCGAGGCTACTGACTATATACATTCAAAACAAAATAACGGCAAACTGGCAACGGTAATCACGTCCATAAATCGGGTATCAGCCATTACAATTATATGCTCATTAGCCATTATAGCATTCGTATCTGTACGATACCGCAGATTAATAAACCGCAATCAATTTACCTTCTTGTTTGTCACACTGTTGGGAGTATGTATCAACGCTGCGCAATGCGCAACATTCTCATTGTATAACGGACGCTATGGCGCCAAAGTGATATGGTTGATACCACTTTGTGCCATGCTATTGATATTATCAGTAATACATAACAAAAAGCGTAGCACTAATAGTGTGTAATCTCTACAACTTTTGTTGGTTCAAGGTCTGCATTACGTATTGAAATATTCCTTGCTACTTTTTGTGTAAGTGTTGCAAATATTTCCTGTGTCAGCGATTCATCATCAAGGATTGCAGGTATGCCCCTGTCACCGCCCTCACGAATGCTTTGCACCAATGGTACTTCACCAAGGAACGGCAGGTCAAACTGCTCTGCCATTTGCTGCGCACCGCCTTTACCAAAGATGTAATATTTATTTTCAGGAAGCTCAGCAGGTGTGAAGTATGCCATATTTTCAATAATACCCAGTATCGGAATATTAATATTTGGCTGCTTGAACATCATGATTGCTTTCTTGGCATCTGCAGCTGCAACAGCTTGCGGCGTAGATACTATCACTGCGCCTGTGACAGGTACTGCTTGCACTAATGTGAGGTGTACATCACCTGTACCCGGCGGAAGGTCTATCACCAGATAGTCCAACTCACCCCAATACACGTCTGATACAAATTGTTTCAATGCAGAGCTTGCCATAGGCCCTCTCCATATCACAGCCTGCTTTTCATCAACCAGCAAACCGATAGACATAGCTTTGATACCATAGCGCTCAATAGGCACTATCATTCCCTTACCATCAACATCCATCATCTTCGGGCGTTCATCGCGAATACCCAACATAATGGGAATAGAAGGACCATATATATCTGCATCAAGTAGACCTACTTTCGCACCCTCTTGCGCCAAGCCCAGTGCAAGGTTTACTGACACTGTAGATTTACCTACGCCTCCCTTGCCCGATGCTACCATAATGATATTCTTCACGCCAGACAATACAGCTTTATTGTCTTTACGATTGGAACCTACATTAGCAGTCATATTTACTTTTACAACTGCCTCCTTATCAACAAGTATATGAATAGCATTTACACATGCTTTTTCAATCATTTCCTTCAACGGGCAAGCAGGCGTAGTAAGCACGACCGTAAATGTCACGTTTTTGCCATCAATTTCTATATCCTGTATCATGTTAAGCGTTACAAGATCTTTGCCCAAGTCGGGTTCCTGTACATTGCTCAACGCCTTTAATACCGCTTCTTTCGTTATCATACTAAACCTTTGTTAATAGTGGATGTGGAGTGTGCAAAAATACATCATACCCGCTTTCTTTGTATAAAATAATACTGATACGCCTATTGCATTTAGATTGCGCTAATGTATATAGATGCCGTGAAAGTAGCTTAACTTTGATTGGTATGATACAGTACACAAGGCACTTAGTTTTTACTCTTATATGCAGTATTACTATAGTATACGCTGCAATTGCGCAAGATCCTTATGAGAACATCATTCAGATAAATGGTGTAACAATGACTGCAGACAGTCTGAGGGCTGTACCCAATGTTGTTGTGATGGTTAAAAACAAAAATCGTGGTGTAGAGTCGAGCGAAAAAGGTGTATTCTCTATTGTAGTGTACAAGGGTGACACCCTTCAATTTTCAGAAATTGGTTTTCGTCTTAAGGAGTATGTGGTACCGAAAGATATTAAGGGTCATTACTTTTCAATGATTCAGCTAATGGTACAAGACACATTCTACCTGCCTGAAACTATCATCAAACCTTTACCTTCGAGAGAACAGTTTGACTATGCCTTCAAACACTGGAATATTCCAGATGATAAATACGAGATTGCACGACGTAATACAAATGCGTTAATGTTGCGTGCGCTTGCATATAGCCTCCCGAGAGACGGTAGAGAAAATCAGGCTGCATATCAGCAGATACAATCTCAGAATGCGGTCTATTACGGTCAGCAAAAACCAACAAACTTATTTAACCCGATTGCTTGGGCAGAGTTTTTTGAAGCCTGGAAGAGGGGAGATTTCAGGAAAAAGAATAAGTTTTAATCACTACAAATTCATTTCATACACTCTCTGTTCTTTACGTAACGTAAATCCATTACGTTCGTAAAAAGCATGTGTACGCTGACGGACAATATTTGTCCTTACTCTTAATTTTTTGATACCTTTTGCTTGCGTCCGATTCCTTGCATAGTCAATAAGCATATTACCAATCCCCAATGAACGGTAGTTTTCATCTACTACAAGTCCTGTAATTTCCACAAAATAGCCCGACTCTATTCTAAACATTAATGACAATTGCATCCAAGCGATAGGTAGGGCATTATGTTCAGCTACTATTATTTCTTCATTAGGTAGATAGATAAGTGATGATAAGTAAGAGCTCGTATCCGTAATTGTATTTTCGTAGCCGAGTTGTTTTGATAGTTCATTAATTACAGCTGCATCTGTCAGTAAAGCTTTCCGAATGATAATGCCCATAAATGAAAGGTAGGTAAGAAATTCATCTCTATCAAGTCTATTACATTCACACGTGCGCTCACTGTTATTGAGTGGGTTGTTAAGTGCAAAAAAAACCGCCGAACTGTAGTTACAGTCCGACGGTGTAGAATAAATATGGCGGCTACCTACTCTCCCGCATTGTGGTGCAGTACCATCGGCCATGAGGGGCTTAACTTCTCTGTTCGGAATGGGAAGAGGTGAACACCCTCGGCAATACCACCATAAGGTCTTGCCTGGATAAGTTTCAAGCTTTGCAGCTATCCACTCAGGAACTAATAAGGTGACATATTAAGAAAGCAATTTTTTTCAAGACATAATTAATAAAGTTAAAGCTTACGGGCAATTAGTACTACTCGGCTTTGATGTTACCACCTTTACACCTGTAGCCTATCAACGTTATCGTCTATAACGACCCTTAAAAGTAAACTCATCTCAAGGAAGGTTTCGCGCTTAGATGCTTTCAGCGCTTATCCTGGCTGTACATAGCTACTCTGCACTGCACCTGGCGGCACAACAGATACACCAGCGGTACATACGCTCCGGTCCTCTCGTACTAAGAGCATGTCCTTTCAATTTACTAACGCCCACCACAGATAGGGACCGAACTGTCTTGCGACGTTCTGAACCCAGTTCACGTGCCACTTTAATCGGCGAACAGCCGAACCCTTGGGACCTTCTCCAGCCCCAGGATGTGACGAACCGACATCGAGGTGCCAAACCTCCCCGTCGATATGAGCTCTTGGGGGAGATCAGCCTGTTATCCCCGGAGTACCTTTTATCCTTTGAGCGATGGCCCTTCCATACAGAACCACCGGATCACTTTAGCCTGCTTTCGCACCTGATCGGCTGGTCAGCCTCACAGTCAAGCACCCTTATACTAATGCGCTCTTCGTACGATTACCAACCGTACTGAGGGTACCTTTGCGAGCCTCCGTTACTTTTTAGGAGGCGACCACCCCAGTCAAACTACCCACCATGCAATGTCTCCCTCGCGGGATTAGACTCTAAGTAACAGAAGGTTGGTATTTCAACGTTGACTCCCCGATGGCTGGCGCCACCGGCTCATAGTCTCCCAACTATGCTACACATCTGTTACTCAAAATCAATGCAAAGTTGTAGTGAAGGTTCACGGGGTCTTTCCGTCCCGTGGCGGGTAACCGGCATCTTCACCGATACTACAATTTCACCGGGCTCGTGGAGGAGACAGTGTTCAACTCATTAGACCATTCGTGCAGGTCGGAACTTACCCGACAAGGAATTTCGCTACCTTAGGACCGTTATAGTTACGGCCGCCGTTTACTGGGGCTTCAGTCGCAAGCTTCAGATTACTCCTGACAAGCTTCCTTAACCTTCCAGCACCGGGCAGGTATCAGGCTCTATACGTCATCTTTCGATTTTGCAGGGCCCTGTGTTTTTGCTAAACAGTTGGTTGAACCAATTTACTGAGACCACATCACTGTGGTATGCTTTATCCCGAAGTTACAGCATTAATTTGCCTAGTTCCTTCTCCACGGCTCACCCGAGCGCCTTAGAATACTCATCTCGACTACCTGTGTCGGTTTACGGTACGGGTTGTTTTAGCCTAACCTTAGAGGTTTTTCTCGTGAGCATGATTAGGGTCACTATCCATCCGGCCGAAGCCTTTTGGTACTATCACGTTCGACATCCGAAGCGGATTTGCCTACTCCGGATATATCTACACGCTTTAACGAGGTATTCCGTAACCTCGCGGACCTTTCACTTCTCCGTCACCCCATCGAAACTAAAACAAGTGTTGGAATATTAACCAACTTTCCATCAGCTACCCCTTTCGGGTTTGCCTAAGGACCCGACTAACCCTGATCCGATTAACGTTGATCAGGAACCCTTAGTCTTTCGGCGAAGCAGTTTTTCACTGCTTTTATCGTTACTTATACCTACATTTTCTTTTCTGAACGCTCCAACATACCTTACGGTACACCTTCAATGCAGTTCAGAATGCTCCCCTACCAATAGCATTACTGCTAGTTCATATCTTCGGTACTATGTTTGATGCCCGATCATTTTCCGTGCCCGAACCCTCGACCAGTGAGCTGTTACGCACTCTTTAAATGAATGGCTGCTTCCAAGCCAACATCCTGGCTGTCTTAGGGTTCGAACTTCGTTTGTTCAACTTAACATAGATTTAGGGACCTTAGATGATGATCTGGGTTATTTCCCTCTCGGCCATGGACCTTAGCGCCCACAGCCTCACTGCCACAGATATATTACAGCATTCGGAGTTTGTCAGGGTTTGGTAGGCGGTGAAGCCCCCTAGCCCAATCAGTAGCTCTACCTCTGTAATACTTCTTATATGTGACGCTGTTCCTAAAAACATTTCGGGGAGAACGAGCTATCTCTCAGTTTGATTGGCCTTTCACCCCTATCCACAGGTCATCCCATAACTTTTCAACGTTAATGAGTTCGGACCTCCATTCTGTGTTACCAGAACTTCATCCTGCCCATGGATAGATCACAAAGTTTCGCGTCTGCACCCACTGACTAAGCGCCCTATTCGGACTCGCTTTCGCTACGGCTCCGTTACTGAA